>Ga0208787_1001331_pt1 | contig 10893 bp, 9 predicted proteins | sample Wag4_2014_7_11_FD_187362 | JGI IMG/M metagenome (GOLD analysis project Ga0208787, IMG submission 187362) | Fresh water microbial communities from Ohio, USA - Utica-2 Time Series HT 2014_7_11 (SPAdes) (version 2) | ecosystem: Environmental > Aquatic > Freshwater > Water tank | place: USA: Ohio... | reverse complement strand
TCTTTGGAGCGATGTTGAAAAAGTTCCCCATATATCGATGGCTAAAGAGAATGATCTAATAGTCATTGCACCCGCCACAGCGGATCTACTGGCTAAATTGGCAACCGGTCGATCAGATGATCTACTAACCAACATCGTGTTGGCCTCTACCGCTCCGAAGGTTTTAGTTCCGGCAATGCATACTGAGATGTGGCTCAATCCAGCTACAACTGAAAATGTTGATACTTTGCGTAGACGTGGATTTATCGTGGTGGAACCAGATGAAGGTCGAATGACTGGAACCGATGTAGGTGTTGGTCGATATCCAGAAAGTACCAAGATCATTAAAGCTATCAATGACGCACTAGTTGCAACGTCTGATTTGGTAGGCAAGAAAATTATCATCACTGCCGGTGGAACACGAGAGCCAATTGATCCAATTAGATTTATCGGTAATCGTTCCTCCGGTAAACAGGGTTTCGCCTTGGCCATGGCAGCTGCAAGTAGAGGTGCACAAGTTCATTTAGTAACTGCAAACACAGATTTGCCAAGTATCGAAGGTATAACAATTACAAATGTTGAGACGGCTGAGCAAATGTTAGCTGTATTGGATTTTGAATTCCCTCATTGTGATGCTCTAATAATGTCGGCGGCAGTAGCTGATGCAAGAATTGTTAACTATTCAGATATTAAAATCGGTAAAGAGAGTTTAAGCACTCTTTCTCTTGTCAATAATCCTGATATTTTGAAATCCTTAGCAAGTGTTAAGAAGCCGGGTCAGATCATTGTTGGTTTTGCAGCCGAAACGATCTCAGATATAAAAGAGCTTGAAGCAAGTGCGTCGGCAAAACTATCTAGTAAATCCCTGGATTTGATCTACGTCAACAACGTCTCTAATGGCGCTGTTTTTGGAAGTGAAAAAACTAAGGGCTTAATCATTGATAAAGACCGAAATGTGATTGAAGTACCTGAAATTAGCAAAGACACGCTCTCGGATATATTGCTAGATCAATTAGTTAGTAAGTTAGGTTAGGGCAGTGAAAAATCGCTTATTTACATCTGAGTCTGTTACCGAGGGACATCCCGACAAAATCGCTGATCAAATCTCAGATGCAATCTTGGACTCGCTGTTATCTCAAGATGCTAAGAGTCGTGTTGCTGTTGAAACATTGATTACAACAGGTCAAGTCCACGTGGCTGGTGAAGTTACGACCAATGGATACGCAGATGTGATGAATATTGTTCGAGATACAGTTTTAGAAATCGGTTATGACTCATCTGATAAGGGATTTGATGGTAATAGTTGTGGAGTTTCAATCTCCATCGGTCAACAATCACAAGATATTGCTCAAGGAGTCAACGATGCATTTGAAAGTAGAGTTTCTTCATCCTCTGATCCGTTAGATTTACAAGGCGCTGGAGATCAAGGATTGATGTTTGGCTATGCTTCAAATGACACTCCAGAGCTGATGCCGTTGCCTATATCTCTAGCTCATAAACTAGCGATGCAATTAACTAAAGTTAGAAAAGATGGAACTCTGTCTTACTTGCGCCCTGATGGAAAAACTCAGGTCACTATCGAGTATCAAGGCGATAAGGCGATCGCATTAAACACCGTAGTCATCTCCTCTCAGCATGCGCCAGATATAGATCTAGAAAAACAATTAGCCCCAGAGGTAAAAAAGTTTGTGATTGACCCAATTATCAAAGAACTCAATCTAGATGTTTCATCAGTTAGATATTTGATAAATCCAACTGGACGTTTTGTGATCGGCGGGCCTATGGGTGATGCTGGACTAACTGGACGTAAAATTATTGTGGATACTTACGGCGGCATGGCTCGACATGGTGGCGGAGCGTTTTCGGGCAAGGATCCATCAAAAGTTGATAGATCAGCAGCATATGCAATGCGTTGGGTGGCAAAGAATGTTGTTGCTGCTGGATTAGCAGATCGCTGTGAGGTGCAGGTTGCTTACGCAATTGGAAAAGCACAACCGGTGGGTCTTTTCATTGAGACATTTGGTACTGAAAAATTTGATCAAACCAGTATCAGTGAAGCAGTTAAGCAAGTTTTTGATCTACGTCCTGCAGCAATAATTCGTGATCTGAATTTACTGCGACCAATTTATGGAAAGACAGCTGCTTATGGACATTTTGGTCGAGAGCTTCCAGATTTCACTTGGGAAAAAACAGATCGAGCTTCAGCACTTAAGGCACTAGTTAAATAATCAGTGGCTGCTCCACTTAAATTAAAGCGTCAAAATAGTTCTGCACCGGTTAAGCAAAATAAGCAGATCACACCAAATTTACCTGTAGCGGCAGTGCTTGTAGATACGCCCGTATCGCATCTTGAAGGCATTTATGATTATTTGGTACCAGTTGAGTTTGATGAGAATGCAGTAGCAGGAACAAAAGTAGTTGTGCCGTTCGGGAACTCTGTGGCCGAAGGCTTAGTGATCGCTCGTAAGAATCAATCTGCTGAAGCAAAAAATCTCAAGGCGATCGCAGAGGTCACCTCTCCTAAAGCGATGGTAACTGCCGATGTTATGAATCTTGTGGAGTCTGTGCGCAATCGATTTGGAGGAAGCTTTTGGGCGGTTATGAAATCAGCTATCCCGACGAGGATTGTTAAGGAAGAAAAAATTATTGGGGAGATTCCGAGTAAAAAACAATTTGATTATTCAAGTTCATCATTAATCAACCTTATGGGCAGGGCAGATTACGGAATGTTGTCAGGAAAACAGCGCTTAAGGTGGGCATTGAACCTGCCAATTGGTATTGATCCATCTTTATTCTTGGCAGAAATTGTAAAAGTTAGAGCTGTAAACAGCCAGGTGCTGATAATCGTTCCTGATGAGAAAGATGTTTCTCAACTGCAGCGACAATTAGGTGATTACTTTGAAGATAATTTGCTCATCATGGGATCACACCTACCAAAAGCCCAGCGTTATCGCCATTTTTTAAAAGCTACATACCATTCACCTCAGGTTATTGTTACAACTAGGAGTGGTTGTTTTTTGCATTTATCAGATACTGCAACTGTGATTGTTTTGTCTGATCTAGATAACTCACATTACGAACAACATTCACCGGGTTGGAATACTAGAGACGTTTCTTTATTAAGAGCAGTTACTTCATCCGTGATATTTGTGTCTGCTTCACACTCATTAGAGGTAGCTCGCTTGGTGGATTTAGGTTGGCTTGAAAAGAAGAATTATAGAAATAAATGCAATATCAAATTTTCTTCTAATGAATCAGGCAGAAGCTACATTCCAACGATTAAGAGCGCTATCCTCAAAGGTAATGTTCTGGTAAGTGTGTCAGAAAAAGGTTATGCCAACCTCTTTTTGTGTGCTCGATGTCGAAATACAGCTAGCTGTTCCTGCGGGGGAAAGTTGCAGATTCTTGGTGCAAACTCAATTCCTGTTTGCTATATATGCCATACTCAAAATAAGAATTGGCGATGCAGCTATTGTGGCGATGCAAAGCCTTATGTTATTTCTAAGGGGATAGATCGAAATGCAGAGGAGATCGGCAGGGCCATACCTAAAACTTCTATTTTGATCTCTTCTGGTGCCAAGCAGATTCAATCTCTGCCTAAAGGCAGGCATATTGTTTTGGCTACTGCGGGCTCAGAACCCGAAGGACAATATAGTGGAATAGTTTTACTAGACGGAGAGAAGATATTTAATAGACCTTCACTTAGAGCAGAGGAATTAGCACGGCTTAACTGGTTTGCATCTTTATGCAGATCAACTGAGAACTCTGAAGTTTTCCTATCCTTACCAAATAGTCATCCCGTTGTTCAATCAATGCTCAGATTTGATTCTCAATCTGCTGCGATCAGTGAATTGAGAAATCGAGAATTAGCTAAATTGCCACCGTATTATCGAATAGCTCTTGTGTCAGGAGAAGGCCCTGAAATATCAAAGTTTGCAGGCAATTTAAAAATGAACGGAAAATATGAGGTCACAGGACCTATTGATATAGATAAGGGCCAGAAAAAGATCATTATCAGAGTCTCTCTTCCAAATGGCCAAGAGCTAGTTGATTTGCTAGATGATGTAACAAAAGTACAGGGCGTAAAAGGCAAAAACATCTTTAAGATCAGATTTGATCCATATGATTTATAGTTTTGCTTAATTAAAGTATCATAGTTCCATGGCAATTCAACCAATACGTTTCTTTGGTGATCCAGTATTGGTTACGCCGGCTTCTCCTGTAGTTGATTTTGATAAGGAACTACGGCAGCTAGTAAGTGATTTGACTGAAACTATGCAAGCAGCACCGGGAGCGGGTTTAGCAGCCCCACAAATTGGTGTTCCTCTTAGAGTATTTGTATGGGATGTTGATGATGAAATCGGACATTTGATCAATCCTTCACTGGACTTAAGCGATGAAATGCAGGAGGGTGAAGAAGGGTGCCTGTCTTTTCCAAACTTAGTTTATGAAACTCCAAGGGCTTTTCGCGCCGTTGCAAAGGGTTTTAACATGCATGGGGAGCCGATTGTCGTAGAAGGAACAGAGTTGCTAGCTAGATGTCTACAACATGAAACTGATCATCTAAATGGGGTGTTGTTTATTGATCGCATGGGAGCAGATAGCAGAAAGTTGGCTATGAAAGAAATACGCGAATCTGAATGGTTTGGTGCTGCCATAGAAAAAGGAACAGCTCCTACTATTAAAGTTTCACCGCACTCTACCTTTGGTCTAGGTATTTAAAGCATTGAAAGTATTGATAGCTTCATCTTCATTGTTAGCGACTCCACTTTTTGATGAATTTAGAAAATCAAATAACCATGAAATTTTAGGGATATTGACTAATCCCGATAAGCCAACCGGTAGGGGACAAAAAATTGAGGCCAACGATCTTGCATTGTGGGCCGAAGAGAATGGTTTTGCTACCTACAAGCCAAGTAATAGTGCCGAGGTTGAATCAATCGTTAGCGAGCTCAAACCTGATTTGGTTGTAACTATCGCATACGGGCAGCTGATCAAAAAAGCAGCTTTGACTATTCCGTCATACGGTTGGATCAATATACATTTTTCGGCTTTGCCAAAATGGCGCGGCGCTGCACCGGTGCAACACGCAATTATGCAAGGGGATAGTCAAATTGGAGTATCGATTTTCAAATTAGATGAAGGTATGGATACCGGACCTGTTTACGTAACTAAGCTAACCGATATTGACGCTAATGAAACCACTACTGAGCTACTGCAGAGATTGAGCCTTATTGGCGCCGAAATGACGCTACAGGTTTTAGAGATGATCAAGGATGGTAAAGAACCCACACCTCAACAGTTATCTACTGCAACTCTGGCACCGAAAATAAGTAAAAACGATGGAAAAATTCAATGGCAAGCAACTGCATTACAAATATATAATCTCTTTCGCGCACTTAAAGATAATCCTGGCGTTTGGTGTAGTTTTGCAGAGAATCGAGTCAAAATTGATGGTTTAAGAATTACTGATCAGAATAATGATTTGGAGCCTGGTCAAGTACTTATTGAGAATGAGAAAATGATAGTAGGAACGAAAGATAAGGCTGTTGAATTGTTAAGGATTACCCCAGCGGGTAGAAATTCAATGACTGCAGCTGAATTTGTTCGAGGACTCTCAGTAAAAGATGGTTTGCATCTTGGGTAAACCACAGCCCAACCCTGCTCGTTTGCTCGCCTTTGAATTAGTTATGCAGGTGAATCAAGAAGGTGCTTATGCCAACATCAGATTGCCAGAATTACTAGGTAAATCAAAGCTCAACCTGGCAGATAGGGCATTTTGTACCGAACTTTCCTACGGCACCCTTAGATTACAGGGCAGACATGATTATATTGCAGCTAAATTTTTAGATCGTCCGCTTCATGAAATTGATTCAAAGATAGTGAATTTGATTCGGATAGGTATTCATCAATTAACTAAAATGCGAGTAGCTCAACACGCTGCCGTCTCTGAAACCGTTGAAGTTGCTAAGCGAGTAGCAGGGGAGTCAAAAGCCTCTTATGTAAATGCAATACTTCGTAAAGTTTCTACTAATGATAATAACTTACCGGAGTTACAGAACCTGCCAGCACTTTCCAGATTAGCAATTGAGTACAGCCATCCAGAATGGATCGTCTCTGCTTTTTACGACCTGCTTAAAGATTGGAAGATGGTTGAGGATCTACTTGCTGCAAATAATGCACCTGCTATGCCTGATGTGGTTGCTTGGCCTGGCAGATCAACCCTTGATGAGCTGGTGAATTTAGGAGCTACACCAATCGAAGGTTATATGAATGGGGCTAATCTAAATGTCATACCCATGAACTTTGCACCGATCACTGAACGCCGGGCTGGTGTGCAGGATCGAGGTTCGCAGTTGGTGGTAGAAAATTTCTTAGCCACCTTTGAATCAGGACTTTCTTGGCTTGATATGTGCGCAGGTCCAGGAGGCAAAGCTGCTTATCTTTACAACTCACTTGCCATTAAAGATCCACAGGCGAAATTTCTTGCTAACGAACCAGTGCCACACCGTGCCGAACTAGTGAAAAGGGTTGTCAATAATCAACAAGTGATAAGTGTTGACGGTACCGACGCTTCTAATTTTTCAGAGCTGTATGACCGAATTCTGATAGATGCTCCTTGCACAGGGTTAGGTGCGTTGCGTCGTAGACCGGAGGCAAGATGGCGTAAGAACCTTAAGGATCTTAAAGAGCTAGTTTTATTGCAACGACAATTACTGGGTGCTTCATACAAATTACTGAAGCCAAATGGGGTAATAGCTTATGTAACTTGCTCACCACACATTGCCGAAACTCGGGGACAGGTAATGGATTTCCTGTCGGAGCACAAGGATATGAAGATTCTTTCCTTTAATGGCCTTCCAGGTGGGCATTTGAATGGTTTGCTGCCAGATGGAAGCTTGCAACTTTGGACACACCTAGACCAGTCAGATGCAATGTTTATGGTTTTGTTTAAGAAAGTGAGTTAAATAACCTCATGGCTTCAAAGGTTCATATCAATCCAAGCATTCTGAATGCAAATTTTGATGATTTAGAGAACGAAATCCAGAAAATTACATCAGTTTCTGATGCGCTACACCTGGATGTTATGGATAATCAGTTTGTTCCAAATTTTACTTTTGATATTGCCAGAGCTTTTGAAATAATCAATTTTGCAAAGCTACCTGTGGATGCTCATCTGATGATTTGTGATCCAGATTCTATAGCGCCTAAATATGCTGAGCAGGGTACCAATTCAGTGACTTTTCATTTTGAAGCTGCAAATAACGTGGCAAGCACTATCAGAAATATTCGATCCAACGGTGCGAAAGTTGGTTTAGCAATTAAACCAGCAACCTCTTTTCAAGAGATAGAGGAATTCATGGCTGACATAGATATGCTTTTGATAATGACTGTCGAACCAGGATTTGGTGGTCAATCATTTATGCATGATCAAATGGTCAAAGTAAGAACAGCTAGAGCACATATTGATGATATGAAAAAAGAGAAACCGCTTTTGCAAATTGACGGTGGAGTTTCATTGGATACCATCGCTGAGGCGGCTTTGGCTGGAGCCAATTGTTTTGTTGCCGGCAGCGCTGTCTATAAATCAGCAGACCCAGCAAAAATGGTTGATCAGCTTCGCCAATTAGCTTCTGAGAATTTTGCAGCTAAAAATTAATTCCCATTAGCGGTAACACCGCGGCTAGATCTTTTGTACTGATCGTAGTGTCAGCCGCAGCCACCACCTTGGGCTTAGCATTAAAAGCAATGCCTAATCCAGCAGCCTTGATCATCTCTAGGTCATTGGCACCATCGCCTATCGCTACAGTTTGATTCAGCGATAGATTCTCTTGCGCAGCAAAATCTTCTAGCGCCTTTCTCTTGGCAACTGAATCGACAATTGGACCTGTGATTCGGCCAGTCAGTAAACCATTTGAAATTTCCAACTTGTTGGCAACGTAATAATCAATCTTTAAAGATTTCAATATTGGTTCTATTACATCAATAAATCCACCGGAAACCACTCCAACCTTATGACCTATTTTATGAAGCTCTTGGATCAGCGTTTGAGCTCCTTTGGTTAGAGAAATTTGATCCCTAACCTTTTCAATCACTGATTCACTAACTCCAGATAGCAACTCCACCCTGGTTAGTAGAGCCTCTTGAAAATCTATTTCACCAGCCATTGCTCTTTTGGTTATTTGCGCGATCTGATCTGCTTTTTCAGAGTAACTACCCAAAAGATCAATGACCTCTTGCTCAATCAAGGTGGAGTCCATATCCAGCATTACAAGACGTTTGGACTTACGCGTAGGGCCTCCTGGTTCCACAGCTAAATCGATTTTATTTTCGATTGCCACTTTTGCTAGCGCACCTTGTACTTGCTTTAGCGAATGGTTTGGAATAGTTAGATCAAGCTCGATTGCGAGTAGAGGGTCAGTTGTAGTTCGCTTGATAGAAGTAATGTTTCCACCAAGGGATGCGATTTGACCAGCCACTGCAGCTATACCTGCTGGCTTAATGTTTTCACCAACAATAACTACCCGAAGATTTTCTGAATTAGCATGAGTCAGATTTTGTTGGGCAAAATCAACGGCAATATCCAACCCGATTTCTTTCTGCAGGGCATTTAAATCCTCTAAAACAGCTTCACTATGCGCTTCATCAAGTGAGATAAGAACTGTGAGCAACAAACGATCCCTAATGATTAACTGCTCTATATCTAAGATTGTCACGGAAAATTGCGCCAGAGTGGTCATCAATTTCTCAGTGATCCCGGGTCCGTCTTCCCCGGAAACAAGTATCAAGCCAGTAAAAGATGAATGATTTTCAATCGGCATTGGGTCAGATTAGCCATAATCGGGCTCTTGGCGAGGTATCTTTCACTCCTATGAGGCCGATATTGGAGTTATCAAATATCAGCGTCCAGCGAGGCGATCGCGTAATACTCGGCCCCTTGGATTGGCAAGTTCTAGAAGGACAGCGTTGGGTCATTCTGGGACCCAACGGAGCTGGTAAAACCACGTTGTTGCAGGTTTGTTCCTCATTAATCCATCCGACATCTGGTGAGGTAAAGATCCTTGGTCAAGCCCTTGGAAAAACTGATGTCTTTGAATTACGAACTCGAATAGGTTTAACCTCATCAAAACTAGTTGAGCAACTTCCTGCTGATGAATTGGTAATTGATGTGGTTTTAACGGCGGCGTATGCAATGTTGGGCCGCTGGCAGGAGAAATACGATCTATGGGATGAATCTAGAGCTATGGCATTACTAACTGCCCTTGGAGTAAGAGAATTGGGAGGTAGAGAATTTGGCAGTTTAAGTGATGGTGAGAAGAAGCGAGTACAAATTGCCCGTTCTCTGATGGCCGATCCAGAATTACTGCTGCTAGATGAACCCGCATCCTCGTTAGATTTAGGCGGACGAGAAGATCTATTGAAGCGTATTGAGGCATTCGCCAGTGATGTTCTAGCCCCAGCAACTGTAATAGTTACCCATCACATCGAGGAGATACCTTCAGGAACTACCCATGCTTTGCTTCTGAAAGAGGGTAGAGCAATTGCTGAAGGAGTTATCGACTCAGTCATAAATGATGTGAATTTATCTACCGCTTATGGTTTGCCGATCACGGTGCAAAGCCAAGGTGGTCGTTTTTTTGCCCGTGCAAATTGATCTAAATTCTCTGCTACCAGAGCAGTGGCAGAATCTGATTGATACCTCCGCACTAGATCAGATTTCTCAGAAATTAGCAGGTGAATTTCTTCCAAGAAGTTCAAATATTTTCAAAGCTTTTGAGTGTGATCCAGAATTAATTAAAATCATCATTCTTGGGCAGGATCCTTATCCAAATCCGGAACACGCCATGGGTCTAGCTTTTTCAGTGCCAGATTCCACGGCCACTTTGCCCGCTTCGCTAAAGAATATTTTTCTTGAATTGAAATCAGATTTAGGAGTAGACAGAAAAAGTGGTGATTTATCAGATTGGGCTGCGCAAGGTGTATTTTTGTTAAACACATGCCTAACCGTTCTTCCCAACGATCCTTTGGCACATACAAAAATAGGCTGGCAACAATTTACTGAATCGATAATTGCTCACCTAAGCAAACGTGAAGTAATTGGTATTTTATGGGGTAACCACGCGCAGAAAATGAACCACTACTTTGCTCAAGAGGACTTATTCACATCAGTACATCCAAGCCCTTTATCGGCTTACCGAGGATTTTTCGGTTCAAAACCATTTAGTAAAAGCAACAAGCGATTAGTTGAAAAAGGATTAACACCTATTAAATGGTAAAGGGGGCGAACCTTTCGGCTCGCCCCCTTTTTGAAATTAACTTATGCAGTCCAGATATTAATTGGAGATTGCAAGAAGTAAACCATGAACAATCCGGCAACGATCCACATCAAAGGACTGACCTCTTTTGTGCGACCTTGGAATAGTCGGATTACTACATAAGAAACAAATCCTGCTCCGATACCTACAGAGATATTGTAAGTAAATGGCATCAGAATAATTGTTAAGAATGCAGGTATTGCAATACCCAGATCATCCCAATCGATTCCTTTGATTTGAGTCATCATCAAGAATCCAACAATGATCAGAGCTGGAGTTGCAGCCTCGTAAGGAATAACTGCAACAAGTGGAGCTAGGAAGGTTGTAAGCAGGAATAGCACACCAGTTACAACTGATGCTAAACCTGTTCGAGCGCCTTCGCCAACACCTGATGCTGATTCAATGTATGAGGTGTTTGAAGAAACAGAACCGGCACCACCTGCAGCTGCTGCGATTGAGTCAACAAGTAAAATGCGGTTAGCACCTTCAACATTGCCATCTCTATCAACTAGCCCAGCCTGCTTGCCAATTGCTGTCATTGTTCCCATGGTGTCAAAGAAGTCTGCTAGTAACAAAGTGAAAACTAGAAGAACTGCAG
>Ga0208787_1001329_pt1 | contig 10893 bp, 10 predicted proteins | sample Wag4_2014_7_11_FD_187362 | JGI IMG/M metagenome (GOLD analysis project Ga0208787, IMG submission 187362) | Fresh water microbial communities from Ohio, USA - Utica-2 Time Series HT 2014_7_11 (SPAdes) (version 2) | ecosystem: Environmental > Aquatic > Freshwater > Water tank | place: USA: Ohio... | reverse complement strand
ATACTTTTTTGTATATCATTTGATACATCTAAACTTTCTAGATTATCTTTGTTAACATATTTGACATTTTCAGTCTTTAAATCATTCACTTCAATACCAGCTTTAATTTTTTGTGCTAAGAAGGTAACTTCCATATCATTAAAGTATCTATCAACAATGTCCGATGTTAAAATAACAAGTTTATCACAATATGCTTTTTCTGAAAGTTTGCTTAAACTCTTAAAGTCCATAGTTAAAATATAATAAGTAGCTATATAATCAATAATATCATAAAAGTTATCGAAATTATTTTCGGCTTTTTTAGTAGATGATGTGCTGTTTCCCATATAATATACAATCTTAAAATAAATAAATAAATAAAAAATAAAAAATAAATAAAAAATAAATAAAAAATAAATAAAAAATAAATAAAAAATAAATAAAAAATAAATAAAAAATAAATAAAAAATAAATAAAAAATAAATAAAAAATAAATAAATATAAATAAAATTGAATTAAAAATATTTTATCTAATGAATGATAATAATGATGAATAAAGATAAAAGTCAAAAACGTAAAAATAATATAGTTAATAAATTGGAACTTTGGAATATCTTTGATTCTGAAATTGAGAATCCCGAAAAAACAAAAGTTCCATTGGAATGTATATATGGTTCAGGAAATAGAGAATTTTGCGAACGTTGTCATAGTAATTTAGCATTTTCAGAAGAAGGATTTTTAACATGTATGAATAATAAATGTGGAATCATATATAAAGATTTAGTAGATCAAAGTGCTGAATGGAGATATTATGGTGCAGATGACAACCAAAATTCTGACCCAACGAGATGTGGAATGCCTATCAATCCTCTTTTAGAAGAATCCTCCTATGGTTGTAAAGTATTATGTTTAGGTTCAATGAGTTATGAAATGCGAAAAATACGACGCTATACAGAATGGCAATCTATGCCTTATAAGGAAAAGTCTCAATATGATGAATTTCAAATTATAACAACTATGGCTCACAATGCTGGTATACCAAAATTAATCATTGATGACGCCATTGTTTATCATAAAAAAATATCCGAGTCGGATTCAAGATTTAGAGGTGAGAATCGTGATGGGATTATTGCGGCTTCTATTTACATTTCATGTAGAACAAATAATTATCCTAGAACTGCAAAGGAAATTGCGCAAATATTTCATCTTGATGCTACAAGTGCAACAAAAGGATGTAAAAATGCGTTATCTATTATAAATACTTTGGAAAAGGATATGGATAATAAAGAGAAAACAAATTTTGGAAAAACCAAACCGGAAGCCTTTATAGAAAGATATTGTAGTAAATTAAATATAAATACAGAATTAACAAAATTGTGTCATTTTATATCGATGAAAATAGAAAAGATGGATGTTATGCCAGAAAATACTCCGCCATCAATAGCTGCAGGAGTAGTATATTTTATAGCTCAACTATGTAAATTAAATATAAGTAAGAAGGATGTTAAAAATGTAAGTGAAACAAGTGAAGTTACCATTAATAAATGTTATAAAAAATTAGAAAAGATATCAAAAGATGGAAATTTAATTCCAGCAACTATATTGAAGAAATATAATCTATAATTATAATCTGTATTTATAATTTTAGACCTTTTAGTAATATTACTTAAATAATCGCATTAAAAACTTTATTTTTTATCAAAATCTAGAAAATCTAGAAAATCTAGAAAATCTAGAAAAATAATTAAATATATTTACACTAGTTATATTTTCTAAAATAAAAACTATATGATAACTATAATGTCAGAAGAAATTAAAATTCCAAAACGCATTTTTATTGTTCCTTACAGAAATCGAGTTCAACATAAATTTTTTTTCTGTAAATATATGAGTTTTATATTGGAAGATAAAGATGATTATGAAATATTTTTTTCTCATCAATGTGATGCGAGAACATTTAATAGAGGTGCTGTTAAAAATATTGGTTTTATAGCAGCAAGAAATAAATATCCAGATCATTATAAAAATATTACATTTATATTTAATGATGTCGACACTATTCCGTTTAATAAAATATTTGATTATGATACAACTCTTGGTGTAGTTAAACATTATTATGGGTTCAAATATGCTTTAGGTGGAATTGTTGTAATGAAAGGGCATGATTTTGAGAGAACAAATGGTTTCCCATGTTTTTGGGGATGGGGAATGGAAGACAATGTATTGCAAAAGAGATGTGATAGATTAGGAATAAAAGTGGATAGAAGTGTATTTTACAATATAGGTAGTCCAGAAATTCTGCAACTTTTTGACGGCATTTCAAGAATAATTTCTAAAAAAGATCCTTGGAGAGGTGAATATGATGACGGTATAGATGGTTTAACAACGATTTCACAATTGAAATATACAATAGATGACAAATCAGAGAATCCAAATGATAATCTATTTGTCGTTCATAATCCAAATATTAAAATTGTTAATATTAAAACATTTTTAACTAATATTCCATTTGGTTCAGAAGAATATTATAATTATGATTTGAGAGAACCTAAACGTAAAATAATAAATCCAGATAAAATTAAGGAAACAAAAAAATCAGTTATATCAACAACTGATTGGTCAAACATTCCTCATTATCCAACAACAAGAGAAAAACGAGAAAATGTAGCAAAATATTTAATAAAAATGGGTAAAGTAGTTCCACCAGATTTATTAAAACAAATTCAAGAAGACAAAAAGAGGGAAATAGATGAGGATGTTTTTAATAATTTTGATAAATTAAATGGAAATGTACAAGGACATGAACAAGGACATGAACAAGGAGAAGAGAAACAACAAAACTTATTAGGTTATTACAATTATCATCAAATGAGTCAGCAACAAAATAACATGATACCACCTCAACCACCGTTATATCAAAATCATATTCAAAATAATCATATATCAAAAATACCTATTCATGTGCAAAGACCACCCAATAAATTTTCGCCTCAATATGCATCCTATATTGGTGCAAAACCGAAAGCTCAATCAAGTGCTAGAGTAAGATTAGGTGGTGTATTTTAGAGCAATATGTACATATAATTTTTGGTTTAATTTTTAATCCAAACATATACTATTTCAGTGTAATTATTTTGACGTTTAGATTTTTTAAGAGGAAATGAATCATGTGCTTCTCCGAATAAGTTTTTAAGGACGTTATCATAAACTTCTTTACAAACATTTATAGCAAAACTACCACCTTTTTTAAGATGCAAATATGTCTTTGAAAAAACTGGTTTATAAAATTTTTCATCCATTTCTTTTTTCGATTTGTAGGCAATATTGTTGGCATATTTTTCTATAAAATAATAAGGTGGAGACGAGAATACGGTGTCATAATCTAACAAAGAGTAATCGAAATTCACTGCATCAGCGAACCACATGCTAAATTCGGTGTTTGATTTTGTGCGTAAATATGAGATCATATTATCGTAAGGTTGATTCAACTCATCATTTATTTCGATACCATAAAAAGCTTCTATATTTAACGCAGCAGCGGCTACAGTTGAACCACCCCATCCTGCACAAAAATTTAGAACACGTTTGGCATTTAAGCGTGTATAAATTTCCATGCAATTCAATGGTCTCATTATATTAATGGCGCTTATACATATATTGTAAACTTCCTTTAAAACTTTATACTCATGTTTCGTATTATTTATATTTTTAACATCCTTATAATATTTTAACATATTCTGAATAAACTTTTTCTCTCGAAATGTATCTAAATTAACTATAAATTCAAAATAATTAACATTGTATTTACCTTTTGTCTCTAAACGTTGAACAAATGTGTAATAATCTACTACATTATTTCCTATTTTGGATCTCTCTGATATCATATTAGCATTTTTTCCTATTTTAATTAATTTATTCATTTCTTCTTCTACATTTATCATGTTTATATCTTTTATATGTTTAGCAATCTCATTTTTTTCCAGTTTACTGTAATTTTTTTCTATCATTTATATATTTTTATTTGGATTTTATTTAGATTTTATTTAGATATAAAAATATATAATTAACTTATTTATTATAAACTATTATAAACTATTATAAACTATTATAAACTACTGAATAACAATAAAAAGAACAACATTTAAGATTGTATAAGTAATAAAACTATTTAGAATTAAAGTATACAATAAAAAATAAAAATAATATTTTAGTTATTTGATTTAAATATTATTATTAAATATTTATAGATGAATTCAATTTCGGATATTAAACATGCATTTTATATTAATCTTCCCTCAAGACCCGATAGAAAACAGCATGTCGAAAATCAACTTAAATCTATTGGTATTCATGCAGACAGATTTAATGCAATTAAAATGCAAAATGGTGCGATCGGTTGTAGTATGAGTCATCTTAAAATAATTGAAACTGCCAAGTCTAATAACTGGGAACATGTTTTGATTGTGGAAGATGATATATTATTTACGAATCCTTCATTATTTAAAAATCAATTTAATAAATTTCTCTCAAATAACAAAGATTTTGATGTTGTTTTAATTGCGGGTAATAATATGCCACCTTTCACTAAAATGGATGATACATGTGTTAAAGTTTCTAGATGTCAAACTACGACTGGATATTTAGTTCAACAACATTATTATGATACTCTTATCAAAAATTATAAAGAGGGTATTTTATATCTTATGAAAGAACCAAATAATCATAGAATATATGCCATTGATAAATATTGGTTTAAATTACAAGCTACTGATAATTGGCTTCTAATAATACCATTATCTGTAACACAAAGAGAAGATTATAGTGATATTGAAAAACGACCTACAAATTATTCTCCAGCCATGCTTGATTTAGATAAAGTAGCTTTTTTTAAGAGACAACAAGAATTGGCTAGTTTAAGAAATTTGTATAATTTATAATTTATAATTTATAATTTCTAGTGTATAAATAAAGATAAAGTTAAACAAACTCTAAAAATTTTTTTATTTGTTTAACATATTTTTGGGGTTGAATATTGGTTCTCTCATTAAAATGATTATGAATTTCTTTTCCTAGATTTACACGTTTTATTCCATCATCCCCAATTAAATTTATTTTTCTCCTTAGATATGTTTCTTCTGATTGATATATATAATGAGCTATATATGCTGTAGCTTTAAAAAATGGCATATTTAATTTATTAAAACAATATTTGTTCTTCAATGGTCTAAAATGAATTCCTAACATTTTTGATGGATTTCTTACATGATAATAATGAGGATTATCTGAATATATAACCTCTTCAGTTCTTACAAATGATTTAACATGTTGATCTAACATAAAACTTGATTTTGTATAATTTTCTAATATTAATCCACTTGGTTCCTCAAGTAAGTAATTTGTTCCAAACATTAACCAATTCACAGCAACAGAATCGCCATAAGAATATGTATTTAAAAAATGTTTTACACCTTTAAATATATTACTTAAAATTAAAAATTCATCTGCATCTAGATAAATAAACCAATCTAAATTTAACATTTTGGCAATATTTATTGCATTGTTCATTAATTGTATCTTAATATTTCCATCTTCTAATTCTTTTCTTATTATTATAACTCTTTTGTCAAATTTAGAAAAAACGCATGATAATGGGTTTATTGATTTATGATCAAATATAATAACATTATCAAAACCAATTAATAAATGATGAGTTGCCCATTCTTTAATATTTTTTTCATCCCTTGCATTGCAAAATACACCTACTTTTTTTGCATTTCTATCCTGTTTTGATTTATGAATTATCATAATTTATTTATAAAATTACTATATAAAAAAATTACTATATAAAAAAATTACTATATAAAAAAATTACTATATTTTTCCTTCTTCAATCAATCTTGGAAAATCACTTAATTCTATATCAGTAAAATATTTATTTGTAGCTAAATTTAACATATTAGTCTTCAATTTTTGGTCTATATGAAAACCAATTGCATAATCTTCTAAAAATTCTTTTTCTATAAGTTCTTTCTTACTAATAACATTTGTTAAGGCTTGTTTTGAGAGAAAGTAAAAACGACCACTGCAATATTTTGTTTGTAATATAGGTAAATATTTTGGCAATTCCGGATGAATTTTGTGATATTGAGATAAATAATTTTGCTTCACATCAACTATATATCCACCATAATGTACTTTTATACTATTACTTGTTATTGCTCTTACTACATGTAAAAATTTTTCATTAACCAATATTTGGTCATCATCTGTTTTATACAAGTATTTGAAATCAAATGTTTTATTAATAGCTTCATAAGCTCTAATAACTTTTTTTGGTAGTGAGTTATAATCATCTTCTACTTTAATCCATAAAATTCTGTTATCATTGTCAAACCTAAAATCATCATCCATATTAGGTTCACCAATAACATGATAGAAACTTAAATATGTAGGTATATGTTGCAACCATGTCATCTTTTGAAATTTGGCCTTCTTAGCATATTTTTTGCAATTCATAATAAGCATTATATATTCTTGTTCAATCATATAATTGTAATAATTTGTATTATAATATTATATTTAATATAAAATATATTTTATATTTTATATTTTATATTTTATATTTTATATTTTGTATTTTATATTTTATATTTTGTATTTACACCTAGAATGTATATTTTACATTTTTACACAAACGTGGTTGTATTCGTAAAAAGGCATAAGATAAATAGTCTATTATAGTATCTAATCGACCTTATAATAATATTTCTCCATATAATTTATAGAAAAGAATCCATATACTATATACATGAAAAATATATATCTCTGTATTTATCTTTTCTATATGAATATCATCGAAAATGTAAAACCCTATATAATACGAGCCAATAGTTTCATTCGAAACATTTCAGGAATCATTTCGAGAACCTATAGTCAACGAAATATAAATACAACTGATACTGTACCCACAAAAATTATTGCAGGATATATGGAACACGAGCCAAAATTAGCGGCTCTGAAAAAACATTCCAAAACATTAACATATGACGATTTAATAAGTGAAATAGCAAATAGGTGCGATACAATACGTAAAAAATCTCGGCATTTTACAGCAAACATGTAGAAAAATTAACAATAAAAAATCTAATGAATAATCTTTATAATTTCTAAAATATTATATTTTTCAAGATAAATATAAATACTTAACTTATATTTATTTATGTTAATTACATTTTCTAGTTGTTTTTATATTATAAAATCAAAATTTGAACCAAATATATATATAGAATGGATGAATAATCTAATTTCTATGGTTAATAATTTCAATTTAGTAATTTATACTGATGAAAATAGTATGAAATATATAAATACACGAAATAATGAAAAAATTAAAATAATTATTAAACCTTTACACCAATTTTATAATTACAAATATAAAGAATTTTGGGAAAAAAATCATGCAAAAAATACATTATTAAATGAAATCTCATGTTGGCAGCTTAATATGATTTGGTGTGAAAAAATACCATTTGTTAAAGAAACCATTGAAAATAGATATTTTAATACAGAATTTTATGGATGGTGTGATATTGGTTATTTTAGGAATAGAAATAATGATACACATACTAATCAATTAATGAATTGGCCTAAATCAGAAATTATTGATAAACTGGATAAAAATAAGATATTATATGCTTGTATCAACAATAACGATTTATATATGAATGATTTAGTAAGGATTATTCAAAATAAAAATGAAAATGGATTACCAATAAAACCCATTCCACCTTTTCAGAATTCTATTGCAGGAGGTTTTTTTATTTTACATAAGGATTTAATGAATTGGTGGTTTCATACATTCGACAGTAAATTATTTAATTATTTTTTACATGATTATCTTGTTAAAGACGATCAAATTATATTAGCCGATTGTATATTCAGTAATTTAGAAAAATTTGCATTATTTAGAGAATTTAATTATTTATATGATAATTGGTTTATGTTCCAAAGAATTTTATCAGAGTAGTATTCTATATAATGATAAGTATATTAATGCCTATCTATAATGGTATTGAATTCATAAATGAGTCTGTATCTTCAATTATTACTCAAACATTTAATGATTGGGAATTAATAATAGGTGTAAATGGTCATCCTGAAAATTCTGATGTATTTAAACATTCCAAATTATATGAAAATATAGATAAAAGAATAAAAGTATACGATCTTTATCAAATAAAGGGAAAAGCAAATGCCCTGAATAAAATGCTTGATTATTGTAATCATAAATACATTGCCTTATTAGATGTAGATGACATATGGTATTATAAAAAACTAGAAATTCAATCAAACTTTTTAAACAATTACGACATCATCGGTTCTAATTGTGTACGGTTTGGAGATATTGAAGGAGTTATACCAAAAATACCTGTATATGATATTTCAAATTTTAATTTTGTAGAAGTAAATCCTATTATTAATTCAAGTGCTGTTGTTTTAAAAGAATTGTGTTATTGGAATACAAATATTGACGGAGTCGAAGATTATGATTTATGGATAAGACTTAGAAAACTTAATAGAAAATTTTATAATTGTCCAGAAATATTAGTTAAACATAGAATACATAAACAATCAGCATTTAATTCAAAAGGTAATAATGATAAAGTTGCACCTTTATTACAATCTCATGGGTTTAAGAAGGAAGAAATTAACGGTACTATGAAAGGAATAAAAAATGTCCAAAAAATAGGAATGAATATTGCCAATAACAAAATCTCACTACTTTCAAATCATAAAATGAATATTACATTTCATTAAACTTCTATTCTATTCCATTCTCGAGGACACAGATCTTTAGTATTATTTTTTGCTATCTCTCCAAACCATACGGATGGATAACAAATTATTTTATCTGACCATGAGTTAAAATATGCTGCCCACCAACTAAAAGAACTATTTGCTATAATATTATGATGACAACAGCTCATAAATAACAATTGTTGCCAATCTTCTAGTGTATTATCTCCCCTTATAAATTTATAATCAGTAAATTCTTTCTCGAGCATGTTAATTGTTCGCATAACATCATCAATATCTGTATCTTCGCAAAAATACAAAATATTATATGATTCTGTTGTTTTATTTTTAATAAAATTCAAAGAATTTTTATAATAATCATATGTTGATAATGGATGAAAGTGTTGTAGTTTCTTATAATCACCTAGTCTAAAATGCAAGCTAATACAATTTTTTAAGTATTCATTATTTAAAGTTAATTTTTGTAGGACATCATCTTTCATTTTTTCTAGTCCAATAATTCGACATATTATTTTGTAATTTTCATGAAAATATCTATAACTTTGAAAATATCCAAAAATTAAACAATTCCTTCCAATCATTTCATAAAGAGGCAACTCTTCAAAAGTGAAATCTTTCTCTCGAATCACATGAATGGGTTGTGGAATAGTATCAATTAAAAAAGGTTTTAGCTTTATGAAGAATGAATTCCAGAAGGTATTTCTTATGGTAGTTGAACCACCGCCAAGTGTCGATACATTGAGAAATTTCAATTTATTTTTTACCTTGATAGAATAAGATATTGTAGCAAAAATTTGAAATATTTGGTTGCCTAAACCGCCCATCAAATTACATGTTATCATCATATAAATATATATAAATTTGTATTTAAATAATTAAATGTACCAATTAATTTGTTCACCTATTTTTTTCTTCAATTTGTTTACACCCTTTACACCTTGAAAATTTAAAATCACATCTTTAATCATTTTATATTTTTCTCAAAATAATATTACATGACTAAACATAAGACAGAAGATTATAAAATTGAATAAAATTGAATAAAATTGAATAAATATAACTAAATAAAAACAAAAGATAATTTAATATAACAATGTTAACAACCATTTACAGACCGAAAAAAATAGAAGATTTTATCGGAAATAGAAATGTTATGCAACCATTTATACAGTGGTTATTAGAATGGGATGCAAATGATAAGAAAAACAAATGTGCTTTGGTATTTGGATTATGTGGGATTGGAAAGAATCTTTTAGTGGAATTAATTTTAAAAAAACATGATTATAATATTATTAATTTAGCACTAGATGATGAAAGAGATAAAGAATATATAAATAATATAATTAAACCACTTTTAAAAACAAAAAGGACATTTGATGGACAGGAAAACGTCTTGGTTGTAAGTGATATAGATGCAGCAATGGATTACGGATTTATAACCAGTTTAACAGAATGTATTAAAGAGACAAAAATACCGATTATTTGTATTTGTAATAATAAATACGAACAATCCATAAAACCAATATTAAATTATTGTTTTAACATAAAAATGACAAAGCCAACTTATCAGGAAGTATATAAATTACTATATAAAATTGTTATAACAGAAAAAATAAGAATAAAAGAATCAGAATTAAAAGAATTGTATGATCATTCGAATGGTGATATTAGATTTATAATAAATACATTACAATTTGGTTTAAGAAAAGGTAATAAAAATATTCAAAGTTCAAATATATTCGAAACAACAGGTAAATTGTTATCAGTGGACGAGACAATAGATAGTAAATATAATATTTACTGGATTGCTAATGATATTCATCCATTGATGGTTCAAGAAAATTATATAAATAATACTTTTAATGTTAATGACCAAGTAAGAAAATTGGATAACTTATCTTATTCAGCCGATGCATTATCTGATAGTAATGTATTTGAGAGTTTTATTAATATGACAAATTGGGAATTTGAACCTTATGTCGGATTCAGCGTAATTAATGCTGCTTCAAAATGTAATAAGAAAACCATGATAAAATTTCCGCAATTTTTAGGAAGAATATCGACAACGAATAAAAACAAAAGAAATAAAAACAATTA
>Ga0208787_1001322_pt1 | contig 10932 bp, 12 predicted proteins | sample Wag4_2014_7_11_FD_187362 | JGI IMG/M metagenome (GOLD analysis project Ga0208787, IMG submission 187362) | Fresh water microbial communities from Ohio, USA - Utica-2 Time Series HT 2014_7_11 (SPAdes) (version 2) | ecosystem: Environmental > Aquatic > Freshwater > Water tank | place: USA: Ohio... | reverse complement strand
CGTGAGCGAGTCTTCGAACGAGACATCTTTCGCTTTGGAACTGGCACGGTAATCGTCCTTAATCTCTTTTAAACCTATTGGTAAAAATTGGCTTAACTCGGTTAGGAGGTAAGTATCCCTTATTCATCCGATTTCTTAAAATCCAGTCCGGCTAGGCCCGCCCAGCGAGCGTCAATGGCCTCGTGCTGGTGGCCTTCCGGCAAATCCGCCCACTTCTGACCGCAATCTGGACAGAGCCCGAGGCAATCATCTGAGCAGAGCGGGTTGATCGGTAGATCTAAGACAACGGCATCCCGAATTGGTGGCTCAAGATCCATGACATTGCCATCCATCCAAAGTTCGTCAACTTCTTCCAGATCTACGTCGTCATCTGATGCGCGCTTGGTTTTCTTGCCCTTCTTACCAGAATCTTTACTCGGCTCGTAGCGATAGAGCTCTTGAATTTTTCGCTCAACGGTAATTTCAACAGGATCAAGACAACGAATGCACTCGCCCTTTGCGATCGCATATAGATCAGCGCTTAACAAAACTCCCTCAGTAACGGATTCCAGTCGCAGATCTACTTCAATAACATCACCGGCTGGCACGCTCACGAGTGGAACGCCAATTGGTTCCAGAATTTCTAGATCTAACTGATATTCCTTCATCTCCCCCGCTCTACGTGGAAGTTCATGGGTATTGAATTCAAAGACTTGTGAGGCCTTAGAGGAAGGTTGCGACATGGCTATTTTCTCTTCGCTAATTAACTCGGATTAACTAAGGGCTAATTACTTGTCGTCAGCTAATTGTGATAAGACATCTTTATCGTTTGCGCCATCTAGGCGCTCTCGGCCACGGGCCACCGCATCAAGAGTCTTATTGAGGATTACTTCTAGCGTGGCAAGACGACCATCGATGTAGCTTTCTACCTCAGCGCGCTCATCAGCAGCAAGTGCGCGAGCATCATCAAGAATTCGTTGTGCTTCATCGCGTGCGGCCTGAACGATCGCGGTTTGTTCGATCATGCGGGCAACATCTTCACGTGCAGTAGCGATCATCTGTTCGGCCGATGCTCTACCTTCCTCGACTAAATTATCGCGCTGGGACAAAATTGCTTCCGCTGCAGATAAATCTTGTGGAAGCGCAATTCTTGCGCCATCTAAAATCTCTAAAATCTCGCCGCGATGTACAACGCAGGAAGCTGAAAGTGGAACTCCGCGAGCCTCTTCAATCAGAGTTATGGCGGTGCTGAGTTTTTCAATCGAGTCCATTTTTACTTCCCTGCTACTCGTGCTTTAAGTGCATCATTTACGACGCCTGGAACCATAGAGGATACATCTCCACCGAAATGAGCGAGCTCTTTAACGATAGAAGAAGAGAGAAATGAGTGTGTTGGAGCAGTGGCCATAAACATAGTTTCAACGCCCGAGCCCTGGAGATTTACCTGCGCCATCTGGAGTTCGTAATCAAAGTCGGTAACCGCGCGCAATCCTTTCACTATCGCCTGGATCGAATTCTCTTTGCAGTAATCAACTAACAAGCCATGCCAAGAATCAACCTTTACGTTTTTAAACTGTGAAGTCGTTTTGCGGGCCATCTCCATACGTTCTTCGACAGAGAAGAGTGAAGCCTTTGTGCGATTTTCTAAAACAGCAACGATGACTTCATCAAATTGGCTGCTGGCGCGCTCGATGATGTCGAGATGACCAAAGGTGATTGGATCAAAAGATCCTGGGCAAACGGCGCGCTTCATGGAGTAAACGCTAGCAACGATCAGCGTGGTTATCCATTTTCAGGCTCAAAGCTCGGCCGGAACCCCATAGAAAATCGTCGCTTGGCCATAATTTTTTTCGCGCAGAGCCTGGTATCCATCTGGCCAGGAGATTTCCTTTACTCTGGAATTTCTCTCTACTGCAATTAGCGCTTGTGGGTGAAGAAATCCGCCTTCACGAAGTTGAATGAGATTTTCAATCACATCAATATCTTCTACATCGTATGGCGGATCAATATAAATGAAGTGGTACTGCACTGTTGCACGATCCTGCAAGAAACGGTGAACGCTCATTCCAAAGAGATGAAAACTTCCGGCACACTGTGCGCTCTTGATACTCTCGAAGTTAGCGGATATCGACTTCTGCGCTTGTTCATCTTTTTCAACTGCATGAACAATCTCGGCGCCTCGGGAGAGAGATTCAAGTGCAATTGCACCCGTGCCGGCATATAAATCCAGAATATGAAGTCCTGCAAAGTCACCAAATTCAGATGCCAGGGTAGAAAAGAGCGCTTCACGGGCGCGATCAGAAGTTGGTCGGGTGGCACCTGCTACGGCGGCGATATTTCGCCCCTTAGCCAGTCCTGCGATGATTCGCATTTATCTATCCCTAACCCTTATCAATATATGAGGATGTTTGTTCTTTCTTCAACATCCCTAATTCGTGTTTGAGTAAAGGATAGCCCTTTAGAGAGCTGTCGCTTTCTAATAATTCTGCGGCAACGTTGCGGGCCTCTTCGATCAAACTTTCGTCACGCAAAACGCGCAGCAAGCGAAGATGTGATCGAGCGCCGGATTGTGTTGCACCTAGTACATCGCCTTCACGTCTTTGTTCAAGGTCAATGCGGGAAAGTTCGAAGCCATCTTGAGTCTTTGCTACTGCTTCCAATCGCTCACGTGCTGGCGTTTCAATTGGTGCGCCAGATACAAGTAGACATAAACCAGGTGAAGTTCCGCGGCCAACGCGGCCACGTAATTGATGTAGCTGAGATACGCCGAAGCGATCTGCATCCATGATCACCATAACTGTGGCATTTGGAACATCCACACCGACTTCAATAACTGTTGTTGAAACAAGTACATCTATCTCACCTGTAGAAAAAGCCTGCATCGTCGCATCTTTTAACTCTGTGGTTAAACGTCCATGCAGCGGTGCAATTCGTAGCCCTTTAAGCGCTCCCCCGTGTAACTTCGGTGCCAACTCTTCGACGGAGGCGATATCTGGAGATTGTTCTCCGTATAGAAAATCAAGATCGGCATCTTCAGAACTTCCGGCGGTGATACGCGGTGCAACTATGTAGGCCTGATGTCCCTGTGAAACTTCTTCACGAATTCGCTCCCAGGCGCGATCTAGAAAAGTTGGTTTCTCCATAGTTGGTACAACGTGCGTTGTTATTGGTTGGCGGCCCAGCGGAAGTTCGCGAAGCGTTGAAATATCTAGATCACCAAAGACTGTCATCGCAACTGTTCTTGGTATTGGGGTTGCGGTCATCACCAATAGATGTGGCGGATTAACTGCCTTTGCTTTCAGAGCATCTCTCTGCTCAACACCGAAGCGATGTTGCTCATCCACAACAATTAAGCCAAGGTCGTTGAAAGCTACGCTCTCACTAAGCAGCGCATGGGTACCAATAACAATTCCAGCCTGTCCAGATCCGGCGAGAGCAAGTGCCTCTTTGCGTGATGCCGCGTTCTGTGAACCGGTTAATAAAGTTATTTGCGTTGCGTTTTCAACGCCTCCCAACATCCCGCCTTGGGCCAGCGGTCCGAGCAACTTTTCAATTGTTCGCAGATGCTGAGCTGCTAAAACTTCTGTTGGGGCAAGTAACGCTGCTTGTCCGCCGCTATCGACTACCGCCAACATTGCGCGAAGTGCGACAACAGTTTTACCTGATCCGACCTCACCTTGTAGCAAACGATGCATCGGAATATCTGCAGCTAAATCACTTTCAATCTCACGTGAAACTTCTACTTGGCCTGGTGTTAACTTCCACGGAAGCGATTTATCAAAAGCTTCCAAAATTCCACCGGATTTAACTGGTCGGGCAACAGTCTTAAGCGCTCGTAGTTCGGCTCTACGCTCAAGAAGTAGGAGTTGCAGTAAGAAAGCCTCATCGAAGGTTAGGCGCGCCTTCGATAGTTCTGCACTCTCTAGATCAACTGGGTTATGTATCTGAATTAGCGCTTGCTGTGCGGATGGGTATTTAAACTTCTCAAGGATATGAGGCGGGATGAAATCTGGAACTTCATCTAAGGAATCAATTGCCAGTTTTACGCACTGTGCAATCTTCCAGGAAGGAAGTTTTGAGCTGGCTGGATATACGGGCAGAAACTTTCCAGCAAAGTCTGCAACGGCGGAATCAACATCGCTGCCATCTGGAACCATTTCGTAATCTGGATGTGCCAATTGGCGTTTGCCGTTGAATACTCCGACTTTTCCAGCAAATAAACCTTGTCTGCCCACGCGCAACTCTTTCTCACGCCAAGCCTGATTGAAAAAAGTTAGCGACATCTTTGCACTGCCATCGGTGACAATCACTTCGAGAATGCTGCCCTTGCGTCCCTGCAATTTGCGGCTGCTCGAAGAATAAATCTCTGCCAGTACCGTTACTTCATCGCCCTCGTTAAGTTCGGCAATATCGCTTAGCTCGCCACGTACTAAGTAGCGACGTGGATAGTGGTGTAATAAATCAGCGACGGTGCGGTAACCAAAAACGGTATCTAAGACTTTGGCAGTGCGATCGCCCACGACATCAACCAACTTGGTTGTGAGCCTGCCATCTGCGATCGCCATAGGAGCCATTCTCGCGTGGATTTCTCGGAATTAGCGCGAAGTTGGCCTTCTTGCTACCCTTACGCCTTGTTCATTCAGTTAAAGATCTATAAGGAGTAACGCTGTGGCATCAACATGCGATATCTGTGGCAAAGGGCCCAGCTTTGGAAATAACGTTTCACACTCTCAGGTAAAGACTCGTCGTCGCTGGAATCCAAATATCCAACGCATCAAGACACTTGTCGGTGGAACAGCTAAGCGTCAGAACGTCTGTACTTCTTGCCTAAAGGCCGGAAAAGTTTCTCGCTAAAGCTTCTTAGATCTAATTAAGACCGCTTTTTAAATCCAGCAGGGCACTTTGGCTTCACGCCCTTTACCTTTCTTAACTGATTACCCTTTAAGCACGAAATCGTCTTCACCTTTGCAGTAGGCGATGGTTTTGGTGAAGCAGTTGTCCTCACAGTTCCTGCAGCAGACATATTGCTGGCGCTCTGTGCAGATGACGAGAGAACGTCATAGCTCGGATTTAAAGAGATATCTAATAACGGGTCTGGAAATTCAAAGCCGAATACCTGAATGATGATTCGACCATTTTTTACAGCAACTGTCTTCGTAGCAGCCGTGGATCCACCTTCATTTGTGCGCACTGAAATAGTCAAAGCCTCTGCAGCATCCTCAGGCTTCGTAAGTCCCCAGAGAGCAAGTGCATCAGCAGATGAAATCGTTGCGTAGTAGAAACCAGTGTTAATTGACTTGCCATCTGGCGCTAGGCGCGGAGCAGATGCCTTGTAACTCAAAGACTTCTTCTCTGCATTCCACACAGGAGTTGAAAGTTTGCAAAGTCCGTTAGATCCAACGTAGATCTTGCCACTGCCACCTTCAAATGAGAACCCGAGTGGATCATTGGATGGAACTAAAATTGATTGGAATTGAGTTACTAGAGCAGATGAGACACCAGCATCACCAGAGCAATCTTTAGCGTTCTTTGCCTGCGGAACCTTTACTGGATAACCTGCAATCTCAAAGACCGCCGCTTGGACATCAACTGTTGCCTCGGTTGCAATGCCATAAGTAACACCGAGTTTAAAGTCGGAGATTCGCATCTTTACTGAAATCAGAGCATCGCTATTTAGATTTACAGGGGTTGTAGCGCTTGTTGTTGTCGCCGCAAGAGTGACGTTATTTCCTGGTGAATAAGTTGGTTTGGCATCAAGCATGATCCATGGAACAAATTCATTTGCAGCTTGTGCCTCTATGTATAGTCCGTCGTAATTTTCATTTGCGAATGCTCCATCTGCGCTCCAGCGCCCCGGCAGAGCTTTGCCAGATGCAACACCATTTGTATTTCCTGCAGTTGCACCTGAACCACCGCTAGCAACCCAAGTAAGTGCAATAGCCTTACCGCCACTAGGAGTAATGCTTACAGAATCGATGCAGTATGCGCTGCCACCTGCCGAGCAAGGTAAGAACGCTCCCTTAGGGAGTGTGACACTTGCATTTGCAGAAGTTACTCCAACCAGAATTGCTGAAATGGAAAGTGCTACAGTGGCTAAAGTTGCTACAAATGATGATCTTTTCATCTCATAAAATTATCGCCTTGCCAAAAGGTAGGCAATAGCACCGCGCCTGTTTTTATGTGTTTAAAAAAATAAAAAAAATGAAAATCGCTGCATAAAAATTCAAGGGTCTTTTTAAAAATGTTGCCAAGCTATGGCTTCTACGCCTGCCGGCACGTTCATAAGGCCCGCGCCCTGGGTAACTTCGCCAATTAAAAGCCCCGGCAGATCTGAACCTGTTGCCAGAAGGGCGTGATCCTCTCCCCCCGCAAAAATCCAACTCCAGATATCTGCATTTAACTTCTGCGCTACCATCTCGAGTTCTAAAAATTCGGCACTTGCTTGGATTTTCGTGAGGTCGAAGTTAATGCAGACCTTTGAGGCCTCCGCGATTTGCGCTGCTTGAATTACCAAGGCATCGCTTATATCGCAGAGCGAATTAGCCTTTGATGCATCAAATCCATAATCAATCGTCGGAGATTTAAATTCACTAAGAGCTTTTTGAATAAGCTCGCTATCTTCTTTAAAACCAGAACCTAAGAGCGCAAGGCCGGCGGCAGACCATCCCGTTAGCGATGATAGATAAATTCCATCTCCAGGTTTTGATCCACTGCGAGTTATCGCTTTGTTGGTCGAACCAATTGCAGTTATAGAGATAACTACTTGATCAGCGCGCGAGATATCTCCACCAACCACATGGGCTCCGGCAAGATCGGCCTCGAATTTAATCCCGCGAGCGAGTTCTGTAATCCATTCCATGGACTCGGAACCTGTAAGAGCAACAGCGACAAGTAGGAAATCGGGTCTAGCTGACATCGCTAAAAGATCTGCGGTATTAGCCGCCGTTACTTTTCTTCCGATTTCAAAAGCGCTCGACCAATCGGTTCGAAAGTGAACTCCGGCAACTGCCATATCGGTTGTTAATACCTGGGCACCAGTTGCCGCGACCACCGCCGCATCATCGCCAATCCCTACAGAAATTCGAGGATCAGTTGAATCGAAAATCTCTTTCAGGCGCGCGATTATCTGCGCTTCATTGAAGCCGCTGGCATTTCTTTGCGCTTCTTCGAAGCTTCCGTCACTAATCGCCATAGCGCCAAGACTAGAACATGGGGTACCTTTGCGCTTACCTTCAACGGCGAAGTTCTAACGAGAAAGGCAGACCACCATGTCAGTTCAGGCATACATCTTGATTCAAACCGAAGTTGGCAAAGCATCTAGCGTTGCAAAATCTGTCTCTGCTATCGCCGGCGTTACATTGGCTGAAGGAGTTACAGGTCCTTACGATGTAATCATGCGCGCAGAGTCTCCATCAATGGAGGAATTTGGCCGCGCAATTTTGTCTAAGGTGCAGGCTGTTCCGGGTATTACACGCACCCTGACTTGCCCAGTTACTTATTAATTACCCAAGACACCGTTACTGCGCGTAAGTGCTGATGCAAGTAAATGGGAAATTACTTCTGTGTATTGCACACCAGTTGCTGCCCACATCTTTGGGAATACTGATGTCGCGGTAAAGCCTGGCATTGTATTTAACTCATTGATAATGATTTCGTTGTTATCGGTAAGGAAGAAATCCACGCGGGCTAAGCCACTGCAGCCAAGTGCGATAAAGGCATCTACCGCCTTGGTGCGAATTTGATCGCTGATCTTCTGATCAATTGCGGCCGGAAGTTCGATGGTTGTTGCTGAATCTAGATACTTGGCTTCAAAGTTATAAAAATCGTATTTTGGATCGATCTTTATCTCTCCAACAAGGGATGCCTTAGCAACGCCATCGATTTCAAGAACTGCACATTCGATTTCTCTGCCACGAATTTCCTGCTCGACCATCGCCTTCGGGTCAAAGCTATGCGCTTCTTCAATAGCAGCAGCGAATTCAGCGGCCGTTTTCACCTTCGTCGTTCCGCGACTTGATCCACCGCGTGCCGGCTTTACAAATACTGGATAGCCAAGCAAGTCTGCTTGCTTCTGAACGGCAGATTTATCTTTTGCCCAATCAGATGCGCGAGCGACAAATCCCGCGGCAACTTTTATGCCGTGGGAAGCAAAGATTGGCTTAGCAAATGATTTATCCATAGCAACTGCTGAGGCAAGAACTCCAGAGCCGACATATGCAATATCGGCCATCTCAAGAAGGCCTTGAATAGTTCCATCTTCACCATATGGTCCATGAAGTAATGGAAAGACGATATCTATATTCAACTTAGCGCCTGCGCTTGTAAAACCTGAAGCATCAAATGAAACAGGGGTTCCGGTTTCTGGGACAACAGGGAGAACGTCGTTTTGAATGGTTAGAGAAGTTTTGTCATCAAGTAAGAACCATTTGCCGTTCTTGCTGATGCCGATCAAGACAGGTTCAAATTTGCTGCGATCAATCGCAGAGAGGACTCCCCCTGCAGAAATACATGAGATTTCGTGCTCGCTGGAGCGGCCTCCGCAGATTATTGCGACGCGCTTAGTCATCGAATGAAGTTCTCTGCTTTAGTGGTGATCTCCATCAAACGTTGCAGGGCCTGCGCTGGCGTAAGTGAGCCATTAACAATGTCGGCAACTGATTCGATAACCGGAACTTCGACGCCAACGCGGTGAGCAATTTCTACGATCGCGCTAGATGAAGCAACACCTTCTACAGTCTTTGCGCCTTGTGCGATTGCTTCTTCCATCGTGCCCGTTTTTCCAAGGAGCTCTCCAAAGGTTCGGTTACGTGAAAGTGGAGAACCACATGTGGCGACGAGATCTCCCATACCGGCAAGACCGGCAGCGCTCAGTGGATCTGCGCCATGGGCTGCGCATAAGCGCGCTACTTCATTTAGCCCACGCGTAATGAGCATCGCTTGAGTGTTTTCACCAAAGCCCAGGCCAATTGAAATTCCAACAGCTAGCGCAATCACATTCTTAATTGCACCAGCCATCTCGCAACCAAGTAAATCAACAGATGTGTAGACGCGGTAGTACGGAGTGCGGAACAAATCTCTAACTTGCTCGGAGGTTGCCATATTTGTAGCTGCAGCCACCGCACCTGCAGGTTGGCGCAGAATCAACTCATCAGCCAAGTTGGGGCCAGTGATCAAGGCAATCCGATGCGGCCCTAGGATTTCTAACATCACTTCGGTCATTCGCAACTGAGTGCTAATTTCAATGCCTTTAAGAGTGCTAATGATCAGCGAACCATCAGAGAACTTTGGCTTCCATTCGAGAAGCGTTGCCCGAAGTTGTTGCGAAGGAATCGCCAGGACGTAGATATCGCTAAATGCGAAGGCTTCATCCAAATTTGAGGTGGCAGTAAGCTCAGCGGGCAGTACTTGTTGGGGAAGGTACTTAACATTTGTATGGGTGCCATTGATCTCAGCAATCACATTGGGATTACGACCCCAGAGCAGAACTTCATTTCCAGCATCGCAAAGCACTTGCGCCATGGTTGAACCCCACGCACCAGCTCCAAATACCGTTACCTTGCTCATGGATTTACATCCGCTCCTTAACGTTGCTTCTTTTTGAAATTACCGGTTCGCGGTAAATCAGAAGTATGCGGATCAAAGATTACTTCAGGTCGCTTCTCGCCACGAATTTCCTCTAGCAAAGTTGTAATTTCCCGCATGACCTTCGCGGTTGCCTCGATTAGCGCTTGCTGGTCATCTTCTCTGCCGTACCACTGGGACAGATCAACTGGCTTTCCCGCCTTTAAGGTGATCTGAGTTCTTGGAAACAATTTAATCTTCTTCGAATATGTTGGCATCAAAACCTGAGCGCCCCACTGCGCTACTGGAATCACGGGAGTGCGAGTACTGATTGCTAATCGGGCTAATCCAGTCTTTGCAATCATCGGCCAATGATCTGCATCGCGAGAAAGAGTTCCTTCTGGATATACGCCAAGTAGATGGCCTGCCTCAAGAAGGCGTTTTGCATGATCTACGGCTTTGCTCGCATTAGGAGTTTCTCGTTCAACTGGAACCTGGCCAGCTGCTAGCAGAATGCGGCCGATGATTGGAACTTTAAATACGCCAACCTTGCCTAGGAAACGTGGGGCTCGACCATTCTTATAAAGAAAGTGGGCAAAATTTAAAACATCAAAATATGAGAGATGGTTATTGGCAACTATTACCGCGCCAGTCTTCGGAATATTTTCGGCACCGATCCATGTGCGCTTGGTGATTAGGTTAATGATTGGGATCAATATGGATGAGCAAATTTTAAAGGTGATATTTGTACCGAGAGGGTTACCGGTAGGTGGCGCATATGAAACGCGCATCTGAGCCATGGCTAAATCTTAGTGGGCAAAGAAAAACTGGGGCCAGCATGCGCTGGCCCCAGTTCTGTGAAGTTTTTGAAGATAAGTTAGGAAGCGAAAATTAACGCTTCTTTGCAGCCTTCTTAACAACCTTCTTAGCTGCTGGCTTACGCTTAGCAACTTTCTTAACAGCCTTCTTCGCTGCTGGCTTCTTCTTAGCAACCTTCTTGACTGCTGCCTTCTTAGCCACTGGCTTTGCAACTGGCTTTGGTTCTGGCTTTGGAGCAGGACCAAGCTTGCGCTCACCTGAGATGACATCCTTCAAACCCTTTGCAGGCAAGAAGCGAGCCTTCTTTGAAGCCTTAATCTTGATTGTTTCGCCTGTGAATGGGTTACGTCCCATACGTGCCTTGCGATCAACCTTTTTGAACTTACCGAAATCATTGATCATTACATCTTCACCCTTTGACATGGTGCGTGTAATTGTGTCGAAAACGATTTCTACAGCGTGAGCTGCTTCCTTCTTGCTGTCGTTGAAGTGTGGGGCCAACGCGGCAATGAACTGGGCCTTATTCATCTAAATCCCCTTAGATTTAAGCGTAAATTAAGCGTTCGCTTAACT
>Ga0208787_1001318_pt1 | contig 10957 bp, 8 predicted proteins | sample Wag4_2014_7_11_FD_187362 | JGI IMG/M metagenome (GOLD analysis project Ga0208787, IMG submission 187362) | Fresh water microbial communities from Ohio, USA - Utica-2 Time Series HT 2014_7_11 (SPAdes) (version 2) | ecosystem: Environmental > Aquatic > Freshwater > Water tank | place: USA: Ohio... | reverse complement strand
CGGCTTCAGAGCAGCTAGTGCCTGGCTTTACTGACTACTACATTGGCATTGGCGCTAGTTACAGCGACGAGACGGTTGAACTGCGCTTTAGGAGTGCAATGGACAGCGTGGGTGCATCGTTTCCAGCCCGCACGTTGACCGTTGATAATGCAGGCATCCTTCCGCTCAATGCTGAACTCTATCTGCAATGACGAACGACTTGATTGGTCTTACGAGGGCATGGGCGGCGGCGCCTGGTGATGGCAGCGGCACTGTTGATTGCTGCTTGTTGGCAGCAGAAGTTCATAAGCGATTGGGCTATTACGACTATGCGCCTGACTTTGCATGGGTGTTTGAGAAGTACACTGATGATTCCCTGCCATCGTGGTTCATGGCTAGGTGGCTGCTCAAGAATGGTACGCGCCTAGATGGGCCAGAGCCTCACGCCGTTGTGCTTATGGAAGGAGATAATGGAGGGGCCATGGGAACAGTGATGGATGATGGGCGCATCCTTCACATTCACAAGAGAAATGGCGTTGTGATTGCCGCGTTGCCGCCTAACGCTGGGCACTATTTTAGACTGCACAAATGAAGCGTCCACTACTGCCTTACGAGCATCAGTTGGTAGAGGCGCTTGGCGTCACGAAGGAAGAGTACCTCGACTTCTTGATGGCGACAAGGGATTTTGAGCAGTCGCCAGAACAGAAGTTAGAGCAGCCTCAAAATACTGTTGCAGTGGCAGCATTGGTTCTTACCATTGTTGGCATGATCTTCCAGGTGGCGGCAGCGTTGCTTGCGCCCAAGCCGGAAGAGCAGAACCAGCGCCGCGCTAGGGAGCAACGCTTCAGCCCTCGCTATGGCTTCAACTCCTCTCAGGAACTGGCGCAGTATGGACAGCCCGTCAATCTTGTCTACTGCTCCAAGGCCAATCCTCGTGGATCGGTGCGGGTTGCAACGTCTCTGGTGTGGTCTGCCGTTGACAGCTATGGCAGCAGTCAGTTCATGCAACTGCTCCTGCTGGTCGGCGCTGCGAAGGTAAAGACTATTGACTTCGACAGGGTGGCCTTTGGCCAGCTTCCTCTTGGACAGTTCAGCGGAGCAAACACTTGGCTCTATTACAACGAAGATGGTCGCGTTGTTTACAACGACAAGGTGTTGGGCGATGGCAAAGATCCAACAAGGGACGGCTCACCATCTTCGGCTGATGTGTGTCAACTGCGCGATGGCGATAAGCGACTGAGTGGCTACAGCCAGGCTTTCACTCCCAGCAGCCTCACCACCATTGGTATTTACGATCCCATTCCAGTGAATGTGGACATTCAGGAGCGTCGCACTTCTGGCACTCCTGACTGGGCTTCTCTGGGCATCAGGATCAAAGGCGAGAGCTGGCAGTCTGGCGGAGACGTGCGTTACAAGAAGGGCGATACGCTCACGATTGTCTTTGAGAAGGCATTTAAGCGTCAAGACAAAGTGGCACAAGAGGCCGCCAAGAACTTGCGCTATCAAATGGTGTCGTCCCTGGATCAGGCTGCTGTCTACATGCTGGGCAGTGCCAAGTTCAAGCTCGTTTCCGTCACAGATGAAACCAACCTCGACAAGAACGAGGTGGAGGCTAAGTTTGAATGCGTGGAGGCTGGGAGGCGGCCTTCTGCGCCTTATGACGAGACGAAGGCAAAGTCGTGGGACGATGACGACCGGCTGAAGCTGGAGGCTGCCAGGGACGTTCTGAAGGCGCCTGCGACGGACGCTCAAGCCACTGGCCCCTCCATCGCAGACGACGCCCCTAAGTCGGCAGCAGTGCCCGATGCACTGCGGCGCATCACGGACAACGGCTACTACGGCAATACCACTGAGCAAACTGGCGACGTTTCCTTCAACTTCCTTGGCAAGAAGTATTCGTTCACTGGCACGGAGACGATTAAGTGGACGGATGAGCTGGACAAGAAGCAAAGCTATGTAGTTACACGCAGCGGCTCCATTGCAAGTTCACGCAAAGAGCTAGATCGTTTCCTGGCAGAGAAGCCGCGCCTGTCTGTTGCTGCATTGCGCAAAGAGCTTGATGACGACCTGGAGAAAGTGAGGCAGCTTCGTGATGATGTGCTGGCTGGTGACTACGACAAAGACTTGCGCAAGGAAGCGAAAAAGAACGAGGCAGTGCAGGCAGTCAAGCAAGACATTGAGCGCCTCAAGGAGGAGCTTGAAAGGCGCATTGTGCAAGTGTATAAGCTCAATCCCAAGACTGTCACAATCAGTGGCAACAAGGTGCTCACGGACGGCACCAAGCTAGACGTTAGTGGCAAGAAGATTGCAGAGCTTGAGAAGCAGATTGAACGCAGGAGGGAGGAGAAGGACGATCTTCTGAGCGACAACATCGCCGCTCGACGCAAGGCTTATTCTCAGTTCTTGCGCAGAACCACTGGCTCCTTCGTGGGCCTCGACGGCAATCGCTATGGCACTGGTGGTATTGTCGCCATCAAGCGACGCATCGCCGACCTGAAAGGAGAATCCACTAGCGATGCTATTGGCGTGGATGCAGTCAAGGGCTACATGCTCTCTCTCATTCAGGAGAAAGAAGAAGCCCTGAACTTCCTTGATTATGGACTGAAGAACTGGGAGGACTTGCAAGGCGCTGCTGATGACAACTTCTATACGAAGTGCCTGGTCAAGGCGGATTCTGCGGCCTATCAAACCATCACGGCTTGTGACTATGTGAAGTTCTCGCTTCGCTGCAAGCTGTTCCGTCGCATCCAAGGAAGGCAAAAGAAGTACGGAGAGAAGGACGCGCCTGAAGGCTACAAGATGAGTGACAACGGCATCCAAGGGCGCATTGGCTTCTTCAAGGTGTCCTATAGGGTTACTGGAGAGAGCAACTACACTTCTATTCCCATCGTCTTTGCCGTAAGACGCGCAGCGGATCAAGATAGTTTCATTGGCCTTGACTTCAAGGCTCCATCTAAAAGCAAGTGGGAGTTCAAGATTGAACCCATTGGTGACATTGGGGCAGAGACGCTTGACAACGGGCAGCAACAGTTTGCCTTCATTGAGAACAGTGGTAAGCGATCAAGCTATGCCCTTGGCGATAGTGGTCGAATCAAGTGGACCGGCAGCCTGGTAGATGCCGGGCTGTTGAACAAAGGCGCCCTGGAAGAGCGTGGTCCCATCTACACGAATGAATGGGACTTGTTCTCTGTTCGCTCTGATACCAGTACGCAGTTCAGCTTTGAAGGCGGCCCTGAGTTCAAGATTACGGCAGTCACAGAACAGCAGGAAGGAAGCGTTGGTGGTAAGTATGACAGCATGAGCATGATGGCTCTTGGCGTCTATTCGGGGAAGGGTGTTCAAGACTTGCGTTCGATCACTGCCTTTGTGAAGGAAGGCAAGGAAAGTTGGGTGGTGAACGAAGCCAGCGGCGCGAGAACACTGAGCAGTGAGAGCACTAGCTACGCGCCTGACATCTTCACTGATACGGTGCTCGATGTGGAGAATGGCATCGGCAAGTATGCCAAGCCTGAAGGCATCAACTGGGACATGCTCGCGCTGTCTAAGCGGTTTTGCAAGAACAATGGACTGGGCTGTCAATTGTTCATGGACGGCGTGATTGCCGACCTGTCATCTTGGCGGCAGTTCTGGGCCGAGGCGGCTCCTTACAGCCTCCTGGAGATGGCAAAGATCGGCGGCAGGGAAACACTCATCCCAGCAGTGCCGACCAATAAGAATGGTGTTGCCAATCGTGAAGTGACAGTGAGCGCGATGTTCACTGCAGGCAACATTCTTGAAGGCAGCTACAAGGAAGAGTTTGTTGACTATGGCGACAGTTCGCAAGACTTGATTGCCACCGTCATTTATCGAGACACTGAAGTTCAGGATGTATTCCCTCGCAATGCAAGCGTGCAAGTGAGCCTTGCTGACGTGCGGGAAGCTACTGCCATCCGGCAAACTTTCGATCTGTCTCAGTTCGTAACACAACGAGAGCAAGCCATTCTATTTGGCAAACTGCTGTGCAATCAGCGGCGATGGATGCGCAGAGGGGTTGAGTTTCAGACCTTCCCCACTGATTCTCCCATTGCCCCTGGTGACTACATCTATGTTGACATTGGCCTCAATACTTGGGACCGAGTGTCTTCTGGCATGGTGATGGAAGGCGGCAAACTGAACATCCCCTTAAAAAGCTCAATCACTAATGGTCAGTATTCAGTGCTGCTCTACAAAGCCGGAGAGAAGGTTAAGAGTTTTTCTGGTGTAACCGTAGCCACAAACGGCACCACTGGAGAGGTGACGGCATCTGCGCTCACTGGCTACAAGGGCGCAATGTTTGTGCTTGGCATCAAGAGCAACAAGAAACGAGTGTTCCGGGTGACAGAGGTTGCGATGGACGAAGAGGGTGAGGTGACGGTTAAGGCAATGGAGCATCCGTGCGAGGAATCGGGAAGCAAGCTCTTGAGTCGAGTGGCTAACTTTGCGCCATCTTTGTTCAGGGTGGAAGCAGACAATACTGGCGTGGAAACAGTGCTTGAGCCTCCTGTTGAGCCTCCCATCGAGCCACCAGTCGAACCAGAGGAGTCCTATTGGGACAGTTGGGCGATTCAGAACTACACATGGAACGCCGAAAGCTATCCGGTGTGGTGGGCTGGTTAATCTCATGTGCGACAATGACTCTATAGACTGAACAAAAAGCACAATGGCACAAAGGATCCTGGAGGGAGAGCAGTACGAATCAGTGCTGGTTCGGGGAGAGGAAAGCGACGGAGGTCTTGCCGTTAGAAGCAACGGAAGTAAGGTGACGGCGACGTATAACCGACCAGCGGACGCATTGCAGTATGACGCCGGAGACGCCATTCTCCCCAGCGGCAGCAGCTACGTCACTGTGAGTGGCATCAGCAACAAAGGGGGAGACATTTATGTGTCGAACTTTACTGCTGCAATTACTGCAAGTGGCACGCCTGCTGGCATTGGAACAATGCGATTTCACTTGTACTCAAATCCCCCTAGCGGAGCCGCAGACAACGTTGTGCTGATCGTCAGTAGCGGCGACATGACTTCCTATCAGGGTTTCATTGATGCAACTAGCCCCGTGGACTTGGGTGCCTTTGTTTACTATCAAAGCAATACCAGCAATCTTCATTGCGCTCTAGCCTCTGGAGCCAGCAGTGTCTATGTCATCCCGCAAACACTATCGGCATGGACGCCAGCATCTGGCTCTACAGTCAGGCTGAGCATTGGCTATTTCGTGGTTTAAGCAGTCATGCTATTACCTCTTGCTATAGCTCTCTATTTGACACCTGTAGACGAAGAGATCCAAAACGACGATGTTTTTTGGTCGGACTGGGGCGAGCAAGTTTACGGTTGGTGGGCTGAAAGCTATCCCGACTGGTGGGCTGATTGACCGAATGCTGCAACGCTTTGATTTGCGGTTAAGATGAGAAGAACTGGCTGTAGGCAACGTGGCCGCTCCCAATCTTAAAAGCCCAACGACTGTCAAAGGCAAGACTGTTGGCTATGCCGTGACGACTTCACTGGCTGCTGCACTGAGCAATGGCGCTGCGTCGGGAAAGGCCCTGAAAGTGGTGTCGGTGTATTGCGCCAATGTGGATGGCTCGGCGGCGGCAGACATTGACCTGACGCACTACAACGGCACAACGGACTACAGCCTGGCCAAGACGATCGCAGTGCCGGCGGATGCAACGCAGGTGTTGGTGACGCGAGAGGCGCCGATCTACTTGGAGGAGGGGCACAGCCTCAGGGCCAAGGCGAGTGCCGCTGGTGACCTGGAGCTGGTGATCTGCTACGAGGAGATCGCCTGATGCTGGGGTTCAATGGCGGGCTGCTCGGAAAAAGCAGAGTTCCCAGCGTAGCAGCGGCTCCGGGCTTATGGTTTCCGAACGAGCAAAGCGTGGCGAAGCGTGACGCGCTTTGGCCAATCAATGTTGCAGGAGATCCCAACTTTAGCAATGTCGGGTTGCTGCTCCACATGGATGGCAGCAATGGCAGCACGACGTTTACAGACAGCAGCTCTAATGCGCTTACCGTGACTGCGAGTGGCAACGCGCAGATCAGCACCGCACAGAGCAAGTTTGGTGGAAGCTCTTTGCTTTTGGACGGATCGGCTGATTTTATAACTACGCAGGCGTCGTCTGCGCTGGTCTTGGGTACTGGCGATTTTACTGTCGAGTTTTTTGTGTACCGAACATCAAACAATAACGACCAAGGCATTTTTACGTTTGGCGCCACACAGTCTGGGCTTTATGCCGGAATGGACGAATGGAACCTGGGAGTTGGACTGCTTGGAGGTGATCCAGCCGCCATTGGGGGTGGAAACATAATCTTAAATACCTGGCACCACGTTGCCATAACAAGGTCGGGTGGTTCTCTGCGTGGCTTTATCGACGGAGTTCAGTTTGGATCTACAGTCACTGAGACAACAAATCTTGTCGATAACAGCCTAAAGATTGGCTACTCTTTTACCAGTGCTTACGCTATGGCTGGCTATGTAGACGAGTTCCGCGTCACCAAAGGCATCGCCCGCTACACAGCCAACTTCACGCCACCTACTGCACCATTTCTAAACGCTTAACCCCGGAAAGCTAACCCGACCAGTCGCCAGCAATTCATGACTGTTTCACGGTCAAGTGGCTAAGCTAGTAAAAAACAACCGTTGAGATGGGCTTCTATACTGGGCGCACTGGATCATTGGTATTTAACGGAAAGCCCGTAGCCAAGATCCGTGACTGGTCTTTGGAGACTAGCGTTGAGCTGCTGTCAACGAACGACATTAGCAGCGTTGCCAATACATTCACGCCTGGCGTTAAGGGCGCCACTGGCAGCGCCACGCTTTTGTATTACAGGCTTGAGAGCGGTGAAAGCGCAACACTCACCGAGTTCACGCAGTTGCTTGGCAACATCATGCGCACTGGAGCGATTACAGACAATCAAAAGGTGCGGCTCACTTTGAACGTGGGCAATCAGGCAGAAGATGACATTCGCCTTGATGCTTTCATCACTTCCGCTCAGCTAGGGAGTAGCACTGGCGAGCTTAGCATTGTTTCCATTCAGTTCACCATGGATGGCGACTTTATCGATGTGATTCAATAGAGCAAGGTATGACGGTTTTCGTTGGTCACAAGGGCAACATCCGGCTGAGGCGCGGGTCGAGCATTGGCTACGGCTTCTTGGAGGCGCAGATTGCTCCTGATGATGTCAATACCAGCCTGAATCGCTTGAGTTTTGACAATGCCATTGACAATCTCCTGACAGGCGACCGCTTGGAACTGTCCACCAGTGACCCGCGCAAGTTGCTGTGTTTTCCTGCTTCAACATGGATTGATGGACAGGTAAACGATCAAGTGAGCCTCTATGTCAATGTCAATGCTGTTGGTGGACTGCGCTTCTTTGCATCCTTTGAAGATGCCGTGAATAATGTCAGAGCCAACGAAGTGGCCTTAGCGAGCTTTGCAGGCGACCCTTTGCCGGTTGAAGCGCGAGTCAAAGATACTGCTTACAACGTGCTCGGCAACGTCAGTGGCTATACATTCAACACCGATCGTGAATCCATTGATACCACCACCCTTGCTGATAAGTTTCGACGGCAATACTCGGCTGGGCTGATCAGCGGCAGTGGCAGTATTGACTGCTTGTTTGACTATAGGACTAGCGGTGTCAATGAGATGCCGCTGTTAATGCTGCAGCTCATTCAGCGCCTGGACATTGGTAGCGAGTTTGATCTTGCGCTCTACCTTACGGACAGCAGCCTGAATCCAGCCGTGAACAGTGTCTACTACGAAGTGGCGGCCATGGTGACAAGGGCGGGAATCACCGTGCAAGATAACGAAATCGTCGCTTGTACCATTGACTTTGTAAGCACTGGTGAAATCAAGCTCTTGGTGGGCGAACCAAGTGGCTACATTCTGAAGGAAGACGATGGGCTCATTGAGCTTGAGCAATCGCTAGACTTCCTGCTTAAGGAAGTAGAAGACTGATCTTCACGCTAGAAGAAGATTAGACTTAACATAGCCGCCTTGGAGAGTCGCTTTGGCTGATCAGAGAATCTCGCAACTTCCGTCATTGCCTCAGGCGGCAGTAGCCTCTGGCGATCTCCTCCCCATTGCCGATGTTTCTTCGTCGCAGACCAAGAAGGTAACGGTTAGCGACTTGATGAACGCTGGCATTGCACTAGTGCCAAGCGGCAGCATTAACCTGGGCTTGCTTGACCAAGCTAGTGCAACGAAGATTGGAACAAGTGGCATTGCAGACGATGCCATCACTGCAGCGAAGCTGGCCAACGACAGTTCGATTGCAGTTCAAACCACGGCTCCTAGTGGTGACAACTTTGAAGGGCGTGGCTTCTTCAATAGCTCCACTGGGAATCTTCAGGTTTACAACGGCAGCGCCTATCAACAGGTTGTACTGGGCGCTTCAGGAATCAGTGATGGCTCGATCACTGCGGCAAAGATCGCCAGCGGCACCATCACAACGGCTCAGATTAGTGCTTCGGGGCTCGGCACTGCAGCGTATGCCGATGGCAGCGTAACGGCTGCGAAGATCGCCAGCGGCACCATCACTGCTGCTCAGATTGCTAGTGGCACGATCGCTGCTGCTCAAGTGGCTGCAGGCTCTATTGGGACCACTCAGTTGACTCCCAGTGGCGTCACCTACGACCGCATTCAGAACGTTTCAACCGACCGGCTCCTGGGACGCAGCTCTGCAGGTAGTGGCACTGTTGAGGAGGTAACTTGCACAGCAGCAGGAAGGGCGCTCCTGGATGACGCTGATGCGGCAACGCAACGCGCCACCTTGGGACTGGGTAACTTGGCTCAAGCAAGCGGTGCTTGGACGGATGGAAGCAGCTTCAGCGGCACCAGCACTGGCACTAACACGGGCGATCAAACCATCACGCTCACTGGAGATGTTACCGGCACGGGAAGCGGCACCTTTGCCACTACCATTGCCAGTGGCGCAGTGGGCTCTGGAGAGCTTGCTGACGGGGCAGTGATCACTGCCAAGCTCGGCAATAATGCAGTGACGGCGGACAAGCTAGAAGACAACTCTGCCGTGGTAGTGGCCGCCTCTACTCCTGTGGGGAGCGGAGCCTTTGTCGGTCAGCAGCACGTCAATAGTGGCACGGGCTTTGAGTACACATGGACTGGAAGCGAATGGCAGCGTCTCCATGGTATTTCTGAAATCAGCTTTTCTGGCTCTACTCCGCTGGTGTTTTCCGGCTCTTACCCTGACAACTTTAGTGCTGTCATCTATGTCAGTGGAAGTCCGCAGGCTGCAACAACATTCTGGGCTGGCCCTGAAACCGGGGACGATGCCGCTCCTGTATTCCGCTCCATTGCCGCTTCTGATTTGCCGCTTGCGACTAGCGGCTCTCCTGGCGCAGTGCAGCCTGGTACAGGCTTGGCCGTGGCTAGTGGAGTTCTTGGCCATGTGAATGTCGTATCAGGGCAAACCATCAATGGCTTCACTTTCGACAACGAAGGACACATCTCTGCCGCAGTTGCGCTGTCGTCTTCGGACTTGCCCACGCTCGATGCAAGCAAGATTGGCACTGGCACATTCGGCACCGCACTGATTGCCAATGATGCCATTACGGGCGAAAAACTGGCCGACTATTCCACGGCCAAGATTGGAGAAACCACGCCTGTTGCTGACTTCGTTGGGCAAATCTTCTTCAATCCATTGGACAAAGCGTTCTACCTCTGGGACGCAAACGTTTGGCAGCCAATTGGCGTAACTGTTGGCGAGATCGTCTTTGCTGGTACTTACGATGCCTCCGTTAATCAAGTGGAGAGCACAACTGCTGCTGGCACTGCAATCGGCCTCACTGCCGGCAGTGGCCTGCCTGCGGCATCTTCGACCAACTCCAGCTACTACGTTGTCGTTTCAGCGTCTGGCACCGGCAGCTCTCCTGCGCCCTCTGGCACCCTGATTCCGCCCGATCTGCTTCTGTCGGATGGCACAGCATGGCGCGAGATTGACGTGAGCAGCACCTATGGTGCGCAGTCGGCAGTCAGCACGTCCTTCACTCCTTCCGGGACGATTAGCAGCACCAATGTGCAGGCCGCCATCGAGGAGGTGAATAGTTCTGCGCTGCAGAAGAGCGGCGACACGATGACCGGCGAACTGCTGATTGGCAGCGCAAGCAGTCTCAAGTTTGAAGGCACCACTGACAACGGCTTTGAAACCACCCTCGCAGTGGTTGATCCAACGGCAGACCAGACAATCACCTTCCCCAACGAAACCGGCACTGTTATCACCAGCGCAGGCTCTGGAGTGGTGACTAGCACGATGATCCTTAATGGCACCATTGTCAACAATGACATCAATGCCAGCGCAGCCATTGCCGGCACAAAAGTCGATCCTGACTTTGGCTCGCAAGACGTTAAGACCAATGGCGTGGTCTATGTCGGTCAAGATACAACGCTCACCCCTGGCCTGAGTAACACCACTGTTGGCCATGCGGTTCGGGACAATGGAATGGTGCATCATTCCACTGCCAGTGGAGACACCCCGCAAAGCCTCAACAGGAACGGCGATGGATCGGTGGTTTCTATGCGGCGCAGTGGTAATCAAGTGGGCAGCATTTCTGTTACTACTTCCACAACGTCCTATAACACCAGTTCTGACTACAGGCTTAAGGAGAACATTGAGCCTATTTCCGCCGCCGTTGATCGACTGCTGCTGCTGAAGCCATGCCGCTTCAACTTCATCGCCGAGCCTGGACGCACGATGGACGGCTTCTTGGCGCATGAGACGCAGGCTGTAGTGCCAGAGGCTGTGACTGGCCCGAAGGATGGCGAGGAGTATCAGCAAATGGACGCTGCCAAACTTGTGCCGCTGCTAGTGGCCGCATTGCAGGAAGCCATCGAGAAGGTGGAAGCCCTTGACAGCCGCATCAGTGAGCTGGAACAGGCTTAAACTGTCCCTTTCCATCGCCCCTCCATGGCAGTCAAGAGCAAGGCAGGCACCTCCAGCACCAAGT
>Ga0208787_1001317_pt1 | contig 10957 bp, 7 predicted proteins | sample Wag4_2014_7_11_FD_187362 | JGI IMG/M metagenome (GOLD analysis project Ga0208787, IMG submission 187362) | Fresh water microbial communities from Ohio, USA - Utica-2 Time Series HT 2014_7_11 (SPAdes) (version 2) | ecosystem: Environmental > Aquatic > Freshwater > Water tank | place: USA: Ohio... | reverse complement strand
GGTTGGTAGTAGTCGTAGTAGGACACGAAATACTCGACCGCATTGTGGGGAAGCATCTCTCGCAACTCAGTAGCCAACTGAGCTGCCAAGGTCTTGTTGTGGGCCAACACCAGGGTGGGGCGCTGGAGGCGCTCGATCAACCAGGCTGTTGTGGCAGACTTGCCCGTTCCCGTTGCTCCCAGAAGCACCACGTCGGCTTCTCCGGCCAGAAATCTGTGCTCGAGTTCGTCCAGGGCCTTCGGCTGGTCACCGCTCGGGGTGTAGTCGCTGACGACCTCAAAAGGCCGGAAGGCGCGACGTGAATCCATGCACCAAGCCTAGGGCGCGAGGGTTGTGTACCGAGCTGGCGCTTCGACCAGTCGATCTGGCCAGCACTCCGCGAGCACACGGTAGAGAACGCGTGCTCTGGCAACAGTGTCGTCCTCTGTTCCACTGGCATCGATGACGATGTCGGCCAGCGCCAACCTCTCCTCCTCTGAACCTTGCGCAGCAACCCTCGCCGCCGCCTCAGCGTCGCTGAGCGCGCGGTGTTCTCGGAGTCGTCGCTTGCGTTGCTCGGTGGGCGCATGGACTACCACCACAAGGTCAAATTCCTCGGCGCGAGCCGACTCTGTGAGCAAAGGAATGGCATACACCAACACTCGATCGGGCGCCGCAACGCTTGCGTGACTAAACGCGCTCCTGGAGAGCTCCTGGACAACGGGATGAACGATGAGCTCAAGGTCACCTCGAGCAACAGGGTCGGAGAACACAATGGCGCCAAGCGCAGCCCTATCGAGCTCTCCCGATTCGTCAATGACTGTTTTCCCAAATCGGGCCTCTATGGCCGCCAGCGCTCGTCCTCCGCGCTCCACTGCTCGCCGGGCTAGAACATCGGCATCGACAACGAGGGCCCCCAGCTGCTCCAGAACGGCTGTCACGGTACTTTTGCCGGCAGCGATTCCACCGGTGAGAGCAACTATGGGCATAGCGAGAGCCTAGCGAGCTGTTAACGCAGTATGGCCTTGCTTCAGAAGCAAGGCCACACTGTGACGAGAGATCTACTCTTCGTCGACGAGCTTGTCGCGCAGGGCGGACAGACCTTCGTCGTCTGCCAGAGTGCCGACACTGTCCTCGACTACGGGCATGGGAACCTCGGTGTCCTCGGCATCGGCACGCTCAACGGGCTCAATAACAATCGAGTTCATGTGGGCGACCTGAGCCTTGTGGGCTTCCCAACGGGCTTGGGCATCGGCGTACTGCTTCTCCCACACCTTGCGCTGGTCATCAAAACCATCGAGCCACTCACCAGTCTCGACGTTAAAGCCAGCGGGGTAGGTGTAGTTGCCCTTGTCGTCATACTCGGTCGGCATGCCGTAGAGGGCAGGATCAAACTCAGAGCCCTCCGGGTCGACACCTTCATTGGCCTGCTTGATTGACAGAGAAATACGGCGACGTTCCAGATCGATGTCAATGATTTTCACGAAGACCTGGTCACCGGTAGCGACAACCTGCTCAGCGAGCTCAATGTGCTTGTCAGAAATCTCCGAGATGTGCACAAGTCCCTCGATGCCATCTGCAACACGGACGAACGCTCCGAAGGGAACCAGCTTCGTCACTGCGCCGGGCGCAATCTGGCCAATGGCGTGGGTTCTTGCAAACACCTGCCAGGGGTCTTCCTGCGTTGCCTTGAGAGACAGCGAAACGCGCTCGCGATCCATGTCGACCTCGAGGACCTCGACAGTCACTTCCTGGCCAACCTCGACAACCTCGCTGGCGTGCTCAATGTGCTTCCAGCTCAGTTCAGAAACGTGCACGAGACCGTCAACGCCACCGAGGTCCACGAATGCACCAAAGTTCACGATGGAGGACACAACACCCTTGCGGACCTGGCCCTTCTGGAGACCGTCCAAGAAGCTGGAGCGGTTCTCACTCTGGCTCTGCTCGAGCAGCGCTCGGCGGGAGAGCACCACGTTGTTACGGTTCTTATCGAGCTCGAGAATCATCGCCTCGATTTCTTGCCCCAGATAAGGGGTGAGGTCACGGACGCGACGCAACTCGATGAGAGACGCGGGAAGGAATCCGCGAAGACCAATATCAACGATGAGACCACCCTTGACGACCTCAATGACGTGACCCTTGACGACACCTTCGGCCTCTTTGATCTTCTCGACATCTCCCCACGCGCGCTCATACTGCGCGCGCTTCTTGGACAGGATGAGGCGGCCTTCTTTGTCTTCTTTCTGGAGAACCAAGGCTTCAACAGCGTCACCGACGGAGACGACCTCGGAAGGGTCAATGTCGTGCTTGATGGAAAGCTCACGGGAGGGGATAACACCCTCGGTTTTGTAGCCGACATCGAGGAGAACTTCATCCCGGTCGATTTTTACGACGATTCCAGAGATGAGGTCACCGTCGTTGAAGAATTTGAGTGTTTTCTCGACCTCGGCCAAGAAATCTTCGGCGCTGCCGATGTCGTTAATGGCTATTTGCTTCGGGCTAGCTGTGGTTGAAGGATTCATAGAGTTACGGACAATGGATTTCTACTCGGGTTTGCCAACCGGCGGCGGGCAAAGGGTGGACAGGACATTATCGCCCTTTTTTGGACGACCCCTGAGTCTAGCTGGCCAGGCCAGGCCCGGCAAACGTCTAATGTGCCGCTTGGTCCCAGTTCGCTCCGAAACCAACCTGCACATCCAGCGGCACAGCCAGTTTCGCGGCGACTCCCATCTGCGAAACCACCATGGTTTCCAGCTCCTCGCGCTCTCCTGGCACCAATTCGAAGACGAGTTCGTCGTGAACTTGAAGGACCATGCGGGATAACAGCCCTCGGTGTCGAATCTCGCGGTCAATGGTGATCATCGCGCGTTTGATGATGTCCGCTGCAGTTCCTTGAATGGGTGCGTTGAGTGCAGCGCGCTCAGCGGCTTCACGGACGATTCGATTAGGGGACGCGAGGTCGGGGAATGGCCGCCGGCGGCCGAAAATAGTTTCCGTATAGCCCTTCACCTTTGCCTCGGCGACAACGGTGTTCAGATAATCGCGCACTTTCCCAAACCGCCGGAAATACTCCGTCATCAACTCTTTGGCTTCTGACGTGGGAATTCGGAGCTGCTTGGCGAGCCCAAAAGCCGAAAGCCCATAGGCGAGGCCATAGCTCATCGCCTTCACCTTGGTCCGCATCAGCGGTGTGACGTCTTCTGGCGCCACCTCAAATATGCGGGCTCCGACAAAGCGGTGCAGGTCCTCGCCGTCATGGAAAGCCTGAATCAGCGCCTCATCCCCGGAGAGGTGCGCCATGATGCGCATCTCAATCTGAGAGTAGTCAGCGGTGAAAAGGCCCTCGGAGTTGGACCCCGCAATAAAGCACGCCCGAATCTCGCGGCCAACATCGGTGCGGATGGGGATGTTTTGCACATTGGGATCCAATGACGACAGCCGGCCGGTGCTGGTGCCCATTTGGTCAAAGGTCGTGTGGACGCGACCGTCGCCAGCCACTGCGACCCGAAGCCCCTCGATTATTTGGCGAAGCTTCGTGGCATCGCGGTGAGCCAATAGAGCGTCAAGAAAGGGATGAGGATTCGACTCTTGGAGATCCTGCAGCGCGCTCGCATCAGTCGAGAAGCCGGTCTTCGTGGCCCTGGTTTTCGGCATTCCCAGCTCCTCGAACAACACAGTCTGCAGCTGCTTGGGCGAGCCCAAGTTCACGTCGTGGCCAATCACTGCGAAAGCTTCTGCTTCTCTCTCCCGGACGGTGGCGGCGAGTCGCTCGTCGAGTAGTGCCAGCGCTTTCTGGTCGAGAGCAATTCCCTCACGCTCCATCCAGGCGAGAATTGCCAACAGTGGAATCTCGAGGTCGGCCAGAACAGCCCTGCTCCCAGGGTCAAGCTCGCTCGTCAGTGCATCCCAGGCTCTCAGGGAGAGCCACGCGTCAACGCCTGCCCCCACTGCCTCGGTTTCTGGGAGAAGTTGGTCGGCGTGCGGCGCGGGAACATCGATACCCAACGCGTCCCTCACCAGGTTGTGAAGCGAGTCCGACTTTTTCGAGGGGTTATGAACCCACCGCGCAAGAGACGGGTCTCCCGCAACCCGCGGTGTGATGGCCCACTGGCGGTGGAAGGCTTTGAGGAGGCCTTTCGCGCCATAGGCCACGTAGGAGTATTCGGGATCCTGCAGAGCGTGCAGCAGGGGACGGTGGTCACTGCTTCCCTCAATAACCGGGACCCTGATGGCCTCGTCATCGGCGGCAACACCAAGCTCTACGATAACTGTCCCCTGCATACGCAGGCTTAGACCAAGCGGTTGGGTCTTGTTCTTAGCCAACCAGTGGGCGAGCTCTTCATCCACAAGCAGTCGCTCCGGAGGTAGCTCAACAACCGTGGTCGGCGCTGCGGAAACAGCCTCAGGCACTGCATCATCGCCAGCGAGGGCAATAACCCGCTCGGTCAGCGTTTTGAACGCCAGCCTGGTGAACACTTCCCGCACGGCTGGAACATCAATGGGCTTTCTTTCAAGAGCCTCGAGAGTCAGGCCAACATCGATATCGGTGAGCAAGTGATTGAGTTGCCTGTTGCGCAACACTCGGTCGGTCTGGTCTCTCAGGTTCTGGCCAACCACTCCGGTGATGTCATCGACATGACTGAGGAGGTTGTCCAAGGAGCCGTAGTGCTGAATCCACTTAACCGCGGTCTTTTCGCCCACTTTGTCGACCCCGACAAGGTTGTCACTGGTCTCCCCCACAAGCGCGGCAATCTCCGGATACTGGTGAGGCTCGACTCCGTAACGCTCGATGACCGCTTCCGGGGTGTAGCGCTTGAGCTCAGCCACTCCCCGTGCGCTCGGATACAGCACCGTGACCCGCTCGTTGACAAGCTGGAAGGTGTCGCGGTCTCCCGAGACCACCAGAACATCCATTCCCGCACTGGCGCCCTGGGTGGCAAGGGTGGCGAGGATGTCATCGGCCTCGAAGTCCTCTTTGGTGATGGTGGGAACTCCCATGGCGTGAAGCGCTTCTTGCAGAAGGGGCACCTGTCCAATGAATTCCATTGGCGTTTCACCCCTGGTGGCCTTGTATTCGGGATAGATCCGAGTCCGGAAAGAGAATCTCGAGACGTCAAATGCCACCGCGACATGGGTCGGCTCCTCCTTCTTGAGGAGGCCCAAGAACATGGAGATGAAGCCGTGGATCGCGTTAGTGTGCTGCCCGTCGGGGGCCTGAAAACTCTCTACCGGGAGAGCATAAAAGGCACGAAAAGCCAGAGAATGGCCGTCGATGACCATCAATGTAGGCTTGGGGTTCACGGCCTAAGCCTAGCGTTGGGCCACGAGGACGCAGGAGCTCCGATGACTATCTTTCCCCAAGACTTAGACCCAGAACTCGTCACGCGGCTCGTCGAGACCGGCGGAGGCCAGCTCGCCCAGAAGATGGGCATTACCTTCGTGGAGCTCTCCGCGGAGAGGTCTGTGGCCACGATGCCAGTCGAGGGAAACCGTCAAGTGATTGGTCTTCTCCACGGTGGCGCCCACGTTGTCCTGGCGGAGTCCCTGGGTTCAATATCTGCAGCGATACACGCGGGTCCCGGACGCATCGCTGTGGGGATAGAGATCAATGCCACCCACTCGAAGGCGGTCAGCGCGGGTATCGTGACTGCGACCTGTGAGGCTCTTGTCCTCGGCCGCACGCTGGCCACGCACACCATCACCGTGTGTGACGAAGCGGGAAACCGCCTCTCCACGGTGCGAATGACTAACTTCCTGAAGGACGCTCCTGGCGACTAAATGTCGGGGTGTGCAGCCCGCTCGGCAAGCTGATCGATAACAGTCTGTGCCACCTCACGCATCGAGAGGCGGCGATCCATCGACGCTTTCTGAATCCATCGGAACGCCTCGGGCTCGGTCAGTCCCATGGTGTCGTTGAGAATACCCTTGGCTCGGTCAAGCACTTTTCTGGTCTCCAGGCGCTCTGCGAGGTCGGAAATCTCGTCCTCCAGGGCTGTGATCTGCTGGTATCGCGTTAGTGCAATGTCGATAGCTGGAATCAGGTCGTTGGGGGTGAAAGGCTTCACCACATAGGCCAGAGCACCTGCCTCGGCCGCTCGCTCCACCAGTTCGCGTTGGGAGAAAGCAGTCAGGAGAACTACTGGCGCAATGTGGCGCTTGGTGAGAATCTCGGCTGCCGAGATGCCATCCAGCAGGGGCATCTTGACGTCCATCACCACGATGTCTGGCCGAAGTTCTTCGGCTAGCGCGACAGCCTTCTCGCCATCGGCGGCCTCCCCCACGACATCAAACCCGTTGTCCCGCAGAATCTCAACGATGTCGATCCGGATGAGTGACTCGTCCTCAGCAACCACGACACGTGTCTTGGCTGGAGGGTTCGGGGGATTTTCGCTCACACCAGGAGCCTACGGTATGGTTCTAGGGCCAGCTCAACACCTTGCCGGATTGGCGGAATGGCAGACGCGGAGCACTCAAAATGCTTTGTCCGAAAGGGCGTGTGGGTTCAACTCCCACATCCGGCACCAGCTAACTAGTTAGACCAGACGGGCGCAACGCCCTCCATCGCGTGGCCAACAACGTGGACTCTCAGGTCGTTGGTTGATCCGGGGGTTCCCGGTGGGGACCCGGAGATCACAACCACCTTGTCGCCGCTCTGCGCCAGGTCATGAGAAATCAACGCCTCGTCGACGATGGGATACATGGCATCGGTGTGTGTCACGCGCGGCACAAGAAAGGACTTCACGCCCCAGGAGAGCGCCATGCGTCGGCGGATTTCTTCCGAGGGAGTGAAGGCAATCATGGGAATCGGGCTGCGAAGTCTCGCCATGCGACGCGCAGAGTCACCAGACTCAGTAAAAATACACACGAACCTTGCCTCGACAAAGTCCGCCACCTCGGCTGCGGCAAGGGTAATTGCTCCGCCCTGGGTGCGCGGCTTTGTGCCCAACGGCGATATTCGAGAAAGCCCATGGTCTTCCGTGGACTCGAGAATGCGAGCCATGGTGGCCACCGCGATCGCCGGATACTTTCCCACACTGGTTTCACCACTGAGCATCACCGCATCAGCTCCATCGAGCACAGCGTTGGCGACGTCTGAGGTCTCCGCACGCGTCGGGACGGGCGCCTCAATCATGGACTCGAGCATCTGAGTGGCGACAATGACGGGTTTGGCCATACGACGCCCAAGTTCAATGGCCTTCTTCTGGATAATAGGCACCGTCTCTGGCGGTAATTCAACGCCCAGGTCACCTCTGGCCACCATGATGCCATCGAAAGCATCAACAATAGAATCCAGGTTGGCCACGGCTTCGGGCTTTTCAATCTTGGCGATGACGGGGCAACTGAAGCCCTCCTCCGCCATGATGGAGTGCACGCGGTCAATGTCTGAGGCGTTTCTCACGAAACTGAGCGCAATGAAGTCGCATTTCATTGTCAACGCCCAGAGCAAATCCTCTTCGTCCTTCTCGGACAGTGCGGGAGCGGACACCGCAACGCCGGGAAGATTAATTCCTTTGTTGTTGGATACAGATCCGCCCACCACAACGGTCGTGACCACATCCGTTCCATCCGAGGAAAGCGCCTCGAGGCGAACCTTGCCGTCATCGATGAGGAGAGTGTCCCCAGGCTGCACGTCGCCAGGAAGCCCCTTGTAGGTGGTTCCCACAAGTTCCTTGGTGCCCTCAACATCGCGGGTGGTGATGGTAAACGTGTCTCCCGGAGCAAGCACGTGCGGCCCGTTCACGAACTTCTCGAGGCGAATCTTTGGGCCCTGAAGGTCCACCAGTATCGCGATGGGCTGATCGAGGTCGCTCGCGACAGATCGAACGGTCTGGAAGATTTCCTCGTGGACTGCGAGGCTCCCGTGGCTGAGATTCATACGGATAATGTTGACTCCGGCTTCTACCAAAGCCTGAATACTGTCGTAGCTCGATGTTGCTGGCCCCAGTGTCGCCACAATCTTCGCGCGTCTCATACAGTCCTCACGTAGTTCTTACACCGACAAAGGGCGATCGAAAGCGCTTACCGGCGCTGGTAAGAGCGTACTGCCTTCGAGATATCGGTCGACTTCCGCGGCTACAGCACGGCCTTCTGCAATGGCCCAGACGATGAGAGACGCACCTCGCCCAGCATCGCCCGCTACGAAAACTCCTGGGACAGCGGTCGAATAGTCACGATTTCGCTCAAGGTTGCGGGCTGCGTCAACGCCCATTCCCACCTGTTCGGATAGCAGCCCATGCTCGGCTCCCTGGTATCCAAGAGCTAGAAGCACGAGATCTGCAGGAATTTCTCGTTCGGTTCCGGGCTTGGGGAAACGACCGCCGTCTCTGTATTCCGTCTCACACACTTCGATGGCCCGGACTTGCCCGTGTTCATTGCCCATGAATCTGACCGTCGAGGCGAGGAACTCACGCGCACCACCCTCTTCGTGGGCGCTCTGCACCTCAAAGAGAATCGGATCCACCGGCCACGGCACCTCTACCGGACGCTCTGTCGGGGGTTGCTTCCCAATGGCAAGCATCGTGGTCGACGCCGCGTGCTGTCGGTGCGCAGTGCCAAGGCAGTCAGCCCCGGTGTCCCCGCCTCCCAAAATCACGACGTGCTTGCCCTCAGCGTGAATCTGACCGACCACCTCGTCACCGGCCTGAACTCTGTTGGCCGGAGCGAGATAGTCCATCGCGGGATAGATGCCGCCGAGGTCTCGTCCTGGGATGGCGAGGTCGCGCGGAATGGTGGCGCCTGTTGTCGCGATGACAGCGTCGTAACGTTCGGTCAACTCACGCCAGGTGATATCGACCCCGATGTTCACCCCGGGCCTAAACCGGGTGCCCTCCTCCTGCATCTGTGCGAGACGCATATCCAGATGGTGCTTCTCCATCTTGAAATCCGGAATTCCGTAGCGCAGAAGTCCTCCGATGCGATCATCGCGCTCAAAGACAGCGACCGTGTGTCCCACCCGGGTCAACTGCTGGGCCGCTGCAAGACCTGCTGGTCCGCTACCGACCACCGCGACCGTCTTGCCGGTGAGTCGCTCGGGCGGTAGGGGCTTCACCCACCCGTTTTCCCAAGCCTGGTTAATGATCGAGACCTCGATGTTCTTGATGGTCACCGGCGGTTGGTTGATTCCCAGAACGCAGGATGATTCGCAGGGGGCTGGGCACAGACGGCCGGTGAATTCGGGGAAGTTGTTGGTCTCGTGGAGACGCTCGATTGCACCCTTGCCGTCTCCACGACGCATGAGTTCATTCCACTCGGGAATCAGGTTCCCCAGCGGACATCCGTGGTGGCAGAAGGGCACTCCGCAGTCCATGCAACGCGACGCTTGTCTCGTGAGCGCGCCAGGATCCGCCGGCCCATACACCTCACGCCAGTCGCCAATGCGAACCTCCACTGACCGTCTGGCGGGCAGTTCGCGCTCAGGGAAGCTCATGAAGCCCCGTGGATCAGCCACTGGTCACCTCCAGAATTCTGCTCCACACAATCTCGCCATTCGGGTCGAGGCCTTCCTGCTTGGCCTGTTCTGTAGTCCGCAAGACGGCCTGGTAGTCGCGCGGGGTTACTTTGACAAATTCCGCAACAGCAACGTGGGCATCAGCGAGCATCCGGGTGGCAAGCGGCGAGCCCGTCTCCAGGGCGTGCGCGCGCAACAAATCCAGCAAAATCTCCTGGTCGCCACTACCCAGTGGCCCAATCTCCAACTCGCCACTGGAGATTGCTTCGCGGTTTACCCTCTCGTTGCGCAGTCGGTGGATGTAGGCCGTTCCGCCCGACATTCCTGCGCCGAGATTTCTCCCCGTCTCTCCAAGGATGACTGCCAAACCGCCCGTCATGTACTCAAGAGCGTGGTCTCCCACACCCTCAACAACAGCGGTCGCGCCGGAGTTTCGAACCATAAAACGCTCACCGACAACACCGGAGATAAACAGTGTTCCAGACGTCGCACCGTAACCAATGACGTTGCCCGCAATGACATTGCGCTCTGGCGGATAGAGAGAGCCCTCCGGCGGGCGGATCACTATCGAGCCGCCAGAGAGTCCCTTGCCGACATAGTCATTGGCGTCTCCGGAGAGCCGAAGAGTAATCCCGCCTGGCACAAAAGCGCCTAGAGACTGTCCAGCGGCACCCGTCAATGACACATCGATGGTGCCAGCTGGCAAGCCGTGTTCTCCATAGGCCTTAGTAACTTCGTGACCGAGCATGGTGCCGACGGCCCGTTCCGTGTTTCGAATCGGAAGATCGATGGCAACGTGTTCACCCCGCGCTAGCGCGGGCTCGGCGAGTGAGATGAGCTGCTGATCGAAGTGCTGACCAATTTCGTGATCCTGCCCTTCTTTCCTCTGCAACAGGGCACCAGAGCTTGCGTGGCTTGTTGACAGAATCGGGCTTAGATCAAGGCCATCGGCCTTCCAGTGATGAATCGCGCGGTCGACGTCGAGAAGGTGAACTTGTCCGATTGCTTCCTCCAGGCTCCGGAAGCCGAGCTCGGCGAGATACTCGCGGACCTCTTCTGCGAGGAACTCAAAGAAGGTCTTCACAAACTCTGGAGTGCCGGTGAACCGCTCACGCAACACAGGGTTCTGTGTGGCAACGCCCACAGGGCAGGTGTCCAGGTGGCAAACCCGCATCAAAATGCAACCACTGACCACCATCGGTGCGGTCGCAAAACCGTACTCTTCCGCGCCCAGCAAGGCCGCGATGATGACATCGCGACCAGTCTTCATTTGGCCATCGACCTGAACGGTAACGCGCCCTCGCAGACCGTTGGTGACGAGCGTCTGCTGAGCCTCCGCGAGTCCTATCTCCCAGGGTGTGCCGGCGTGCTTCAAAGAGTTGAGTGGACTGGCACCTGTGCCACCATCGTGGCCTGAAATCAGCACAACGTCAGCCTTAGCCTTGGCAACACCAGTCGCAACAGCGCCGATTCCCGACTGGCTGACCAGCTTCACGTGAACGCGAGCGGCGGGGTTTGACCGCTTAAGGT
>Ga0208787_1001316_pt1 | contig 10958 bp, 10 predicted proteins | sample Wag4_2014_7_11_FD_187362 | JGI IMG/M metagenome (GOLD analysis project Ga0208787, IMG submission 187362) | Fresh water microbial communities from Ohio, USA - Utica-2 Time Series HT 2014_7_11 (SPAdes) (version 2) | ecosystem: Environmental > Aquatic > Freshwater > Water tank | place: USA: Ohio... | reverse complement strand
CGATATACTCTTTGTTTAAACGAGCAATGTTCGCTATTGAAATTTCTTTAGGACAAGCTGCTTCACAAGCACCAGTATTGGTACATGCACCAAAGCCTTCCTTATCTAATTGTGCCACCATATTGGTTACACGCGTTTTTCTTTCTGGACCGCCTTGTGGCAATAAGGCTAAGTGGGATACTTTAGCACTTAAGAATAACATGGCAGAACTGTTTTTACAAGCTGCTACACAAGCACCACAACCAATACACATGGCAGCTGCAAATGCTTCATCTGCCTTGGCTTTTTCGATTGGTAATGAATTACCATCCACTGCATTACCTGTATTCACACTTACATAGCCACCTGCTTGAATGATTCTATCAAATGCAGATCTGTCTACCGTTAAATCTTTAATCACCGGAAATGCATTTGCTCTCCAAGGCTCAATGACAATCGTGTCATTGTCTTTGAATGCACGCATATGCAATTGACAAGTGGTATTGGCTTGCCAAGGACCGTGTGGCTTACCATTGATATACATAGAACACATTCCGCAAATACCTTCTCTACAATCGTGGTCAAATGCCACAGGCTCGCCACCTGTAGTAATTAATTGTTCGTTCAAAATGTCCATCATTTCTAAGAAGGACATTTCATCTGAAATATTTTCAACTCTGTACATTTCAAATGCACCAGCAGTTTTCGTATTTTTTTGACGCCAAACCTTTAAATTTAAATTCATAGTAGTATGTGACATGGCAATATTATTTATAGTTTCTTTGAGATGGTTGAATCACTTCGTATTTCAATTCCTCTTTGTGTAAAGTCCACTCATGATCATTTTTCAATTCCCATGCAGCAACATACATAAAGTTTTTATCGTCTCTTAATGCTTCACCTTCTGGTGTTTGGTATTCTTCTCTAAAGTGACCACCACAGCTTTCTTCTCTTGCTAAAGCATCTACGCACATTAATTCTCCTAGTTCAATAAAATCCGCAACACGGTTGGCTTTATCTAATTCAGGATTATATTCGTTGATCTCTCCAGGAATTCTAACATCTGACCAGAATTCTTTTTTCAATGCTTGCACATCTGCAATGGCTTTCTTTAATCCTGCTGCTGTTCTTGACATACCACACTCGTTCCAAATAATTTTACCTAAACGCTTATGGAAGCTTTCGACAGTTTGTTTTCCGTTGATATTTTTTAAGGTCGCAATTCTATCTGCAACTGTTTTTTCTGCAGCTTCAAATGCAGGATGTGAAGTAGGGATAGGAGCATTGTAAATCTCGTCCGCTAAATTATTACCTAATGTATAAGGGATGACAAAATAGCCATCTGCTAAACCTTGCATCAAAGCACTTGCACCTAAACGGTTTGCACCGTGGTCGCTAAAGTTAGCTTCGCCTAATGCATATAAACCAGGCACAGAAGTTTGTAATTCATAATCTACCCATAAACCACCCATGGTATAATGCACCGCTGGATAAATACGCATAGGCACTTCGTACGGATTTTCTCCAGTGATTTTTGCGTACATATCAAATAGGTTACCATATTTTTCTTTCACCACTTCTTTACCTAAAGCAATGATCTCTTCGTTGCTTACATTACTTAATCCTTTTTTGCTTATTTCTGTTTTACCATAACGCTCAATTGCTGCAGCATAATCTAAATACACTGCTTGCTTAGAAGTTCCAACACCAAAACCTGCATCACATCTTTCTTTTGCAGCACGAGATGCCACGTCACGCGGTACTAAATTTCCGAATGCTGGATATCGACGCTCTAAAAAATAATCTCTATCTGCTTCTGGAATTTCGTTGGCTTTTCTAGTTTCTCCTACATTTTTAGGAACCCAGATACGACCATCATTTCTTAAGGACTCTGACATCAAAGTCAATTTAGATTGGTGGTCTCCACTTACTGGAATACAAGTAGGGTGGATTTGTGTGAAACAAGGGTTTGCAAAATAGGCACCTTGTTTATGTGCTTTCCATGCAGCTGTAACGTTAGATCCCATTGCATTAGTTGATAAATAATACACATTACCATATCCACCAGTACATAATAATACAGCATATCCAAAATGTCTTTCTAATTCACCTGTTACTAAATTACGTGCAATGATACCTTTTGCTTTACCGTCTACTTTCACCACATCTAACATTTCGTGACGCGCAAACATTTGCACATTGCCTAATGCAACTTGACGCTCCAAAGCTTGGTAAGCACCAATCAATAATTGTTGTCCAGTTTGACCAGCAGCATAAAAAGTTCTTTGAACTTGAGTTCCACCGAAAGAACGGTTACTTAATAAGCCACCATATTCACGTGCAAAGGGCACACCCTGTGCCACACATTGATCAATAATATTAGAACTCACTTCTGCTAAACGATGCACATTCGCTTCACGCGCACGATAGTCACCACCTTTGATAGTATCATAGAATAATCTAAATACGCTATCCCCATCATTCTGATAGTTTTTAGCGGCATTGATACCACCTTGTGCAGCAATCGAGTGTGCACGACGCGGTGAATCCTGGAAGCAAAATGCTTTCACTTTGTATCCCATCTCACCTAAAGCAGCAGCAGCAGAAGCACCAGCAAGGCCGGTTCCAACTACAATCACTTCCATTTTTCTTTTATTAGCTGGGTTGACCAATTTGCAATGGCCTTTATAATCTTCCCATTTATTATCAAGAACACCTGCAGGAATTTTAGCGTCTATCATAGTTAATCTTTTATCAATCAGTTAATGAAAATTGTGTTTGTTTTTTTGAACTATTTAATCCAATCAAAATAAAAGCTAATTGGCATTAAAGCAAAAAGCAATGGAATAAAAATAGCAAAACCATAACCTAAGCTTGTTAACATGGCATGGTACTTTTTATTGTGCACGCCAATTGTTTTGAATGCACTCTGGAATCCATGTGCTAAGTGATATCCTAAAGATCCACATGCTAAAACATATAATACAACAATATAAGGATTGGTAAATACCAAATCCATTTCGGCATATAAATTATGTAAAATGACACCATTGTGTTCAACTTCACCTAATGCCTTGATCGCGCCAATACCGCCTAGTCTACTTGGAGTCCAAAAATGATAAATATGCGCAATCAAAAACAATAGAATCAAAGTACCTAAAATAGCCATGCTTCTACTATACCATTTGCTACCTTTTTCGTAATTCACTGCATATCCAACTGCTCTTTTACTTTTATTTTCAAGGGTCAATAAATAACCTTGATATATATGTAAGAAGATGCCAAGGAATAATCCAATCTCTAAGATTCTTGGTACTACATTGCTTCCCATAAAATGTCCAGCTTTATTGAACATCAATCCACCATCATTCGCCCAAATGGTTGCATTTAGTCCAGCATGTACAATTAAAAAAAGAATTAAGAAAATACCTGTGAATCCCATTACCAATTTTTTTCCTACGGAAGAGGTAAACATTTGTTTGAATGTCATAGTAGATGAGTTTAAAAATCTCCGCAAAAATACGAATCAAATAGATAGGATTCGTTCTATGTTGCTTATTTTTAATACAATAGACCAATTTCTTCTACAAACTGCTCATCGTCCTATTGGTTTGTTCAGCCCTTTTATCAACCGCCCTTCAATTATTTAGGGTCATCCAAATGAATATCCTAATTTTACCACATGATTAAAGTTTTAGGTATCCTTTGGAATAGCTTTAAAATGGCCCTTCAAGAGCTTAAAGTAAATAAGTTAAGAACCTTTCTTTCCTTGTTTGGTATCACCATAGGTATCTTTTGTATCATTGGCGTTTTAGCCACGATTGACAGTTTGAAATCAAAAGTAAAAAGTGACTTATCTAGTTTTGGAAGTAATACTATTTATATAGACAAATGGGATTATGCCGGCGGACCTGAATATCCATGGTGGAAGTTTGTGAAAAGACCTCCTATGAAGATTACCGAAATGGAGATGGTGAAAAAGAAGAGTAGTTTGGCTGCCAATACCGCATTCTTTGTCTCAACCAATGCCACTTTTACTTACGATGAAAACGTATTAAAAGGAATTAATATATATGGAGTGACCGAAGAGTTTAAAGACATTCAAGCTTTTAATATTAGCTATGGTCGTTTCTTTTCTGAGTCCGATTTTCAAAGAGGGATACCTGTTGGGGTAATTGGCTATAAAGTATCGGAGGAATTATTTGGAAAGGCAGAAAAAGGATTGGGTAAAGTGGTGTCTTTTAATGGTCGTAAATTAATGGTCATTGGTATCATAGAAAAACAGGGTAGTAGTATCATTGGCGGTTTTGATTATGATAGAACTTGTTTATTTACCTACAATCATTTTGCCTCAGTGTACAATCCAGATAATTACAATCCTTATATCATGGTGCAGGCAAAAGCAGGCATCACTTCTAAAGCATTGCAAGAAGAATTAACTGGCGTGATGCGTCAATTAAGAAAACTAAGCCCCACTCAAGAAGATAATTTTACTTGTAACGATGTGGCGCAATTTAAGGATCAAGTGGAAGGCTTCTTTGGCTCTGTAAACCAAGGTGGATGGGCCATTGCAGGTTTGTCTTTGTTAGTTGGTGCTTTTGGTGTTGCGAATATTATGTTTGTAACAGTGAGAGAAAGAACCAGCCAAATTGGTTTGAAAAAAGCGATTGGTGCAAAAAGTTCTACTATTTTATACGAGTTCCTTTTAGAAAGCGCTTTCTTATGTATTGTAGGTGGATTGGTTGGATTATTCTTGGTTTGGTTATTGACTTTAGGATTAAGTTCTGTCCTACCATTCCCAATCACCATCGCTCCAAATATTATTTTTATGGCGCTTAGTTTATGTATTGTGTTGGGTGTGATTTCTGGTATTATTCCAGCAAGAATTGCAGCTAAAATGAATCCAGTAGAAGCGATCAGATCGAAATAAATAGACCTATCTATTTAAGCTTTACCTTTGCATTGTGTCAAAATCAATTACCATTTTAGCGATTGAGTCGTCTTGTGATGAAACTGCAGCGTCAGTCATCATTGATGGTCAGATCCATTCTAATTTCATTGCCAATCAATTGGTGCATGAAAAATATGGTGGAGTTGTCCCAGAATTGGCGAGTCGCGCGCACATGGAAAACATTGTGCCTGTGGTAGATGAAGCTTTGAAAAAAGCATTCCCAGATTTAAGTTTTCAAGATCGATTGTCAGCCCTTGATGCCATTGCGTTTACACAAGCACCGGGTCTCATTGGTAGTTTATTGGTGGGTGCGCAGTTTGCAAAATCTTTGGCATTGAGTTTACAAAAACCATTAATTGCAGTACACCATATGCAAGCGCATGTGTTGGCGAATTTAATAGATGACCCTCGTCCAAGTTTTCCATTTTTATGTTTAACCGTGAGTGGTGGACATACTCAAAGTGTTCAATGCAATAGCCCATCCGACTTAATCATTATTGGTCAAACCATTGATGACGCTGCAGGAGAAGCCTTTGATAAAATTTCAAAACTCTTAGGTTTACCTTATCCTGGTGGCCCTGTGTTAGATAAATTAGCACAATTAGGCAATCCAAAAGCCTTTGAATTTGCGAAGCCAATGGTGCCAGATTTGAACTATTCTTTTAGTGGTTTAAAAACAAGTGTCTTGTATTTTTTACAAAAGCAAGCACCAGGATTTATTGAAGCAAATTTGAATGACTTATGTGCATCTGTTCAATTCACGATTGTAGAAATCCTTTTATATAAATTAAAGAAAGCCATTCAGCAAACAGGGATTAAACATGTTTGTATTGCTGGTGGCGTAAGTGCCAATTCTGGTGTTCGAAACGGGATAGAAAACTTAGGGCAGAAGCTGGGCTTAAAGACCTATCTACCTGCTTTTCAATATTGTACCGACAATGCTGCAATGATTGCGATAACAGCCCATTATAAATATATCAATCAAGCATTTGAGCCATTGTCCACATCGGCACATGCCAGATCCAATTGGTAAGCGGAAATCACTTAACTTTGCAGCCTCAAAACAGTTGAAAAATGATTAGCGCAAGAAACGTCACATTGGCCTACGGAAAAAGAGTCTTATTTGATGAAGTGAATATTAGCTTCACCAAGGGGAATTGTTATGGTATTATTGGAGCCAATGGTGCTGGTAAATCTACTTTCTTAAAAATATTAAGTGGAGAGATAGAACCTAATAAAGGATCTGTAGAAATCACCCCTGGTGAGCGTATGTCCTTCTTAAAGCAGAATCAATTTGAATTTGATGAGCAAACTGTATTGAATACTGTGATGCAGGGCCACAAGCGTATGTGGGAAGTGATGCACGAAAAGGATGCATTGTATGCGAAAGAGGATTTTACAGAAGCAGACGGATTAAGAGCAGGTGAATTAGAAGGTGAATTTGGTGAAATGGGTGGATATGAAGCAGAGAGCAATGCAGCAAGTTTATTAAGCGATTTAGGTGTGAAGGAAGACATGCACCAATCCTTGATGAAAGACATTCCTAGTAATTTTAAATTGCGAGTATTATTGGCGCAGTCTTTGTTTGGTAATCCAGACATTTTATTATTGGATGAGCCTACCAACGGATTGGACATTGAAACCATTGGTTGGTTAGAAAACTTTTTAGCGGACTACGAAAACATTGTATTGGTAGTGAGTCACGATCGTCACTTTTTAGATACAGTGTGTACACATGTATCGGATGTAGATCGTTCAAAAATTAAAACATTTACTGGTAACTATTCATTCTGGTACGAGTCTTCTCAATTGATGGCACGTCAAATGTCGGATAAGAATAAAAAGAACGAGGAAAAACGTGCTGCATTATTAGACTTCATTGCGCGTTTTTCTGCCAATGCAAGTAAGAGTAAACAAGCAACTTCTCGTAAAAAAGCATTAGAGAAATTAACGATCGAAGAAATTGAACCATCGAATAGAAAGTACCCTGGTATTATCTTTCAGCCATTGCGCGAAGTGGGTAACCAAATTTTAAATGTAGAAAAATTACAAAAAACAGTTGACGGTCGTATCTTATTTAAAGACGTTACTTTCTCTGTAAGTAAAAATGATAAGATTGCTTTTTTAAGTAAGGATGCTTTGGCTATTACTTATTTCTTTGAGATCATCAATGGGATGGGTCAAGCCGATAGCGGCAATTTTGAATGGGGTACAACCATTACAAAAGCTTATTTACCAATGGAGCATAACGAGGAATTTACTAAGCCATTGACTTTGATGGATTGGTTAAGACAATTTGTGCCTTCACATGTGACCGATGCAGATGAACCATTTATCCGTGGATTTTTAGGTAAAATGTTATTTAGTGGGGATGATGTTATGAAGAAATCGGATGTATTAAGTGGAGGAGAAAAAGTACGTTGTATGGTAAGTAAAATGATGTTACAAAATCCCAATGTGACCATTTTGGATCAACCAACCAATCACTTAGACTTGGAGAGCATCCAAGCATTTAACGAAGGCTGTCAAAATTTCCCAGGTATCGTATTAATGACTTCACATGACCATACTTTCATGCAAACCGTGGCCAACCGTGTGATAGAATTAACGCCTAAAGGGATCATCGACCGATTAATGACTTTTGACGAGTATATGGAGGATAAAAGGGTACAAGAATTAAGAGCAGAATACTATTCCTAGCCGCTAAAAAGGGTTAAAAATCAACATTTTAGCAATAAAAGACCTTTTTTCGTCGTTTGATAGAAAAAAACATTAAAAAAATGGGACTGTAAGGTATAATTACTTACCTTTGCCGTCCGTAAAAAATTATTTCTCATGGCTAGAGTATGTCAGGTAACTGGAAAGAAACCGATGACTGGAAACAGTGTATCGCATTCTAATATTAAAACAAAGCGTCGTTTCTTACCGAACTTACAAAAGAAGCGTTTCTACTTTGTAGAAGAAGATCGTTGGATCACTTTAAAAGTATCTGCTGATGCTTTAAGAACTATTGACAAAAATGGTTTAGCAGCAGTCGTTAAAGATTTAAGAGCCGCAGGCGACAAAATCTAAGTAAATAATCACTAAGTATAACTTATAATATACCATCATGGCACGTAAAGGAAACAGAGTTCAAGTAATATTAGAGTGCACAGAGCACAAGACTACTGGTTTACCAGGAACTAGTCGTTATATTACTACTAAGAACAAAAAGAATACTCCAGACCGTATGGAGTTCAAAAAGTATAATCCAATTTTGAAAAAAGTAACTGTACACAAAGAAATTAAATAATCATGGCAAAAGCAGCATCTAAAAACGCGAAAATCAAGGATCTTAAGGCTTCTGCTGAAGCAAAAAACTGGACTAAAGTAATTAAAGCAGTACGTAGCCCTAAAACAGGTGCGTATACTTTTAAAGAGTCTATCGTTTATAAAGACAACGTAAAAGAATTCTTAGCAGCGAAATAATTACTGCTATTGACATTCTAGATCAATAAGATTCAAAAACCTTCATTCAAACTGAAGGTTTTTTTATGTCCCTAATAAAATGCTATTGGATGAACTGTGGAAGGATTATTATTGTATATGATGCTGTAATTGATTAATTTTGATACCTATGATTTTTTTTGGAAAATTATTTGGGAAAAAAGAACAGGAGTCACTAGACCAGGGCTTGGAAAAGACCAAACAAGGCTTTTTTGAGCGTATTTCTAAAGTGATTGTGGGGAAGACCTCGGTAGATGATGATGTATTAGATCAATTAGAAGAGGCATTGATTGGTGCTGATGTTGGTGTGGATACCACTTTAGCTATTATTGAACGTATTCAAGACAGGGTGAAGAAGGATAAATATATTTCGACCTCCGAATTGAATCAAATTTTATACGACGAGATTGCAAATTTATTAATAGATGCCCCACAGGATCTCGCTGGTTTTCAAGTACCTGAATCAAAAAAACCTTTTATCACCCTTGTTGTTGGGGTCAATGGAGTTGGTAAGACCACGACCATTGGCAAATTAGCGTATCATTTTAAAGCTGCCGGGAACGAAGTGCTATTAGGCGCTGCAGATACCTTTAGAGCTGCTGCGGTGGATCAATTGACTATTTGGAGTGAAAGGGTTGGTGTACCTATTGTTAAGCAAAATATGGGTGCGGATCCAAGTTCTGTGGCTTTTGATACCGTACAGTCTGCCATTGCAAGAAAATCTGATATGGTATTGATTGATACTGCTGGTCGTTTACATAATAAAGCCCATTTGATGGACGAATTGAATAAAATCAACCGTGTCATTCAAAAACAAATCCCTGATGCGCCACACGAAGTGTTATTAGTATTAGATGGTTCTACAGGTCAAAATGCTTTAGAGCAAGCAAAACAATTCATGGCTGTCACCAATGTTACTGCACTTGCCATTACTAAATTGGACGGTACTGCTAAAGGTGGTGTCTTATTAGCCATAGCACATCAGTGTAAAATTCCAGTAAAATATATAGGTGTGGGAGAACAGTTAGATGACCTAATTTTATTTGATAAAGTTGCTTTTGTACAAACTTTATTTAAGGGTATAGCGAATGCCTAAACCGGCCCATCCACTTTCAAAATAACTTGAACCAACAAAATTAAAAGAAGGCTGCCAGTCTAAACTAAGGTTGAGTGGTGCATTTTTTAGTTTGTAATCCAATCCTAATATCCCATCCACCCCAACAGCGATACCCGCTTTATGTGTAGGGTTGTTAATTTTCCATTCTTGACTCCAGATCCCTAAATGCCCTCCATATCCAATATACCAACTTAGTTGTTCGGTGTTGGCGAATCCACTATATTTCTCGATCATGATGGTTGTTCTAAAGCCATCTAAAGTTAAATAACCAAGTACTTCGATTGCTTTAGTATTCGTCATGAAAGATTTATAAGAGATCGCACTTGGGTACATTTTAACACCAATTGCTTTTTTATAACCTGTCGTAAATGGGCCTGTTTTTGTTGCTGGCTCTAATGTATAAGCTTGTGCATTCGATTGGGCACTAAGCAATCCAAAAAATGGAATAAGAAATAGGGGGATTATTCTCATAAAATTACCTGTTTGAATCCTACAAATTTAGGCTTCATGGGGCAAACAACTGTTTAAAAAATGGTAAAATTTGGGTAAGTTTGTAACATGCATCCTTTTCAAGAACTGATCGAAAAATTCAACAAAGATTTCGATACAACACATTTTCCTTCACAACCGGCTACATTGTATGAGCCTAGTGAATATTTTTTAAAAATTGGCGGCAAGCGTATCCGTCCAGTTTTGTGTTTATTAGGAAATGAATTGTTCAGCGATTTACATCCGGATGCATTTTTAGCAGCAAAGGCGGTGGAACTATTTCATAATTTCTCTTTAGTACATGATGACATGATGGATGAGGCCAATTTAAGAAGAGGCCAGCCAACTGTGCACACAAAATATGATCCCAACACCGCTTTATTGGTAGGGGATATTATGGTCATTAGAGCCTATGAATATTTACAACCAATACAATCCAATCATTTATCTAAAATACTTGGACTATTTAATCAAACAGCAAGAGAGGTTTGTGAAGGACAACAATTGGATATGGATTATGCCAAAAAAACAAACGTTTCAATGGACGAATACATCCACATGATTACCTTAAAAACTTCTGTGTTATTAGCAGCAAGTTTACAAATGGGTGCAATCATTGGTGGTGCTGGTGAGCATAATTGCGGTCATTTATATGCCTTTGGAAAAAAATTAGGCATCGCATTTCAAATACAAGACGATTATTTAGATGCATTTGGAGATGCAGCTGTATTTGGAAAGGATGCTGGTGGAGACATTAAGCAAAACAAAAAAACATTCTTATTAATCCGTGCTTTAGAAACAGCCAATCCAGACCAATTGAAAACATTAAATGCTTTATTGGCTTCTGATCCTGTAGATAAAGTGGAACAAGTGTTGGCTATTTTTAAAGCTTGTAAAGTGGATGCATGGGCAGCCGATTTAAAACAACAATACATG
>Ga0208787_1001313_pt1 | contig 10968 bp, 8 predicted proteins | sample Wag4_2014_7_11_FD_187362 | JGI IMG/M metagenome (GOLD analysis project Ga0208787, IMG submission 187362) | Fresh water microbial communities from Ohio, USA - Utica-2 Time Series HT 2014_7_11 (SPAdes) (version 2) | ecosystem: Environmental > Aquatic > Freshwater > Water tank | place: USA: Ohio... | reverse complement strand
TGGGAGCACTAGCAGCAAATTTTTCCTTTTCATGAAAAAGAAAGGTTTGATGTGAAACATGAAGGAGTATTAGGTGTCTGCCTGTGGTAGGCTTTTTCATCGTTGAAAAGCGGGTGGCTTCTCCAGAGTCGGAGGAAGCAGGTGAGACTACTCGTAGAAGTGTTTTCCCCGTCGTTTGTTTTCTGAAAACGATTCCTTAACAAAAAAATGAATTGTTGAGGATGAACACTTTGCACAAAAGAAGTGCAGCAGTTCCCACCTGCTATCTTATTTAATTAGTGGCATTTACTCTCCAACTTTGCTGTACTCTCCCTTGAAGGCATACCATCCGAAAAGGGCCAATCCGAGCATTAACGGCACGTACACAGGAAGGATGCTGTACCAGAATATTTTTTTATCGGGCTTCACCGTGGCGGCGTTTAGTTCCGTAATTGCTCTGTCAAAAAGGAACCAGATGGCAGCAACCGCCAATCCAATCCATAGGATGCCTGAAATCTTTTTTATAGTATTCATATTTCTTATTTTAAATATTAGTCTTTGTGATCAATGTTGTCTGTACGGGAAGGCAAGAACAAGGAGCCAATCACCAAACAAACAGCTGCAATAATAATGGGGTAGAACAAGCCAGCCAAGCGGTCGCCGGTTGGGTTTTCTGCAGTAACCGTACTTGCAACCAAGAATGTTGCAATGTAGGGTACCAATCCTCCAAATATACCGTTTCCAATGTGGTAAGGGAGCGACATGGAGGTGTAGCGAATACGGGTTGGGAACAGTTCCACCAAGAAAGCAGCAATTGGCCCATACACCATGGTTACGTAAATGATTTGAATGAAAACCAAAAATGCCATGAACCACCAGTTGGAAGAAGAAAGCCAAACGGTCTGTTTCACCTCTGGTTTGGGCTGTTCTTTAGACTTGTCGGCGAGCACTTTCACTGTTTTAACTTCCTTAAAGACATTGCCATCTGTGTAGGCCTTTACAGTGGTAGTCACACTAGTAGAGTCACCCGTAGCTGCATCCACCGTCACGGCAGTCCCCATAGAACCCTTTTCAACTACTTCTTGACGGAATGCTGAGTTGCCAGTGCTGGAAAGGTCCAACATTTTTTGGTAAATGGGGCGATAGGTCAGAATACCAAGGAGCATACCTCCCATCATAATCCACTTGCGGCCAATTTTGTCCGACAAACCGCCAAAAATCAAAAAGAAGGGAGTACCTACAATAATAGCTGCCGCTAGAATATATCGTACACTATTGAATTCAATCTTACAAACAGTATCCATAAATGACATGGCATAGAACTGCCCCGTGTACCAGATAACGCCTTGACCAGCAACTGCACCAAACAAAGCCAACAATACCATTTTCAAGTTTTCCCGCTTTGCAAAAGACTCCTTGAGTGGGTTTTTGGAAAGGGTGCCGCTGTGCTTGATCTTGGAAAACATGGGCGACTCGGACATCTTCAAGCGGATATACACTGAGATGGCAATCATGATAGACGATAGGATAAATGGAACCCTCCAGCCCCACTGTCCAAAGGCTTCATCTCCTAAGTAATTTTTCGTGGTTAGAATGACGGCTATAGAAAGCAACAATCCAACGGTCGCCGTTGTCTGGATATACCCCGTAAAATACCCACGCCGGTTGGCCGGTGAGTGCTCCGCCACGTAGGTAGCCGCTCCACCGTATTCTCCTCCAAGTGCCAAGCCTTGTAATAGGCGAAGTAACAGAATAAGCACCGGCGCCAGCATGCCAATCTTGTCATACCCGGGAATCAAACCGATGGCAAAGGTAGAAAGACCCATTAAGAGCAGGGTAACAAGAAAGGTGTACTTGCGACCAATGAGATCGCCCAAGCGCCCAAAAAATAGAGCACCGAAAGGGCGTACGATAAAGCCTGCAGCAAAGGTGCCTAAAGCTGCCATGTACGCAGCAGTCACATTACCAGAAGGAAAAAATTGTTTGGCAATGTAGGGGGCCAAGGTGCCATAGATGTAGAAGTCATACCACTCAATCAGGGTGCCGACAGAGGAGGCAAGAATGACGCTCATCAAACCCCAGCCGGTTTTGACATTGTCGTCGTGTTGTGTAACTGAATTTTGCATAAGGACCAGTTTAAATGACTGAATTAATAGTTCGTTCTGAAGGAATAATTAAATTGTGTGGGCAAATGTATATACACATTTATATATTTTCATTTTTAAATTAAAAATTTTTTTTCAAAAAGGATGTAAAAAACAGAATATTATATATTATTTTGAAAATTAGAAAAATATATCTAATTTTCAAAATAATATTTTGTATAAAATAGGGTGAAGGTGGTGAGGCAGGCTGATATGGAATGCTGTAACAAATGAAATTCCTTCATTTGTGATATGTAGCATAGGTAGATAAACCCAATAGGCAAAAAGCATCCCTCCAAGGGCTTTGGGAGATGGTTGGAGTAGCAGCAAGCAATTAGTTGGAGAAAGAAGGAGCACTAGCTCAATTGCTCCAGGAGTTGGAGCAGCACGATAGGGTAGGTTTCGCTGGTTAACGCATAATAACTATTTTTTCCATCTCGGCGGACCGTAACAATTCCGCGATCTTTTAATATGCGCAGGTTGTGGCTGGCAACCGCCTGCTCAATTCCAAGCTCTTCGTAGATTTCAGTTACATTCATCTCCTTATTCCGGTGAAGCATTTCCACAATCAGAATGCGATGGGGGTGCGCTAGGGCCCGCAAGCTTTCTGTGGCAGCTTCTAAAATGGGAAAGGTATACTTGGTTGAACTTGGCATAATTAGCTTGAAATCGGCACAAATATAGAAGGAAACATCGAAAACCAATCGGTAAGGGTCGCTTATTCTTTGGGGTTACTTCGTCTTGGTTCTGATTGGCGGGGCAAGTGGCATAGAAGTGACCCTCGCATTCGCCCTCATTAACGAGTTGACCTAAGCAAACAATCCATCCATAATGCTGTTTCTTTAGGATGCAAACGCTTCTTTTTACCCTCGATAATTCGTTTTTGCAGCACTTGCCCAACGACCCTTCTGCGGAAAATAATCCTAGACAGGTGCCTGCTGCCTGCTACTCAATGGTGGTGCCACAGAAACCCTCTGCCCCCAATTTGGTGGCCTATTCTTCAGAAGTAGCAGCGTTATTAGGTATTCCTGAGGAGGCCATTCATTCGGAGGAGTTCACAGCGCTTTTCTCCGGAAAAGAAATCTATCCTGGCGCTCAACCCTTTGCTATGAACTATGGTGGACACCAATTCGGTGCGTGGGCAGGACAACTAGGAGACGGACGAGCAATCAATTTGTTTGAAGTGCTGTCGCATGATCGACGCTGGATGTTGCAGCTAAAAGGAGCCGGTAGAACGCCCTATTCCCGACGCGGTGACGGACTGGCAGTTTTGCGATCATCCATTCGAGAGTTTTTGTGCAGCGAGGCCATGCACCACTTGGGGGTCCCAACAACGAGGGCACTCTCCTTGATCCAAACGGGCGACCAAGTGCTTCGCGACTTGCTCTACAATGGAAACCCGGCTTATGAACCTGGGGCGGTGGTGTGTAGGGTAGCACCGACCTTTCTTCGTTTCGGAAATTTTGAGCTTTTCGCAGCAAGAGGAGAACTTGAGGTCCTCCAACAATTAACCGATTACACCATCCAACATTTTTACCCAGAGCTAGGGACTCCTTCTCCAGAAAGTTATGCTCATTTCTTTAAGGAGGTAACCACTCGTACCCTCGAAATGATCGTGCAATGGCAACGCGTGGGCTTTGTGCATGGAGTAATGAATACAGACAATATGTCGATCCTTGGGCTAACCATTGATTATGGTCCATATGGCTGGTTGGATAACTATGATCCGGATTGGACCCCCAACACCACCGACCTGCCTAATAAACGGTACCGATTTGGGCACCAGGCGCAGGTAGCTCAATGGAATTTGCTACAACTGGCCAATGCGCTTTACCCCTTGGTTCAAAAAGAAGAACCATTTATCGATGCCTTGAATCAATTTTCGAAAGACTACGAACAACGCTACATGGAAATGATGGGCCATAAACTCGGATTTCCAGTGCTGGCTGAGGGCGACCGCGAACTAATTAAAGCCGTTGAATATCTTTTATGTAGTACCGAGACGGACATGACCTTGTTCTTTCGCTTGCTTTCAAACGTTGATCCGAGTACCCAAGAGGGATGGAAGGAGTTGCTTCCCGCTTTTTACCATCCTGAGGAATTAAGTGGAGGACTATTAGAACGATGGCAAAACTGGCTTATACAATACCAGCAGCGCACCGACTGGGAAAACTGGAGCGCAACTGAGCGTAAGCAGTTCATGAATCGGGTGAACCCCAAATACGTGTTGCGCAACTACATGGCCCAAATGGCCATTGAAGCAGCGGAGAAAGGCGACTACTCGGTGCTTCAAGAGCTTCAAACCCTGCTCCAACAACCCTATGAAGAGCAATCCGCCATGGAAAAATGGTTTGCAAAACGTCCTGAATGGGCCCGAAGTAAGCCTGGGTGTAGTGCCCTTTCTTGCAGCTCCTGATCTTTTTCTCCCGAAAAAAGGAAGGAATAATTAGGAATTCTTTTTTGTGAAAAGGCGTGTGGGAATAATGTTTGGTAGTATTGCTGGTGTTTTAACCCGTTTAAATTGGTTTTCTTTTACTGAAACAATACATTTGCGGTTAATTGTTTAATCTGCTAGTTTACAAACCGATGTATTTGTTCCGAACCCTGTTTTTCCTCTTGCTGCCCTCCTTGATCAGCGCTCAACAAACGTTGCTCCTTTCTGCACCCAACGATACAATTGACCTTTCTTGTGCAGCCTGTAGTACGTGGGTGACCGATCTTGCCTTGGTGCGTGGTCACCAAAGCATACCTATTAATTTAGATAAACCGGTAAAGGAAAATTTACTGCACTGGACCTACTACGATGGGGTCTCGGAGGAATGGGTTACCACAGAGCTAGAGCCAGTGTGGACCCAAGGGGTGCAACTTTGGGAAAAGCTAGCAGATACGGTGGTGATTTCACTCCATGTGAATCTCTCCGTTTCAGATTCGACCGGAGAGGTTACGCGTATTTTTTTAGTTTTGGGAGGTATGGTAAAATCAGATCTCAAAAAAATGCCCATAACGGGTGTTTATGATGTGCATACCTACGAACCACTGCGTTTTTCTGCCATTGTTCAGCCGCCCATTTTCGATCGAAAAAAACAAGCACTAGAATGTATTGATGGTACATTAGTGCTCCAAGAACTGCATCTGAAAAAGCGAAAAGTGCTGGGTGACTTTGAGTTCATAGCGAATAAAATCGGGATCAAGCAATTAGTGTTGTTTCAAAATGGGCATTTTTGAGAGGTAGGGATGTCATCAATGTTTTTTTCATTACTCGAATTAAACCTCTCTAAATTTAAATCGTCCAACCAATTAATTGGCTGTAGATAGGTATTCGAAAAATGCCTATCTTGTGAAGGCTATTGAATTCCCCCCTACTTAGCAGGCTGTAGCAGCCTCCCCTCCTCAAGGTTCCATTGAAGCGCCCATTTCTTAAGTTGTTGCATTACTGTCTAAACACGCATTTATGGCATCTCTATCACCCCTTCAAGGCAACCTAGGTACTCGGCGAGCTGCCCAGTTGTTGCGCCGGGTCAGTTTCCGTTTTCGTCCTGCAATGGTGGACCAACTGGCTACCATGCAGGTTACGGCTGCCGTTGACCTCTTATTGACTGCTCCCACTCCTTACATGGAGCAACCTGTCTACGATGATATTACGGTGCCAGGGGTAGAGAATACAACTTGGTTAATGCCCACAGGACTTCCACTTCCTGCGGAGGATTTTGTGTTGCGACGCTGGGTTGCAGCTTGGTACTTAAGTGAAGCCATTGAAGACCCTGGTGGAATGCATAAGATGATGCTGTTTTTGCACCAATATGGCGTTGTAACAGCCACTTCTTTTGGGAATACTCATTTTTTTGACTATTTACGCTTACTACGTTTTGGAGCCTTGGGCAATTGGAAGAAGTTTGCTTTCAAACTCATTTTTGATAATTGCATGCTCCAATACCTTAATAACAATAGCAATACCGCGGCTAATCCGCAGGAGAATTTTGCTCGCGAATTCTTGGAATTGTTCACCATAGGCAAAGGCCCTCAGGCAGGCCCCGGCGACTATACGAATTTCACAGAGGAAGATATTGTCCAGGCCGCCAAGGTGTTCACTGGGGTTCGAAATCAAGGTGATCGGAGTATTGTGGATGCGGAGACAGGTATTCCAATGGGTAGAATTCAGACCACCGCCCACAGTTGGGTAGCGAAGCAATTCAGCAACCGGCTACAGGGGCTTTTGATTCCGGCGGTGACTGTTACTGCACAGCGTACGCCAGCAAAAGTGCTGGAGGAGCTGAATCTATTCGTCAACCGCGTTTTTGATCAACCTGAAACGGCACGCAACTTCTGCCGTCGGCTCTATCGCTTCTATGTAAATGAAAAGATTACAGAGGAAATTGAGAACGACATTATCATTCCTTTATCTGAAACCTTCCGTCAACAAAATTTTGAAATTAAACCAGTGCTCGCTCAGTTGCTCAGCAGCACGCATTTTTTTGGGGAGGATGGTGCCACCAGTATAGAACCAATTCAAGGAGGGATGATCAAATCGCCTCTTGAATTATCCTACCAGGCGATTACATTTTTTGGGATGACACTTCCTAATGGCTATACCAACCCAACGGGCCGTTTTCGACTGTTTTCTAGTGGGGTTTGGGATAGAATGCTGTTACTTGCGGGCTTTCCGTTATTTATTTCTACAGATGTGGCGGGCTACCCGGCCTACTACCAGGTTCCCGACTACAGTCACCAATGGTTTAATAGCAGCACGATGATCGCTCGATACAAGCTACCTGCTATGTTAATTTCGGGACGGTTTACGATTGGAGCGAATCCTACTGGGCAGTTAGGGATAAAACTAGACTTACCCACGTGGGTGCGTAATTCTGGATTTTTTGTGGATCCTTCGGATCCATATCATTTGGTCGATAAGCTACTCACTTACTTGTTGCCTAAAGAAGTAGACGGAGATCGATTTAATTATTTTTATCAAACCATCTTTTTGGATAATTTGCCACCGGCAGATTGGACCTACGAGTGGGAGAATTACATCAATACGAACAACGACGCGGAAGTTAAAATTGCTTTGGAGCGCCTCCTTACGGCCATCCTTTACTCACAGGAATTCCAAACGTTTTAGTAGGACGGCGGATCCACTTTGTTTAACTAATTCATTTTTCAACTATGAAACGTCGTAATTTTCTTAAGATACTTCCCCCAGCTACCCTTACACCCTTTTTAGTGAATGGTCATTCCATGACACCCTTTGCCAATGCAAATATGGCTCGTATGATTGCCGATTGTGAAGCAGTGGAGGGTCGGACGCTTGTATTGGTTCAATTAAAAGGCGGTAATGATGGTTTAAATACAGTTATTCCAATCGCGCAATATGATACCTACGCCACCCTTCGTCCCACGATCAAAGTTGGTGAGACTGGAACAGGCGCTTACATTCCCTTGGATGGTACGTTGAAAAACGATCGGCAAGTGGGTTTACACCCTCAGCTAGGCCCCATTAAAGAGATGTATGACAATGGCTGGGTGAATATTGTGCAAGGAGTAGGGTATGAGCAGCCCAACCAATCCCACTTCAAAAGCACAGACCTTTGGTTGTCTGGTGGAGATGGTACTCCTGAAAATTTTTCTATTTCCTCCGGCTGGATGGGACGAGCCTTGCAGGCCCTTTATCCAGATGTGACAGGGGCGCCGCATGAGTTAATGCCTGATCCACTCGGCATCCAAGTGGGTGATCCCAGCCCATCGTTGGGTTTCCATACAGAAACGGAGCATCAAAATTCCATCAACCTAAGTGGGCAAGACATTGGAGGCTTCTACTCTTTGATTCAGACCATTGGTGGGTTGCCACCCATGCAGCTCTCTAATGATGAGAATGGCGAAGAGATTGAATACATCATGAATGTGGAGCGGAGTGTAAATCTGTATGCGGAACGTATCACCCAAGTGTTTAATACGGGTACCAACGCCATTAGTTATCCTAACTCGGCTTTTGCGAATCAACTAAAGACTGTTGCCAGGTTAATTCGTGGGGGAAGTCGCACCAAAATTTTCCTTTGTTCGCTCGGAGGATTTGATACCCATGAAGGTCAGGTAGGTACTACGGCGCTCGAGGGTGCTCATGGAGATGTGATGAACACCTTTGCCCAAGGAATAAAGGCGTTTTTTGATGATTTGCAGGCAATGGGAATTGCGGAGCAGGTTCTGGCTTGTTCGTTCTCCGAATTTGGTCGATGCGCTCGTGAAAATGGTTCAACTGGAACGGACCACGGCACATTAGCCCCTCTTTTCATTTTTGGAAAAGGCGTGAAGCCGGGAGTGACAGGCACCAATGTTAATCTTAGTAATTTAACAAACGATAACCAGTTGCAGAACATGCAACACGACTATCGGCAGGTTTTTACCACGTTACTACAGGATTGGCTGGGGGCAAATAACTACGTGTTGGAGGAGACGCTCTTTGATAGTTATATGAAATTACCTCTCGTTGGCAGTAATTTTAAAGCGGATGCCGCCTGTTACTTTGGAGGCACCACCATTATTGGAGAAGGGTTTAAGGCGAGCAATACCCTCGCGGTATTCCCCAATCCAGCGCGCTTCAACGCAGAAGTGAGCTACCAGTCCAGTACAGCGTTTCTTGCGCAACTTTCTCTGCACTCGATGTCGGGAAACCTAGTGTATAATGGCCGTGTTAAAGTACAACCGGGTGATAATCTATTCTATCTCGATGTATCCGGCCTCTCCGGGGGAACCTATTTCGTCCGACTAGAAAACCGGGAAAGTGGAGCGGCTGATGTACGGAAGTTGATGGTGGTGGGCAAATAATACCCTGCCCCAATAAAAAATACAAAAGCCAGTCGAACGTATACAGATCGACTGGCTTTACTATTTAGTGCACTAAACAGTGCGCTTATTGTTTTTGACTGGCATCCACCACTCCGGAAGCAGCTGGCAGGGTTAGTTCTAATTTTTTAGGAGCAAATACATTGAAGGAAACCTGCTCTTTTATCTCTGCTCCCTTAGCTTTCAACTGACGCTTTAAATTAGGCGCAGAAACAATCGAATGCCCGTCGGTATTGACCATCGTTAGGTTATACCGGCCAATTCGAACCAATTCTTCCAGCATAGAGGAACTAGTTCCATCGGGCATTTGTACGGTGATTTCAAAACGAAGCGTAGGATTGTCCCAAGAAGTGACGTCTACGGTACCTGGTAAGTCCAAAAAAACGGAGTTGATTCCTGTCATGTTAAACGAGCGGGTAAACGTCCGAGTAACTGTTTGTGCATGTAAAGTAGCCACACTCAGAAATAGGAGGGCGATTAATCGAAAATAAGTTGTAACGTTTTTCATAGTAACCTCCGTTTTAATATTTATACAAATTACGGATCTTTTTTTGGTTTTGTCAAGGTCTTGTGCAATATTATTTTACATAAAAAACCTGAATAAATTAAATAAACCAGCAAAACGATTGGTTAGTTCCACAGCGGCTATGGTACGTTCACTTTTTTTCGAGCAAAGAAATTCATCTCCAATTAACAGGCGCTTGTTACCTTCGCAGAAAATACAACAGGTTATGAGACATCTCTTCATTATCGCTTGCCTTATTCTTTCAGGCAGCGCAACTGCTCAACATAAATTGCTTCAAAGTGGTCCTATGCTGGGCTATGTGGATATGAGGGAGGTGCTTCTTTGGGCACAAACCAAAGAGGCGGCTACCGTTCAATTCGAATTTTGGCCAGCCGACCAACCCAAGGCAGTGCGGTCTACCGCTCGTGTTCGGACGGAAGCAACCTCTGGTTTTACGGCAAAGTGCATAGCTAGTCCGTTAGAGCCGGGAGTCAACTATATTTATCGATTAAAAATCAACGGAAAAGCGGTGTCACTCCCTTATCCAACCACCTTCACAACGCAGGCTTTGTGGCAATTTCGGACGGATCCTCCCGCTTTTACGGTTGCTGCAGGAAGCTGCAACTACGTCAATGAAACGGTGTATGATCGTCCCGGGAAGCCGTATGGAAGTGAACATGAAATTTTTACGAGTTTAGCGGCAAAGAAACCAGACCTCATGTTGTGGCTGGGAGATAACACCTATTTAAGGGAGCCAGATTGGTCTACCCGTACAGGCATTTACCACAGGTACACCCATTCGCGCTCCTTGCCAGAAGTACAACCTTTGTTGGCGTCCACAGCGCATTATGCTACATGGGATGATCATGATTTTGGACCGAACGACAGCGATGCTACATGGGTCCACAAAGGTGTTTCTTTGGAGGCATTCCAAGATTTTTGGGGAAATCCCACCTTTGGAGTAGAGGGAGAGCCGGGTGTTACTACCGCTTTCAAATACAATGATGTAGACTTTTTTTTATTGGACAACCGATACCATCGCACTCCTAATTCCTGTAAGACTTGTCCAGAGCGCACCATGTTGGGCAAAACACAACTGAAATGGTTTTTAGAAGCCTTGTCGGCAAGTACAGCCCCCTTTAAAATCGTCGCTATCGGAGGCCAAGTAGTGTCTGGGAACGCGGCACACGAAACCTACATCAACCTATATAAAGCCGAACGCGATAGCATTTTAGCACATATTGAGCGTGAAAACATCAAAAATGTGATTTTTATGACGGGCGATCGTCATTTTACCGAGCTAAGTCTGTTGACAAATTCGAAGGGAAATGCGATTTATGACCTGACTACCTCATCGCTAACAGCGGGCATCTACGCAGGTGCAGCGAAAGAACAAAATCCTTACCGTGTGGATAGCACGCTTACTACCGTACATAACTTTTCGACACTTACCTTTTCGGGCCCAAGAAAGGAACGAGTGGTAGAAATTAAGGTGTGGGATAAGGA
>Ga0208787_1001310_pt1 | contig 10986 bp, 10 predicted proteins | sample Wag4_2014_7_11_FD_187362 | JGI IMG/M metagenome (GOLD analysis project Ga0208787, IMG submission 187362) | Fresh water microbial communities from Ohio, USA - Utica-2 Time Series HT 2014_7_11 (SPAdes) (version 2) | ecosystem: Environmental > Aquatic > Freshwater > Water tank | place: USA: Ohio... | reverse complement strand
TATCCAACGCCCAAAAAGGAAGCCAAAATCAAAATTCTTAAGAACGTGTAAATAAATATATTTTTCATGCCTTAAATACCTGCATAACTGTGTAGACCTGTGACCAAAATATTTATCACAAAGAAATTGAAAACTATTGTTGCATATCCAGCAATACTTACCCAGGCTGATTTTGTTCCTTTCCAGCCAATTGTTACTCGAGAATGTAAATAAGCAGCATAAACAATCCAAGTTATAAATGCCCAAGTTTCTTTAGGATCCCATCCCCAATATCTACCCCATGCACTTTCTGCCCAAATAGCACCAGAGATTACGGCGAAAGTCCAAATTGGAAAAGCAAACAAAACAACCTTGTATGAGAATTCATCAATTCTTTTTGCACTTGGAAGATTTTTTAGTTTTCCTTTAACTTTTAACAAATAAATAATGGATAAAGCAAAATTAATAGTAAATGCGCCATATGAAATTATGGCTGAAGTTACGTGAATTAACAGCCAAGTAGATTTCAATGCAGGAACAAGTGGACCACTTTCTGTGTAAAGAACAATTACTGCCAGGCCCAATAGTAAAATTACGGGAACAATAACAAAAATACCTAGCCAAGCAATATCTTTCTTAATTGAAATAACCAGAAAAGTAAAGATGATCGCAACAGCAGAAGCTAGAGCAAACTCATACATATTTCCCCAAGGAGCTCTCTGAGCAGCAATACCTCTAAGGAGTAATGCTGCTACTAAGAAAAGCCCAGTTAACCAAGTTAAAGAAAGAGCGACATTTGAAATTTTTGATTTCATTTTATTTTGAGTCAAAGCTATCGAGAATAGAACTAAATTGAAGGCGGCAAGAAATATTCCAAAATAGACAAATAAATTGCTTAATGAATTAGTACTCATATCGATCTATCCCCCTTCTTACGTAATCCTTTAACTCCCAAGACTTCCAACAACTTTTCTAAATCTTTATTGACATCGTGGTTAGTACTTTTTGCAAGTCCTGCTACTTCTATAACACTAGGTCCTTTTTGCACTCTTGGCATCAGCACCCAAATTCTTCTTCGTTGGATACCTAGACCAAAAAACATTCCCAGCATCGCAAAAATTGCACCAATTAAAGCTAAGAATCTGCCGGGTTCATAAGCAACCTGAAATGTTGCAAACTGCTCAATTGCTTGAAACTTAACTTCATAGCCTTGATCTGTGGTCCAACTTTCTCCAGGCTTTAATTCTTCTAACCCGAGCTCAGTCATCTTTGAGGTGTCTAATTTATAAATACTCTGCGATTTTCCATCATTTACTCCCAGATCTCCTTGCCACAATGACATAAATATTTGTGGATTATCAAGGGCTGGGAAAGTCGATGTTGGGCCATTTACTGGATCTACATTTGCAGTGGGCAGAAATCTTGCATTGATTCCCAGTTGTGGAGTTTCATCTGCAATTTTAACTACACCAGTTGAAGAAAAGTTTCCATCTTGTGGCAGAAATACTACTGAATCAGAAAAAATGGTTTCTTTCAACGGATTCAAAACTTCAATTCTTGGGGCATAACCGTGTCCAGTTAAAAACACTTTTGTGCCATCAACATTAAATGGTTTGTTCACTAAAATTTTTAAATCTTCCTCGCCATTAATAGTTATAGCTGCTTCAAATTTTCTAGGCGACCCCATTTGAACGACACTTCTTTCAAAATCAACAGTAAAATCATTTAAAGTAAAATAGAAGTTTGGCATACTTTTGATATTGAATAACTTTCCTGCTCGAAAATCGTCATATTGCGTTAAAGTATTTGCAAAACCATTTCCTTCTTTAACAATCACTGTTCCTCGATAACTAAATAAGGCACCAAAAGCTAGAGCAATTGTTAACAGAATCAAACTTGCATGAAAAACCAAATTTCCTGCTTCTCTGGTGTAACCTTTCTCGGCAGTTAAACCATTTCCTTTTCTATTTATTCGCCAACCCATTTCTTTCAAGATCGTTTCAATTTTGTTGATATTTGTTTTTGGAATACTAATCTTTCGATATCCAGCAAATTTCTTTATTTCTATTGGAGGATTAGGAGGTTGTTCATTGAATGATTGCCAATAAACCTTAAGCCTTGGAATAACACATCCAATTAACGAAATCATCAACAAAATATAGATAGCAGAAAACCAAAAAGAACCATAAACATCAAACAGGCCTAAAGAATCAAAAATATCTGCAACTGCTGGATTATCGCTTTTCCAGTTATTTACTTTAAGTATGGAAGCTGTTCTTTGCGGAAGTATCGAACCAGGAATTGCAGCAAGTGCCACTAAAAGTAGTAAAAGAAGTGCGGTATTCATGCTGGTTAGTTGGCGCCAAGTCCAACGAAGAAATCCCCAAAAGTTTAGGGGTGGAAGTGGTGTTTCAGTTCTTTGTTTCGCAGATATTTGTTTTTTCATAATACTGGTGTAAATCCTGAAATTAGTATTCTCATTTCAACAGTTACTTCAGACCAAAGTCCGGTTGCTAACAAGATTCCTATAAGTATTAGCAATATTCCACCAATTCTTAAAAACAATACTTGTCGCTTTCTTAACCAGCTCACAGAAGCAACTGCCTTTTCTAGCGTAAAAGTAATAAGCAAAAAGGGCAAACCTAAACCAAAACCATAGAACGCAGAAAGTATTGCACCGCGTGAAACCGTTGCTTGATTAAATGCCAAAGTTTGAACAGCTGCCAATGTTGGACCAATACAAGGTGTCCAACCAATAGCAAATAAAGCACCTAATAAAGGAGCACCCACTAAGCCTTGTTTAACTGGAGTATGAAATCTGTATTCACGCTTAAATAAGTTCCAAAAACCTAAGTAACTGATTCCTAATACAATGACAAATAACCCCATAACTCTTTCAATAGTTCTTCCGTAAGAAATAAACCATCCACCAATTCCCCCAAAAAACATTCCAATGCACACAAATACGAAAGTAAATCCTGCGATAAATAACAAGGTGGCAATTAATGCTTTTGATTTTCTGATTGATTTATTGGCATTCAATCCAAAGCCAGTTATAAAGGAAAGATATCCAGGAACCAAAGGAAGTACACAAGGAGATAAAAAGGAAATCAACCCTGCACTAAATGAAATCAATATTGCAATTAGGAGGGATCCTTGGGTAACAGTGTTCATTCGTCAACCAAACTAGAGATGAAACCTTGTATTAAAGCTCGCTCGATTGGGCCGAGTTGTCTCGCTGCAACTTTTCCATTTTTATCAACTAAAACTGTCGAAGGAATAGCATTTGCGGGCAACGTATCTTTAAATCCCAACAGTTTTACCCCATCACGATCAAAAATATTTGGATAGGTTATTCCAAAGTTAGTAATGAATTTTTCTGCTGAAACCCTAGAGTCTCTGATATTGATTCCAATAAATTCCACGCCACTGTCCTTGTTTTTTACATACAATTCTTGTAACTCTTTTGCTTCTTTTCGACAAGGCCCACACCATGATCCCCATACATTCAAAACTACTACCTTATTTTTATAGTTTTTTAAATCAATTTCTTTGCCATTAAAATCTAAAGCAATTAACTCAGGGGCTGATTTTCTATCCTCTACTTTAAGAAAGGTTGCAGTACCATCGCCTGAAATAAAGCCTGCTTCACCCGAATTTTGAATCGAAGCGTTAGGCGTTGCACAAGCTGAAAGTAATAAACCACTTAAAACCAATATTAATTTACGCACCGGATATTTTGCTGGCATCTTTTAGCAAATCTGCTGAAGGTTCTTCGTACTTAACTTCTACTAATTTGTCGTCATCAAAAACAAAAGTTGTCACACTTGCCAAACTACATTGGCGTTTACGTGGATCATGTACAAAAGATTTACCTTCAGCAGCAAGTCTTGCAACCCATATTGGAAGTTGGTGTGAAACCAATAAAGCTTCTTTACCTTTAGCGGCATCTCTGGCAGAAAATATTGCGGTACGCATTCTGTCTGCAACTTGTTTATATGGCTCTCCCCAGGATGGTCGAAATGGATTTCTTAAATGCCACCAATTTCTTGGATCTCTTAACGCACCATCTCCCACTGAAACTCTTTTGCCTTCAAATACGTTCTCAGCCTCGATAATCAAACTATTTATTTCTGGTTTTAAATTATGAACATTTGCAGTAGGAGCTGCAGTTTGTTGGGCTCTTTCTAAAGGAGACGAAACAATTAATGAAAGGTTGCTGTTTTTAAAATGTTCTGCAGCACGATCTGCCATTTTTAAGCCAAGTTCAGATAATTTATATCCCGGCAATCTCCCGTAAAGAACTTTTTCAGGATTAAAAACTTCGCCATGTCTCATGACATGGACAAGAGTTTTAGTAGCCATCGGCTTTATTTCTTAATGTTTACGACGCATGGAACCGCGACGTTTGCTTGGACGCCAAACATTGTCACCGTTTTCAATTGCTGCCAGTCTTAAAGTTTCACCGTGTGCTGCAAGTGCATCAATCAAAATTGAAACATTTGGTGATTCTGCTTGCACATCAACTCTTAAACCATGTTCTTGTGCTGCTTGTGCAGTTTGTGGCCCAATTACTGCAACAACAGTTGAAGCATGTGGTTTTCCAGCAATACCAACAAGATTTCTTACAGTGCTGGCAGAAGTAAATAGCACTGCATCAAATCCACCACTTTTAATTAATTCTCTTGTGTGAGCAGGAGGAGGAGCAGCACGAACTGTTCTAAACGCAACGATGTCTTCAACTTCCCAGCCTTTAGCTTGCATTCCTTCAACAAGAGTTTCAGTTGCAATATCTGCGCGAGGTAAGAAAACTCTATTTATTGGATCTAGTAATTGATCAAATTTTGGCCAAACTTCTAATAGACCTTCAGAGTTATGTTCATTTGTGGGGAACAAATCTGGTTTAACACCAAACTCAACTAGTGCATCAATTACTGGTTGACCAATTGCGGCAACCTTTAATCCAGCAAATGCTCTTGCATCTAAACCGTAATCAATAAATTTATCTCTCACAGCTCTTACAGCATTTGTACTGGTGAAGACCACCCATTGGAATCTTCCTGAAACTAAACCGTGAACTGCTCTTTCCATTTGTTGTGGAGTTCTTGGTGGCTCTACAGAAATTGTAGGAACCTCTACTGAAACTGCTCCATAAACTGCTAATAATTTTTGAAAATCTTCAGCATCTTCTTTAGTTCTAGGAACTAGAACTTTCCAACCAAATAAGGATTTGTTTTCAAACCACTGATATTTATCTCTGTTGTTAACAAGATCGCCAATAACAATTACGCCTTGTCCTGATTGTCTGGCAGCTTTTGCAACAACTGGAATATTATCCAGAGTTGAAACAATTGTTCTTTGATCAGTTGTACTGCCATCTCTTGTTACAGAAATTGGAGTTGTGGCATCTCGCCCGCGAGCAATCAATGCACTTGCAATTGCTGGTGCTTTATCGGCAGCATTAATTACCACGATTGGAATTGTTGGATCTAAATGTAATGACCAATCAATTGGTTCTGAACCATTAAGAATGTGAACTTCTTTTCCTTTATTTGCAAATAGTGACATTCCTGCATGAGTTGGTACTGCAGTAATTGGAGAAACTCCCGGAACATATTCAAATTCGATTTTTGATTTAGCAAGGGTAGAAACTTCTACAGCTAAGTTATCTTCAACAACTGGATCTCCTGCACAAAGTCTGACAACTGCAGCACCTTCTTTGGCAGCATCAATTGCTAAACGAGCTCTAACAGCTGGAGCCATTGGTACGCCATCTTCATCAACTGCGGCCACAACATCTGCAGTTTCATTTGCATGAGCATTAGCAATGTCCATGGTGTTTACATCAGCAATAATTAATTCGGCTTGTTTAATTGCATTAATGCCGCGAAGTGTTATTAATTGTGGATCTCCTGGTCCTGCGGCAACATAAATTACCGGCAGCACAATAATCTTTTTCTTAGTCAAGTAATTACCTTTCGTTTCTATACAGCTTTGCGTTGTTCGTGGAATGCCAAAATTTGTAGTTCTGATGCCAAGTCAACTTTTCTGACGTCAACACCTTCAGGAACACTTAAATGAACTGGTGCAAAATTTAAGATGCTTCTGATTCCTGCTTTTACTAAACGATCACTTACAACTTGAGCACTTTCTGCAGGAGTTGCCACTACTCCTAAGCGAGCATTTGTTTCTTTGATTACATCTTCTAAATCACTTAATGCATGAACTAGTAATTGAACAGTTTTTCCTTCGGCACCGCATTTAACTTTTGTGCCAATTAATGTTTGATCGGCATCAACTAGTGCCACAACGCGAAATCCGCGTGAACCAAATCCGCCGTAATGAGCAAGGGCTCTGCCAAGATTTCCCACTCCCACAATTACTACTGACCAATCGTGGTTAAGTCCCATTTCACGAGAAATTTGGTAGCGCAAAAATTCAACTTCATAACCAACACCACGTGTTCCATATGAACCTAAATGAGATAAATCTTTTCGAAGCATGGCACTGGATACTCCAGTAAGGGCTGCTAATTCTTCAGAGGAAACTCTTACTTGTGCAGCATCTGCTAATTGGCTTAAAGCTCTGTAATAAGCAGGAAGTCTTGAAACTGTAGCTTCAGAAATTTTGGGTGAATTACCATCTTTTGATGATGATGAGACTTTTGATGGCATATATCCAAAGGTACACATTTGTGCAAAAAAGCACAAATCGTCTCACAAATCTAAGGCTTTTAGCTAAGTGCCTTGCGTAATCTTTCTGGATCTACTCGCCAATAATCGTGGTGTTGGCCGTCGACAAAAATCACGGGGATTTCTTCTCCGTATTGGTGCATTAATTCAGGATTGTTCTGGATTTCTTCAACTTCATAACCGATGTTTAATTCACTAGTTACTTGGGCAACGATTTTGATGGCATCAACACACAGGTGACAGCCTGGTTTGGAGAGAACTTTTACTCTTTTAGAGATTTAAATCAGAACCTTATAAGTGGGGAAAGCTGGCTGAGGGGAAATCAGCCAGCCTCTACGAATGATTCGCGCAAGTATTCAGAAACTGCTGCTTCTGGAACTCGAAACGATCTACCAACGCGCACTGCTGGCATGGTGCCTGAGTGGACTAATCGGTAAACAGTCATCTTGGATACTCGCATTGATGAGGCAACTTCTGCCACGGTCAAGAATCTAACTTCGCCTAAAGGTCTATCTGGGCTTGTCGCCATTTCTTGCCTCTTTCTGTCACGCTTTAAGACCTTCCCTAAGTCTTAAGTGGCGTGTGGTGCCACGGTAATAGATGACTACTGGGTAGCACAAGAGAGGAGGGGGGCTACTTAAGAGAACCAGACATGCTAGTGAGGTTTGGAAAAATGATGTTACAGAAGTGAATTGCTTGTTTTTTAAATAAAACGATCTGCAGGATGTGGATTTAATGACAATAAAACGTCTTTTGCTTTTCTTCCTGGTAATTTCTTAATTGTTTTTAGTAATGCAACACGATTATCGCAATGTTCTTTCAAAACTGCATAAGCTTTTTTACCGATTAATTCAACTAATGTATCTTTTTCACTCACATAAACAGGTTCTGTTGCAGTGTGTGCATCGGTATCTGATGAACAATACCAATCCATGGTGTGCCCACCGTCTCCCCAATTTTTTCTTTTGTATTCTTCAATCACAATTACTTGATAATCTGTGTCATCTTCAAATTCTCTTGTTTCATAACTTCTTCTAATTGGTAATTGCCAACAAACATCTGGTTTTGCTTCTAATGGTTTAGCACCTTTGACCATTGCAAGCTTATGTAATGCACAACCTTGCCCCCCAGCAAACTCTGGAGAGTTCATAAATATGCAAGCGCCATCTACAACTCTTGTTTTTTCAACACCGTCTTCTTTTTCGGTCCAACCTTTTTTAGAATTTGCGTGTTCTTGTTTTTCCCAAATATCAGGAGTTAATTTCTTAACCCATTTTGCAACTCTTTTTTTATCTGCTGCTTCAGTGAAATGTGCACCATGAACACAGCAACCATCATTTGGATTTGATTTCTCAACACCTTTACAACCGCGACCAAAAATACATTCCCAATTTGAAGTTAGCCAAGTTAAATCAGCTTTTATCAAGGTTTCAGAGGCATCAGGATCAATAAACTCAAGCCAGGTACGAGGCGTCTCTTTTAAGATTTCGGTCATAAGTCTGAGCCTACTTGGGCAGTTTCTCTCATACGCAAAGTAGTCTTGTTCAATAAGTCACACTAAATAGAAAGAAACAAACGTGAAACTTGGCATTGTTGGCACCGGCAATATGGGTGAAGCCATATTGAAAGGGCTACTCGACAATGTGTTAAAACCCCAAGATGTTATTTGCGTGGATAAATCTCAAGAAAGCCTTGATCGCATTGCTAAGGCCTACCAAGTTGTTTGTTCTGCTGAAATATCTGCCATAAAAGACTGTGATGTTGTGCTCTTAGCTGTTAAGCCTCAAAATATGGATGAAGTTTTGCCTTTAATGGGCAAAGTTATTTCTGAAAAGACTTTAATCATTTCAATAGCTGTTGGAATTACTTCAAGTTTCATAGTAAAAAATCTTGGAATTAGCAGCGCTGCAGTTGTTAGAGCTATGCCAAATACTCCAGCTTTAGTTGGCAAAGGTGTAACTGGAATAGCAAAAGGTGAATTTGCTACCGATGCGCAATTAACAATTGCTAAAGATCTTTTGGAAGCTGTCGGCCAAGTTGTGGTAGTTAATGAAGATCAAATTGATGTTGTTGCAGCAGCATCTGGTTCTGGTCCTGCTTATTATTTTTATGTCACAGAATTATTAATTGAAGCTGCTGTGTCTCATGGATTATCTAGAGATGTTGCCCAAGTTTTAGTTGAGAATACTTTTGTTGGATCTAGTGCTTTATTTGAAAATTCCGATGATGATGTTATTGAATTAAGACGAAAAGTTACTTCACCAAAGGGGACAACTCAAGCTGCTATTGAATTCCTAGAAAGTAAAGATTTAAAAAGTATTTGGCAAAATGCATTAGGTGCGGCAATTAAAAGAGCAGAAGAAATTAGTAAGAACTAATTATTCAGCAGCGCTATTTACAGGTGGAGCATCTGGAAGTGCTTGTTTAACTTCTCCAGTGAAAGTAAATGCTCTGGTATCAGCTGTTTTCTTGTCCGCATTAGCAGCTTCGCCTTCAACTCCTACTACTACAAGATTTCCTGCAGTTAATTCACCAAACAAAATCTTTTCACTCAACACATCTTCAATTTCTCGTTGAATTGTTCTTCTCATTGGTCTTGCACCCAAAGATTGGTCATAACCCTTATCAACAAGCAATTCTTTAGCTTGATCAGTCAAAATCAGACCCATATCTTTGTCTTTAAGTCTGTCATCAAGAGAAGTAACCATAAGTTCAACAATTTGTAAGATTTCTGGACGAGTCAATTGATGGAACACAATTACATCATCAAGTCTGTTTAAGAACTCTGGGCGGAAATGTTGTTTAAGTTCTTCGTTAACCTTTAATTTCATGCGGTCATAGTTACCTTCAACATCATCACCCATTGAGAAACCAAGGCCTACACCTTTAGAAATATCGCGACTTCCAAGGTTGGTAGTCATGATGATTACGGTGTTTTTGAAATCAACCATGCGACCTTGAGAGTCAGTTAATTTACCGTCTTCCAAGATTTGTAATAGTGAATTGAAAATATCTGGATGAGCTTTTTCAACTTCGTCAAAAAGCACTACAGAGAATGGTTTGCGACGAACTTTTTCAGTTAACTGTCCGCCTTCTTCGTAACCTACATATCCTGGAGGAGAACCAAATAATCTTGAAACGGTGTGACGTTCTGAATACTCAGACATATCCAACATAATTAGTGCGTTTTCATCACCAAATAAGAATTGGGCCAAAGTTTTGGAAAGTTCTGTTTTACCAACACCAGAAGGACCAGCAAATATAAATGATCCACCTGGTCTTTTTGGATCTTTTAGACCAGCACGAGTTCTTCTAATTGATTTAGATAACGCTTTGATGGCATCTTCTTGCCCAATAACTCTTTTGTGAAGTTCTTCTTCCATACGAAGTAATCTCTTTGATTCAGCTTCAGTTAGTTTGGCCACAGGAACGCCTGTTGACATGGCTAGAACTTCAGCAATTAAATCTTCGTCAACTTCAGCAACAACATCTAAGTCGCCAGCTTTCCATTCACGTTCACGTTCATTTTTCTCAGAAATTAATGTCTTTTCTTTATCTCTTAAGGATGCTGCTTTTTCAAAATCTTGAGCATCAATAGCTGATTCTTTTTCTTTTCTTACATCAGCAATTTTGTTATCAAATTCTCTTAAATCAGGAGGAGCTGTCATTCTGTTAATGCGTAGACGAGCACCAGCTTCATCAATTAAATCAATGGCTTTATCGGGTAATTGACGATCATTGATGTATCGATCAGCCAAAGTAGCTGCAGAAACAAGGGCAGAATCAGTAATAGTTACTTTGTGATGTGATTCGTAGCGATCTCTTAAACCTTTCAAGATTTCAATTGCGTGAGCAACGGAAGGTTCTTGTACTTGAATTGGTTGAAATCTTCGTTCTAAGGCAGCATCTTTTTCTACATATTTGCGGTATTCATCCAAAGTGGTAGCACCAATTGTTTGTAGTTCACCGCGAGCAAGCATTGGTTTTAAGATTGATGCAGCATCAATTGCACCTTCTGCAGCACCTGCGCCTACAAGTGTGTGGATTTCGTCAATGAACAAAATGATGTCGCCGCGAGTGCGAATTTCTTTTAATACTTTTTTCAATCTTTCTTCAAAATCACCACGGTATCTAGATCCAGCAACTAAAGATCCTAAATCAAGTGTGTAGAGCTGTTTGTCTTTCAAAGTTTCTGGAATATCGCCTTTAACAATTTTTTGTGCAAGACCTTCTACTACTGCAGTTTTACCAACACCTGGTTCACCAATTAATACTGGATTATTTTTGGTACGACGAGAAAGTACCTGCATTACTC
>Ga0208787_1001308_pt1 | contig 10991 bp, 10 predicted proteins | sample Wag4_2014_7_11_FD_187362 | JGI IMG/M metagenome (GOLD analysis project Ga0208787, IMG submission 187362) | Fresh water microbial communities from Ohio, USA - Utica-2 Time Series HT 2014_7_11 (SPAdes) (version 2) | ecosystem: Environmental > Aquatic > Freshwater > Water tank | place: USA: Ohio... | reverse complement strand
CCTTCGCGGGCGGTACGCAAGGATAAAAAGTTCATCAATGCCCGAGCATTCATAGTCACATACATTGATGAGTAAGTTGCAACTGGCAAAACTGCTCGAGCTACTTCACGAGCCACACCGGCATCTAACATTTTCTTATAACTTTCATATGCAATTACATATGCATCCTTCATCGCAGAAACAGTTACATCAAACTGCTCTTTGGTTCCATCAACAAATGTGTAAGCGCCAGTTTTACCAATTTGAATAAGCTTGCGGTCAGCAGCAGGTACATAAAAAACTGGTTTTAGTTCGCGGTAGCGACCACTCTCTTCGTTGTATGAGGCCATGCGGTGTCGCATGAATTCACGAAATACAAAGATTGGAGCAGAAACAAAAAATGTCATTGAAGTGTGCTCGAATGGTGAACCATGACGCTCACGTGCAAGGTAATTAATTAATCCGGCAGAGCGAGCTGGATCTTCGCCAATCTCCTCCATTGATTGCTCTCCGGCTGTTGACACACGGGCTGCCCAGATAACATCGGCATCACTTGCACTGGCTTTGACCAATTCAACGGTCACATCATCGCGGTAAATAATTTCTTCACTCATAGTCGCACCCTATCTAGTCGCCCCTATCGGCTCATGGATTTATAAGGCACAATTGCTGCGTGTCCAAGGTTTCGAATACCACTCTGCGAGATTCCCTCAGCGTTTCGCTGACGGTAGGTGCTTATGGCGTGGCTTTTGGCGCTGCAGCCGTTGCCAATGGATTTTCAGTTCTACAAAGCTGCTTACTTTCATTATTAACTTTTTCGGGTGCATCACAGTTTGCAGTAATTGGTGTTTTAGGTGCAGGCGGCTCTGCGCTCAGTGGAATCGCAACGGCTTCATTACTCGGTGTTCGCAATGCTTTATATGGTGTCATCATGGCGCCGCGACTTAAGGTGCGCGGTTTAAAACGAATTGTTGCTGCCCAAGTAACAATCGATGAATCAACAGCTGTTGCACTTGGTCAAGAACCTCATGGCATCGATGCCATGCGAAAAGGGTTTTGGTACACGGGAATCGGTGTATTCGTCTTTTGGAATCTCTTCACACTTGCAGGCGCGCTTGGTGCACAAGCTATGGGAGATATTCGAGCTTTCGGTTTAGATTCAGCGGTCCCCGCAGCATTTCTGGGACTTGTTTGGCCGCGTCTGACTGGAAATTTTGAGCGTGCCTTGGCTGTGGGTTGCGCAGTTTTTGCAATTGCTATGACACCTATTTTGCCGGCGGGATTACCCATTATTGCAACAGCATTTATAGCAATCGCTGTGGGGTTAAAAAAGTGACCGACTTTTGGATAGCAACTATAGGTACATCTCTTATGGCATTTGCTTTGAAATACTCAGGACATTCTGTACCTGAGCGTTGGTTATCTCATCCGAAGATTCAAAAAATTAATGCGCTCATCCCAATCGCACTGCTCAGCGCATTAGTTGCGGTGCAAAGTTTTTCTGAAAAATCAAAGCTCATGATTGATCAGCGATTAATTGGTTTGTCTGTTGCCATCATTGCGCTAATGATGAAAGCACCTTTTCCAGTTGTTGTACTCTCAGCAGCGGTTTCATCTGCGGCGGTTTATCGCTGGTTTTAATGCAATCTACGGTTTAAATGATTCCAAGAGATTCGAGCTTGGCCTTAAGATCATTATCGGAAGGCTCAGTTAAATGAGTGCCATCAGAGAAAACAATAACCGGAATTGATTTAGCACCGCCATTGATTTCAATGACCTTGTCAGCCGCAGTGAGATCTGCATCAGTATCAATCATTGTGTATTCAACATTTAACTCTTCAAGCAAACGCTTTGAGCGACGGCAATCCCCGCACCAATCAGCGCCGTACATTGTGATTTGATCTTTTGACATGGGCTACTCCTTACATGAACTTATCTAGGCCATGAGTCAGGCCTGGATGATTAATAATTTTTCGCACGCCAAGAATGACTCCTGGCATAAACCCTGCTCGATCAATTGAATCGTGACGGATCGTTAAGGTCTCCCCTAGTCCACCAAACAAAACTTCCTGATGTGCAACCAACCCACGTGCTCGAACTGAGTGCACTGGAATGTCTCCTACCAATGAACCACGAGCACCATCTAGAGATGTAGTTGTGGCATCTGGCATTGCGCCGAGTCCGGCCTGCTTGCGTGCGGCACTCATTAATTCTGCGGTTCGAGCTGCAGTACCAGAAGGGGCATCTACCTTGGCTGGGTGATGGAGTTCAATAATTTCGGCAGATTCAAAGTAGCGAGCAGCTTTTTCAGCAAACTCCATCATTAAGACAGCGCCAATTGCAAAGTTAGGTGCGATTAAAACACCTACATTTGGATTGGCTGCCAGCCAACCCTTGACCAATGCCAACTTGGATTCATCAAAACCTGTAGTGCCAACAACGACATTGATCCCTGCATTAATGAGAAATTCTAAATTGGCCATCACACTATCTGGAGTTGTGAAATCCACAACCACGTGTGCGCCAGATCCTTTTAATTGTTCAATCGAATCGCCTAAATCAAGTGCGTCAACTAGCGCTAGGCCTTCAGCAGCTTCAACCGCTTTTACGACCTCAGAGCCCATTCGCCCTCGGGCACCTAACACCGCGACATTGATCATTTGCTCAACACCTTCTCAAATTTTGACTCCGACTTGAATGGACCAACAAGTGCAAGCGTAGGCGTTTTTGTTAAAAAGTCGCTGGCAATTTCCTTAATGTCTTGAGCATTGACCGCTGAAACAGCCTTCAAGATGTCATCGAAGCCCATGATGTGGCCATAAACAATCTCATTTTTGCCGATGCGGCTCATGCGAGAACCTGAGTCCTCTTGGCTCAGAACAAGTGAGCCACGCACCGCACCTTTTGCGCGTTCAATTTCTTCATGCGACATTCCATTGTCGGCAACATCGGTTAAAACTTCGCGAATGATTTCTACAACTTCTATCGCTTTTGATGGTTTACATCCAGCATAAAATCCGATTTGGCCGCTCCCTGCAAATTGTTGGGCGTATGCGTACACGGAGTAGGCAAGCCCGCGCTTTTCTCGAATTTCTTGGAACAATCGTGAAGACATTCCCCCGCCGAGTGCTGACGCCAGAATTCCCATCGCAAAGCGACGATCATCGTGCCTGGCAACGCCTTCCATTCCGTAAAACATATGTGCTTGTTCTGTTGGGCGATTAATCAAACCAACTGATTGTTGAACACTTTTTTTAACAGCAACATTGGGGCGAATAACCGGCGCGCCAGTGACATCCAAAAAACCATCCTGGGACAAAGCCTTTTCCACCATAGCTACAACTTTTTTGTGCTTAATATTTCCTGCAACGGCAACGACTAAATCTTGAGGTAGGTAACGCTTCTTGTAATAATTAAAAACTGCGGTGCGGGACATGCTATTGATTGAATCTATTGTTCCTAAAATCGGGCGCCCTAAAGGGGTATCTCCGTAGTAAGTCTCGGCGTATAGATCATGTACTAAATCGCTGGGGTCATCATCTCGCATTGCAATTTCTTCTAAAACGACTTTGCGTTCTGCGTCCACATCTAATGCGGTGACAATTGAAGAGGTAATCAAATCTGAAACAACATCAATTGCCATGGGTAAATCTGTATCGATTACACGAGCGTAAAAGCAGGTGTACTCCTTACTGGTGAAGGCGTTCATTTCACCACCAACAGATTCGATGGATGATGAAATTTCTAAAGCATTTCGTCGCTTGGTTCCCTTAAACAGTAAATGCTCTAGAAAGTGAGAAGCCCCAGCCACGGCCGGGGTTTCATCACGCGATCCAACATTTACCCAAATACCAATCGCGGCGCTGCGTACCGAAGGAACTTCTTCAGTAACGATACGCAGACCGCTAGGTAAAACTGAACGACGAACGCTCATTTATTCGGCAGAACCAGTTGTTCCATCTTCAAGTACTGGAACCAAAGACAACTTGCCCTTTGGATCAATCTCGCCGATTTCGACCTGAATCTTGTCGCCAACCTTCATAACTTCTTCTAGATTTTCAATGCGCTTTCCACCATGCATCTTGCGGATCTGAGATACATGTAGCAAACCATCTTTGCCTGGCATCAATGAAATAAACGCACCGAATGCTGCAAGCTTCACGACAGTACCTAAGTAACGCTCGCCGACCTCTGGCATTTGTGGGTTTGCAATTGCATTGATCTGTGCACGTGCAGCTTCAGCTGAAGGACCATCGGTTGCACCGATATAAATAGTTCCGTCATCTTCAATTGAAATATCTGCGCCAGTTTCATCCTGGATCTGGTTAATAATCTTGCCCTTAGGCCCGATAACCGCACCAATCTGATCAACTGGAATCTTTACAGAGATGATGCGAGGAGCAAATGGGCTCATCTCATCTGGTGCATCAATTGCCTCATTCATGACATCTAGAATCGCGAGACGCGCTTCCTTAGCCTGCAATAGTGCGCCTGCAAGAACAGATGCTGGGATTCCATCAAGCTTTGTATCTAGCTGCAAAGCTGTCACAAAGTCTTTTGTTCCAGCGACCTTAAAGTCCATGTCTCCGAATGCATCTTCTGCACCCAGGATGTCAGTTAGGGCAACGTATTCAACCTTGCCGTCAACGTCATCTGAAATAAGACCCATTGCAATACCTGCTACTGGTGCGCGTAGTGGAACACCTGCGTTAAACAGTGCAAGTGTTGATGCACAAACAGAACCCATAGATGTTGAACCATTTGAACCAAGTGCTTCTGAGACCTGACGGATTGCGTAAGGGAACTCTTCGCGTGTTGGAAGTACTGGAATCAATGCACGCTCTGCAAGTGCACCGTGACCGATTTCGCGGCGCTTAGGCGTACCAACACGACCTGTTTCACCAGTTGAGTATGGTGGGAAGTTGTAGTTGTGCATATAACGCTTGTGATTTTCAGGGTTCAAAGTGTCTAGCTGTTGTTCCATCTTGAGCATATTAAGAGTTGTGATTCCTAGAATCTGTGTCTCTCCGCGCTCGAAGATTGCTGAACCGTGTACGCGAGGAATAACTTCAACCTCTGCAGAAAGCGCACGAATATCGCGAAGACCGCGACCATCGATACGAATCTTGTCGCGCAATACACGCTGACGTACGAGCTTCTTTGTTAATGAACGGAATGCTGCAGGAACTTCCTTCTCGCGCCCTTCAAACTGAGCACTTACAGATTCCTTAACAGATGCGCTGATTTCATCAATTTTTGTTTCGCGCTCTTGCTTGCCAACGATTGTTAGCGCCTTTGCAAGATCATCCTTTGCAGCCTTTTCAACAGCGGCAAAAACATCATCCTGGTAATCCAAGAAGACTGGGAACTCTGCGGTTGGCTTTGCGGCAACCTTTGCAAGCTTTGCTTGTGCATCACAAAGAATCTTGATGAATGGCTTTGCGGCATCTAGGCCTTGAGCAACAACTTCCTCAGTAGGAGTTGGTGCGCCACCCTTAATTAACTCAATTGTGCGCTCTGTAGCTTCTGCTTCAACCATCATGATTGCAACATCGTCATTGTTTACGCGACCAGCAACAACCATGTCAAAGACTGCGTTGGCAACCTGTGAGTGATTTGGGAATGCAACCCATTGGCCATCAATTAAAGCAACGCGAACGCCACCGATTGGACCAGAGAATGGCAGACCTGCAAGCTGTGTTGACATCGATGCAGCATTGATTGCAATAACGTCATACATGTGGTCTGGATCAAGTGCCATTACTGTCACAACGATCTGAACTTCGTTACGAAGTCCCTTCACAAATGATGGACGCAATGGACGGTCGATCAAACGACAGGTCAGAATTGCATCTTCAGATGGACGACCTTCGCGACGGAAGAATGAACCTGGGATACGACCAACTGCATACATCTTTTCTTCAACATCAACTGTTAAAGGAAAGAAATCAAATTGATCTTTTGGTGTTTTAGATGCAGTTGTCGCTGAGAAGATCATTGTTTGATCATCTAGATAAACTGCTGCAGCTCCTGCTGCTTGGCGCGCTAGGCGTCCTGTTTCAAAACGTATCTCTCGTTTTCCGAATTTTCCGTTATCAATAACTGCAACGGCTGACTGAACCTCTTGACCCTCCATGGGTCCTCCTCTTTGTAGATTGAAAAGCACGACAAATTATCGGGCTTTGTTATCTGCCAAGAGAATGAATCTTCGATCGAAGTTCACGCGCACATTTTCTTTGTGAATCCTTGTTAGCGCGGAAACCACTACCGAGGACCATCGCTCTACGGCAGATTAGATTTACTTAATTAGCGGCGAATACCGAGCTTCTCGATAATTGCGCGGTAACGATTGATATCTGTCTTTGCAAGGTACTGAAGGATGCGGCGGCGACGTCCAACTAACAACAAAAGACCACGACGGTTGTGGTGATCATGTGGGTTAGTCTTCAAGTGATCGGTGATCTGTTCAATACGCTTTGAAAGTAGAGCGACCTGAGCTTCAGGTGATCCTGTGTCAGTAGGAGTTGAACCGTACTGAGCAATGATTTCCTTCTTTAGTTCTGGTGTTAATGCCATTTCTTGTTCTCCCTATGTACTGAGCACGAGGCTCTTTCGGTTTGATTCACGAAAGATTCGCTATCTCGATTGAAGGGCTAGGTTACCAGCGGGCCTGTGGATAGGTGAAATCGGGTGCAATTGCCCGCCTATAACTCGGTCAATCTGCGGGCTTCTAGACAATCCTTTGCCATTTGTTCCAGCAATGGCTCTAAACCATCAAATTTCAAGGTGTCTCGAAGTCTCCATCCAAATTCGATAGTTGCAGCCTTTGTATACAAATCGAGCCCTGTTTGATCCAAGGCATATGCCTCAACTTGTCGGCCGCGGACTCCATCAAATGTTGGATTTGTTCCAATTGAAATCGCTGCAGGCCATCGGTCGATTCCGACAGTTAACCATCCAGCATAAACACCATCTGCAGGAATTGTCTGACCTTCGATGTTTCCTAAATTTGCTGTTGGATATCCAATCTCGCGCCCACGTTTTTCGCCATGAACGACAATTCCATCTAAGCGATGAGGGCGAGTCAACATTTCTCGGGCAGCTTCAACATCACCTTTTACTACCGCCGCGCGAATTCTGGTCGAAGAAATTGTGGCCTCATCATCTAAATGTAAATCAATGACAACGGTTTCGAACTCAGTGTGATTGGCAAGCGATTGAACATTGCCTTCGGCTTTATGTCCGTATGTAAAATTATTTCCAACAATGACCGTAGTGGCCTTTAGCTGATCAATTAATACTTTGTTGACAAAATCTTCTGGGGCCATTGCCGCAAACTCTTTTGTAAACTTTATTACCGCAACTTGATCTGCATTGTGAATTTTCAATAGCTCAATTTTGTCGGTCAATGTGGTTAACAAAGACGGTGCGCGCTCTGGAGCAAAAACAGAAACTGGATGTGGATCAAAGGTAAGTGCAATGATCTTGTTATCGCTTGCAATTTCCTTGGCACGGTTAAGGATTTGTTGGTGCCCCCTGTGGACTCCATCAAAGTTGCCGATTACAACGATGCTCATGTGCTTATTGTCCCAGAGTTCCAGAAATTCAGATTCACTGCGCTGCCGCGAATACGGCTATAGGTTTGGCCTTGCCATCAACATTTTGCAGGAGGGCAATTAACTCGTTGGCAGGAGTAATTGCCGCATAGATCCGACCATCAGGGTTAGCCGTTAATGTACGTCCAAATGAGAGCTCCAGCTTTTCATCGAGAGCAATATCTCGCACCGCAAATGTGGTTCGCGCTACATCTGCTAAATCCAAAGTAGAAAACTCACCGCTCTTTAACTGCGTCAAAGTTGCAGCGCTATCTAAATCAAAGCCAGCTATTCGAGATCTACGTAATTTATTGAGGTGTCCCCCAACGCCCAAGGCATCGCCACAATCACGTGCGATTGCGCGAATAAATGTTCCAGCAGAACAACTCACTTCAATCTCAATTTCAATACTTTTTTCGAGGTGCTTGATATTGAGGACATCTAGCTGGGTAATCGTGACTTGCCGGCTTGGTAATACAACCTCTTCCCCAGATCGAACTCTGTTATATGCGCGTTCTCCATCGATTTTTACTGCAGAAACCGAACTTGGTCGTTGCATGATTGTGCCGCGCATCTTTAAAAGCTCAGCAATTATCTGCGCGTCCGTTATCGCAGATGTATCGGCAACACTTATTACTTCACCTTCTGCGTCATCTGTAACAGTTGCTGAACCCAGAACAACCGTTGCTTGATAGGACTTATCACCATCGGTTATGTACTGCAGCAAACGAGTGCCGTTATTAAACCCAAGAACTAAAATCCCGGTAGCCATCGGATCAAGTGTTCCTGCATGGCCAACTTTTCTAGTGCCAAGTACGCGCCGTGCAATTGCAACCACATCGTGACTTGTCATTCCTGGCTCTTTATCAACAACCAGGAATCCGTTGTCGTGCACTAACTGGGTCACTAGTCCTCGTCGATTACGCGTGGTGCTTTGTAAGGATCTTCTCCCCCGGCATAACTAGCGTTTTTACGAAGCTCTGCAACCTGTGCATCTTGCTCGTGAACCTTTGCAAGCAAAGAGTCCAATGCAAGTGCACTTTCTGGCAAACCATCCTCAAAAAACTCAATGCTCGGAGTAATGCGAAGACCTAATTCGCGCCCAAGTGCCGAACGAATTGCACCCTTTGCGCTATCAAGGGCGGCAGCGGTTGCTGCGCGCTCATCTAGGCCGCCAAGAACTGTATAAAACACTGATGCTTGTTGAAGATCGCCGGTTACCCGCGCATCGGTAACAGTTACAAAACCTAGACGCGGATCTTTGATCTTTGTCTCAAGCAGGTTTGCAACTACTACCTTGATGCGGTCGGCGACCTTCAGTGTGCGATGTGATTGACCCATTGCTTATGCTCGCTTTTTCTCAACCATCTCAAAGCACTGAATGATGTCGCCTTGTGCGATCTCCTTCATATTGCCAAGGCCAATACCGCACTCAAATCCTTCGCGGACCTCTGTGGCATCATCCTTGAATCGCTTGAGCGAATCAATTGTGAGGTTATCAACCAAGACGGTGCTATTTCGTAGAATTCGAGCCTTTGCGTTACGACGAATAACTCCATCTTTAACAATTGAACCAGCAATGTTTCCAGCCTTTGATGATTTGAAGATCTCGCGAACTTCGGCTGAACCGATGATTGACTCTTCATACTCTGGCTTTAACAAGCCCTTGAGTGAAAGTTCAATCTCTTCAATTGCATTGTAGATAACTGAGTAGAAGCGAACTTCAACGCCTTCTTGATCAGCATAAATTGCTGTTTGCGGTTCTGGCTTAACGTTAAAGCCAATTACAACTGCAGTTGAAGCAGATGCCAAGGTGATATCGCTCTTGGTAATTGCTCCGACACCGCGGTGAATAACGCGAAGATCAACTTCTGCGCCAACATCTAGCTGCATCAAGGCATCTTCCAGTGCTTCAACAGAACCAGAAACATCGCCCTTCAAAATAAGGTTGAGTGTAGAAATCTTGGATTGCTCCATGAAGTCTTCCAATGAAACCTTCTTGCGAGCCTTAGCCAGCTGAGCATTTCGTTCTGCTGCCTGACGCTTTTCAGCGATCTGACGAGCGGTTCGATCTTCATCAGCTACAAGGAAGGTGTCTCCCGCGCTTGGTACAGATGTGAATCCAAGTACCTGCACTGGGCGAGATGGACCTGCTTCGGCAACATTGTCACCGTTTTCATCCAACATCGCACGCACACGTCCGAAGGCGCTACCGGCAACGATTGCATCACCGATCTTTAGGGTTCCGCGTTGAACCAGAACAGTTGCAACTGGTCCACGACCACGATCTAGGTGGGCTTCAATAGCCACACCACGAGCATCGTCATTGGCCACCGCGCGAAGATCGATAGCAGCATCTGCTGTTAGCAGAATTGAATCAATCAACTTATCGATTCCAATTCCGGCTTTTGCAGAAACATTTACGAATATTGTGTCTCCGCCGTACTCTTCAGCGATCAAGTTGTACTCAGTTAATTGTTGGCGAACCTTGTCTGGATTAGCACCTTCTTTATCAACCTTGTTAACAGCAACAACAATTGGAACATCTGCCGCTTGTGCGTGATTGAGAGCTTCAATTGTCTGAGGCATGATTCCATCATCTGCAGCAACAACTAGTACAGCGATATCAGTTACCTTCGCACCGCGAGCACGCATAGCGGTAAACGCCTCGTGACCTGGTGTATCAATAAATGTGATTGCGCGATTAGTGCCATCATGATCATGATGAATTTGGTAAGCACCGATGTGCTGCGTAATACCGCCAGCCTCACCCTTCATAACCTCAGATTTACGAATTGCGTCAAGAAGTGATGTCTTACCGTGGTCAACGTGACCCATCACAGTTACAACAGGCGGACGTGCCACCAATGTATCTGGATCGAGATCATCAAGTTCTCCCGCTAAATCAATATCGAAATCTTGTAGCAATTCACGGTCTTCATCTTCAGGGCTAACAATTTCAATGTTGTAGCCAAGTTGAACACCAAGAATTTCGAAGGTATCAGCATCAACAGATTGAGTTGCTGTAACCATTTCACCAAGGTGAAATAGCGCCGCAACTAATGCTGCTGGATCTGCACCAATCTTGTCTGCAAAATCTGCCAGCGATGCACCGCGACGCATACGAATAGGCGTCTTGCCATCACCGTGTGGAACAACCGCTCCACCAAGTTGTGGAGCCTGCATATTGTCGAATTCATCGCGCAACGCCTTGCGAGATTTTTGTTTACGACCTGATTTCTTACTTGCATTCTTTCCGAACGCTCCGCCTGCACCGCCACGTTGTGGTGGACGACCACCACCTGGACGTTGTGGACCACCAGTAGTTGCACCGCCGGTACCTGGTGTATTTGATTTGTATGGTGAATTAGATGGTGCGCCACCTGTGCGTGGTGGAAATCCTGTGCCCGTAGATGG
>Ga0208787_1001303_pt1 | contig 11041 bp, 8 predicted proteins | sample Wag4_2014_7_11_FD_187362 | JGI IMG/M metagenome (GOLD analysis project Ga0208787, IMG submission 187362) | Fresh water microbial communities from Ohio, USA - Utica-2 Time Series HT 2014_7_11 (SPAdes) (version 2) | ecosystem: Environmental > Aquatic > Freshwater > Water tank | place: USA: Ohio... | reverse complement strand
GGCGCGTACTCGTCCCTGTGTTGGCGGAGGCCTCAATTTCAATGGCTGTAGTGGAAATATTTACGGAGTAATCGCCAACGTTAGCGTTTCTAAGGACCAGCCCAGAAATTGAGATAGATGCGGCACCTGCCACGGCGCCAGCGTAGGAGGTCGCCTTCAAAGTTGAGTTGGTCTCGTCGACCTCCTGTTGCACGGAATTCTTTAGTAGTGACAACCCGTTAAAACTCGTCCGATCAGCGATCGAGTTAATCTCGTTCTTAAGTTGCACAAGCTCGTCAGAGATGGCCTTGCGCTGAGTCACAGACAAGGCATCATCACGACCCTGGACGGCCAGTTCCTTCATCCGCATCAGGATGTCTGACACCTCAGACAAAGAGCCCTCCGTCGCCTGAACCATCGAAATAGCATCATTCGCGTTTCGAACACCCTGGTTCAAGGCAGTAATCTGACGCTTAATCTGCTCAGAAATACCCAGACCAGCTGCGTCATCTTTGGCACGGTTAATCCTCAACCCCGAAGACAGCCGCTCAACCGAAGTCGAGAGCGCGTCCTGCGCCCCAGACAAATTACGCTGGGCGTACAGCGAGGCTAGATTGGTATTAATGACTGATGCCATGTCAAACTCTCCGTAACGCGGTCGATCCGCTCTTGTGTTCTATTACGGCCACGGCCAGAGTTTTGTTTACATCGCCCAAGCATCGAGACTGTAACTACATGAAAAAAAAGAAAATTTCTGTGGCCGCCCCCCTCTCCCCAGCGCAAATTACAGCAAAAAAGGCCAATGAACTCGTTCAAGCGAAGCGTTACAAAGAGGCTATCGACTTCCTGGACAGCAGCCCGCACACGGACCGCTCGAAGACTATCTTTCTTCACCTTTACGGGCTAGCTTGGACCAACCTGCTGGAGCACGAAAAAGCAGTGCCTTTTTTTGTGGAGTCCATCAAGGTCAACCCTCTAGACCCCTTCCCCTACTTCAACATAGGCAACGCACTGGCCAAGAATGTTCAATTCGATGAGGCCGAGAAGTACTACAACCTCGCCCTGACCCTTGACGAAAATTGCGTCGATGCGCTGGTTGGTATGGGGGTTGTGAATTTCCAAAAATCTAACTACGAGGCCTGTGAGGAGTTTTTTACAAAGTCCCTAAAGTTCAAGCCTGACAATGCTCAGGTCATCACCAATTTAGGAAATACCTACTTTGTTCAGGGGCGATATGACGAGGCCTTAAGCTTTCTTAATAGGGCGCTGGCGCTCAACCCTGAAAACCCCATGGCGAGAACAAACCGGGGACTCGTCAAATTGGGGCGCTACGACTTCGAGACGGGCTGGGCTGACTACGAGAACCGCTTTTACGAGGAAGCATTTTCGGCTCGCAAATTTACTCACATCCCCCAATGGAACGGGGACCTCACCAAGCCGGGGAATGTCCTGATCTGGTGCGAGCAGGGTTTGGGTGATGAAATCATGTTCGCCAGCATTTTTAATGACCTCAAGGGGGCGCAGTGCACCCTCTTCGTGGAATCCGACAAGCGGCTTTTGCGCGCTTTTCAGGCGAGTTTCCCTCACCTAAAGTTTATCCCTAAGGGGATCGGTTCGATGTCTGGCGTCAACTACCAGCTGCCCCTGGCCAGCCTTGGCGCCCTGTTTCGAACAAGAATGGAGAGTTTCGAGCGTCCACAGGGAGGGTTCTTACAACTTCCCTCCGGCAGCGGACTAAAACCATCAACCCGAGCAGCGCTGGAGGCTCTACCCAAACCGTGGATTGGAGTGAGCTGGGAGAGTTACGCCCTCACCAAGAATTTTAGAGACCGAAAGAGTATCTCTGCCGCGGAATTTTCAGTGTATACAGGGGCGACCTGCGCGAGCCTGATTAACCTCCAATATCCCAATCCTCACAAGCATGAAAAACCGGGACCACAAGACATCCCTACGGGTGTCACAACGCTTCCCGATTTGAACCTGAAAAATGACATCGAGGAGCTAGTCGCGCTCATGAAAGAGATGGACAACGTCATCACGATCGGTAATTCCGTGGCTCATCTCTGCGGCGGTTTTGGCATTCCGGCTAAAGTTTTGCTCCCGAGTGTTCCCGATTGGCGGTGGGGGCACTCAGGCGAGCAATCAGTTTGGTACGAAAGTCTTCATCTTTTACGCAACCCCAGCGCTGATAACTGGCAAGACCTCCTGAAAACCATCGCAAAAGCCCCTGATTAAACTTTTTTCAGGCTACTGCCGTAAGCCCATCAAGGATAAAAGTTTCTTGATTTAGGCAAAGCAAACGGCACCGTAGGAGGCAGTCTTGCTCAGTGGAGCATCAATAGGACGTGCGGCACTGTTGTCGCAAAAGAATCTGGCCGAATCTCAAGGCGGGCTGTCAAGCGCCATAGAGAGGCTGTCTTCTGGCCTAAAAATCAATCGAGCGAAAGACGATGCAACGCGGTCGAAAGTTTCTCTCGAAATAACCCAGCAGACAAGAACCCTCGCAGCAGCAGCCCTCAATGCTGAAAATGCCATCTCGATGGCTGCAACGGCGGATAGCGCATTAAGTGGCATTGGCGACTTGTTGCTGCGCATCAAAGAACTTGCCGTAAAAGGGCGTGACCAGGCGCTGAGTGCCACACAACTTAAGTCGGTCACAGACGAGATGGAGCAGATGCGCCGACAAATTAATTCCATCTCCAACCAATCCGTTTTCAATGGGCGTCGACTTCTGACGGACGAACTCGGCAGTTGGGTCACCGTAATACCTGATGAAACCCTGGATTTGGACTGGGACGGAGAGTACGCCGCGGGCGATAGCGTCAAGGTTGTAATAACGGCGAACGGGAGTGATTTGGTCCGTTTATTCGGGGGGGACAGTGCAACCGCCGGTAGCTCAAGCCTCTCTCTGGTGACGGGATATGAAACGAGTAAATCCAGCTGGGCAAGCGGACAAACAGACATTGCGTTTACCGGCACCTGGGCTGACGCGCAGTCCGCTCTTCGGGACCTGGAACTCCAGCGCCAGACGGGTAATGGAATAGTCGACGTTCAGGTTATTCCCCAGGACATGAACGTGCTGACCATAAATGGAGTAACGAGCTATTACAAGGTGGTGAGTACGCAGGTCGACTGGACAACGGCACGCAGCGGCGCCCTAAGCAGCACATTTCGCGGATTATCTGGCTACTTGGCAAATATTACGAGTCAGACAGAGAATGACTTCTTAAGGGATAAAACCGCGGTAGACGCCTGGATCGGAGGCAGTGACTCCGTCACTGAGGGAACTTGGCAGTGGATGGACGGCCCGGAAGAGGGACAAACCTTTTGGATTGGCACAGGCGGGGGTTCAGTACAAAACGGCTTGTTTGCGAACTGGAATTCCGGGGAACCGAACCAATCAGGTAACGAAGACTACGCGCAGTTCTATTCTTCTAGCGGCTTAACAAAAGGCAAATGGAACGACTTGGACGGCCAGTCAAACAACGCCGTAACCTCCTATGTAATCGAATACGGCGGCACCAGCTCGGCCGCTGCAATTGCCGGTAAGCAGTTCGCAATCGACTCGGCGCCCACAGCCCAGGAGGGTGATCTTAGATTTCAAATTGGCGCGACGACCCGAGACACCTACATAGCCAACGAATTTCGAGATGCCCGAGTAGCCGCGAATAACAGGGACGACACCGCCGGGGACACCTATAGGGACTTGGCAACTTCTATACTGAATGTCTACGACAGTACAGAATCGGCGACTAGTACAAATTTTGCAAGAATCGCCAATCTCACCGATGACGTTATTGCAGATGTGGGCTATCGCCGAACTGCCCTTGGCACCATGCAAAATAGGCTGGCGGCAGCAATGGGTAACATGTTCGAGCAAAGTCAGGGCCTCAAAAGGTCTAATTCAGGCTTTATAGAGACCGACTTTGCTGCCGAGACTGCAAGGCTCACAAAGATGCAAATCGGGCAGCAAGCCGCCGCCGCGGCCGTGGCACAAGCCAACTTGGTTCCAAACTTGATACTGTCGCTGCTGTCAGCGGAGTAGATTCTATGCTTTCCGCATTCACAAGTCTTACCCAGACATTTGCACGCAGCAGGCTAGACTCCAGCCAGAACAACCTTCAGTCGGCCATACAAAAGCTGTCATCAGGGCTAAGAATAAACCGCGCCTCGGATGACGCTGCAAGGCTGAAAATTTCCCAAGAACTGAGCCAACAGTCCAAAACCTTAACCGCCGCGACCAAGAATGCGATGAGCGCGATCTCCATGGCGCAGACAGCTGACGGCTCGCTCTCTGAGATCGGCAACCTCCTTGTACGGATCAAACAACTCGCCGTCAGCGGCCGGGATAACGCGCTAAACCAGACACAGGTGAAGGCTATTTCGGACGAGATGGAGCAGTTGCGCCGCGAAGTAAATTCGATCGCCAATAGGACAACCTACAACGACAGGCGGCTATTAACGGATGAACTGGGGTCCTGGGTCACCGTATTGAACGATGAGAAGCTGGACGGCAACTGGTCTGATCAATACGTTGACTCCGACAGCGTCAGGGTCATCATTAATGCCGAAGGGGATGATCTTGTAAGACTGAACTCAACCAGCGGCCTGACCTCAGTCAAAGGCTACAACGGTGCGACCTCAGATGGCGCAGCAACCAATGGTTCTTGGACTAACGGGACAGCGCAAGAAATTGGATTTAACGCCAGCTGGGAAGATGCCAAGGCAGTGCTTCGGGATCTAGAGTTCCAACGCCAAAAAGGGGGCGGAGAAATATCGGTCCAAGTCATCCCTGCCGCCATGTACTCCTATACAGATGACAGCGGTCGGATCTCGTACTACGAGGTTGTGACTGACGCACTAACGTGGACCAATGCACGAGCAGCAGCCTTGTCCAGGTCGTTCTCTGGGCTTGACGGCTATCTGGCAAACATTACTTCAGCCGGCGAGTACAACTTTATTAAAGACAAGGTGGCCGCGACAGCGTGGATCGGTGCAAGCGATGTGGGGACCGAGGGAACTTGGAAGTGGATGGACGGGCCAGAGGCCGGAACAACGTTCTGGCAGGGCACGTCCACCGGATCCGCAGTGAATGGGCAATATTCGGCGTGGGCAACAGGTCAGCCCGATGCGTCCGGGGACGGCGCAAATCTTTGGGCTGATCAAGCCTACATGTGGGACGATCTTGCTGACGCTGCAACAACACCAAAATACATTGTCGAGTACACGGGCAACGTGGGCTTTCAGTCGATGATTGCCTGGGCCCCGGGCAACGCCAACGGCAACGCCACCTTCCAAGTCGGAGTAAATGCGAGAGACACCACCACAACCTCAGCCTTTAGGGACGTTAGGATCGCTACCAACAACCGCGACACTGATTCAGCCCTGATCTTTGAGACCTTGGCGACAAAAATTCAAAACGCCTTTTCCTCGAGCAGTTACAGAACTAGTTCCGATTTTGCCAGTATTGCAAACCTCGCCGACGACGTTATTGCGGAGGTGGGCTACCGTCGATCGGAATTGGGGGCATTACAAAACCGACTCTTCTCTTCGCTGGGTAATACGTTCAATCAGTCAACCAGCCTAGAGAAATCGAGCGCGGGTTTTCTGGGAACCGACTTCGCTGGAGAGACCGCCCGCCTGACAAGACTGCAAATCGGTCAACAGGCTGCAACGGCTGCACTGGCTCAGGCGAATCTAATGCCGAATGCGATCCTAACCTTGATTCTTTAGTCCGCAGCATTCATAAGCGTCGGGTAGAAAGCTCTCAGCAAGCAAGTTTTATTCATAAGGGACGCAGGCTTACGCGCGGGGAAAAGGGTATTAGTCGATTCCGAGCTCACTCGGAGGAAACAACGAAACACAATTAATTGCAAATTAGTTGTCAGCATATACTCGGGTATCTTTTCCAACATAGGCTACTGATGAAAAAGACGTTCGTGCTGCTTCAGGTCGGAGTCGACCCCCTTACAGAGTTCATGGTTCGCTCTATCAGACGCAACAATGACACGGCGTTCATTATTCAGTGCTCTGACCACGAATCCCCCGCTGTACCAGGTGTCGATAAGGTCGTTCGCTTTGACTTTGATCGCCAGAACCTCATGACATTTCGGTTACGAGCCTTCGCAGCATTAGAGCTACGGGAACCGGCTATATACCTAGACACCGACATGCTGGTGTTGTCCCCGCTTTGCGCTCATTCCATGCTTGCAGGTACCGATGTGGCGTTCTGTCAGCGCTCATTCGGAGTAACCGACCTAATCAACACAGAGTTCAAAGGAATGAACCTTTCGGAGTTTTCGGGTAAAAGCATGGGAGACGTTTTCCCCATCGTGGCATGCTTCACAATAACCCGTTCTTATGAGTTTTGGAGTAAATGCTCCGAGTTTCTGGAGCTAATGGATCCCAAATTTCATTTTTGGTACGGTGACCAACTCGCAATGAAAAATGTCTTAGAGGGAAACCACTTTAAATCCCAAGGCATTCCGGAGTCCAAGGTAGGCTGTCTACCAGAATTTTTTAATCCCGAGGACCCCCCAAACTGTATCCACTTTAAGGGGCCAAACCGTAAAAATTTAATGTACGAGTGGAGCTTATCAACACCTGAATCTCAGGAGCGGATCAGTATTACACTGCCCAGCCAAAATCAATTGGCCCAAAACACGCGCAATGGACTTCCAGTCACAAACTCATACGCAATAGGAGAGTTGTTACGCCTCCCAAAACTGTTCGATTGGGTCGAATGCCAGCCTGAGAGAAATTGCCAATTCTTGATGTTTTTAGCTGGTGCTGATGACGGAGTGGCGCTCAGGTTTTTTTGGAACGGGCAATACGAAAAATTCACACTCGAATCCTGGGTGGCTATGTCCAGGCAGATGACCGGCAGCGTTATTGTTGATGTTGGTGCACACACTGGCGCCTACACTCTGGCAGCCTTGGCATCCGGGGCGAAAAACGTGGTGAGTTTTGAACCGTATCTTATGAATTACTCACGCCTGATCATGAATTTGAGGGCGAATGGATTCAAAACCGACCTAGCCCATCCGCTTGCCGTTGGAGAATCATTCGGCAATTCAACTCTATCGATTGGCACCGATATTTCCTATTTGTCGACTGGTGGTCAGGTCGGCAAGGTACCCGGTCGAAGACAATTCCCAATCACAGTCGTTCCGCTCGACGAGGTGTTGAAGGAGCTCACCATTCCGGTCGGTCTCATGAAGATCGATGTTGAAGGGCATGAAAGCCAAGTTTTGAAGGGCGCGGCGAGGACTATCGCTAGGAGCAAGCCCACCATATTTTTTGAGTGTGTCACGAAAGAATCCGGTGATGCCGTTTACAAGATTCTGGCACCTCTCGGTTATAAGTTTTGGTTGATAGACGATCACACCGGAGAGCTGGAAGTCGTCTCCCGCCCAGAACCAGAAGTTTCAGCTGGAGGAGACCCTCTGATGCACCGACTTAACCGAATAGCCTCGGTGTCCCAGCCAATCCTTCAAATAAAAGGGGACGGCTCTAATAGTTAGTCGCCGGTGGTTGCGCTGGTCTCGAGTAAAAAAAGGGTTCACCACCCTACAAACGTCAATACACAAGCGCCAAGAGGGACGCTTGCGCGACCCACTCGGATGCGAAATCACACTCCTTCATATGGTCAAACCAAGGCCCACCACGGGTGTAATGGATTGCCTTTAGGTGCTCGTAGGTTGGTGGATACCAGCCCTCCAGATAATTCCAACCTCTGTCGAGCGACCCAATCTGCTCATCTTTAAGCCACTCGAATCTGTGCAGATAGGCTGGGGTCTGCGTGTTGACAACATCTGGCGTTAACGATCGGACTGCTGGATGCTCGAGGTTAAACACCATGAATGAAGACCAGTTCTTTCTGGGGTATGCGTACTGAACGCAGCCGTCCATCTTGGTCGATTCGGTTGGTTTGTAATCATGCTGAACAACCGAGACCGCCTTGAAGGGGTCAACCTCGGTCAGGACCTCACGGATATCTGTCAAGAACAGGAAGTCGCAATCAACAAAAACGGCATATCCCTTCTGACCTGCCAGGTGGGGGGTGAGGAATCGGGTGAGGCTGAATTCTGTGGCGGCCTTGGTATCTGGCTCACGGGTATAGAGGCCCGCTTGCCGAAGCTCAGATTGAACCAATGGTTTCACGACCACTTCTTTTGGATCAGTCCTACTTAGGATGGAATGACGGCAAACCTCCCAGGCAATGTCCTCGCGGGGGTCCCATCCAACGAATACCTGAAGTGCCATGATCAGAGCCTTTCTCTTGTGATATCGCGATATCAGCAAGACCTATGCCAATAAAAACGGCTCTAAGAGGTTGGCTTTTTAGGGGAACTCCGCCTAGATGGGGCAACTCTTACCTTCGTCGCCCTGTTTCGAGTCTGGGGTTGGCAAATTCTGCCGGATTGGGCGGCTCAGCGGCGGGAGCGGCCGGGAGTTAGACTTGGCCCATGACTGACCAAGCTCGTCCGAAATCTTCTCGATTCAAGCCAATCTCGTCTTTTGGCGTCTTTGCTCTGTTCCTACTGGCCGGACTCAGTCCTGCGCCAGCCCTCGCCTTCGGCCAGGCCAACTTCCAATGCGGCGGTGGTGAGTTCAAAACGACCTGGTACGGCAAGGACACTCTGGTACGCGAGCTGAGCTTTCCCCTGTCCACCACCACGGTGGACGGCAAGGTCTACACCATTCGGTTTCTGGGTCGCTCGCTCAATGCCACCTTCTCGGGGGTCAACATCTCGAGCGTCAAGGACAAGTTCACCCTCTATCACGACCGGGCGAACATGATTCACCAGTTAAGCTACGAAATGGAAAACGGCCACTCGGTGCGGGCCAACTGCACCATCCTGACCTACAAGTGATTCTCAGGCCTCCAAGCCCTTGAGAGGCTCGAAAAAGTCGGAGCTTAGCTTCCCATTGAGCCGGCCAGGACGCCGCTGCCATGGAGAACTCTTCACAGGCACTAGCCTAGCGTGGGGCTTGCCTGCTTTTGTCAAGACGATCTCTTGCCCATTGCGAGCTTGCTCGATGAGCTCCAGAAGATTCCTGCGGGCATCATGGACGCTAACGGTAACTAACATTTTCTGATTCGTTCGGTTTATCAGTCCAGCTAGGTTGCAAGAGGCACACAAAAGCCGTCAAGTCAAAACTTACGGCTGTAAATCGTAGTTTCAGCAACCCGAACGATAGCACCCCATTTCGAATCCACAGATGATCCGCTGCGAAAAGAGTTGCTTGTCAACTTAGTTATCAATGTTGATAATATCAGACAGGGATTCAAAGGATGAAATACAGCGAATTCCGGCGCTGGCTACTTCGTCAGGGCTGCCGGCTAGAAGCCGCAAAGGGTAGCCACTACAAGGTCTACTTTCGCGACAGATATACGATCTTTCCGGACCACGGCTCGAAGGAAATTGGGTCTGGTCTGGTCAGAAAAATCAAGAAAGACCTCGGTTTGCTGTGATGACCGAGGCCAGCACAGTAAAGGACGAAACATGAAGTTTCCCGTCGAAGTTAGTTTGGACGACAACGGTGAATACCTGGTGACCTTTCCGGACATTCCGGAGGCAGTGACCAGCGGAGACTCTGAAGAGTTGGCCCTTAGAACTGCCGTCGATGCGCTGGAGTCGGCGCTCGATTTCTATTTTGACGACAAGCGACTCATCCCCATACCGGGCAATCTAAAAAAAGGACAACCGTTCATTACCCTGCCGGGTACCGTCTCAGCCAAGGCGCTTCTGCACAATGAAATGTTGGCAAAAGGGATCAAGAAGGCCGAGTTAGCCAGGCGTATGAACATGGCGCCCCCAAACATCGAGCGCATCTTTCAGGCGAAACACGGAACGCGCTTTGAGACCCTAGAGGCAGCCTTTCGGGCTCTGGGCAAAAGCCTAGAAATCAGCGTTCGCTGATCACCTACAGCGTCTGCGACAGCGGCACGGCCCGGCCGTCCTTGTCCCGCACCATGATGTGATCGGCCGTGACCTGACTGGGGTGGGTCAGGCCAGCCGCGCCTAATAGCTCGGCCAGGTTGTGCAGCGTGTTGCGATGGTAGGCATAGACCCGCTCTGACTTGTCCGTCACTACCAGGGCCCGCTGACGGGTCAGATCCTGTGTGGCCACGCCGGTTGGGCAGTGGTCGGTGTGGCAGCTGCGACTCTGAATACAGCCCAGGGCAAACATAAAGCCCCGCGCCGAGTTACACCAATCGGCCCCCAGGGCCAGGCAACGAGCAATGTCAAAGGCGCTGATCACCTTGCCCGAACAACCAATCTTCAGCCGATCCCTTAAGCCAGCCTGAACCAGGCTGCTGTGCACCAGATGCAGACCATCCCTCAAGGGCATGCCCACATGGTCGGCAAACTCCACGGGCGCGGCGCCTGTACCGCCCTCGGCGCCGTCCACCACCACAAAGTCTGGGGTCACGTTTAGCCGCTTCATGGCATCCACCACCGCCAGCCACTCCTGGGGCTGGCCCACGCACAGCTTCATACCAACGGGCTTGCCACCCGATAACTCGCGCAGCCTTTGCACAAAACCCAGCAGACCCTCTGGTCCATCGAATGCGGAGTGGCAGGCAGGCGAGACACAGTCCTGTCCCATGGGCACACCCCGGGCAGCGGCGATCTCGGCAGAAACCTTGGGCGCAGGCAGCACGCCGCCGTGGCCCGGCTTGGCCCCCTGAGACAGCTTGATCTCGATCATCTTGACCTGGGGCTCGCGTGCCTGGGCGGCGAACTTTTCGGGGTCGAACTGGCCCTCTGGTGTGCGGCAGCCAAAGTAGCCCGAGCCAATCTGCCAGACGATGTCCCCACCACCTTCGCGGTGGTACTTGCTAATCGAGCCCTCGCCCGTGTCATGGGCAAAGCCACCCTTGGCCGCACCCTTGTTCAGCGCCCTAACCGCATTGGGTGACAGGGCCCCAAAGCTCATGCCCGAGATGTTAAAGACCGACATGGCATAGGGCTGCCGACAGTCTGGCCCACCCACCTGGGTGCGAAAAGTCTTGGGGTCTGCCTCCACGGGCCGCATGGAATGGCCCATCCAC
>Ga0208787_1001302_pt1 | contig 11044 bp, 10 predicted proteins | sample Wag4_2014_7_11_FD_187362 | JGI IMG/M metagenome (GOLD analysis project Ga0208787, IMG submission 187362) | Fresh water microbial communities from Ohio, USA - Utica-2 Time Series HT 2014_7_11 (SPAdes) (version 2) | ecosystem: Environmental > Aquatic > Freshwater > Water tank | place: USA: Ohio... | reverse complement strand
ATACCAATCATTCTATTAGAGCTTAAATTTTTATTCATAAATATTTACCGATTTTTAAATCTTTTTCAAATCAATCAAAATCTGACGAGTCATCATGGCTTGATCAGGCAAGTGCAGACCCAACAAAAATCGCGTGAGCGCCTTGCTTTGAATCAAGGTCTCTGGATCTTGATAGTTTTTATCATTCATGCAGAGTAGGTGTTTGCCAGTCATCACAGGCCAATGACCCGGATCATCCGCTTGAAGCTTACGAATACCTCTTTCTGGCTGATAAACATAATGCTCATCTTCTTCAGGAGTGGTTTGAGTGTCGATACAAAAGTTCAATGCTGCTGCAAAGCCGGCTTCTTTTAGTAAGCTGAGCTCAAAGGGTCGCAATATTGGTTCTAGTTCTTTAGGGTCTTGCCCAAGCAAGTGGACCGTTTTAGCGTACTCTTCGTACAAGTCCTCATAAGAGTCTTCTCTGGCAATGAATTTGACCAAGAGTTCATTGAGGTAAAAGCCACATAACAAAGCGTCGCCCACCAATGGAGGCACACCACCCAACCACTCTGCTTTGGTCATGGTGCGCAGCTCACTTTTACCGCTCCAAGAGACGGCCAAAGGTTGAAAGCGCTGCAAGACTGGTCGTAAGACGGAATGTGGACGCTTAGCGCCCTTGGCAATCAAAGCCATACGCCCGTAGGAGCGCGTGAAGACATCAAGAATTAAGCTGGTTTCTTTGTACGGAATGCTGTGCAGTACAAAAGCAGGTTCATCGTTGACGCGAGTCGACATGATCGTGGATTACTCTATGCCCTGCTCGCGCAGAATGACGCGATCATCTGCCCAACCACTTTTGACCTTGACCCAGGTTTCCAAAAATACCTTGCCGTCAAACAGCTTCTCCATATCTTGGCGAGCCTCAGTGGAAATACGCTTGAGTTTTGCACCTTTTTCACCAATCACCATCGCTTTATGACTATCGCGGTCCACCAAAATAGTGGCGGCAATGCGGCGCATCGTGCCATCCATTTTGAATTGGTCAATGATCACTGCACTGGCGTATGGCAACTCATCGCCGGTGTGACGAAATACTTTTTCTCTCAAAATCTCGGCAGCCAAAAACTTCTCACTGCGATCAGTCAACATGTCTGGCTCGTAAATGGCTTCTTGCTCAGGCAAGTATGGCTCTAAGAATCCCAACAAGCGCTTCACATCATCGGTATTTTTAGCCGTCATCGGGATGATTTCTGAGAACTCAAATTTCTCACTCATCTCACGCATGAAGGTAAATAGTTTTTGATCGCGATCTTCTGGGGCATCTGCTCTTGAAGCAAACACATCGAGCTTATTGGCTAACAAAACCACTGGGATATTTTTTGGCAATATCTCAAGCACTTGCTCGTCTGCTTTACTCCAGTAACCCGACTCAACCACAAAAAGAATCACGTCCACATCCGCCATGGTGGTTTTCACCGTGCGGTTCATGACTTTGTTCATGGCGTTGTTGTATTTTGTTTGGAACCCTGGTGTATCAACCAAAACAAATTGCGCTGTCTCAGTGGTGTTAACACCCAAAATACGGTGGCGAGTTGTTTGAGCTTTGCGTGAGGTGATGCTGACTTTTTGACCGACCAATGCATTGAGCAAGGTTGACTTACCTACGTTTGGGCGACCTACGAGTGCTACGGTTCCACATCGAAATGACATCGACTATTCCTTGAATGATTGCTTTACTCTGACTTCAACTTCAAATTGAGTTGGTCATCAGTAGGATCTTTAGCCGTGACTAAAGATGCTTTCTTTTTTGTTGCTTTGGTTTTTTTAGGCTTTCTGCCAGATTGAGAAACAATCTTTTGTGCAGCTTCTAAAGATAATTTGGCAGCCGCTTGCTCAGCAGCTCTGCGTGATGCGCCTTTACCATTGAGCGTCACCTTCAAGCTAGGGATGGAACACTCAACTTCAAACTGTTGGTTATGAGCCACACCCGTGGTTGCCACAACTGTGTAGATAGGCAGCGGTAATTGATGTCCTTGAAGGTATTCTTGCAAGAGAGTCTTGTCATCTTTACCCAAAGTTCTTGGATCAACATGCTCCAGAATTTGTGAGTACCATTTTCTCAATACTTTTTTAGATGCATCAAACCCAGAATCCAAAAAGATAGCGCCCACAATCGCTTCAAAGCTATCAGCCAGAATCGATGGTCGTTTAAAGCCACCACTCTTGAGCTCACCCTCACCCAAACGCAAACAGTCGGAGAGCTGCAATGCTTGGGCGATTTCATACAAAGCTTGTTGCTTGACTAAGTTGGCGCGAACTCTGGATAAGTCACCCTCATCCAAATCACTGTAACGCTCATAGAGCATTTCAGCGACGGTGCAGTTCAAAACTGAGTCACCTAAAAACTCCAAGCGTTCATTGTTCTTTTTACTGTGACTGCGATGCGTTAAAGCCTGCATCAATAATTCAGGCTTTTGAAACGTATAACCTAAACGCTCCTGCAAGAGTTTGATATCAAGAGGTGCGCGAGGAGTCATATCGCTCTTGGCCACTTTGCTCACTCAAAACGCCCAATGCGTTTAAGGTCGCCTAAATTCATCCAAACAAAGAAGGCTTTACCAACCAAATTATTTTCCGGCACAAAACCCCAAAAACGCGAGTCTGCTGAATTATCTCGGTTATCACCCATCACAAAGTAATGACCTTTTGGCACCGTGCAAGTCACACCAGTCATGGTGTAAGTGCAGTTCTCTGCATAGGGGAAACGATCTTGCACGAAAATGCCAGAAGGACGCTCAGGGTGGTTTAAAACATTGTAAGAGTGACCACCAAACTCTTTAGGGAATGTTTCTGTGAAGAATTTGGCATAGGTCATGCCTTCAGGATCCAAATAATCTGGCTTAGCTTCCGATAGAAACTCTTGGCCATTGATGGTCAGGCGCTTGCCTTGGTAAGAAATCACATCACCTGGCAAACCAATCACACGCTTGATGTAATCAACTGATTCATCTTTAGGGTAGCGAAAGACTGCCACATCACCACGCTCTGGCGAATTCATCTCAATCACTTTTTTATTGATGACTGGCAAACGAACACCATAAGTGAATTTATTGACCAAAATAAAATCACCGATCATCAAGGTAGGAATCATGGAGCCTGATGGAATCTTGAAAGGCTCAAACAAAAATGAGCGTAAAAAGAAAACGGCAAAAATCACAGGGAAAAAGCTGGCCGTGTACTCCAACCACAAAGGCATGCGATCGATGCCTGCAGCTTTTCTTTGAGGCGCAAATACCAACTTATCAGCGATCCAAGCAACACCTGTCACCAGTGACAAGATCAAAAGTATCAAAGCGAAGTTCATTACTTGTCCTCCACTTGCAAGATGGCCAAGAAGGCTTCTTGTGGAATCTCCACACTGCCCACCTGCTTCATGCGGCGCTTACCTTCTTTTTGCTTCTCTAATAGCTTCTTCTTACGGGTGATGTCACCACCGTAACACTTGGCCAATACGTTTTTACGCAAAGCTTTTACGTTTTCACGGGCAATGATGCCACTGCCAATGGCTGCCTGAATCGCCACATCAAACATCTGACGAGGAATGATCTCGCGCATCTTGGCCACCACTTCACGACCACGGTATTGGCTGTTGCTTCTATGAACAATGATGGACAGAGCGTCTACTTTTTCACTGTTGATCAAGATGTCTACCTTGACCACATCAGATGCACGGTATTCTTTGAACTCATAGTCCATGGATGCGTAACCACGCGAAATCGACTTCAAGCGGTCAAAGAAATCGAGCACGATTTCAGCCATCGGCATCTCATAAGTCAGCTTCACTTGACGACCAACATACTGCATGTCCATCTGGATGCCGCGCTTACCTGTACACAAAGTAATCACTGCACCAACATACTCCTGCGGCATGAACAAGTTCACGACCACGATTGGCTCCATGATCACTTCAATGCGACTTGGGTCTGGCATTTTTGATGGGTTATCCACCACAATCTTTGAGCCATCTTTGAGGTCTACTTCGTACACCACAGTTGGAGCAGTGGTGATGAGTTCCATATTGAATTCGCGCTCTAAACGCTCTTGCACAATCTCCATGTGCAATAAACCCAAGAAACCACAACGGAAGCCAAAGCCAAGCGCTTGAGATACCTCTGGCTCATACATCAAAGCCGCATCGTTTAACTTTAACTTTTCTAAAGATTCGCGCAAGGCATCGTATTGGTTTGATTCAACCGGATACAAACCTGCGAACACCTGAGGTTGTACTTCCTTAAAGCCTGGCAATGGTGCAGATGCTGGAGTTCTGTTCTGTTGACCTGGTGCGTGTGTGACCGTGTCACCCACCTTGGCAGCTTTGAGCTCTTTGATACCAGCAATGATGAAACCCACTTGTCCAGCAGATAAGTCAGGACGATCCACTGATTTAGGCGTGAAGACGCCAACGTGCTCAACCAAATGTTGAGTACCTGAAGCCATCAATAAAACTTTGTCTTTTGGTTTGAGTGTGCCGTTGATCACACGCACCAACATCACCACACCCACATAGTTATCAAACCACGAGTCAACGATCAATGCTTGCAAAGGCGCACTTGCATCACCTTTTGGTGGCGGTACTTTTTTAATTAAATCTTCAAGAACATCTTGAACGCCCAAACCGGTTTTTGCTGAACACGACACAGCGTCGGTGGCGTCTATGCCAATCACATCTTCGATTTCTTGCTTGGCGCGATCAGGGTCGGCCTGCGGCAAGTCAATTTTATTTAAAACAGGCACAACTTCTACACCCAACTCAATCGCTGTGTAACAGTTGGCCACTGTTTGAGCCTCAACGCCTTGACTGGCATCTACGACCAATAAAGCACCCTCACAAGCAGACAATGATCGGCTGACCTCATAAGAGAAGTCGACGTGTCCTGGGGTATCAATCAAGTTGAGGTTATAAATCTTGCCATCGCGGGCTTTGTAGCTCAAAGCCGCCGTTTGGGCCTTGATTGTGATGCCTCGCTCTTTCTCAATGTCCATAGAATCAAGGACTTGAGCTTCCATTTCGCGATCTGAAAGACCACCACATAGCTGAATAATTCGGTCCGCTAGGGTCGACTTTCCGTGGTCGATATGGGCAATGATAGAAAAGTTACGTATATGGTCCATGGATTCCTTAAAACGGCTTGCCGCAATGCAACACCATATTGCACTGCAATAAGACGCCTCTAACCTCTATTGTAGTCGGAACGGGGGTCTCCCCCCGATTTCCAACAAAGGTGATTAAAACTAAAGGGTTATCTGGTCTAAAACAATCGTTTTAGGTTTATTTTCCTGGTTTGACAGGGATCACCAAGGTGCTATCGCCTCTGCGAATAAAGACAGCCACTGATTTGTTATTTTTTGCCACCGCCTTCATGGCAATCTCAAATTGCTTGGCAGCAATGATGTCAACATCACTTAAACGCACAATCACATCACCCACTCTTGCGCCCGCTTTTGATAAGACACTATCTTCAGCCATTGCAGTGATTTCAACGCCCGCTTTGAGAGATAACTCTTTTTTCTTAGCTTCAGACAAATCAATCACTGCAACTCCAAATGCATTTTTAGTGGAAGTTGTTTCTTCTGGTTCAGCTTTTTTGGCAGCCACCTTTGGAGCAGGCTCTAAATCAGCCACAGTGATATTGAATTCTTTTTGAGCACCTTTGCGCCACACCATGATCGATGAAGAGGTGCCAGGTTTGGTGTCACCAACAATTCTAGGTAGATCAGATGATTTCTCAATCGGCTTATCACCGAAACTCAAAATAATATCGCCTGGTTCAAGCCCTGCCTTATCAGCTGGCGCCCCCACTTCGATATTACGAATCAAAGCACCACGTGCCCTTGGTAAGCCCAAGCTCTCTGCAACCTCTTTACTGACTTCTGCAATAGCGACACCAATACGACCACGGCTGACTTTACCGCTGGCTTTTAATTGATTAGAAACACGCATCGCTTCATCCATTGGGATTGCAAAGGAGATGCCCATGTATCCACCAGAACGTGAAAAGATTTGTGAATTAATACCCACCACTTCACCACGTGTGTTCAATAACGGACCACCTGAGTTACCTGGGTTCACAGCCACATCGGTTTGAATGAATGGCAAGTAATCGCCAGTGTCACGACTCTTCGCAGACACAATACCTGCGGTCACTGTGTTTTCTAAACCAAACGGTGAACCGATTGCCAATACCCATTCACCAACGCGCACTTTTGAAGAGTCGCCGATGGTTAAACGTGGCAAGCCAGCTGCCTCAATTTTTACCAAAGCCACATCGGTGCGCTTATCGGCACCAATCAATTTGGCTTTGAATTCGCGCTTATCGGTCAAAGTGACATAAATTGTTGTTGCTCCCTCAACCACGTGCGCATTGGTCAAAATGAAACCATTGCTTTCAATGATGAAGCCTGAACCAACGCCACGGTTTTGCTCTTCTTGCTGAGGTTTGCGATTATTTGGTCCTTGTTGCTTAGGCGTTGGTAAAGGAATACCAAAAAAGCGGCGGAAAAACTCAGCCTGCTCCTCATCCAAACCTGGCATGCCAGGAATGCCTGAAGCCTGACGGACATTGACCTTTTCAGTCGTACGAATGTTGACCACCGCAGGATTGGCTTTTTCAACCAAATCAACAAAATCTGGGTAAGCACGAACGGCGCTGACAGCTGCTGGCGCGCTTGTTGTGCTGGCCGCTGACGCTGCTTTACTAGCAGCGTTATTTTGGGCATAAGCTGGCAAAACAAGCAAAGAGCTTGTTGCCACAGATAGGGTCAAAGCAGAAAGGATTTTTTTCATGGTGTTGATACTTTAGAGCATTCAGGGAGTATTTGCAGAAAAGCCTTTAATTACTGTCTCAGCAGGGTTATTAATCAGGTTCTATATGAGTATTTTTAGTTTATTTTCAACGGCCTTAATGCAAAAAAGCCCCCGAAATCGTTCAGAGGCTTTATTTCATGCACAACCCAGCTAAGCGGGATATTGAACAAATGATTTAGATGCGGCGGAACACAATCGTGCCGTTTGTGCCACCAAAACCAAAGTTGTTTTTAACAGCCACATCAATCTTCATATCTCTAGCAGTGTTGGCGCAATAGTCTAAGTCGCACTCTGGATCTTGATTAAAGATATTGATGGTTGGGGGAGATTTTTGATGATGCAAAGCCAGTACTGTGAATACTGATTCCAAACCACCTGCGCCACCCAATAAGTGACCAGTCATTGATTTGGTTGAGTTCACAACCACTTTCTTTGAAGCATCGCCCAAAGCTGCCTTCAAGGCATCTGTTTCATTCTTGTCGCCTAATGGCGTTGAAGTACCGTGGGCGTTCACATAGTTCACTTGATCAGGATTCACTCCAGCATCTTTCAATGCATTGACCATGCAACGACGAGGACCGTCCATGTTTGGAGCAGTCATGTGATAAGCGTCACCACTCATACCAAAACCAGCTAACTCGGCATAAATCTTTGCGCCGCGAGCTTTGGCATGTTCATATTCTTCGAGGATCATCACGCCAGATCCCTCACCTAGAACAAAACCGTCACGGTCTTTGTCCCAAGGACGAGAAGCAGTCGCTGGATCATCATTTCTTGTTGATAGCGCTCTGGCTGCAGCAAAACCACCCACTCCCAAAGGAGAAATCGTGGATTCAGCGCCACCGGCAATCATGACATCCGCATCACCATATTGAATCAAACGAGCCGCTAAGCCAATGCTGTGTAAACCCGTTGTACAAGCAGTCACAGCAGCAACGTTAGGGCCTTTGAGATTCAAATTAATGCTCAAGTGGCCCGAAATCATATTGATGATTGAACCTGGCACAAAAAACGGTGAAATACGGCGAGCACCACGGGTGGTGTACTCGGTGTGGGTTTCTTCAATCATTGGCAAACCACCAATGCCTGAACCCACCAAAACACCAATTCTTTCAGAATTGGCTTCTGTAACTTCTAAACCAGAGTCTTTGAAGGCTTGCGTTCCAGCAGCAATTCCATAATGGATGAATGTATCCATATGGCGAGCTTCTTTAGCAGAAATATAGTCTTCAATATTGAAGCCCTTTACTTCGCCGCCGAAATGCACGCTTAAGCCAGAATGATCAAACTTAGTGATGGTAGCGATACCAGATCGCCCCGCCAATAAGTTTTCCCAGGCATCACCAACGGTATTACCGACTGGTGAAACCAAGCCTAATCCGGTAACAACTACCCGGCGTTGCCCTTTGATCTGGCTCACAGCTAATTAGCCCTGCTTGGACTTGGCGAAATCGATTGCCAATTGCACAGTCGTGATTTTTTCAGCTTCTTCATCAGGAATTTCGATGCCGAATTCATCTTCCAATGCCATTACCAACTCAACTGTGTCGAGAGAATCTGCGCCCAAGTCATTAACGAAAGAAGATTCATTCTTGATTTCTGCTTCGTCTTTGCCCAATTGCTCGGCTACGATTTTCTTAACGCGTTGTTCGATGTTATCCATTTAATCCCCCAAGGGTTGTTGTAAAAATATTGAAAAGAGATTTTATCAGCTTATTTGACCAAATTAGCTCAAATAAAGTCCACCATTCACATGAAGTGTCGTTCCCGTGATGTATCCAGCCCCTGGAGACGCTAAAAATGCTACCGCATGGGCAATATCTTCGGGTGTTCCAAGGCGTTGGAGGGGAATATTCGCTTTTAGTGAATTTTGTTGGTCTTCTGAGAGGGCTTTGGTCATATCCGTGTCAATAAAACCTGGCGCCACACAGTTAACTGTGATGTTACGGCTACCGATTTCACGGGCCAAAGCACGGCTCATACCAGCCACACCAGCTTTTGCAGCTGCATAATTGGCCTGACCAGGGTTACCGCTGCTACCCACCACAGAGGTGATATTGATAATACGGCCGCCTTTGGCCTTCATCATTGGGCGTAAAACACCTCTGGCCAAGCGGAAAACAGCGCTCAAATTGGTATCAATCACTGATGACCATTCTTCGTCTTTCATGCGCATTGCCAAGTTATCTTGGGTAATACCAGCGTTATTCACCAAAATATTCAAAGCACCACGCTCTTTAACAATGCTATCAATCAAAGCTTCACAAGCAGCAGCATCATTCACATTCAGAACTGCGCCAGCACCGCCACTTGGCTTTAATGCTGCATCAATGTCTTTTGCACCTGATTCGCTGGTGGCAGTACCAATCACCACGGCACCCTGCTTTGCCAATTCCATCGCAATAGCACGGCCAATCCCGCGAGATGCCCCAGTAACCAAGGCAATTTGTCCAGTTAATGTACTCACAATTTCTCCCAAACTAAGTTCACTGCTCTATCAGATAGATCACTCTGATTGTTTATCTTTACGCTTTGATGACAGCCATCACTTCAGCCATGGTGGCAGGATCATAAACAGCCAAACCATTTAAATCGCCATTGATGCGCTTGGTCATACCTGTCAATACTTTGCCAGGACCACACTCAAGCACATGAGTGATACCAAGTGCCGCAATCGCTTGAACCGTCTCAACCCAACGAACTGGTGATGCTGCTTGTCTAACCAAAGCATTCTTAATGGCTGCTGGATCTTTTAATACGCTCACATCGACGTTATTGATCACATCAATACTTGGCGCTTGAAATGTTTTATCAGCCAAATAAGCTTCTAATTTTTGCGAAGCAGGCTTCAACAATGATGAATGGAATGGTGCAGAAACAGGCAAAGGTAGAGCGCGTTTGGCGCCCGCTTCTTTGGCAAGTTCACAAGCTTTTTCTACACCTGCTTTTGAGCCAGCGATGACTACCTGCGCTGGCGCGTTGTAGTTCACAGCTTCAACCACTTCACCAGTGGCGGCTTGGGCATCAGAACAGGCTTTGCGAACAGCATCATCATCCAAACCTAAAATAGCGGCCATGCCACCCGTGCCAACCGGCACAGCATCTTGCATTGCTTGGGCACGGAATCTCACCATCGGCACAGCGTCTTTGAATTCAATCACACCCGAAGCAACCAAAGCACCATATTCACCCAAGCTATGACCGGCCATCACTGATGCAGCAGGACCACCCGCTGCAATCCACGCGCGATAACAAGCAACACCTGCCGTCAACATCACAGGCTGGGTATTGGTGGTCAAAGACAGAGCTTCTGCAGGACCTTCTGCAATTAATTTGGCAACGTCTTCACCCAAAGCTTCTGAAGCCTCATCCAAGGTTCTTTTAACTTCAGCGTTGTCACCCCAAGCATTCAGCATGCCGACTGCTTGAGAACCTTGACCGGGAAATACAAATGCAAATTTCATGAAAATTCCTGTGATTTTTTTAAGTGATTCAGCTTATTTAATTTTTTACTTATTCAATCTTTTAATTATTTAATCTTTTAGTTATTTAATAACTTAATTTTGCTTCTTATGTTTTTACCATCAGTATTTAACAACTGCGGCAGCCCAAGTGAAACCACCACCCACGCCTTCCATCAAGAGATGTTGTCCGCGCTTAATTTGACCAGCACGAATGGCTGTATCGAGTGCCAAAGGAATCGATGCGGCCGATGTGTTGCCGTGATCTTGAACGGTCACGACCACATGGTCTAAAGCAATACCTAATTTTTTAGCAGTGCCTTCCATGATGCGGATATTGGCTTGGTGAGGAATCAACCAATCAATGTCTGCAGGCGTTAGTTTTGCAGCTGTTAAAACTTCTTGAGCCACTTGCTCTAAAACTTTTACAGCCAATTTAAATACTGCTTGACCATCCATTTTTAAGAAGGCAGAGCCTTCTAAAGCGCCGTGCTCAGTTCTGCCTGGCACACACAAAATATCACGATGACTGCCATCCGCATGCATCGCAGCAGCCAAAATACCCGGCTCATCACTCGCACCTACTACTACTGCTCCGGCACCATCACCGAAGAGCACGCAAGTACCGCGATCTTTGAAATCTAAAATTCTGGAGAATGTTTCAGCACCCACGATCAATACTTTTTGATGCATGCCGCTGCGAATAAAACTATCAGCCACTGCCAAAGAGTATGCA
>Ga0208787_1001301_pt1 | contig 11046 bp, 8 predicted proteins | sample Wag4_2014_7_11_FD_187362 | JGI IMG/M metagenome (GOLD analysis project Ga0208787, IMG submission 187362) | Fresh water microbial communities from Ohio, USA - Utica-2 Time Series HT 2014_7_11 (SPAdes) (version 2) | ecosystem: Environmental > Aquatic > Freshwater > Water tank | place: USA: Ohio... | reverse complement strand
TTAGGGTTGGAATATTTTTATAAATAATTAATTAATATTTAACTAATATGAAATTAATATTTTATTAATATAATTTTAAATAAGAAAGTATGTTTGCCAAACTATTATTTATTGAGAATGAACCAGCCACCATTAAGCAATTTGAGAATGCTTTATTAGATGAAAAATTTCACCTTACAACTTTAAAAGATCCTGAAGCAAGCATCAAACATTTAAAAGAAAAGCACTTTGATATTGTCGTGGTCAATCCTAAGGTTTCAGATAACGGAAGTATCGTTCGTCGGATTCGCCAATTAACCAATATCCCACTTGTGGTGATCACCGATAAAATGAAAGATGTGGAAAAAGCCATTCACCTTGAAGAAGGCGCGGATGATGTGATCCCAATTCCATTTTCTGAAGTTGAAATGGTGGCAAGAATGAAGTCATTAGTCAGACGTTCTTTGCAACAACCAACCGCCTTTGATAATGAAATATCGGTACCTCCTTACACGATTAAGGTGAAGTTGTATGAAGTTTATAAAGGAAAAACTTTAATTTCGTTAACCAAAGGTGAATTTAACATCTTGCTATTATTGGCGATGAATCCAAATAAAGTTTTTACCAAGGAAGAAATTTATAATCGTATTTGGCGTGAAGATTATGTCGATAATCCTAACGCCTTGAATGTGCATATCCACAATTTAAGAAAAAAATTAGAAACAAATCCGAAAAAACCAAAAATCATTTTAACCAAATGGGGTGTCGGTTTCCGAATTGGTAAACTATCTAAGCCGAATGTTTAAGCGTGTGTAGGTTTTTAGAAACCACTAAATGAAATTGAGCATCTTTACCTATGACCCTGATTTGGTAGTTACCTATCGGTAGGGGTTGATGGATGGCTTCGTGAATTGAATTTTCTGCGAGTAAAAAAGTCTTTTCATCCTGAACTGCATAGACACTAAGTGCACCCTCTGACAAATCTAAATAAATATAGTTTTTGCGATTGGGTTTGACGACCATTCTTCCAATCGAACGCGCCCCAGTAAAACCTTTAGCATTACAATGGATTCTTCCAAACCATTGGTAAGCTTTAAACTTTTCGGAGATGTCTTGATTCAATCGCCCTTTTACACGAAATGCTTTCATGGTTCCACTCCATTTCTGAGATCGCTCTCTTTTAGTGTAAGACTTATGCAAGCCGATGGCGCACTTAGGGTAGGGAAATTTAAAAAAGATTAAAAATATCTAGTTAGGTTTACCATGCTAAACAAGTGAAACTTGGAATTATGCTTAACGTTTTGCCTTAGACTGATTGACTTGCTTCTCAACGAATTGTTGAAAGGAATTTAAAATCGATTGCCAGCCTTCTTGTTGCATCTTCCTCGGATTTTCGTTTTCTGGATCAAAGGTTTCGGTTACAACGATACCTTGTTTGGTTTCTTTTAAACTTACCATGACAGTCCGTTCATCTTCTAAGACATAGGTATAACCTTTAAGGGGTTCAATAGTCTTAAAAATCGCAACAAAATCAAAACCCATCGAATGATCTTTAGCGTGCATATGGGCAAAATAACGACCGCCCACCTTTAAATCGACTTCCACGGTGGACGTTTCCCAATCATCGGAGGCGTGATTCCAAACTTGAATGGATGCAGGATGCAGTAAATGATGCCAAACATCTTTTAATGGGGCTTTGACTTGGACTTGGACTTCAATCGGTTTCGCTTTTTTGATCATCTTTTCTTCTCCTTTAAAAATGTCTTAATGATTTGGATCGGTAGGCAATGGTAGAGGCAATCCCCATACCTAAGGCCACCATTAAATAAAAGTAGGGTAGGGGTAAATTTTCAATGACTACCCCAGCCAGGGCAGTAGAAAAAGGGATCACACCGATTGCCATCAAGTTAATAATCGCATTAACGCGTCCAAGCTTATCCTTAGGCACATACCGTTGTAAGGCGACACCAACCGGCGTGTTCACATAGGTAATCATAATGCCAATACCAAAACTGACCAAGAGCATCAATACCACCAATGTCATTATGTTAAAAATCCCTTGCTCATAAGTAAAAACAATAAAACCATTCAACGCCACACCCAACGTAAAACCTAATAACCCTCTGCGAAGTGGCCGATTAACCAATGTTGAAGGAGTACGTCGTGAAAGCAAAATCGCCATCACAATACTGCCTAATGAAAAGGCAAAACCAATTAGAGAATATATCCAGGGTTCACTTTGAACAACTTGATTAAAGAAGTAGGGTTGTGCAACCCCAAATAATGGAGCCGCAAGCATATTGATGATCAGAATGACGATGACAAAAATGAGCATACCTTGTTTTTGTAAAATGAATGCAAAACCCTCACCAAATTCTTTCATGGCTAATCCTAAGGTTAATTTATTTTGGTTCTTTTCATGACTCACCATCCGGATAAACATTTCTGAGACTGCGGACAAAATATAACTGGTTCCTGTAATCAAAAAGATGAAGCCAATGCCGATCGTGGTATACAACAAACCTGCGAGTAATCCACCGATGATGGAAACCACTGCCCCAAGTGCAGCATTCAAACTATTGGCCCGTTGTAATTCCTCGTCTTTGACAATATAAGGAATGACCGCAGTGACCGCGGGAGAAAACATCGCTCCGTTGACGGAAAAGAAAAATGCCGTCAGATAAAGTAATACTAACTGCGGTAGTGGCAAAGCAAAGTCAATGACGATGCCACCGATTTGAATGACTGGTTGAAACACTATCATCACGCCTGCGAGTAAAATTGACAATCCACGAATATAATCCGTAACGTAGATAATTTTAACCCGGTCCAGGCGATCAACTAACACACCGGCAATTGGAATCAGCACAACATAGACAATCCCGCCAAAGGCCATATAAAAACCGGCTTGAGCAGCAGAGTTGGTGATGGTTAATACGTACCAGCCAATAGCAAAATTATATAAATGATGACCTAAATCACTGACAAGTCTACCAAAGAATAATAGAGCATAATCGCGATTGATAAGGAAAGATTGTTTACTCACAAGCAATATCATATCGCAAATAAAATTTCTTTAAACTCAATCTTTGGTTGTCAAAGTCTCAGGTGGGAATTAAGAAAAACCTCGCTTCTTACGAAACGAGGTTTAAACATCAAGGCTTAGTTCGAAAATTAATCAAACAAATCAATAAACGACTATTTACAATAACTATTAAACAATATTAGTGTAAATTAAAAGATTAGTATAAGTTTTGGTAATGCTTATGTTAAATTAAAGTCGCGATGGAATATATCCGGCTCAACCCTTTTGATACCGAACCCCTTTATCGGCAACTCAAAAATTCAATCAAAAACGCGATCATCAATCGAGTGATTCTTGATCAATCACCTTTACCATCAGAAAACACCTTAGTTGGTATGTATGATATTTCTTCAACCGTTGTCAAAGCAGCTTATGATGCATTGGAACAAGAAGGTTTAATTAAACGAATTCGCGGCAAAGGTACCTTCGTCAATCATCCAAACTCCATCATTATTCGCTTGCCCTTTATTTATGCTTCCAATGAAAATGTCAATTTTGAAGTCACCAACATGACGGCTACTATGTTAAATAAAGATTCGCCGATTTGGCAATATTTTCCCAAAGCAAAAACCATTGCAAAAATCAGACGGTTAATCAAAATGAATCAAACCCTTACCACCTATCAAGAAATCTATTTACCAAATCAAAATCGAGATACTTTAAATGATTTAGTCTTAGGTAAGAAACGACTCAAAGAAGTGATATTAAGTTCTGCAATTGATGCGAAAAAAGGCAAATGGAATAATCGTCACGGGATGAAGAAAGCCAGTCATATTGAAGCAAACTTTTTACAAGTACCAATCGGTTTTCCCCTACATAAAGTGATGAGTTCCATTTATGACGCTAAAGAAGTAATTGGCCTAGTCTTTACCTTTATTCGTGGAGATATCGTCAGTTTTCGATATGATCGGAAGTTATGAAAGAATTTTTTGAATTTGATCGTCGTAAAAAAACAGATGTTGTCACCCAAGTGGTGGAACAGTTTATTGCCTATGTTGAGGATTTTAAATTGATCAGTGGTACCCCGCTGCCTAATTTAAAAGAAGTAAAAACAGAATTAGGTCTTTCCGATGATGAGATTGATAGGATTTTGAGTGTTTTACTAGCAAAAAATTATTTGCGGCAAGACCAAAACGAGCAATACTTTGTGAATTTAGCGAACTATCACTATGACTTTATTGTGAATGTTTCGCCTGCCTATCGGGAAATTATTAACTCAGGAAAAACACCCAAGGTTTTCACGATTGCTAAAAGGGTTTGTGAAGTTGACGAATCCATGATGCGAACATTCCAAGGTTTAACGTTAGGGAAAAAAGTCGTTCATTATCAAAGATATATCACCGCTGATAATGTGCCCATGTTTTATATTGAATTTTGTTTATCAATCGATCAGTTACCTCAAAGTATGCAAGTTTTTAATGATGATCAACCGCATCTAGATTTAATGATGCAAAAATTTCCTCACCAGTATAAATTTCATGTTAGAGAAGTAAAAATTGTCACCTTACCAGAACCTATTCAAAAATTATTTAAAGTCAAAGATAAGCAAACAATTGCAACATTAGGCCATTATCGTTTTTTCAATGCCAAGGGTGAAGTTGTTGAAACCGGATTTGCTTATATGACGGATTTAACAGACTTTAATACCACTACGGTTGATTTAACTGAGATGCTGCTTTAAAGAAAAATAAAGATTAAAACAAGTGGAATTGCAAATAAAAACCAAATTAACTTAAGAATATTTTTCATCTTATAGCCGCCTTTTTCTTAAGGATACGAAGACGTCGACCCTGATACCCTGTTCGAGTTTTATCCGTTAAATTTCTTGCCAACGCGTAATCAATGAGTTTTAACGCCTCATCAAAGTTTTTTTGTTTTTCTAAGATGATGGCCAACCGCGTAAAGGAATAAACATACTTATCGCGAGCATTTAAAGTTGATTGTTGTAATGCTACATCTTGTTGAGCCCATTGTTTTGCTGTGCTAAAGAATATCGGGTCTTTTCTTCGATAATAGGCAACGCGGATGGCTAATTCATACAAGATGGTTTGGACGTTTGGGTCTCCTTGCGTAAACGTTTGTAGTTCGTCTGACAACTTAATGAGTAAGCCAGAGGAGATTAATTTGCGATACCGATAAATATAATTAAATACTTTTGTAAAGAATGCGTCGTTTTGTCCACCTTTGGTGTACTGCAACTCTTTTGCTAAGTGTTGTTCTCCAGGTAAAACAAAATATCGATCAAATTCTTGTTGCTCTTCGTTTGTTAAAGATTCATAAAACCCTTTTCGTTCTTTGACCACTGTTTTAAATATTTCAATGGATTCTAATGCTGCTTCATCCGCTTCTTCTTCAGGTTCTTCCTCTTTAATCGGTTCGATGACTTTTGGCATCTTGCCTAATAGGCGAACTTTACGTTCTGAATAATTACCTTGTGTACGGTCATCTAATTGATGAGTTAAAGCTTCTTCCACCAATTCTAAGGCCTCTGGAATTCTTTCTGCTTTTTCTAGCAAAATTGCATAGCGAAGATAACTATATGAGTATTCGTTTTTGATATTTCTCCTTTTTTGGATTGAAATATCTTGTAAACACCAGGCTTCTACTTGATTTAAAAATCCTTGATCTTTACGACGAAAATAAGCCGTTCTTGAGGCCGCTTCATAAACGAGTGACTGTGTTTGACCGTCATTTCCTGATAATGTTATCAGTTCATTCGTTAACTTGGTTAGTAGACTCATGGAAATGGTTTTTCTAAATAGATAAATGTAATTAAATACACGTTTAAAATACTCACGATTGTCACCTTGAATGGTATAGATTAATCCTTTGATAAGTTGGTGTTCTTTACCATCAACGAAGTAGCGGCGGAATTCTGATTTTTCAGCATCCGTTAATGAAGTGTAAAATTCTGGACGTTCTTGTATATCACCTTTAAAGAAGACAACTTTCTCCATCACGTTATCATCACCATCATCATCAAAATCATTGGATCTAACAGGTGGTAAGGCAGGTTTCTTTTCGGTAAGTGGTGGTAAATTTAAAATCGTTTCTTTTGGTTTAATTAAGCTGAGTAATCTTTCTTTCCTAGCTTGATAATTACCCTTGGTGCGGTCATCCAGGTCTAATTGAAGGGCTTCATCTACCAATTGGATCGCTTGTTCAATGTTGCCTTGTTTTTCTAATAAAATAGCCCGCCTCACATAGCTATAAACATAACGATTTTTAGGTTTAAGGTGTTTCTTTTGAATCTCAATGTCTTGGGCAGTCCATGTATCCACTAATGCTAAAAACGCTTGCTTATGTCTTTGTGAATAAGCAGTTCTTGAACCCGCTTCATACAAATATGACTGCGCTTGTGGGTCGTCCTTTGCAATCGTTTGTAAAGTGTCCATTAATGCCTTCAAAAGTTCGGGTGAAATAACTTTTCGATAGTCATATATGTCATTAAAAACATATTCAAAGAAAGCTGAATTCTTCTCGCCAATCACATAGTTTAAGTCTTTCGAAAGATGGTCTGGCCCTTCATCTACAAATAGTTTTTTAAACTCTTTTTGTAAGTTAGGCTGAAGCCGTTCATAAAAACCTTCACGACCTTGAATCGGTTTAGAGAAGATTTGAATGTTTTTGAAGGCATTGTCTTCTTTTTCTTCATCATCATGGACACTCACCGGAGGAAGAGTAGGTATTTCCGCTTTAAGTGTTTGACGAATCACAGTTGTTTTTTGAACGACTTTCTCGACAACTTTATCAACCACTTTTAATGGTGATTGTGATGCAGTATTGCTGACCATTTCATCATCTTCAATATCTTTTGTGGTCAAATCTTCGTAGAAAATAAAGAACCCTGCAAGAATCCATAAAATGGTTAATAGCGTTTTAATAAACTCCATAAAAGACATGTTATTCAGTGTGAAAAAGATCATTAGGGCAAGATAGGTTCTTGAGGTTCTGCAATCACTAATCTTGTGGGATTCGCAGTTGCCAATGCATTAAATTGAGCATTGAGAATATATGCGTCATAGGCGGCTTGAGAAGGAACAACGACGAATAGGTTGGCTAACGGATTTAAGTTTGAAGGTAATAAACCTGTATAACTTGTGGCAAATAAATTCGTTCCAATCGCTGCAGGTAAAGTTTCTCTTAAGAAGGTTAATAACAATAACCCTGTCATCGCTCTAAAGGCATCGTTACCAATGCTATTGACTGTTGCAGGAATCGTTAATGCCGTCACACTCGAAGCTCCTTCAAAACTACGGGTGCCAATCGTGGTGAGTGTCGTGGGAAGATTGATGGTGGTAATGGTGGTCATATTATTCACAAACAAATCGTATATCGTCGTCCCCCCAGTTAAATTAAGGGTTGTTAAGGTGGTTGGAATCGTACCTGCAACACTGGTTGATCCACCAAAGAAGTATCGAACCGTACGATTCGCAGCTACCGCGGGTAACACATCAATGTGGAAATTCATCGTAACTAATACTTGCGATCCCGTTAAAACGTTCGTTCCTAAGGAGAACAGTGGGGCAACACTAGGTACCGTGCTTGGGAACGTTATGGCTGTTAAGGCTGTGTTGTTCCTAAAGGCATCATTACCAATGGTTACAACCGTATTGGGTAAAACAACTTCGGTCAATAAAGTGCCTTGGAAGGCTGCGGAACCAACACTGGTTAATGCGGAAGAGAATGTAAAGGTTGAAAGTTTAGTATTTAAAAAAGCATTATTACCAATCGTGGTAATAGTAGAACCGGTCAAAACGGTCTCTAATGAAGTTGCACCGTTAAAGGAATCGGCAGGTATTGTGGTGATGGTGTTTGGTAAAGTAACGTGTTTAATTCCAGTCGCACCTTGGAACACATTCGTGCCAAAACTTGTTACAGAACTTGGAAAAATCACTCGATCCGTAACTGCTTCTGCTCCTAACACTTGGATTTCTTTTAATCCAGTGACACCATTGAAAGCATTGTTTCCGATGGTGGTCAATGTTGCGGGTAGATAGATTGTTTGAATCGTCGTAAAACTTTGGAAATAACTTGTCGCTAAAGTATTACCGGCTGTTAGTTCAACGGTTTGTAAACTCGTTGGAATAATGCCTCCGGCCGTCGCACTAGATCCACCAAAGAAATAACGGAAAAAGCGGCTTGCTAATAATGGACTATCAATACTGCCCCGGAATTTCGTTAAACCTAAGGCGTTAATCAATACAGACGAACCAATGGAAATCACAGTGTCTGGAATCGTAATTTCTTTTAAGGCACTGCTATTGGCAAAAATAGAGTTACCAATCGTTAATAACCCAGATGGTAAATCTAAATATTGTAATCTACTGGTATTTACTACAGCATGCGCAAATGCAAATTGGGCAATTTCCGTAAGATTGCTTGGTAATTCAATCTGCAATAAGTTTGGAATGTTATAAAAAGCATAAGATCCTAAACGAACCAAATTGGTTTGATTGATCGTCACATTTTCAAGTGTTGCAGGTAAGTTAGAAACCCCACCGTGAACTGAACCAAAAGCATAAGTTAAGAATGAATTAGCTGCGGCATCCACACTTGAGGTAAATGTCCACGTTAAAGTTGTTAATGCGTTTGCCCCAGTGAGTACGTTGGTTCCCATCGAAGTAACGGTGGCAGGCATGACCACTTCTTTGACCATTGATAAATCCCTTAAAAAATCATTAGGAATGACGGTTGCACCTTCGGTAACAACAATTGTTTCTAAAGACGTAGGCACGGTTACAACAGAGTTATAGACCGTACCACCAAATAAATATTTAAAGTTGAATGTTGGAGTATTAACACTATTATTGGCGGGTCTTACCGTGATTCTTTCAAGTGAATCAGCACCTGTGAGAATATTGGTGCCAAGGGTTGTAACACCAAACGGAATATCAAGTGCGGTTAATAATGAACTATTTCGGAATGCATCATATTTAATCGTTTTTAAAGATGTTTCCGGTAACGTAACGGACCGTAAACTTGGCATATTGGCAAATGCGGATATACCAATGGTCTTTAAGGCGGAGGCAGATCCTTCTCCATCTTCAAACGTAACAGACACTAATTGCTCATTGCCTTCAAATGCACGATCAGCAATCAGCGTAACGGGTAATTCATCAATTTCCGCAGGAATATAAATCGAAGTGTGAATCCCATCATAACCGGTAATAATACATTCATTGGCACCACAAACATATTGAAGACCTTCATAGGTACCATCTAACCACAATGCGTGTAAGGTGATGGATTCGGTGGGCATGGTTTCAAAGACAAACTCATTCGTTTTCTCAACATCGGTAAACCAACCACCAAAGCTAAAGTTTTGTTTGGTTGGATTCGCAGGAGCACTGATGGTACTTTCAGCTTTTGCAGTCATAGGAGCGACAAAAGAACCACCATAACTTAAGAAAGTAATCATGAACGATTCTCTTTCCCAGCGAGCAAAAAGTGTCATATCACGAATGACTTCAGTTGAAGCAGTAAATAAAACATCACCCGGTAAGTTACCGGTATACCATCCTAAGAAAACATATCCAGATCTTGTTGTGATCGGTAATTCCATGGTTTTGCCATCTGGGACTTGAACAAAATCCACTGGGGTTCCACCATTGGCGTTAAATGCAACTCTCCAAGTAATCGTGCCGGGTTCAACAACGGGTTCATCAACGATTAATTGCCAACGGGCAAATAAGGTCATATCTTGTACAACAGGCATCGTTCCAGTAAAAAGGACGTCGTTGGGTGTAATACCGGTATACCAACCTAAGAAGGTGTGTTCGGCTAAGGTTGTGGCTGGAAAATTCAAAATAAACTCACCATGATTAATTTGTAAGGTCGCAGGATTGACTGCCGTACCACCTGATGCGTTAAAGGTTACTTGATGTACTTCAACTTCTTCAATAGATGAACTGGCAGATGATGAACTCAACGAAGAGTTTGAAGAAGATGAACTGCTACTGCTTGAAGTAGGTGCAGATGTATTGGCATTCGATTCACGAATCGCTTCTGCTAACGTTCCAAGCGAGGTCGAAATAATCGAGGCAACCAGCACTGCTGTTACGGAGGCAACCAGCGTACCAATGATAAACTTCAGACCTTCTTTATTAAATACTTTCATGGTTATTCCTCCTTATGGAATAAGAATAGGTTTCTTTTGAATCAACGCATATGCGCCTAGCCACGTCACGACAACGATAATCACAATCCAGGGAAAGTAGGCAGCTTCGACAGGTGGATCAACTGGAGGATCCACGGGGGGTGGATCAACAGGTTCGCCTCCACCACCATCAATATTTTTAAGCCGTTCTAGTTCTAAAAGGGCAAATCGCAATTGATCAATGAGCGCTTCATCAATATATTGTTGTTGGTCCTTAGATAAAGATTCATAAGCAGCAAGGGCTTGAAGAATATTAGTTTCATCGTTTAAGGTAATCGTCGTTGGTAAATTAGATAAAAGATGGTTGACCGGTAAGGCTATTGTCATATCTTGATGAGTTTTGCTGTAACTTAATAAATATTGATAAAATTGAATATCTAAATATTTCAATTCCTCTGCAGACATGCTTTCAAAGTAAGCAAAAGCTTCTGCAATTCGTAACTCATCGTCGAGCGTTACTTCAGGACCGATTGCTTCAATTAATTCTATTAAACCTCTGCAAGCAATTAATAGATTTAATTGACCTTTTGCAGTGTTTAATTTTGCCACCGCTACTGGATCCATCATGGCAATTTCTTCGGGAAGTAAAGCATCATAAGCTTCAACTGCAGCCTGTATTTCTTCAATGTTTTCAACGGAATAATTCGTTGGAATATCCCAGACAAGTGTTTCAACATAATGTGCTTCTGATATGTCGGAATATTGCTGACTTAGGTCATGGAGGTGATGGAAACGATCTAATGGAAATAATGCAACTTGGGTTGGGGTTAAATTAGCGTAAGCTTGTATCGCATTAGCCAATAATGCTTCATCTTCAAGTTGA
>Ga0208787_1001298_pt1 | contig 11069 bp, 4 predicted proteins | sample Wag4_2014_7_11_FD_187362 | JGI IMG/M metagenome (GOLD analysis project Ga0208787, IMG submission 187362) | Fresh water microbial communities from Ohio, USA - Utica-2 Time Series HT 2014_7_11 (SPAdes) (version 2) | ecosystem: Environmental > Aquatic > Freshwater > Water tank | place: USA: Ohio... | reverse complement strand
GCGTTACTCCAGGCAAGGTTGGTGGATTATTTTGCTCAGCTCGATCCTCGATCTCACGCAAAAAAGCGCGCATATTTTTGCCGCCATTTTCTTGAATACTTTTAGCCAACCTTAAAAAAGCCACAACATAATCAGCATCGCCAAATGGGCGAAGAACTGCAACTAAATCGGCATACCAATCACCACCTTCAGACGGTAGTACGGAGGCACTTCGAATAATTCGCATTACATCTCGCACATCGGTGCGATCAAAAAATCTCTCACCTGATCTAATCTGACTTGGGATCCTGGCATTATTCAAAGCTGACTTAACCTGATCTAGCTGGGCATTGGTTCTGGCCAATACTGCGATCTGCGATGAGTCCACACCTTCGGAAATACTCTTCACCACCTCACCAACCACATATGAGATCTCATCTTGTGTGGAGTTAAAGCCGTTAACCGCAGGCTTTTCACCATGGGCATTTGCCGATTGCAACTCACTGCCATGATCTGAAACTAAATTGGCTGCTCGCAAGATTGCATTTGCAGTGTTGATAATTTCAGGGGTGGATCGATAACCACGGGAGAGCCGGAAAACTTGGGCATTTGGAAATCTATTTTGAAAGTTAAGTAAGAAGTTTGAGGTGGCACCGGCAAATGAGTAAATAGTTTGAGCCGCATCCCCCACAACACAAATTTCCTGCCGGCTTCCTAACCAAAGATTTAACAAACGCTGTTGCAAGGGTGAGACATCCTGGTACTCATCCACGGTGAAGTATCGATACTGATCCTGCACCCGCTCGCGCACCCCCCGATCCTCCTCCAACATACCAACTGTTAGCAGTAGTACATCTTCAAAATCTAAGGTGCGCTCTTGTTTTTTCAATGATTCATAAGCTTCATAAACTTGGGCAACCATTGAAAGATTTTCAGACTCCCCTTTGCTATTTGGCAATCGCACTAACCGATTATTAGCAATAGCTTCTTGTTGATAATTTTCAGGTGAGATCTCTAAAACTTTTGCCCATTCGATTTCACTTGCAATCTCTCGCAGTGCATTTACCTGGGCAGGAATTGCAACTTCCGCTCTAGTAATTGCTTGGCTAATAAAGCCAGATTTGGTAGTTAGCAGGGATGGAAATTGCCCACCGAAGGCGTATGGCCAAAAATACAGAAGCTGCTTTAGCGCAGCGGAGTGGAAGGTTCTTGCGCTGGCATTTGAAATACCAAGGGCGCGTAATCTTGCCCGCATCTCACCAGCAGCTTTTGCGGTAAAGGTAAGTGCTAATACCTTGGTTGGATCGGTAACTCCGGCATTAATTGCATATGCAATTCGATTAGTGATTACACGAGTTTTACCGGTACCAGCACCTGCAATCACACAGACTGGACCAGTTATTGCTTTTACAACCGCTAGTTGATCAGAATCTAGCTCTGCCAAAATTGCAGCATTATCTATCGCCATGATTCATTGCCAACCAAATCCTTATCCGCGTTCTCTCCATACCAAGCCTTGATCATCTGCCGAGCCACACTTATTTCCAGTGGAAGAATTAAAGTTTTATTTGCAATTGCATCTTTCATATCAGAACGAGTAAACCAACGAATCTCCTCAATCTCTTCACCATCTGGTCTGGCTATTTGCGGAGTATGAGTTATTGCTTCAAATGCAATCATTAAAGATGCTGGAAATGGCCAAGGTTGAGAACCTAGGTAATTGATCTGAGTTAGTTCAACACCTGCCTCCTCCATTACCTCTCTTGTAACGCAATTTTCAAATGATTCACCTGGTTCAACAAATCCAGCAAAGGTTGAAAATCTATTCTTTGGCCAAACTTTTTGCCTGCCTAATAAGATTCGATCCGCTTCATCCTTTACTAAAACAATTATTGCGCTATCGGTTCGCGGATAATGTTCACTTTGATCTGCAGGGCATCTTCGAACCGAGCCTGCTAACACAACCAAAGTTTTTTCTCCGCAGACAGCACACCTTGGATGCTTCTTATGCCAATTAGCTAGCCCCTGGGCATGAACTGCTAAACCAATATCTCTGGCAGATAAAAATGAGCCAACCTCTCGAAGTGTCTTAAACTCAACTCCTGCTACTTGATTGCTTTCTAAGTGGCGAACAAAAAATGGCTTTTCATCTTTAACTCCTAAGAAGTAATCACTTTGATCTAGATACTTACCAAGTTCTGCACCTGTTGTTAAAAGTAATTGATTATTTTTGGTCGCAAATTTTTCATCGCAAAAAAGCAGTACTTCTGCATCGGGCCAGGCTGAATCTAGATAGGTTGCATCACTTCGCAGATGGGCAGCGCGATCGACCTCAGCTGCTGCCAACGGAAGTTTTAGTGGTTTATGAGGCGCCATCACCGCCTGACCCTACTAGCCTGTCATCATGGTTGTCGCCCCCGTTCAAAAGATGAGAGTGATCTCATGGAATCTTTTACATGGCCAGAAAATTCCACCGACTGACTCTCAAAACTGGCAGGTGGAGTTAGAAAGTGCCGCTAAAAATGTGGCAGAAAAAATGCAACCAGATTTTTTGGCACTGCAAGAGGTTGATAATTTTCAAACAAGATCTGGTGGCATTAATCAAAGTAAATTGATTGCCGAAGTTATGCACCTTAAATACTGGGCATACCTACCAACGTTAATTGGTACACCAGGTGAAAAATGGCGCAAGGTTAAGGATTTAAATCAAGCAATTATTACTTCAGAGAATTATCAAAGTAGTGATGTGGCAAGTTATGGAATAGCTCTAGCAACCAATCTACCTATTAAAAAACTTTATGTTAAAAAGTTAGGTAGATCTCTCATTGGAATGCCGCTGCTTATTCCAAAAGATAACGGCAAGGGGGTTCGATTTATCTATGTTAAAGATGAACCAAGGGTTGCACTAATTGCCGAGCTAGAAAATGGATTAACAATAGCCACCACCCACCTTTCCTTTGTGCCCGGTGTAAATATTTTCCAGTTGAATAAACTTTCTTCTTTCCTAAAAAAACTAGCTGGGATTTCAGTACTTGCCGGTGATCTGAATTTGCCTGCAAATTTACCGAGCAAATTAAGTGGATTTAGATCAGTTTTATCGCAATCGACCTACCCAAGTTGGGGTCCCAAGATCCAATTTGATTACATAATGGCAAGGAAGAGCTTGTTAAAAACTTCTCGAGTAACCCACGAAGAGATTAAACCAACAAACCCTGGAATATCTGATCACATTCCAATTGGAGTAATGCTTCAAATCTGAAGCGGAACTCTACTTACTAAATTAATTAACCCCTGCTCATCTAAAATATCAGCTGGCCTAACGGTTTGATTATCGATAACGTAGTGAAAAGCAGCCGAGATATTTTCAATTGGAAGATTCTTCAGTTTTGCATAGGCAAGTCGATACATAGCAAGTTGTATTGAGGCTGATTGAAGATCATCACCGGATTTAACCTTTCCAGTTTTCCAATCCACTACCTCATAATGCTCAGCATCCACCTTATAAACTGCATCAATTCTTCCTCTAATCAAGGTGGCATCAATCATGGTTTCAAAACCAACCTCAACATCAATTGGTGCTTTCTTTGCCCAATCACTTGCCAGCCAAGCCTCTTGCAACTTATCTAGTGGCGCATCTTGATCAGAGCTGGCAGTTGAATTGAGATTAAACAACTCATCCATTGAGATCAAAGCTGGGTGCTTAAAATGGTTTTCAAGCCAAAGATGAAACTCTGTTCCTCTTCTTGCATATTTATCAATGTGGTTTGGCATTGGTCTTCTTAATCTAAGGGCAAGCTCTTGTGGATCATTAGCAAGATATAGCAAGGTTGAAACTGACAATCTAGTTGGCAAAATTACATCTTGCTTACTACTTTTTGATTTAATTTCATTAATTATCATTTTTAAGTCCGTAAGCAAACCAACCTTTTCATCATCGGTAGATTTTGCAACAAGTTGCTCAACCTCTTCCTTGGTGTATGACTGGGATGAATCAACTAATTTAGCTACCTCTTGCAGCTTTAAAATAGCTGGATTTGTCTTGGGCCAAGTGGCGGTAATTGGGTTTTCCTTCATTGGATTTATTCCATCTGGAATCTCTGAACCTGCAATAACAGTTGCACCTGCAATATTGATTGCTGCATTAGCAAACAATTGAAATAGCCTGCTTGGTGCAACAGCATTTTCACCAGTTCTAAAATGTGAGGTTGTGCAAATTAAGCCTTGCTTTGCCCTAGTAATTGCAACATATGCCAGGCGCATCTCCTCCATGGCTTTGCGAGCTTTCCACTGATCACCAAAACTTTCTATTCCATCCTTTAAATTCTTATTAGTTGAAAAATTCTCAAAGGTAATTGATGGTAGTTGTTGATAATCACCACGCATGCTGACTGGAATGCTGCCAGCATTGGTTATCCAGTTATCTGACTTTTTACCAATATTTGGAAAATTCTTCTCTGCCAAACCAGGAATAGCAACATAATCCCATTCAGCACCCTTTGCTGCGTGAATGGTTAAAATCTGAACCGCATCACTTCTAACATCAACCTCTGCTGGTTTTAATCCACCCTCTGCATCTTGAGCAATCTTTAACCATTGCAAGAAGTTAAATAGCGTGCCACCATTTTTTTGAAATCTAGCCGCCTCATCTAAGAAGCGATCAATGTTTCTGCGACCATTTTGCCAGCCATCTCTTACTAATACTTCAGTATCAAGTGATAAAAACTCAGATACTTGTGAAATTGCATCGGTGATTGAACCAGTTAAATTACGTCTTAGGGTGCGAAGTGAGAGTGCAAATTTTCTTAATCTAGCTAATCCTTCATCGGTAAACTCTGGAGTCTTTTGATATTTTTTTAACTCTGCTGGGGTTAAAATCAATAATTGCTCTAATGATTCAATGATTGAGCCGGCAGCAAACTCATCGGCGGTAGTTGCGATCTCAATACTCTCCTCAAGTGCCTGCTTTAGTTGAGCACCACGTGAGTAATCATTTGCTCTGGCAAATGATTTAGTAAAATTACCAAGTGCCATTAAATCTCTAGCACCTAGATTTAGATGTGGTCCAGTAAGTAATCGTATTAGAGCAGTGCCAGATTCAGGCATAGTAAGTGTGCGCAGCAGCGCAATAATGTCGGCTACTTCAGGAGTATTAATCAAGCCGCCAACTCCAACAACATCGGTTGGGATATTTAACTCACCAAAGGCGGATTGAATTAAATCAATTTGTGATCTGCTTCTGACCAATACTGCAAAGGTTGTCTTCTTATCTGCCGGTAATTTCTCTCGCTCTTTATCAAACCAGTACTTGGCAAAGTAGGAAGCAATCTCCTGCCCTTCTTGAATTTGCGTATCATAAACAGCGCAAATAACCTCACCTGTCTTTGCATTTGGTCTGGCAGTTAACTTTGCAATCTGTTTCTCAGTTGAGATTTGATCAATTACAACATTTGCCAGATCCAGTATTGAATTATCATTTCGCCAAGTTGTTAGAAGATTAAATCGCAATGCTTTGCTACTAAAGGATTGTGAGAAAGTATCTAAAGTTTCAGAGCTTGCGCTGCGCCAGCCGTAGATGGCTTGGTTAGGGTCGCCAACAGCTGTTACTGGATGATTATTTCCATAAAGATTTGAAAGGAACTTAATTTGGTTAAAAGATGTATCTTGATACTCATCAAGTAAAACAACTTTATATTTGCTTCGCTCAATCTCTCCGATGTCATCACTATGGTTTGACTTACTTTCACTAACCAACCGAGCAGCAATAGACATATGATCATTAAAGGTTAATAGGCCATTTTCTTTTCGCCGGCGATCGAAGGCATCCACAATCGGCAAGATTGCCAGCCGCTGTTGTAACTCTTCTTTAAATTCAATTACCGGAACAGTTTGTCGGTCACTAAATTGTGAGAGTTTGGAAAGTAATTTCTCGGTGTAATCAATGATTTCATCCGCGCTTCGATCATTTTCTGCTAATTGGGTGGATAAATCCATAACCTCTTGCACAACTGAGGCAGTTGAACCATTAATTGGTAAATCATTTCCAGAAAATCTAGTGACCTCTTCAAATGCAATCTGCCATGCAGCTGCCTCACCAATTGGATCAGCATCGGCATCAATACCGATTCGAATTGCATGATCGGCTAAAACTTTGCCAGCGTATGAGTGATAGGTAGAGACAGTTAATTCCGACTCATCTAAGTGATCTGGCAAAAGACCAGCTTTTTTTAGTTGGCGAAGGCGATATTTAATTCGCTTTGATAGTTCACCAGCTGCTTTTCTTGTGAAAGTTAAACCCAGTAATTGGTTTGGGGTAATGATTGAGTTTGCTACTAAAAATAAAACTCGCTGGCTCATGGTTTCTGTTTTGCCAGATCCAGCACCTGCAATAACTACAGCTGGTGCCAGAGGGGACTCGATAATTGGAATTTGCTCCTGCGTTGGCACTCTAAAAGAAGGATCAACTGCAGTAATTTTCTTTGCGATATCTAGCGCTGAGTATTTAATGCTCATAAATCAATCACCGACTTACCTGCTGGCTGTATTGGGCAAGAGGATTTAACTGCGCAACTTCGACAGCGATCATTAATAATTGCGACAAAGCTTTTATCACTCATCCCGATAGCAATCTCTGAAATCTCTGCACTTACCGCTTTAGCATCAACTAGATCTTGCGGGCGTGGTTTTGCTTCCTTGCCTTTATGATCTCCTACGAAAATTAGTTGCGCACCAGCCACCTCCTGATGTTCTAACTTATTCTTAAAACCATCATTAACCACCGCTAATTGGTAGCTTTGTAATTGCTTGTTACTTTGGGCATCTTCAAAGGAAATTGGCGTAGCCCCTGTTTTTAAATCAACAATGTAATACTTTCCTTCACTTGTTAACTCCACTCGATCTATTGAGCCAGATACAACTGCATTCCCTAACTTAAACTCAAACTTTTCTTCAACACCAATTAACTTATTTTTATTACTCAAATGCCAACCATAGAATTTTTGCAACATTAATGCTGCTCTGCGGTATTCGTAATCTTTTATCCAGCCCTTGTTCATATCAATTAATGACCAAGCACCTTTTAACTTCGCCTCTAGTTGATCTAAGGTAAGAGATGGTTGATCCTTTAATTGGGCGGCAATCACATGGATGGCGGAGCCAAGTACTTGAGCAGTTGAATCTGCATCTTTGCCACCACTTTGTTCTAACATCCACTTAAGTCCACACTCAGTAAAGGATTCAAGTGAGCTAGGTGAAATTCTTAACTGCTCATCTTCGCCAATAACTGGCAGCTCTGTTGATGGCGGTGTTATGCCAATCCAATTTTTTGGATCCGCTGCTCTAACCCCATTGCTGGCCAATGTTTTAAGAGCTTTTGCTGCAAACTTTGAATCTTCATCGCTGGCATAACTTGCCATCCGGCGCAGCGCTGCCACCAATGCAGGTTGGGTAATAGATCTTTGAGTTTGGCTTATTTGAATATCTTCCGGTGCTAACTTTTCAAAGTATCTAGAGGGTTGATTATCTTCATGGGCAACTGCGGTTATAAATATCTGCTTACTAGCTCTAGTTAATGCAACATTTAATAATCTTTTCTCATCCTCTGCTAGCCCAGCAGCTGAAATCGCATCTAGTTGTTCAGCATTGCTGATGCCATGTCGAAATATTTCAACTAATCGCTCAGAGCCAAGTAATGATCCGCGTTGCTTTAAGTTTGGCCAACTACCCTCTTGCATTCCAGCAAGTGCCACATATTGCCACTCTAAACCTTTGGCTGAATGCACTGTCATTACCTGCACTACCTCACCGCGCTGTGCGGTAGCGGTAATACTGTCGGAGAGAATTTTCTCGCCAAGAAGTTGATCTATAAAAAGGGATGGTTTAGCACCAGGTAGGCGCTCGCTAAAACGTCTGGCAACTTCAAATAAAGTAATTACCGCATCAAGATTTTGATCAGCAATCCCACCTCGCACGCCCCCTGCCAGCGCAGTTTGTTGCCAAATTTGTGAAATCAAATCACCTTCATAATTCTTACCATTACTCCATATGCTCCACAGTAAATCTGAAATATCAGATGAGTTGCTTAAACTCTTTTTAGCTACTTTAATCAAATCATTAATTCGCTTAAGGCTAGTTAGTTGATCCCATGGTAGATCAGCACTCGGTGAGGTCAAGCAATCTAAGATCAATTCAGTTGAACTCTTAACCTGATCACCACTTTGCGCTCTAGTTAGAGCAATTCGCATCTGCCTAATTGATATTGCATCTGCGCCGGCAAACTCACTCTTTAACAACTCTTCAACTTGCTCCCAGTTGCTAGTGGTCAGTTTTAATTGGCCCAAGGCAATTTGTGCGATGGTGATTATTGGTCGAATTGCTGGGTTATCAGCTAAGGAAAGTGCGGTGGCATCGATTTCAACTGGAATTGAGTTCATTGCAAATGCTCGTTGTAGTGCAGCTATTTGCGCACCAGGGGATCTAACAATTACTGCCATCTGCGACCATGGAAGGCCATTAATTAAGTGCACTGATCTAAATTTATGCGCAATAAAATTTGCCTCTTCACTCACACTACTTAGCAGAACAGTTTGTTGGGCAGGATTACTTCGCAATTTACTTTGCAGAGTTATCTTGTCCTTGATTCCAAACTGCTCTAAATCTGCCAGCAAGTTCTCGGGATCTGCTCCTCTAAATCTACCCACCGCACTTTGTGGATCAGCAAAGATCACTAACTCATGATTACTTAGTAGTTTTAGTAATTTTCGCTGCGCCCGATCTGATTCTTGAAACTCATCGACATATATGACTTGAAACAATTTGCGGTATTTATCAAGTAATCTCTGATTACTCTCAAGTTTTTCTGTAGCTAAAATAATTAACTCACTCGGATCAACCCGGTTAAATGAGTGAGTTGTAGTGCCATCGCGCAACGCCATCGCACTTTTATACTTTTCCCAAAACTGACAGATCGCAGGCCAGTACCTTTGCTCATATTTTTTAGCAAATGTAATTAACTCCTGCGGTGAGCTGCCTCTTTCAGTAGCACGGCTAATAAATTCACGAAGCTCCTTAGCAAAGCCTCTGGTGGTTAGGGCCGCACTTAAATCAGCTGGCCATAAGGTTTGCGATGGATCAGCAGCATCTAGCGCTAATAATTGCCTGATCTGCGCATCCTGTTCAGCACCGGAAAGTAGAACATATTTTTTCTCATTAGAACTTTCCAAATTTATTGGATCATTTAAAATCATAAATGCTAAGGAGTGAAAGGTTCTTGCAATTGGTTCGGCAACTGTGTGTAGGGCTGGGTTTGCAGATGCGATTTGATCTCGCAATTTGCTGGCTGAATCTCGGCCATAGGTAATTGCCAATATTGAGTTTGGATCAAAACCTTGCGAAATTCGATTTGAGATCGCAGCAATTAAAGTGGTGGTTTTTCCAGAGCCAGCAGAGCCTAGAACTAATAATTGTGAGCTGCGGTGATTTATAACTTGAAGTTGTTCACTGGTTAATTCATGATTTGCAATTTGGGCCTGATTTGCGCCAGCTCTAACTAGATTTAACTCGATAGTATTTTTTGCGCTGGCCACGGCTTAATTTAACAAGCCGGCGCTGACATTAAGGGTTATTACCCAATAATGGTTATGAGTTCTCGTTTGCTCGCTTATTTTTGGAAGTAATTCGAGCCCGAGTTGATCCATCCAAAATAACCTTGCGAATTCGAACAACCGCTGGGGTTACCTCAACGCACTCATCTTCACGACAAAATTCAAGAGCACCTTCCATATTTAATTTCTTCGCTGGAATTAAACGCTCTGATTCATCAGTGCCAGATGCTCGCATATTTGTTAACTTTTTCTCTCTTACGCAGTTAACATCCATATCCTCACTTCGTGAGTTCTCACCAATAACCATTCCTTCATAAACCTCATCGCCTGGTTCAACAAATATTGAGCCGCGATCTTGTGTGCCATAAAGTGCGTAGCTAGTAACTGATCCCATTCGATCTGAAACTAATGAACCAGTTGAGCGAGTGCGCAACTCACCATGCCAAGCCTCATAACCATCAAATACATGGTGAAGTAATCCAGTACCACGAGTTTCAGTTAAGAATTCAGTTCTAAAACCAATTAGGCCACGGGATGGAACTCGGTAATCCAGACGAATCCAACTAGTGCCATGGTTAACCATCTGCTCCATTCGCCCCTTACGCAGAGCCATAAGCTGGGTAATCACACCTAAGTACTCCTCTGGCGCATCAATTGATAAACGCTCCATCGGCTCATGTACTTTGCCATCAACAATTTTGGTAACAACTTGAGGTTTGCCAACTGTTAATTCAAATCCTTCACGTTTCATAATTTCAACTAATACTGCAAGTTGTAATTCACCACGTCCCTGCACCTCCCAGGTATCTGGGCGATCGGTGTTTAGAACGCGAAGTGAAACATTTCCTACCAACTCAGCATCAAGTCGACCCTTAACTTGGCGAGCAGTTAACTTATTTCCACTCTTGCCAGCAAGAGGTGAGGTATTAATACCAATAGTCATCGAAATACTTGGCTCATCAACTGTGATTAATGGCAGAGCGTGAGGATTTTCTAGATCAGCCAAAGTTTCACCTAAGGTAATAGTTTCAATTCCTGCTACCGCAATAATGTCTCCTGGATGGGCCTCCATTGCTGGCACCCGATCTAGTGCTTCAGTAATTAAAAGCTCTGAAACTTTAACTCGCTCAGTTGAGCCATCAGTTTTAATCCAAGTAACTGATTGCCCCTTCTTAATAACTCCTTCTCTTACTCGGCAAAGAGCTAGCCGGCCTAGGAAGGGAGATGAATCTAAGTTTGTAACATGTGCTTGTAGTGGTGCACCCTCATGGTATTCCGGTGCTGGAATAGCAGAAAATATTGTGTCAAATAAAACATCTAAGTTCTCTTTATTTGGCATGCCACCATCTGCTGGTCGATCAAGGGATGCCTTACCAGCTTTAGCTGATGCGTAAACAATTGGAAACTCAATTTGATCTTCATTGGCATCTAAATCTAAGAAGAGTGCGTAAGCCTCATCAACAACTTCAGCAATTCGTGAATCTGGTCGGT
>Ga0208787_1001295_pt1 | contig 11081 bp, 8 predicted proteins | sample Wag4_2014_7_11_FD_187362 | JGI IMG/M metagenome (GOLD analysis project Ga0208787, IMG submission 187362) | Fresh water microbial communities from Ohio, USA - Utica-2 Time Series HT 2014_7_11 (SPAdes) (version 2) | ecosystem: Environmental > Aquatic > Freshwater > Water tank | place: USA: Ohio... | reverse complement strand
TCAAAAAGGAATTGCTGAACAGAGCCAGGGAGCCGTCGTAGTTAAAAATCCTAAGATTTCAGAAGAACCTTTTTTGATACGTAAATCGGATGGAGCTTTTCTTTACGGAACGACCGATCTGGCAGCCCTCCAATCTCGCATTCTTGAACTTCATGCAGACCGAATCATTTATGTGACTGATGGACGGCAACAACTTCACTTTCAATGGCTTTTCGACACTGCGATTCGATGGGGCAAAACTGTTCCACTGGAGCATGTTTGGTTTGGCTCGATACTTGGACCTGACCGAAAGCCTCTAAAAAGCCGAGATGGCTCCCCCATTAAATTGGTCGATCTACTGAACGAGGCTAAGGAACGCGCAAAGAAAATCCTTTTAGAAAAACGTCCGGATCTTGACGAAAAGACACTTGAAACGAAATCCGAACTCCTCGGCATTGCGAGCCTCAAGTATGCGGATCAGATGCCTGGCCGTAATCTCGACTATGTTTTTACTTGGGAGAAATTATTGGCTTTTGACGGCAACACTGCGCCCTACATTTTAAACGCCTATGTTCGCTCCCGCTCAATTCTGAGGAAAGCTGGGGTGAGTGCCCCTCCTTCTCATAAGATTCACCTTGAAGAACCCGCGGAAGAAGAGCTTTCGCGGCACTTACTCCGTTTTAGTGATGTTATTGAACTTGCCTCAAGCGATCGCAAGCCGCACCACCTTTGCGGGTACCTCTTTGAAACCGCTGGCCTTTTCCATAGGTTTTTCGAAAACTGTCCTGTTCTTCAAGCCAAGACGCAATCATTACAGGAGTCCCGCCTAACACTAGCGGGTCTTACGGGAGACGTATTGCGGGATGGATTAAATCTTCTTGGTATATCGACCCTTGAGGAGATGTGATAACCCAAGGCACCTTGCTCGATTGTATCTAGGGGCTCACTCTTTCAGCATCACCCCAAAGGCTTTCCAAGCGGTAAAAATTACGTCGCGCAGAGTGCATGATGTGCACCAAAACGTCCCCATAGTCCAAAATCATCCACTGGCTGGCAGCCTGCCCAGTAGAACGAAATACCCTCCGACCCGCACTCTCCACCCCACGCTCAATCTCGCCTGCGATGGCTTTTATCTGTGGCTCGTTTTCGGCCGACACAATCACGAAGAAATCCGAAGGACCACCCACCTTGCGTAGATCGAGGATAACAGGGTCGATTGCTTTTTTATTGAGCGCCAAACTTGCTGCAACCTTGGCCAATTCTAAACCCTCGGGAATCATCGGTAGGATCGACTTTCGCATATACACTTCTCCAGATCTTCTAAAACCAATCCTCGAATCGATAGCCCTCTCAAAACTCTTTGCCTAATTTCAGTCGAGGAGAGATCAAAACGAACAGGTAAAATTGTCATACGAATGCCACGCCGCGGCTTGGGAGTTTCAGGCCTAGGAAAAACCAGGAAATGAACCCAGCGTGCTAAACGACGAAAGTCCTTCCACTGAGGAAGTAAACTCCACTGATCTGAACCCATAATCCAGAAGAGCGCTCCTTGAGGAGCCTTCTTTTTCCAGTAAGCAGCCGTATCCACTGAGAAGGAAACACCAGAGCGCTTTATTTCCCAATCCGACACCTGGGCCCATTTCTGACCTGAAAGACCTTTCTTCAACCATCTTAACCGCTCCTTTGCGCTAGCTTTTGGTTGCAATGATTTGAGCGGGGATTGAGCACATGGAAGGTAAACGACTTTGTCCAAGCGAAGACTCTCCCAAGCGGTTCGTCCAATGAGAAAGTGGCCCAAGTGGAAAGGGTCGAACGAACCTCCAAACAATCCGATTCGTTCGTTCAGAATATACTCCGGTCTACCTGAATCTTGTCATTGGGCTTAAGGCGAATGTCGCGACCTTGGTCGGCTTGGATTTCCTTTGCGTTAAACTCTTGGGTTTGTCCTCCTTGGGTTAAGCGAACTCGTCGTCGGTTGGCAAAATCTGTAAATCCGCCACAAGCGGCAACAGCCCCCAAAGCCGTCAGATCTTTTGTGTAAGGTACACGTTGAGGCATCCTCACCTCACCCGTCACATCCACGAACCTTTGCTCCTTAAGGTCAACAGTTACATTCGGGTTGGTGAATATTTCCTCCTTTAGATAGGTCGACTCAATTAACTTTTTTAGCTCAACCGTTGTATTGTTGGCCGCAACAAGGCTACCAATATGGGGCATCGAAATTTTACCGCTTTCATCAATCTTGACTTCAAAAATACCCTGATCTTGTGTGGGCACGCCGGTAAGACGAATGATCAACGTATCGCCCCCCCGTAATAGGTCACTTGTATCAATATTAGTGCCCACAGTCGTTGCCGCAGGAGTAATCATCGAATCGGTTAGGGGCTTTGAAGTCGATAAACCAGCACTTCCAGCGGGTGTATTTGTAGAGAGGATTGTCTGAGAAGCTGTTCCAACCTGGATGGATTGAGATAAAAGGGGCAACGGTGCTACAAGAAGAGTGATAAAACAGAGCGCAAAACAAGTTGGATACATTAGAACCTATCCTGACCTTGCGGAGGTCGTACAAAAGTGATTTTTGGAGCCTGTTGTGATTCCGAAATAGGCTCCTCGACAGGCTGAATCTCGATCTCATTTTCAGAGACTACTGTTTCTGAGGTGCTTGCCCGAGTGGTAGCCTGCTTGGCCCTTGGGGCTCTTGGAGTGCGCTTTTTATAGCCATACTGGGTCGAATAACCTGCATAGTAGTAGTAGTTATCATCCGTCTTGATATTCACGTTATTTAAGATGACACCGAAGAGCTTTCCTCCAACGTCCTCGATGACTCGCTTCGCTCTTTGGGACACATTTCTTGGATAGCGGCGATGCTGAATAAGGAGCAGAGTTACATCGACCTCCTGACTTATCACGGATGCATCACTGATTCCCAGCACCGGAGGCGAGTCGACCAAGATAACATCATAGTTAGGGCGACAGGTTTCCAGTAAGGAGGAAAATCTTGCGCGACTGAAACCACCCAAATCCTCTGGCCCCAAACTTCCGGCAGTCAGAACCTCAAGATTAGGAATGGAAGTTGTTTGAATAAGTTCATCCAAAGATGCCTGTCCAGCAAGGTACTCCCCAAGGCCCAGTGTATTTTCGATTTGCAATGCGTTATGTGCATTTGGCCTTCGTATATCGCCATCGATCAAAAGAACCTTCATTCCACTTTGCGCGCATACCCATGCCAAATTAAAGGTGGTCGTTGATTTGCCCTCACCTGGTCCACCGCTCAGAACAGTGATCGTGCGGGCAATCGAACGTGCTCCAGTTAAATTGAGCTTAGCACAAAGAATTCGATACCCCTCGGCAAAGCGCGAATTTGGGTCGTCTTGGGAAAGAAACTTCGCCCCCTTGGGAATTACCGCCAAAACACTGATTCCCAAAAATCTCTCAACGTCATCCATCGTCTTGATGCTCGTATCCAAGTACTCAATGAAGAATGCTAAGCTCAACCCTAAAACCAGACCCACCACCATACTAAGAGCTAGATTTAGTTTGAGGTTGGGTTTCACGGGACGCACGCCCGGTTCGGCACGATTCACTACCTGCACGGGCCTTGTTTCGATTCGCGATTCAACCGACTGCTGGCGATATCGAGACATTAAAACCTCCAAGAGCTGGCTTTGGGTCTCGAAATCACGCCTTGCTTCATTATAGGGAGCCAAACGATCTGTCCTGTCTGCCCTCAACTGCCCACGCAATTCAGTCACCTCTTTCTCAAGGCTCTCAACACGTGCTTGGGCCACACTTAAATCAATCGACAAAGCCCTTCGGATTCCCGTCACGAGTTTATTGAGCTGATCTCGCCGCTCAGACACAGCCTTGATCGCAGCCTGCATCTCGGGATGCTTTTTTCCATATCCCTGCTTCTGCATCGATGCCACATTTTGCAGCGCCTGCAAATACTGCTGCTTGGTTGAGGCTGTGGTGCTGTCCTCAAGTTGAAGAGCAGGCAAAGTGGATTCGAGCTGCTCAATTGTTAAATCCGCGACTTTCTCAAGGCGGACTTTCCGAGAGATCATATCCGAACGCAATTCACTCAGTGCCGCCTCTTTCCTCTGAATCTCCATATCGGACAGCGTGGTGGATTGAACCTGAGCACTTGCGCCAGGGAGTTCGTCAATTTTCAAATCTCTACGGAGAGACTCGACTTTGGCAGCGGCTTCAGTAACCAGCTTTTTCTGCTTCTGCACTTCCCCATCCAGAACCTTCAAACCCGAGTCACTTCTTCCGGTAATTTCACTACGCCGAAACTCCTCATACGAATCCGTAATTGTGTTCGCATACAAAGCCGCTTCCTCGGGTTGGGTGCTTTGACACACGACTTCGATAAGCTTGGTGTTTCGAAATGGCCTGACCTCCAGATAGCTCTTTCGGAAAATCATAAAGGCCTGATCATCGCTGATAGAACCCTCGGGCAACTCCATCGCCTTGCAGAGCCGCGACGCCACTCCCAGCTTCGTAATAACCGGATAGAGGACTTTTTTACTTTGAATCAGCTCGAATTCGGTCTGAAAGAATACTGGATCGAAAGCCTCAAAGGAGGTTTGAAAAACCTGCAAATCACGGTTCTCTTTTTCAACGCGTAAAACGGCAGAAGATTCATAAATCTTGGGCTGTAACTTTGTTACGACGAATCCTGTCGCCATGACCAGCGTTAAGATGGTTACGGAAGTAGGCCAACGATTCCGAATAACACGCCATAAGTCGTTGACGTGGAAAGAGGCTTCCCCTGCATTTTGGGTCGCTGAACCATACCCATAGGGTGGTGGGGTTTCGCTAAACTCGCTCACAACCCCAAACTACTCGGGTTCGGAAACTTTCGCAATCAGTAGGTACCGCGCACCCCTATATAGACTACGTTCCGATTGTAACTGCCTCCATTGGAATTATTTTCATCAAAATAGGACTGAAAGGTGCTAAAAGTATAACCCAACTCTGCCGAGAGGTATGGATAAAAGGCATAAGACAATTTGCAGTTATAATTCGCAACAGTTTGCTGCCCGCTTCCTTGGTATCCTCCGTAAATACGGAGGCTTTGCTCTTTATCGTACTCTGGTGTGTAAATGGCAAGTTGAACGCTTAATGATTGGACAAGTTTCAGCTTCTCCGTGAAAGCATGGTCTGAACTAAGACTTAAGTTGTACGATTCAGAATCAGAGGAGGTGGCTTGAGTTGACTGCTGCACTTGAATTGAAAAGCCAGCCGAAACTGAATTTTGCTGTCCGTAATTCCAAGTCGAACTCAAAGAAACAAAAGGATAAACCGCAATCTCCTGCTCCCCGCTGTTAAGACCCCCTGCCCCAACATTGAGAGGGTTATCGTTTGTGCCAAAATTATCGTTAAGCTGAATACCTGCACGACCCGTGAAAAACAGTGTCGGCAGAAAAGTGTGATCTGCACCCAAGGTGATAGCAAACTGCTGGTTGTCCCGAAAGGTTTGGTCGCTGTAGTAATCAAAGAGTTGATAGTCGAGCGAGAAGGTGCCCACCGTCTCGGGAGTAAAATCCAAACGGAATTGCTGAAACGCACCGTTATTCATGTAGTTGGACTGCGAAGCACTGCCGGACTGAATGGCACCCGCGTTGTTATAGCTGGCAGGACCGTCGGAATTCACTACCTGGTTGTTCCAGCGCGTGACCATGGAAAGCCGGTCCGTAAGACGGTAGTCTGCTTTGATTGTTCCCAGATTAATTATACTGCCTTGGGTGTTGGTCACAGGTGCTAAACCAGCAGAGAACTGGGTGCCGATCGGTTGCTCAAAGTAATTAAAATTGTCCGCGATCGTAATACTGAAACGCGGGTCAAAAGCGTACGTGTATTGACCTGTAAAAGTCTGGTTGTACTGAATGTCGACAGACGAATTGAGGCTTGGGTAGTAGATTCCTTGAAAATCGTATCTCGCGGAGAGATCCGCTTGTAATCCCGTGTAGTTGTAGCCGAGGGAGGGATTCACGCTCGAGTAGGTACTCGATTGAACATCATTCGAACTCTGATACGACTGAGTCAGCGGATTGCTGTCGTATCCCTCCCGAATAGCCACAGTGGCAGTGAAAGGTTTTGCACCCTGCTGGCCAGCCGATCCTTCTATCTGAGGAGAGTTAACGCCCGATGTTATCTGAGCAAAGTTGACGCTCGAAGATCCAATGAAAATAGCCCATATCAGAAGTGATCTGACTAAAGGCTTGGATAAACCTGCCGACATCCACTAAATCTTGTGGTTCGCAGAATTTATTCAATATAAAGACACACCCTATAGTCCTGTTTTGTTAAAGAACTACCAATAACCTGTTAAAAATTTAAAAAATTCTATTAATAACTAAAAACCAACTAGTTCCATCTTTTTTGTATCGATAAAAGTAAATAGTCGTTATTTGGAGGAAGCGAAGTAACAAAGGATTGAGGCAGATCAGGTGGTTTTTGCCTCCGAATGACATCTGCCCACGCAGCCCACTCTGAATTTTCTTGGAGCATCTGACTATGCATCTTCACATCCGAACTGGCGGGTGTGAAAAGAATGCTAAAAATCGGAGTGACTCGATCGTGGATTTTAATCAATTCATCTCGCGTGGCAGGAACCCACAAAGTGGGTTGGTTGGAATACCAAGCCTCGGCCGCAGGCAAATCACTTGCCTGAAACTCTTTAGGCTCAAACCACGATCGCATGAATAAAAATATAGGTGGATAAGTTGGTGGATAAGCAAAAGGCGCAGTGTCCGACCGAACCACTTGGTACGTCAAGGGGGCGGTAGCTAGGACACCAAAGAGTACGACGAATATTTTTTTAAGTAGATCCACCTCCAGGTTCCATCGTTCGACTAAAACAAAGAGGCCAGCAGCCCCATAAACCGATGCCAAAGGCAGAAGAACCATCAAAACAGGATAGGATCCCGGTCCACCATCTCGAACAACAAATGCCGTAGCTAGAATTAGGCCACCTACCCCACCAAGCCAAAGAAGTTTTCCTGTAGCTGCGGAAATTCGCCGAAAGCCGTGTAGAACGCTAAATAGACCCAATGTGCCCGCGAGAGTTGCTCCGCAAGAAATGGGGCCTTGCGAAATAAGGAACGTTATTCCACGAATGGCAGATCCTAAAATACGACTCCAAACATTTGTCTTTTCGATGTCAAAGTTATAAGTTCGCCAAACGAGATTTCCTGGGTAGTGGGCGGAATCGGATATCAGATAAGCCCAATTTAGGCCAATAGGATTTCTCGTCTTAACCCAAAGCCAGCCCAACCAAGCAAAAAAGAGGACCAGTGGGATCGCAGTGCCAAGCACCAACCAGATCCGACCCCTATGAAAAAGAGCAATGCCACAAACCAGTAGTGCCAAAACAGGCCAGATGTGAATCATCTGAACCAACGGGGTAAGACCTAAGGTAAACCCAGCAATTCCAAACCACAGACCCCCTCGGGACGACAATTCCTCAGGATTTTCTTCGCCAACCAATCCTCGATAAAAAAAATACCCCGACCACGCATACAAAAAAACGACCAGGCAAACAGCGCCGCCTGAGACTGCCTGGTTCCATAAGGCCGTACTTCCTATAAAAAAGACTGCTGACAAGATTCCGACGCCAAAATCAAACTGCCCAGCCCCCCAAAGATAAACGGCCAAGACAGTGAGCGACACACATACCAAATTGAAAATTAAAACAATGTAGTCGGGAGGATAGACCCTCATTCCTTTGATCGCCTCAGGCGAAACGGACATAGAGATCTTTCCCGATATTTGCCCCAACTTGAAAAGGCCCCCTAACAGAACTGGATATAAAGGAGGGTTTAAAGTCTCAGGGAAAGCACTTACCTCTGGGGCATCATTTCCAAACTGTGCCCGCACCTGCCACAAAGCCAGTGGCCGAATCAGTTGGGTCGTTAACCCCTGGCCCGTAGCGATTTGGCGTGCCTGTTGGGCAAGGTCCATCGCCTCCTGAGTCTTTAAGCCATTGAATTCACTAATCCCGATCCATCCAACGAGAAAGATCGTCAAAAAAGCCAGCGCAATCACAACCAGCGCTCTTCGCAACCCTCCCTCCTCCAAATTGTAGAGCAAACTCTGAATGGAACTCACTGGGTTATCTTACCTTTCTTAGGAGATTGAGCCAGCTTACGGTGAAGCGTTCGACGACTTATGCCCAGAGCTTGAGCCGCCTTGGAAATGTTTTTTCCAGTTTTATCCATCGCCGCATCAATCAGGCTTTTCTGGATTTTATCGAGCCGTAAGCTCGCTGGCTCAATCTGCGGCTGAATTCCGTCACTCCCTCTTCGCAGTGAGTTAGGCAGATCATCAGGCTCAATTGTTTTTCCCTTAGCTAAAACCACCCCGTGCTCAACAGCCGTTCGTAACTCACGAACATTTCCCGGCCAACGATAATCCATAAACAACTTGATGCTGCTAGGAGCAAAAGACAGATCCCCTTTCCCGTTCTCCAAGCTGTACTCCTTGCGAAAAGATTCCGCCAGAATCGGAATATCCTCTGGCCTTTCTCGCAAGGGGGGTATCTGAATTTGGACAACCCGAATCCGAAAGTAGAGATCCTCCCGAAATTTTCCCTCCTGCACCAAACGATCTAAACTTCGATGAGTCGCCGCAATGAGCCGAACATCAACATTGATCAATCGATTTCCTCCCACTCTCTCTAAAGTCCGCTCCCCCAAAACTCTTAAAAGCTTCACCTGTGTGGCGGCATCAATTTCCCCGATTTCATCCAGAAAAATGGTTCCACCTTGAGCCTGCTCAAAACGACCCGTTCGCATCTCCGTTGCCCCTGTGAAACTTCCTTTTTCATGACCAAAGAGCTCACTCTCTAGCAGCTGTGCAGAAAGTGCCGCACAGTGAACGGCAATAAACGGGCCCCTTTTTCTCGAACTTAACCCATGCAAGGCTCGTGCAACCAATTCCTTTCCCGTTCCGCTTTCACCCTCAAGCAAGACGCTCGCCTTTGAATCAGCAACCTGACGAACTCGGTCCAAAACTTTTTCGATTGCCGCCGACTTTCCCAAAATTCGATCCAGTCCAAAGGAACGATTTAACTGTGCTTTCAAATGAACATTTTCTTGCTCCACTTGGACAGTTCGAACCGCCCTTTGCAAAAGAAGTTGAGCATGCTCCAAATCCAAAGGCTTCGTGACATAATCATAGGCTCCTTGCCGCATGGCCTCCACAGCGCTCTCCACGGAACCATAGGCAGTCATGACTACACATGGGGGTGGAAGACTCTGCCGCTGGCACAACTTGAGAACGTCTAAACCACTTTCGTTTCCTAATCGCAGATCCGTGAGAACCACATCCATCGGCTCAGACTTCATCAGATTTTTTGAACTTTCTACATTGGCAGCTAGAAAGACTTCAAAATTATCTTCCAGGGCGCGACGCAGCGCATCCCTTGTGTTTTTTTCATCATCCACTACAAGCAACTTTGGCCTCATACGGAGGCCCCCTCTGCCTCTACCCCTGAGGTTTCCGTCAGCAGATGAACCCGCTTTTCATATATAGGAATTAAAATCTTCACTGTTGACCCCTTCCCCTCACGGGTCGTGATCTGCACAGATCCACCATGTTCGCGGGCTATTCTTTGAACAATCATGAGTCCCAGTCCTGTGCCATCTTTGCGGGTCGTAAAAAAGGGAGTGCCTAAATGAGGAAGATCATCAGCGGAAATTCCTGACCCATTATCCCTACACTCAAAAACCCAAAAATCACCTTCCCGACGCACATGAATGGAAATTAAACCCTGCTCTCCGGCCGCCTGCATTGCGTTGCGGACTACATTATAAATCGCCTGTTTCATCTGTTCCCTATCCATCGGAACCCGAGGAGTATCGGAACTCAACTGCTTTTCCAAAAGAATTCCACGGTCTTTAAGCTCGATCTCAAGCGGAAGGAGTGCTTCCTCTATAACCGCCCCTGAGTCCTCCAGGGTTTTCTTTACAGGTTGAGGTCGGATTGCCCGCAGAAATTGCGTGATCAAGCCATCGAGCCTACGAATCTCCTGCTGGCAAGTGCCAATCGACTCTCTGATTTTCTTTGCGGAATCTTCCGCCAACCCAGCCACATCTTTCGCCATAATTTGCAAATGCAAATGGAGGCTGTTGAGAGGATTCCCCAGCTCGTGGGCAACACCTGCAGCTAAAAGAGTTAAAGCCTCCACGCGACCCGCTTCAACCGCACTTTTTGCCTCATTGCGATCTCGTGTTACATCATGGAAAATAGCCACATATAAACCGCCTAAGCGGCCTGATTTCTCAAGGGGAACCAGATAGTAATTTAAAATTCGTGCCTCAGGGTAATTGACCTCAATTGTGCCGGACGAAGAACGATTCTCCCGAAGGGATTCGCGCCAATCGATCCCTCGGAGACTACGACCCAAAGTCCATCCACCCAACTCCCCTGATTCAGGCAACCCTAGGAGTCTTCCTGCAGCTTGGTTCCGATAGGTTATCTTTCCATCCCCATCCACCACCAAAACCCCTTCTTGGAGAGTATTAAAAATTGTCTCTAAAAAACCTTTGTCATCAGCCAATCGGGTAATTTGAGACTGAATCTCCCCATGACCTACTCGATCAGCTCGTTCAAGAAGGCGCTCTAAAAAAGAGGATTTCATTCCTCAAGATCCCCTCTTTAAAACCAGCGCTTAAACTTTAACCAAAGCCCCATTCCCAACATCAGGGCTAAAGTCATTCCCATGAGAGAATAATAACCCAAGGGGTGATCCAGTTCCGGCATATGACGAAAGTTCATCCCGTACCACGATCCGACAACGACGGGCGGAATCGTAACCGCAGTGAGTGCAGTGAGAACTTTAATTCCCTCGTTCGCCTCGTGAGCCGAGCGGTTCGTATAGACATCAAACGCTACCATCATTCGGTCATTGCATCCTTGCAAACGTTCATCTACCCGTGCCAAGGCATCTTGGACGTCACGAAAATAGGGCAACATTAGTGCACGAATCAGCTTCGACTCACCCCGTGCCAGACGGGAAATCACCTCCCTCTGCGGACGCAAGGCCTGCCTTAAACTAGAAAGCCGGCGCCGCGCCCGCAGAATCCTTTTCGACA
>Ga0208787_1001293_pt1 | contig 11085 bp, 14 predicted proteins | sample Wag4_2014_7_11_FD_187362 | JGI IMG/M metagenome (GOLD analysis project Ga0208787, IMG submission 187362) | Fresh water microbial communities from Ohio, USA - Utica-2 Time Series HT 2014_7_11 (SPAdes) (version 2) | ecosystem: Environmental > Aquatic > Freshwater > Water tank | place: USA: Ohio... | reverse complement strand
ATAATCGCAATCTTTTAATAATTGATTACGTTTTTCTCTTAATTGTTTTAAAGCAATTTTAAATTCATAAGCAGGTATTAATGCTTCCATAGCATCTAACTGTGCCATTGTAGGTTTAGGAATATCAAGATTCCATTCAGCTATAAATACTCCTTTGCCATCTGAATTGTCTTGTAAGATAACATCTTTAAGAAAATCTATTTCTCTATTTGCGTATAGTTTTATTTTAGTTAATAAGTTTGACATATTATGCTCCTATTAATTTGTATCCGCCAAAAACAAGACCCTGCAAATCTAGTGTTCCACCAGAATTTTGTAAACCAAACATTTCAACATAATCACTAGTTCCATTTAATTCTATTGTAAAAGCCATATAAGCTGAATTAACATTTTGATTTACTATTCTTACTAATGGATCAACAGCAGAACCATTTTTATAAAATCTAATTCCTAAATTGTCAAAATCAGTATCTGTACTTGATTTTAAACAACCATAAATAAAATATTTACCTGAAGTAGTTGGTGTAAATCTTGAACTACTATAACAATTATCTGTATCAAAAATTTCAGTTGGTATACTCATTTTAGTCCAAGTGCTATTAGCAACTGAAGTATTTGTAGCATCTTGTGCATGAAAAGCTGGAGTATTGCTGGCAACTCCTGATGGCAACGCTGATGGCCCACTAGCAGTAATTAAATTAGCAAAACTTCTTGTAATTGTTCCCATATGTTATAAGTATCGTACTTGTATTTCAGCAGACGCCGCTGGCGCTACTTGAAAAGTTATTGTTGCAACATTGTATAGTCCTGTATTTGTAATTGTATAATCACTTGTAGGTACTAAACAAATACCATTTACATAAACTAAAATGTCATTTACATTTCTACCATTATTTATTGAGTAAGTTACAGTAGAACCATCACCTGTAAAAGTATCAGTAATAGAACCTAAAACTATTGTATTTCCCATATATGCGTGATTTTGACAAGCATAATAAATTTTAGAATTAGAATTTGCCGGTACTTTAATGTATAATGTACCTGCTATTTGTGGGCCTACAGCGCCTGTTGTAACAGTACCATTTGTTGATACGTGTACTAAACCTGTTGTATATGGATTAGCAGGACTATAACTTACAGGATATGGTCCTGAAGGATTTGGTATTGTTTGTAGAAAGAAAGGGTGTCCTGCTACATTTAATTTGAAAGCATATGTTTGTCCAGATTTTAAATATAATGTAGGACTACTTCCTGTGTAATGTGAATTAAAAAGATAATAACCTCCACTATGATCTACATCAAATACTGCTGAAGCAGGTAAATAATTATCAGCGTAAAAATCATCAGTTAATCTTGTTTCAATTGTATTGTTAGCATCATTAACAGTTGTTGTAATTCCATTTGTGCCTACAAATCCTAAAGTATCTGTAGATAAATTTATTGTTCCTATTGTAGATGTATTATCTCCTACAATTAACGTAGCACTGCCGCCACTTTGATTACCTGGTTCGTATCGACCTGTTGAACTATTAAAAATTAAAATTTGGCCGTTTGTAGGATTTGTAGGGCCTACATCCGATAAATCTTTTATACTAGAGTTTTCAGAAAGTATTTCATTCCAAGAACTTGAATCTGCAAAGTAAGCCTTAGCTGTACCAATTGTTGTTGCAAACATTCCCTCGTAAGTTGTGCTATTAGGTAATCCAGCAAAGTTTACATAATTAAATCTTGCTTTACTTCCTGAACCTGTTAAATCTATTGTACCTGTTCCTGATAATGCAGAAGTGCCTGTTAAATTTAAATTAGCAATTGATGTTGTAGCGGCCGCACCTAATGTAATAGTACTTGTACCGATTGCAACGGATGAATTTGCTAATTGTGCATTTGACACACCTGCTGATTTAATTGTAACATCACCACTTGTAACTGTGAAACTGGCCGTATTAAATGTTGCAACACCAGCATTAGATGAAGTTGCTAATTCAGCAGAAATAGTTAATGAACTTGCACCTACTGTAGTATTAATTCCTTCGCCTGCTAAAAATTCTAATTTGCCACCTAATGATGTTGAGTTTACTGTTGATGATTCATCAGAAAATTGTATAAAAGGATTTGCTAAATTTGCATTTGTAATTCCTGCTGAACCACTTAAATTTGTATTTGTAAGGCCTGATATTGTATTACTTGCAGCCGCAATAGTTTTATTTGACAATACATTAGATGATGTGGATGTAACAACCGTATTATCTAATTGTATATTAATTGTATCGCCTTGACTTACTGTAGTTGTAATACCATCATTACTTTTAATTTTTAAAGTGCCACCTAATGCAATAGAAATAGCAGAAGAAGAATCATCTCTTATACTAAAACTTGAATTTGTTAAAGAAGAATTGCCAATATTTGATAATGTATTATTTGAACCACTGATTGTTTTATTAGAAAGAGCTACCGAGTTAGCAGATGTTACAATAGCAGTTACACCAGATAATAAATTTAATTCTGTTGGTGTTGCTGTTAGTGTAATAGATGAACCATTACCTAATGCTGTATAGATTTCGTTAAAGTTATCATTAATAATTGTACCACCAGCACGTAGATTACTACCCGTTCCGTCGTTTGCTGTTGAACCTATATTAATTATTTGTTTGGCCATTGATTAATCTTTCTCTATATTTATAATCATTTTAAGGTGTTGTATCATCAAAAGTTATTGGATTGTTATCTGTATCAATTGTTTGGTCAAATTTAACAACCGTATTATCAAATTGATTAAATGGTGCGATTATATAAACTTCACAAGGTATTGTTAATTTTGTTTTAACTAATCTACCTAATTCAGTAGAACATAATAAAAATGTATTGTCGTGTCCATCTAAAGATGATCTTGTACCAAAAGTTAGATTTGAACCGATTTCTGCAATTGAATAGTTTGTGGCCACTGTTCTACTGAATGATCTTAGTGCTTCTCTATTAATTGTTGCATAACGTGGGCCAGCATAACCAAATCCTTGTGCAATTGTTACACCATTAAATGTTCCTCTTACACGTGAAAGATATTGAATATTGATAGGAGCTCTTGAAAGTGTTACATCTCTTGTTGATGAACTAAAAGGAGAAATTGTTGAAGTATTTAAATCAGCGGCCTCACCTACTTTAGGTGTAGCTCTTAAACTTGTGCCATCATCAATCGTTCCTAATCTTCTACCAAATATTGTAGAGAATAATGTATTTACAATTGATAAGAATGGATCTTCTAAAACTCCTGAAACAGCACCACTTACAGGTGTTGATATACGAGCACTCAATCTTGTTTCAATATCGACTTGTCCTTCAAAATAAAAACCAGAAGTGTGCATTGTTTTTTTGAAATCATCTCGCCAGTCTGCAATAGAACGGCCTACTTTTATAACATAAGAAAAATCTTGATAGTATAAACTATCTTGTATGTTCATTGTATTTTCAGAAACAAATCCATCTTCGTTTATAAAACGGCCATCTAAATCCGCAACAGCACCTACTGTTAATGTGGCAGTTGTACCATCTAATTTGGTAATTGTAGCTGAACCAGAAGAACCTGTAACAACACTATTTAAATTTATTGTACCAGAATTATTTTTTAATATTAATAATCCTCTTGCTGAATCGAAACTTACAACAGTAGCTGTAATGCCTCCTGTTATAGAAACATTTGTATTTGCCACGAAAGTTCCTGTTACACTTGTTACAATACAGTTTTTGAAAAAATTTAGTACAGGTGGTGTTGGTGCTAATTGATGATTAATTCCTAATTCAACCAAATTTAAATCTAATACTCTACCTATTTCATCACCATAAGCTTTTAAAATTGCATTTACACCACCTGATGTAATTGAAACTGTTGGTAATGATGTATAACCTAAACCTTGATTATATAAAAATATATCTGTTATATCTCCCACATCTGTGCCTGACTCTTGTACAAATTTATCTCCAAAATAAGTATCGTCTTGTGTTGTAGCACCTTCTAATACTATATGATCTTCTGTTGAACTTGTACTATCTTCAGGTGTAAATCCTCCATTAACGACTGAAATAAATCCTGCTGCGCCTGCACCATTTGTATTTGTATTTGTAAAAACTAAATCATCACCTATAGAATAACCGGCACCAGGATTATCTATAACTATTTCTGTAATACTACCTGAACCAATAGTTTTAGTTTGAATAATTGCTCCTTCACCACCACCTGTAACTGTTACAGCTTCAGCAGCAGAATGTAAAGAACCATCATTAGTAATTACTTTTGAAGCAGGAATACCTGTAATAGTTGCTTTAATTAAATTATCATCTTGATCATTTAATGTTCCTCTTATTTCTTCACCAACACTAAAAGTTCCTAAAATACTATCTGAATTTAAAACAAATTCTGAAACACTTGAAGTACCAATTAAAAAAATAGTTACACTTTCAACTATAGCTGTAGCGTTTGAAGTTGAACCAGTTATTGTTCTACCTACTAAATCTGAAGTATTTCCAGTAGGATTAATTGCTCTTAAAACTTTATTTGTTGTAAATTTACCATCAGAAACACGTAATATATTTTCACGAGGATAAAATGTTTCAGATACTTCATTAAATAATAATCTAAAAAAAGTTTCGTGTCCTTTTTGTGTACCTTTAGCTTGATATAATGATTTAATATTTTTAATTAAATTTCTTTTATTAACACTTGTATTTAAATTTTCAGGTAATGTAGTTAAAAATTCATTTCTAAATTGTGTTAAAAAATTTGATATTGCTTTATCAGGATCTCTAAAGTTTAATAACTCTTGTATATTGTTTACAGGATTAGGTTTATAATTATTAATTACAGCACTTGCGTTTGAAGATAATCCTAAAATAGTTTCGCCTATTATAAATTTATCTTGTGCTACTATGAATAATCTATTGTTATCTAAATCTTCTGTAAATACAGTTGAGGTGGCCTTTGATGTTTGTCCTTGTATAATTTCGCCTCTAGTAAATTTACCAAAAGAAGAACTTTCTAAAATTATTTTGTCTCCTTCATCTAAAGGAGTAATATCTGAATCTATACGAGAACCATCTAATAATAATTTATTATTTTGTCCTGTTTGTGTTTCTAATTGTATACCATCTGTTGTTTGAATAGAAGTTACCGATAATTCGGCAGCTTCCATAAATGTGTAATATGTTTTTAGAAATTGTAAAAATTTAGGATGATCGTCAAGTACAAAATCAGGTACTTGTGAACCTATAAGACTTGAAAGTTTGTCTTTAAATGTAGCCATATTAATTAATAGCTAGTTGCTGTTGAATAACCTATACCTGCGTCTGCTGAACCTCCTACAAAAGTATCTGGTTCAACTGTAACTGAAGAATTTGCCACATCAATTTCTACTATCTGATCTCTTACTGGAATAATATCATTTGAATTAGGTTTAACTGTTAATTCAATTGCTGTAGAAACTGCGCCTCTAATATTTTCAACGGTTGTAATATTTAAAGATGTTAATGTAATTTGTCCTGTTGTGTAATTAATTGTACCTTGTGTATTGTTTGCGTAAGTTCTTACACCGCCTACTAATCTATATCTTCTTACATTACCAGCACCGTCATCATCTAAGAAAAATATATTTGTAGTATCACCACTTATTTTAAATCCTGTTGATTCTAAAACACCACCATTTGTTGCATTATATCCTGACACAGGATTGTATATTTTATTTCTAAAGTAAATATCATATCGTGTTGAAGAATTTAAAGTAGGTTTAAAAGTTTTTCTTATTTTAATTGTAGTTATATTTGAAACAATACTTGTATCTGTATCATCAATTAAACCAATTACTTTAGAATATCTAAAAATACTGTCAAATTGTTGTAACGTATCTGTATTATAATTTGTAATTGTTGTTAATACGTTTGATTTTAAAGTATCGGCAGATTTAGTAGTTAATCTTGAATCATATTTAACTGTACTTGTAATCAATACTGAAGTTGTTTCAGGATCTACGATTACTGGTCTTACAGAAGCAACGTTATAAGGTTTTAAAGCTGTAATTATATTTTGTTTTGTAGAATTTGTAAGTGTTGAACCACTGGCCGCTTTGATTGCAATTTTAACTGTACCATAAACAGGAGTTTCATCATCTTCGCCACCCCAAGCACTTACTGATACAGCATTTGGATAAATTGATTTAACTAAAGTTTCATAATCAGAAGTTGTAACGGCACGATTTTGAGCTGAGTAACTTAAAGGTGCATTAAAACGAATTGACTCTTTTGATTCTGCAGCAGACCCACCTTGTGATGCTGAATTTGTGGTAATTGTTACATCAGAAAAACCACCTATTGTTGTACCTAAAGAAAATGTAGAAGCACCGTTTGATTCATCTCTATTTGTAACAACGTATTCTAGTATTACTATATTGCCATCTTGTAAAGCTGCACCCAACACACCATCACCAAAATAAACTTCAAACTTACCATCATCTATTTCTTGTAAAAAATAAACCTTAGAAGTATCTGTTACATTGTTGTAACCACCTGCTAAAGAGTAAATATTTGTAGTAGTATTTGTTGAACTTGTTTGTACTGATACTTTTAACGTTCTTGTGTCTGCATTTGCACTTTGAATTATGAATTTTTGGTCAGGATCGTTTACATCTACTGTATATCTAAATGTAGTTAAAGTTCCTTCATAAACTTCCACATCTGAAAAAAGAAATACGCCGTTTGTTGGTGTAATTGTATAATCTTCATTAGTTATATATTGATATGACACACCATTTACACTTGTTGTGAAAACTGTTCCTTTATTTAATGTTAAAGTTGAACCTGTAGCATCATTTACTTCTATATCTAAACTTGCTACTGGCGATCTTACAGAAGATGGCGTATAATTTAACATTTTAGCAATTGACACAATATTTTTTCTTATATCAGCACTGTCTAAGTACATTTCATTTGCTAACATATTAGCATTGAAGCCTAGATAGTGAGTATTGTAAGCAAGTATATCTAAAAGAATTGCAAAACCAGAACCTTCAAAATTATAATCTTGGAATTCTGATTGACTTTGTAAAAATGTTTTTAAATTGGCTTTGACCGCATCAAAATCAAAATCTGATACTTCTAATTTATTACTTGCCATATTATCTTAGTCTTTCTAAAAATGTTTGTACGGTAACCAATTCAGTTGAACCAATAACATAAAAATAAATGCTTAAATCATATGAATTTCTATCAATATCAGGTCTAGCTGATACTTGAACCAATTTAATTCTTGGTTCAAAATTTTGTAACACCTCGTGTACTTTTCTTTGTAAATTCAAAGCAGTCAATGGTGTCATTAATTCAAATAACATCGCTCTTATGTTAGAACCTATTTCAGGATGAAAAGGCCTTTCAAAGTGTGATGTATTAATTAAATTTCTTACACTTCTTTTAACAGCTTCAACGTCTGTTAACTTATTTACATCATTAGTAACCGTATTACGACCGAAATCTAAATCTAAATCTTTATATTTAACTGTAGCTCTTTTACTTGTATTTAAAGAACCGGCATCGTAATTTGGCATATTACTATATTTATATCAAATCGTCAGGCGATTTACCGTTGTGATATAATTTAAATTCTTCTACATAATCAGGTATAGTAGGTGTAGTAAACGTAATAAATTTATCTTCATATACACCAAAATTATCAATCCACACTTTTATTTTATAAGTTGTTGAAGCTTCACAGTTAAACCTAATAACTTGTAAATACTCAGATTGTGTTTTAAACATATTAATGTTTTCTGGTGGATAATTCTTTGAATCCAATTTTATATCGTTTAAATATAATTCACAACCAAATTTTAATGTATTAAATTCAACTATATTTGAATTATTATTATAGAAACCTATGTGTACATCTATATAATTATAATTGTGATCGTTATTCAATTCTGATATGATCCATTCACTTGATAATACGTTTTTTTTAATTTTTATATTACTCATATTAGTTTGATATTGGATATCTTATAAAACAAACGCCTCCTTGTCCGTTTGCATTACCATAATTTCCTGCATTTAAAGGATCTGAACTATTGCCTGCACTTCCACCATTATTTCCATTTACAATTGTTGTTGCAAAACTGGAACCTCCACCACCTCCACCTGCAGCCGTATCTCCTCCTGGTTCAGGTGCATAACTTCCACCATTATAACCTCCTCCGCCTCCGCCTCCACCAGCACCAGAGCATCCTCCTGTGCCAGCTCCCATTCCATTTCCACCTCTACCTAAAAGTGGGCCAGTTCCTCCTGCAGCTCCATTTCCTGTTGTGCAACCACCTGTAGCCGTTGAACCTCCTCCTCCAACACTTACATTTAAAGTTTCTTGTGTTATTGACAATGCTGAAGTACGAGCATAAGCACCTCCGCCTCCATCGTTGCCTGCACCTGAACCTGATCTTCCTCCTGCAGCACCCCACATAATTACATCTACAGTAGAACCGCCTGGTGCAAAAGAAATTACAAAATCTCCTGAAGTTCCAGGATCAAATCTATGTACGTTATAAGTTATTGAGTCTATTGTTTGTTGAAATATTGTTCCACCTGTGGCTTCGATAAATTTTTTACCGCCACTACCTACTAATAAAGGATATACAGTCATAAATTATTTTATGATAGGCCGCCGCCATTAATAACATATGTATTTGTATCTACACATAGTAATGTTGCGATACCTCTTTGAGCTAACGTTCTACTGCCTGTATTTGCTGTGCCTGCTAGATAAATTGTAACACTTGTACCTTGTGTTATTGTAATAGATGAAGATGAATTATTAAATATCGTAACGTTTTGACCTATTGTAAATATTCCTGTATTTAAAGTTACGCCAGCTGTTGTTGAAATATGTTTTCCGTGATCTGAATTTTGTAAAACATAACTTGTACTTTTAATTTCTTGTGGTACACTTCTTATTTCGCCTTTAGCATCAGATAATTCGCCTGTCGATATTATATTTCTCGAAGTAACATTACCGTTTGCTAAAACCCTGTCAATATCTGTATCTTCATATAGATCACGTATATTTTCATCCATTTCAGCATAGGTTAATGCTGTGCCTTTTGTACTTCTCTTAACTATTGTCATTCTGTATTATCTCCGTTATCATTATAATAAATTCCAATGTAACTTTGAAATGAATTACCTACTATGCCTGGATTTTTTTCAATATAATCAAAAGCTACGTATTCAAAACGTTCTGTTTCTGCTTTTGTTGGTTGACTTGTAAATGTTAAACCTGAAGCATCTAATTCTGCCATATTATCCTGCAAATACGTTAGGAGAACCACTGGCTGATTTGTTTGCTACCCAACATCCGTGTCCACTTGTTGCATCTTCTTTTCTGTGAACGCCAATACCGTTTACAAACACAGAATTACTTCCTTCTACAGCTACATCTGAACAGGCACACTCATCTCCTATTCTAACAACAGCAGCTCCGTTTATAAAAACATTTTCCGAACCTGTTTTATAAGGAGTTTGATGATAAGGTTCAATTATACAAGCGTGACCAATGTGTTTGTCTAATTCTACTCTGGAAATTGCTGGCATTTTATCTTCCTTGGCCTCTATATTTTTTAAAACTTCTTTTTTTGTGTTTATTCATCATAGATTTGCTCAAAAATCCACGGCCAATGCTAGTTTTTTTAGGTTTACTAGATTTTTTTAAGGAATTTGTGTTTCCTGCAACTTTTCTTGCCATACTTTACTATTTAGTGTGATTCTTTTTCAAAAATATTGATTTTTTTTGTAAAAAACACAAGAACAAACATAGTACAACAAAAAAATATCAATAAGTCATTGATTTTATTGACAAATTTCTTTAAAATTGTGTCGTTTTTCGCTTGTTTTGTTGATTTTTATGTGTTACCTTATACGTATATTAACAATTAATAATATAACTGAAAGGAAAAAATGTTAATTAAAGTTAAAAAACAAAGTTTATACAATTTAAGTTTAAACTTACCTGTAAATAACGAAAATGATGCAAATAAAGCTAAAGATGCTTTTGAAGTTATGGCTGCTTTAAGAAAAGCTGGTGCAAGCAATTTGATGTATTGTTTAGCTTGGAGAAAAAGCGTAACTTCTAAAAAAGATAAAAAAGCTGTTTCTATTGTAGGCACTAGTAGAGTTAAAAAAGCTTTTGATTTCTTTGCTAGAGAGTTTGGAAAAGTAGCATAATATGGATAAAAACGATATAAAAACTCTATTGATAGCAGCTGCTGTCGTAGCATTTGGTTATGTATTAATGTACGGTTTCTATTATTTTGCCGATTACATAGGAATATATGAGAGCCTTAGATACTAAATTAAAGTGGTTTGCAACGGCCGTTCTGATTGTTGCTACTGCGTTAACATCATTAAACATTTATCCTTTGGGTCCACTATTATATTTAATTGGAGGATTACTTTGGTTAATTGTTAGTGTTATGTGGAAAGAACCTGCATTAATTGTAACCAATCTTACTTTGGCATCTGTTAATGCTATTGGATTAATCTATAATCTATTTTTAAAATAGACAAATTACAACTTACCAAATCTTAATACTTTATTTAAATCTAAGTTTCTTAAAAACACCCACACTGTCATTGTAGAATCCCAGCCTAATTTTTTCAATTCACTATTGTCGCTGGCATTACTTTCAGCCTCACAATCCTCACCTTTTTTTAAAGGCACTTTAAATCCTGCTTCTTCAATTACTTCTTTTACATTATACAATTGACCTGAACTAACTTCATAGGTTTTGTTTTTATTTTCTAATCCTAATTTTACAAATAATAATATAGCATTTACTACATCATCTATGTAAATAAAATCTCTTTTATGATTTGTTTTATATTTTACAGTACCATTTACAATATAATCAAATAACATACCTTTACGTGGTGTTTCTCCGTATGTAGTGGCAAATCTTAAACCTACTTGACCAGGTTTTGCGGCCTCTTCCATTTTCTTTTTACTTTCACCATAAGGTGATAATGTCCAGTTATGTACACTAGAACTTGAAGCATATAAACAAGGTATTT
>Ga0208787_1001291_pt1 | contig 11089 bp, 10 predicted proteins | sample Wag4_2014_7_11_FD_187362 | JGI IMG/M metagenome (GOLD analysis project Ga0208787, IMG submission 187362) | Fresh water microbial communities from Ohio, USA - Utica-2 Time Series HT 2014_7_11 (SPAdes) (version 2) | ecosystem: Environmental > Aquatic > Freshwater > Water tank | place: USA: Ohio... | reverse complement strand
CTTATTTTAACTTCTTCTTTTAATTTTTTATATTCTGCAATAGTCATCTTAATTGGAATTCCAGCAGAGTTCATGCTTTCATAAAGCATTTTATTTCTTTCAATAGTTGCGTTTATTGTTCCAATAGAATCTTTAATGGCTGAATTATAGCTTGTTACTTTTAGTCCAGCTTTTTCTGCAGCTTCTTCGGTTAGACCAAAAGTAGATACGTTTAGTCTAACTCCTTCTTGATAATCCCTAAATGCTTTATATCCAACTCCTAGGGCCAGTGTTACTCCGCCTACTACAAGATTTGTTTTTGTTAACCCTCCTATAAGAGTAGTTAAAACTCTAGATACTTTAGATCCTTGTGCTGCTGAATTTGCTAAAGATAATGAAAATTTATTATTTGCTAAAGCTGATTTTCCTACACGATTTCCGTATTTCTCATAAGCCTCGTCGGATCCTGGAGCTGTTTTAGTTCTATTTGCCCCCATGCTTCCCATAAACATTGAAGGAATCATTGATCCAATTATTCCACCAGCATAGCCTCCGCCTGTACCACCAATTTGAGTTCCTATTGATTGTCCGCCCATGTATCCAAGCATTGGTAGCAACATCTGTGCAATCATTCCGCCAGCATTGTAACCTCTAGGAGAAGTCTGTAAGCCACCAACCATTCCACCTCTGTTGTATCCCATTTTCCATTTTCTGGTCAATGCTTCTGAGTGTGGATCAGGTCCTATATATCTTGGATTAGCCCATCCTTGTGCTAATTTTTTTAATGGCATTCCTAAAAATGCTGTTCTTCCGTGTGATGGAATTGAATAATTATTTGGATGAATGCCACGAGCATAAGGATTAAATTTTCCAGGTACTGGTGGTAGTGGTTTTCTAGTTTGTAAAGCCTTTGGTTTATCTTTGTCTATTATCTTAAGAGCATGACTTACACCGCTTGCTGTTGTTAATAGTGTTGGTAAATTTGTTCCTCTTGCCCAAGAAGGAACGTCTGAGCCAATCGTTCTATTCTGGCCTACCCAAGTTTTACGGCCATCTTTTCTTTCAATTACCTCGCCCATTTCTTTAGATCCAGTTTTTTTACCGCTTAGTATTCCACGAGCAATTGCTTCATCTCTTGTTAATACTTTTTTAGACCTTCTGGTAAATATTTGAGATATTGCAGAATAAAGATCAGTTGCTCCCCCAGCTTTTGATGGATCAATTTTAATTCCACGCAGTGCTGGTTTGTATACTCCTTTTGCTAATTTTTCAAATCCGAATGGGTCATTCTTTCCGCCAATTAATCTATTAGAATTTTTTTCTTCTTCTAAAACTTTTAATAATTTATTCAATGCAACTTTATTTGTTTTAGATGCTTGTGATTTATCTCCGCCTAAAGTTACAGTAGCTTCATTCATTAAACCGTTTGGATCATATCCAGAATTTAAGGCTTCCCTAATTCCAGAAGCAATTTGACTTCCAGTAAGTCCTTGTCCATTTGCATTAACTCCCATGTTTACCCATTTTGGAAGAAGCAAAGCCAACCCGCTCAAATCATCTGTTATGTGAGTTCTTTGTAATGCTATTTTTCCGCCTTTGATGTAACCAGGACCTTGTGCTCCTGGACCATTTATGGCATATAGAGTTTTTATATTATTTTGTGCTGTGTACGGATCAATTACTGCTTCTCCAGGAGTAAGAACTACTGGAACTCCAGTTGTTTCTCCACCCTTATTCATTCCCATCATTGGACCAAGAATATCCATGTTTTCTGATGTGGCCTGCTTGTTTACAACAAATGATCCTTCTGGAAGAATTGTGTGATAAGTATCTGTGTTACCAGTTCCAGGAACAATTCCGCCAGCATTCATTTTTGGAATAGTTGTTTCGTTAGAATATCCTGCTCCGTAAGTTCTAACTCCAAGCGCTCTAGCAATTTTATCAATTATTTGAGCAGATGGTCTTTTTGCTCTAAAAATTTCTTTTATGTTAGCTTTTCCTTTAGGACTTACAACTGGCTGATTTATTAATGGAACTTGTGTTAAGTTTGCAGTCTTTCCCATACTAGTAGCCATTTGGGAAGTTGTTTGAGACATCAACATTTCAAGCTCAGCATTAATAGCAATTATTTTTGCACGAGCAGCGTCAAGATTAATTTTTCCTGCTTTTAATTGAGCTACTACTGCTGCTGATTGGCTTGCAGCATTTGTTGTTAACTGAGTCATTGCTGGAAGCAGCTGACCAAATGTTTTATTTATGTCTGCACTAAATGTACCAGTTCTAGCAATTTCTTTCTTTAAATCAGCAACTTCTCTTTTTGACATCATCGATAAAGTTCCCATTAATGCGTGCCACTTAGCTGCCTCTCCAGCAACTATTCCAGTTGATACCCCTCTTGATGTAGTCAATCCTTCGACTTCTGGCAAATTTCCTGTTGAAAATATTTGAGGAACAGCTCCTATTTTTTGATTTACAGGAATTGGTTGTGGCGTAAATGAGTGAATTGTTTGACTATTTTTTTGATCTTTGTTCATTGCAGAAACTGGGTTATGGTGGGCTGCAGCTCTTGTTCCAATTGCTCCTATATAAGGGCTATTAGGATTTACTGATCTTCCTCCTGCGGCAATAACAGAATTTCCTGCCATTGTTGATACACCTGGGTTTGTTGCTATAATTGCACTGTTTGCATCTGTTGCAAGTTTATTATAAGAAGCAGAAAGTCTAGATATTGATTGTTGAAGAATATCCGCTGCTTTTGCATCGCTGTAGAAAGTGGCTTCTACTAAAGCTCCCGCTTTATTTGCAGCAAGTATATCTGGTGTAAGAAGTTTCCATCCTGCACCACCTTTAAATAATGCTCTAAATTGAGAAGCTCCTTTTATTATGTACCCAAAGAAGTTTGCAAGAACACCAGTTAACATAATTAAAGGTCCAGCAACTGCTGTTAGTCCTCCAAAGAAAGCCAGCAATGATTTTAATGGGGCAGGCAGCTTATCTATAAATTTTAAAATTCCACTAACAATATTTATTAAATGAGTATTGATTGTTAAAAATTGTTCTCCGACACCAGCAAGTTCTGCTTTAAGTGACTCTAAAGCTCTTTTATATTTTCCAGAAGCAGACTCTGTAACCATTGATAATTCTCGTCCAGCAATGTTAGCTAAATCTTGAGAGCTTGCTTTCATTAAGTCCATTACTTCTAGAGTTTGGCTTCCTTGTTTTCCTAAATTTTCAAATAACGCACTAATTCTTGAAAACTGGAATTTCCCAAACAATTGCTCAATTGCTTGAGATTTTTGCAAAGGGTTTAAATTATCTAATCCTTCCTGTAAGGCTATCAAAGTATCGGTAACGTTTCCAGCATTATCATTTACAATTGCTTTTAAGTTAATTCCAAAATCGGCAAATTTAGCAATAGCTACATCTGTTGGGTTAATTAAAGAAGCTAGTGCAGACTTAAGAGCATTTGCTCCTTCAGTTGCATTAATTCCGCCCTCTCTCATTGCTGTTAGGTACAAAGCAAGATCTTGAACACTTCCTCCCAAACCTTTTATTACTGGTCCTGCTTTAGGAATTGCTTCTACTAAATCTGCTAGAGTTGTTGATGTCTGGTTTTCAACTGCGTTTAAAAAGTTAATTGATTCTGCTAATTCATCTGTGTTTTGTTTAAAAGCTGACTGAATTGCAAGAGTAGCTTTCATTGCATCTTGTCTATCAACTTCACCAAGAACTGCAAGACGAGTTGTTTCTTTAATAGATCCTAAAAGATCGTCTCCCTCTTTTCCAGTTGCAGCAATGTCCGCTGCAAGACCTAGAGTTTCTTTAAATGATGCTCCATATCCTTTTGCTAACTCTGATGCTGTTGCTGAAACATCTGCTCTTATCTTTGCTAACTCTAAAGAAGATTTAGCAGTTAGTCCTCCATAAACCTTAGTCAATCTAGTTAATTCTTGATCTGCGGTTCTAAATGCATCTGCTGAAGCTTTACCAAATGCTGCAAGTGGTATGGTTAATCCTACTGTTAACTGACGTCCTGCCCACTGAGTATTCTTACCCCAATTGATTAAAGAGTTTGCTCCTTCTTGAATTACTCTGTTCATAATTTGCAACTCTTGTCTTGCTAGAGCTGTTCTATTTTTTACTTTGTCTAATCCCGTTGGAATATGAACATTGTATTGCATTAATCCTTCAGAGTTTTTTCCTAATGGTTGCAATATGGCATTTTGTAATTGTACTTGTTGAGCAGCTAATTGTCTTACAATTCCGCTATTTGTTTTTACGTGGCCTTGATATACTTGAAAAAATTGTCTTAATTTTATTTGACCTTTATCTAACTGAGACCCAAATTTTTCTACGTCAGATTGAAGGTTTACAAAGTGTGTAGAGAATTGCCCAGTACTTCTCATTGTTTCTGCAAAAGAACGGTTCATTACCGCTGCTTGTGCTGAGAGATTTTTGTTTGTTGCGTTTAGCTTGGTCTGTAAATTAGTTAAGGCTGAAGAAACCTTGTTCAAGTCTACGATAAGGTTTGAAAAGTCTGCCGTAGCGACTATTCTGGTTACTATCTGATCTTCAGCCATCTATATTATTTTACACCCTTGAGTATCCTAAGCCTGCGCCGATTCCAAAGCCTGCTTCAGCAGCATAACTTCCTTGCAGTGAGACTACATCGTCTGCACTTGCCTCTATACCCAGAGCCTTTCTTTTTATATCCTCAAAACTATTGCCTTCTTCTGCGGAGCTTTCGTTTAAGTTAACTCCTTGCAAAGATGCTAAAAACTTTCTTTTTTCATCTTCCGTTTTGTGCATAGATTTAAAGGTTTGAATTATTTCTGGCATTGAAAGATTTTCTTCTAGTTCTTCGTAATTTTTCCAATTACCTAAAAGAAAAACTTCCCCTAAGAGAGCGGCTAAATCGAGTTCTGACCAACTAGAGCTCGTGCCGCTTCCAGGTTTGGGTCGTCAAGTTTAATTCCTCCGCAAACTTCAAGAATTCGATTAATTGTCGGCATGTCTAATGCGTCTTCTAATTTATCTCTGTCTGCTACTAATTCTGGTACTTGTGACTCAATTGCAATTCCGCTTGCTGCAATTAAAATTGAAAGTGTTTCATCTTCATTTGCTGCAGTTTCTGTCTTCTTAATTTCTGCCATGAATTTTCGCAATGCTTTAATTGTCAATGGTTTTAGCTTGACCTTTGCTCCATTTTGAAGTTCAATTTCTTCTACATCATATACTGTTGTTGCCAATTTATCCTCCTTGGATAGTTAAAATTATTATAACATATAGCAAACATAAGGGCAATAAAAAACCCCCCAAAAAATGGGGGGCCTTTATTAATTAATTAATATTAATTATAGCCAGGTGCGGTCTACGATTGTACCGTATTCTGAACCTGCATCTCCCGCTGCACCTGATGGTAGCAAACGGAATGTTACTGGGAATGTTGATGCTGCGTTACGAGCCAAAGAGAACTGTGACTGTTGTACAGAAAGAACACGACGTGCATAATATACACGCTCAGTTTTTGATGATTCTGCAGTTGTTGGAGCTTGTCCAATTGCAACTAATTGACGCTCAACTGGAGCTGCACCAAGTGCGCCTGCCTCAAGTCCAAGTTTCTTACCTGACTCTGTAAGAGTTGATTGTCCTTGTCCGAAAACCACTAGAACGTTTTCTAGTGTTCCTTCGGCCATTTCTGTTGCAATCATAACCTCCATAGCAGACTTAAACAGCTTAGCTGTGTCAAGTAACTGATCTACAGTCACTGAGTCGTATGTTGGGTTGTAGGTAATTTGCAAACCATTGTTTGTATATCCTACGTTACGGTATGCAGCACCTGTTGTTGCTGTTGAACCTGATGCTGTATCTACTCCGTTAAGAGTTGTTGTGTATGACTCACCTGCAACGTATGGTCCTGGTGTTGCTGCTGTGCCATTCTTAAATGCTGGAACTGTCTTGTTTCGTCCAGTTGCGCCTGTTATAGCGGTACCTGGAACCATGTTTTCTACGTATCCTGATGTTGTTGAATCTTCTACTGATAAAAACAGTGGAGATGCACCAACAAGAATATTTCTAGCATTACCTGTATTTTGTGCCATTAATTTATTCCTCCTATATTTATATATGTATACATATTAAAATCTTTTAATCAAGCTGGCTAGGCTTCTTTCCTCTAAGGCAATTATACGGAACAAGTCAACCAAAAGCAACTTATAAAAATCTACCTACTCCGTCTACCATTCTGGCATACTTTACCTCTAGAATGACATCTGAGGACATAAGTCCCTGCATTTCTTCTGACGGCTCTGTTGGGGATATATCGGCTACAAAAATGCTAAAAAATTTGAATTTATTAGATAGGCTTGCAAACCTATTTACGTCTCTTGCAGACTCGTCTACCCTTCTAAATTCATCAATCATAAAATTCCTAATCTCATTGATTTCTGAAACATCTGGGGAGTATATAGTAAAGAGTATCTGCTCACAGCAGACCATCCAATTTTCCTCATACGAGGTTCCAATTTTGTCATAAACTATATGTTTTTTTCCACTCAAAAATTGATCCATTTCAGATACCTGCTGGACTGGCACAATAGGTACTATATTATTATTTATGCTATCACTAAAATAATCATTCTCATCAAATATTTCCGCTGCTACCAACTTAGACCATAGAAATTTTCTTATTTCTAGAATTGCATCTAATTTATAATCTGGTGTCATATTAACGACCCTCCAAATGACATCTCTACTGCTGAGTCCGCCATGCTTCTAATTGAATTTGGAGAAAATGAATATTGAACTGTTTTAATTGTTGCTGGTATTTTTAATGCTTTCATTGAGGCTGAATTAAATATATCTTTAAATCCAGATTTTTTAATAGAAGAGCTTACGAGGTTACCACTAAAAAATCTTGAATATTGTAAAGTAAATTGATTTTTAACACTAGGTCCTCCTGGCCTTTTAACGGTCACTGAAGCTCCGATAGGCATGAAGACTGTCTCACCATTGTATTCAAATACTAGCCTCTTAGAATGGCGTGGAGCAATTTTAAGAGCCATTCCTGACTCCATCATAGACGCTTTATTTTGAAATACGTGCTTTCTTTGTTTTTCTGGTCCAGGAACAAATGTTTTTGATGGCTCAAATTTAAAATTAACTTTAAAAGAAATTCCTTCAGAGTCTAAAGATGTTAAGCTAAACAATCTATCATTTGCGCTTCCTGTTTTACCCCACTCATATACGTGGTGAAATGACTTTGGCTTTGATCGTGCTTGTGAATCTATGTATTGTCCAAAATCTTTTTTTATTTGATTAAATACTACTTTTTTAAAAGTACTTTTAAATTTCTTGCTATTGCTTAATTTAGCAACTACATTAGCTTGATAGTATATGGCAGCAGAAATCTGTGCGATATTGCTGTCCTGAATAATTCCTTTTGGACTTTTGTTATACATTAATCTTTCAAGACCTGAAGCGGCTTGGAGCAACATTACATTAGATTCCAATTTGCTGATTCTCCGATCTCTTTAAAGAAGAGTTGTATCCAATTACTCTACCAAGTGGATCTGTTATTGGACTGCTTCCAATTACTTCAAACACTGTAGGGGTTTCTGAAGGGTAGTCTTGCTCTGTCCAAATTGGCTTTCCATTGCTATCTTTAATGTTTGAAATCTTATGCCTTAAAGATATTTTGTTTTCAGTTCTAACTTGAATTGTTTGTTCATTTTTGTATTTATTAGAAAAAGACTGGCTATCTCCAGATCGTGCAGTTGAGGAATTACTTATAATGCTTTTTGCATAGCATGGCATTGTTGAGTAATATGACCATTCTTTTTTTATAGCCCCAGTATTTTGATCTTGAATATCTGTTTGTATATATAAATCCAAGTTCATGGGCAACATGGACTGGATTAGGTCTATCATTAAATTACCACCATGTTACTTAGAACATATGAGCTTAGTAACTGATCTGCGTAGGCATTTCCAGTTCCAGCATATGCGCTAGAGCTATATTCAAATTTCCAATCGAATGCTTGAACATTTTTTGCGTATTTGTTTCTCCAAACAGAATCTTTAGAGAAGTAGTCTTTCATTAATTCAATACAAGCCTGACTAACTTCTACTGGAACCCTGTCCCAGCCAAACTCTCCATGGATTGTATATCTAATATTTTTTCCAAACAAAGACCCATCGCTGTCGTTAATGCTTGGCGGTACAAATCCGTTAGCGGTATAAACTGCATTGTCTATCGAATTAGTTTTATTAATTCTAACTCCAAAACCAGTTTCCGAAATAATAGGATTAAAAATCCAATTGTTTACAGCAGGAACAGATTGGTTATCAATTAAAAGAATATCGTTAGAGTAAATCTTGTTGATTTTGTTTATTTTATATGGCAATACTAATACGTCTGAGTCTGATCCATATACTACTTCTACGTCTTGATATAAATAAAACTCTTGTCCTGTATATCCTTCTATAATTTTTCTAGCATATCTTTCTGCAGACTGAATCTCTTGATAGCTTTTATAATTTGGATCGCTAGGATCTGAGCCAAAGTTTAAGTCTTGCAAATGCTCATTAATGTTTATATAAGGAGTAACAACATCAACATATGATGCGTGGTATCCCTCAGTTCCAGAAATTGAATATGACCAAACTTCTATTCCTATTAGTATAAGTAAAAGGCAGTATTACTTGGTATGATCCAGAATCTGTTTCTACGGTAGTAGCAGTAAGCGTTGTTAAAATTGTAGTTGGGGAAATGGCAGGGACTATAGAAGGATCCTGTGTGACGTCGTAAACTTTTACTGTAACAGTGTCTGGGTTAACTAGTTCGGACTCCCAATAGATTTTGCTTTTTATTGGAGTACTGCTATTTACATAAATCTCTGCCATTTTAAAAGGTTAAATTAACTGTAGAAGTCTTGAACTTCCCTTGGAGTCGCTAATCTAAAACCTTCCTCCTTATCAAAAATTTCTTGAGCAGCTTCTGAAGACATTGCAACAAATGGGTGTTCTTTAGTAAAAGTAAATCCTAAAGCATCGTACCTATAGTTGTCTCTTTCCATCTTGACTAATAAAGAATTTGGATCCATTTCCTGATTTAAATCAAATCTTGGCAATACTTCAATTTCCTCTTTAGCGTCTTCAACATCTTTAATTGCTTTGCTATACACTTCCCAGGTTACCCCGTCTTCTGTTAGCGCTGCAATAATGTCAGCTTTTCCTTTTAAATCACTTGCATCTACGCCGAAATCTTCGGCTGCCTGCTTTAATTCAGATAATTTCAATGTCTCGAATGACATGTGTTCTCCTTTTGGTTAGGTTGTTTAATTATATCACTAGTAAATTCAAATGAAAAGCCCCCAAATTAATTTGGAGGCCTTTCACTAGATAAATTGATTATTTCTTAATTAAGAAGCAACCTTAACATCTTTTACAACTACCCAAGCATCTGGTTGTTCGATTTGAACGCCAACTCGAGTATACATTGTGTACTCAATGGAGTCCTTACGAGGCCAGAAGAATCGGTAAACAGTTACATCACGCTTGATACCAATAACTACGTTATTTGGGAATGTCAAGTGGATATCTCCGTGTGAACCTGATGGGCTTGAATATGAACCTGTTTGTGTCTCAGGAAGAAGTGGTACTTCAACAATTGGAATACCAAATGCGAAAGGTGCTACATATCCTGCTGCTCCACCAAGTCCTGGTGTTGCACCACGGATAACGCTTGATGCGATATCTTGTGGGATTGTCTGGTTTGTACCAATGCTGTTAGCATATAGGAAGTCCTGAATTAGGTTTGATCCTGCTAAGAAGCGAAGGTCTCCACGACGTTGCATGTATTTACGTGGCATTGCTTTCAATGCCTTGTTAAATAGTTCACGAGAAACTCCAGCTCCAGCTCCAGCTACAACTCGACCATTGGCCTTAGCTTTAGCTACAACTCCTTGGAATGCCTTGTACAGAGGATCTGATCCGCTGCCGACACCATTAAGGATTACATCCTCAATGTCGTTTCCTGCTTGTGTTGCCATCAATCGTGCGATGTGATCTTCTAGATCTGCACCTTCAATGTTGTCTTCTAGAGACTCAGTTGAAAGCTCCCAGTCTAGACGCAATTTCTTTGTTGTTAAAGAAATTTTTGAGAAAGTAACTGCTGCGTTTGAAGCAGTGTCATCTCCTTCTGTTGCAAGTTTCATAAGCTTTTCGCCTACTGACATGCGGTCAATTTCTGCAGTGTCTGCTCTCATTCGAACGGTACGTGCGACTTTTCCAATTACGGTTGCATCGAACATATAGTCTAAGAAGCGAGCTGACTGTTCTGGGTTAAGCAAACCACCGTTTCCGTTTTCGGAACCAGCGTGTGTACCTGTTCCACCAGATGTGGAAGCAAAAGTACTTGTTGCTGTTGTACCAGCTGCGATTGTCTTTTCTAATGTTTCATTGCTCATTTGTATATCTCCTTATTTCTTACTTTATTAGTTCGTTTACGGAACCGAGGAAAGAACCGTTCCATTTTGATTTTTGGACTTTTACTTCCCTAGACCCGCCAAGGTCTGAGGACTTTTTAATTGCAGTCTCTGATTCTACTGCATCGACACGCTTTTCTACTCCATCAATCGTGTTTTTGATGTTCTCAACAGTTTTGCTGAGCTCTGAGTGTTGTTCTGCCAACTCTGTAATTTTGCTTTGTACGCTTTTGCTTAAATTCTCAACTGTATCTTTAATAGTTGTAACTTGTGCTGCGTTTTCTTCTGAAGCTTTGTTTAGAGTTTCTGAGAAAAAGCCTTTTAAATCACCTAACATTTTTGCAAAATCAGGTTTTTCAACAACAATCTCATCAGAGACGTCTGTTGCTTTTTCAACGATTTCGGCAGAAGCATCTACTAATACGTCTTCTGTAATAGCTTTTTCAATTGTTGCTTCTGCAACAACTTCTACTTCTACTGCTGCGGTTTCTTCAACCACTGCGGTTTCTGTGTTTTCTGACACTTCATTACCTCCTTGTGCGTTTGCCTGTTTTGCGATTGTTTGTGTTTCAGGCAACGTTAATCTTGACTTCTTAAATGAAGCAAGAATCTTTTCTATTTCT
>Ga0208787_1001289_pt1 | contig 11094 bp, 5 predicted proteins | sample Wag4_2014_7_11_FD_187362 | JGI IMG/M metagenome (GOLD analysis project Ga0208787, IMG submission 187362) | Fresh water microbial communities from Ohio, USA - Utica-2 Time Series HT 2014_7_11 (SPAdes) (version 2) | ecosystem: Environmental > Aquatic > Freshwater > Water tank | place: USA: Ohio... | reverse complement strand
ACTATCTATATAGTTTAAATAGTATAATGGGATCAAACACTGCTCAATTTGTGATTTACACAAACGATAAAAATAAAGTTGATCAATTTTTCTCTCAGTATTATCCAGACAAGCTGTCTAGATATTCTAGCGTAGAGTACGATTTATATAACACAAAATATAAAGACAAAATTAATCAAAAGAAAAACTTATCAGAGACCAGAAAATCTGATAGATGCATTGAGCTACAATATTGTAAGTTATCTTGGTTAAAAATGAATGTGTCGAGTGACGCAGAATATGTTTATTGGATAGATGCTGGATTATGCTACAGCGGATTGCTTCCTAATAAATACCTTAAAATTGGACCTAACTATAACGATAGTTATTATGGATCAAATATTTTTACTAGTAGGTTTATAGATAATCTAAATGCTGAGGCTAGAGATAAGATAATAGTGTGCGCCAAAGATAATGTTGACTACTACTGGGATTGTGGCATACCAGCACAATATTTTAAGTCTTTCAATTCTTCTTATCATATAATTGGAGGACTATTTGGTGGAAATAATCTAGCTGTTAATAATTTATGTAGTTTGTTTCATCTATTAGCTAATAATTTACTTGATAAAGAAAATCATATGTATAGTGAAGAGCAAATACTAAGCTGTTTATTTTTCAATTATCCCGAGCTATTTCAACCACAAACTTTTGATATTTGGTGGCATGAAGATAATATCTCTAGTAATTTAGGAAGAGAAGAAGGCGATAGACTATTGCAAAGAGCTAAAAGTTTCTATAAAATATTAGAAAAATTTATTTAAGTCTTTATTTTAACTATATCTTTAGTATATTTCTTGTATTTGTAGCATCTTCAATAATTAAATATAAATAATTATTTACGGAATTAAATTTTAAACTAATTATCTCTATGCCAGGATTATTATAGCCATAATATGGCTGTGAAATATTCGTTAATGAAGAATTTATTTTATACAAGAATCTACTATAGAACTCGGTTTGAAACGAACCACGACCAAAATAAATATAACCAGTTTGATTATCTATATCAATCAAATTAGAATATTCTGTTATAGGAAGAGGTATAAATTCATTATCTACAACAATAATAGAAGAACCTATGGTGTTGTTGGTATTTATCATGGTTATCTTTAATGTAATATTACCACCTATCCAATCATCATTTATTGTGACAACATATGTTATATCGTTAATTGTATTTGATTTTACAGCCACAACATCTTCATTAATAAAATCTAGCTGTGTTATTAAAGTGTTGTTGGACGTATTTATAATATTTATTTTATTTTGTTTATATACATATAATTTATTTGAATGAGTATTAATATGCATACGTCCATTATAGTCTCCATTTAATATCGCTAAAACAGAATTTGTTAGATAATCTCTAATTGTTAGCTGGGATCCACTAACATCGTTATACTCTGTTATAAATATTTTAGAATTTGTAGCATCTAGTACAGCGTCATAGGCTCCTACTGTAGGATTACAAGCTATTGTAGAAATTACAGTATCAGATACCAAATCAATTATATTAGCTACATATTTCAATAATACAATCGCTTTTCTATTAATTCTGTCTATATGAATAGTTGAAGGTTGTCCACTGACAGAAATATTATTAACAACAGAATTAGTAATATTGTTAAAAACTAAAACATTATTATCTTGTTGATTAAGTATATAAAATTTATTTGAAACCACATCTAAATCTAAAGCAGAACCAATATATTGTCCAGCTATGGATATACGAGATACCGATGATGGAGTAACCGTTGGAGTATTTGTTACTGTTTTTGTAACTGTTGGAGTTATTGTCGCTGTTTTTGTAACCGTTGGAGTTATTGTTGGTGTAGGTGTAATTGTTGGGGTTCTTGTTAATGTTGGGGTTACTGTTGGTGTTTGAGTATTTGTCGCTGTTTTTGTAACTGTTGGGGTCACAGTTGGTGTTTGAGTATTTGTAGGAGTAACTGTTGGCGTTTCAGTATTGGTTGGTGTGAAAGATGGTGTGTTTGTAGGCGTCTTGGTGTTTGTTGGGGTAATGGTTGGTGTTTGAGTATTTGTAGGAGTATTTGATGGCGTTTCAGTATTTGTTGGCGTGAAAGATGGTGTTGGAGTATTGGTCGGTGTGAAAGATGGCGTTGTTGTGAGGGTTAACGTTGGCGTATTTGTAACAGTAGGAGTTATTGTGGCCGTGGGCGTGATAGTTGTCGTAGGAGTTGGAGTTGCAGTATAATCAATAATACAGCAGTCAATATTAAATATGTTTGGTATTGCCATAGTAAATTACTAGTATATAGGCTCCCAATACCAAGTAGGAGTAGTTAAAGAAGATGATGTTATTCTAATTGATTCTCCTGCCTCTAATCTTATTGGTATCGTTCTAAACGGGCCAAGAGCAACTCTTCTACCGACTGCGGATGTAAAATCAAACCAATCTCTTTTAAAGATCTCAATAGAAGTATCATCTTGCGAAGCGTAGATATACACAGTTGATCTTTGTCCCCATCTGTTTTTAATCCACTGATTTAATGTTAAAGTGGGTTGTACTGGCAGCGGAGAACCCGGTCCCGGACCACCCGGCCTAGCATCCCAGTAATTTCCACTTCTAACTTTTCCTATGAAATTTTGATTGTCTCTTTCCAGTATTAATCCAAATCCTCCGTACTGTCCAACGGTGTTGCTTTCTACATTTTTTATAATAGAGTACCGAACGTCTCCTATTGCTATTCCTTCCATTACTAATCCTTGTCCTGTTGTAATATCAAAAGCATAGTCACACATAGTCATAACTCCGCCCGTGATATTGCATGTTCCATTTCCACTTAAATAAGGAGTATCTGATTTAAAACAAGTTTCCAATACTTCCCAGTCTACATTATACCAAGTGTTACCTAAACAGGTCCAAGGACCTTTTATATAAGTTCCTATTTTTGCATTTCCAAACGCCCCATAAAATGCAGTCATGGAACAAGCTTGTATCTGATGTGCTATGCCGTAAAAATCAGCAGATCCGCCTCCATGCGAAGATGGAACTCCTCCGCAGTTGGAAACTATATAGACCCAGCAGGTTATCAATCCTGAAGTTAAAATTCCAATGCTGTCTGTTGTTTGTGCTCTATTAGCTATATTCAGAGGTCCTATTTTAGTACCATTGAAATATACTGTTGTTCCAGCTGCTCCGATTAAGTCTCCGTCACCAATAAGCACACCAATCCCATTAGAACAATTTGTTTCTATCGAAAAACCTTTAACTTCTCCATAAAAAACTGCTCTTTGACCATTATTAAATCCCGTTTTATTAGTTATTTGAAAACAAGGAGATGCAACACTAGTATCAAATATTAATGTTGTCACCCCTTCTCCTGCTCCTCTGATTGTCGGAAATAAAGCTGCTGAACTTTGAAAATTCTTGCCAACATCCCAAAGCAACTGTCCCGAAACTCTATACGTTCCAGATGGTATAAATCCCTCTCCTCCAAGAATAGAACAAGCATCAAAAAAGTGCCCCAAAGCAGTAGTATTATCCGTTCCGTTTCCTCTCCCTAAACTGTCTGCTTTTGCCCCAAACATTTGAGGAGTCCATGTATGATTATTCATTTGCCACCAGCGACCATCTAAACTCTGGTAGTGCCACGGTCTTATCGTTGTTGGAGTAGCTACTGTTTTCCACCATGTCTCAGCTTTTGAATCTATTTCATTAAAACCAAATGTTATAAACTTATCAATACTACTTGGTATGGTAGATGTTGAAATTTGATTTGTTAAAAATGGACCTTTGATTAAAGCTTCTGAGAAGGTTGTTCTTCCTAATAATTCTCCTACTGTTATTTTTTTAGTAATATTTGCAGAATCGGGGTTTGGAGTAACGTCCACGATTGCTAGTAAGTCAGTATTTTTAGTGTTATTTAAACTTGCTAATTCAGATATTTTTTTATTCATTTTTTCTCCTGTCTCTATTTTTTAGAGAATATGTTGATATACACTAAAATTTTATGTAATAATATTTAGATATTCTAATAATGACCAAATATAAAATGACAATCAGGACATTGGTACAGAACCTATTCTCCAATATTTTTTCCCACCCTCGGTAATAACATTTATCGATTCGGTTGGCGGCAATGATTCCGGATCTTGAAGAATTATATCTTTTGAGATATATTGCCAATCAGCAGGATTTGAATGTATTATGTTTGTTCCATCCCAAGCAGATATATTCATCTCTGCCGCAACTCTATCTATTCTACAAAAGAATCCCTGCTTATAATTATCACCACCCGCAGCAAATACTAAACCAACTACTTTTTTAGTTCCTGCAAAATCTCCAACAACTATGGATCCTGAATCACCAGGAACAACTACCCCGTAATTACCCGAATCGTATTCGATTTTTAAAATATCATAAAAGGAAATATTGATTGTAGACCAGTAGGTATACGAACATCTTTGTTGCGATAGTTGTATGTAATACATCATTTCTTTGACAGAAATCCTGCAATTTATTCCTCCCTTAGCTCCTGTAGTTCTTCCACTAATATACAAAGAATTATTATTATCTAATAATCTATTTATTTCTTCTGTAGTGGCAAAACTCATAGGACCAAAATATTCAAAACCTTTAATATTAGCTGAAGACGCATCTATAATGCCAGGATCAAGATGCACTAAAGCAGCGTCTATATACAAGGTATAACCACCAAATACACTCAATAATCCTGCGGTAAAAAAATTAGACCTCTTAACTTGTCCTATCTTTTTAGATAGTGGATCAGAAGGCAAAGAACCAGGAGTTCCATCCCATGTTTCATAATGCGCTGGCTGAACTACAGGGCTGTCTCTATGATTTTCAGTGAAAAATCTAGATCGTTGTAATGGATCTTGTGTACAACGAGTTACAACATGACTATTTGTTAATGCTACAATAGAATTATCTTCATTATCTCTAACTAATAAACCCATTGTTCCTATAGAACCAGCATTTTTACTATATTCTGTGATTGATATTCCTCCAACTATTGGTCTTAATTCAGATCTGTGAGCATTCTGTTCAGCAGAAGCCATCAATCCATCCTTGTAACAGCTCAATTCATTAGGTAAGTCGTCAGGGGGACATCCATCTATAACCTTTTGACCAGGACTCCAATCATAACATCCTATAAACTTTGGTAATTCTGGTTCTTCTATAACGTCTGTAATATAATTTTCATTGTCTATCTCAATATTTGCTGGAATGATTTCGTGACTTTGTAATTCTGATATAGGCTTCTTTTTAAAAACATGAAATATTACACCTAGATTTGAAGTTGACATACCATTAGTTATTTTTTTTCCGTATCCTATAGCATGTATGTTTGTGTCTTCTAGGTACTTATTACGAATATTATGATGTAATTCTGGATGCATTATTTTAGGCTCCTGGGAAGTGAACATATAGATGTTTTGTTGTGATCGACGGAATTCCATTCTCTGTAGAGAGATCAACACTGCAAGGTTGTGGTAGTCTATCGCTTTGTGTAGCAAATTTAAAATATCTATTATATATAGGGTTGTAATATGCCGCTTTATACCACTCATTAATATTTGGAATTGCACAAATCGTTGAGTTTAATCTTGTTATACTATTGGTGCTGTTCTCATCTTGTATCAAATAAGCTCCGTTTTCAGTGCTAGATGAAGAACTGGATCCATTTGTTACCCAATTGCAGTACCTTGCAGCATGTATCCAATTTAGTCCACAAACAGGCTTATTATTACTGTTGGCTCTAGCGATATAATATTTCGATCCTACTGATCTACTTGGGTCATATTGTATATAATTTCCAAAATGCCAAGTTGTAAAAAAAGCTCCAGTAATCCCGTTAACATCTTGGCCTACCCTATGATATTTCATATCTAAAGCATTAGATCCTGTGCTATCTACAATATTTAAATAGTTGACAAATTCACCCTGAGTTATTGGTACTTTTTTAATCCAATAATCGTAACCCACACGGCCAAAAATAGGATTAAGATAATTGCTCCTAGTAAAATAGTATCGATCAGCTGTATCATTAGGATTATTTATATCACCAACATAAGACCATAAAGAGAGATCACTACTTGGAGGTACTGACGTTCGTATAATTCTCAAAGTTTGTAAAAAATTACCTGTCAGAGCACCTTGATTAGACAACAGTAATGAATGAGAAGGATTTAATACTCTCTGTATTTTAACAATTTGATTAAAATACATGTTCCTATAATTTTCTGGAAAATCGTTGTACCTATTCCAGGGTAGAGCTCCAATCGCCCCTCCCAGCAACAACCGGGCTTTACCAAAATTAGAAAAATCTGTAATAGGACCTATGTCCGCAACATCTTCAATATGCTCCGCAACATTACCATCTTGATCATAAGTCCCATAATAGCTGCTTTCGCCCGTCGTTCCGCAGTTTAGAATTCCAGCACCAATGCCGGTTTCTGGAGTTATTATATACCCTATATAGCTACCATATGCTGCGAATGTTATTCTTTTGAAATCAGCACCTGAACTTGGGGTTGGGGTTGGGGTAACTGTTTTGGTCGGGGTTGGAGTAGCCTTTGTTGGAGTAACACTTGGAGTTGGGGTTGGAGTAGCCTTTGTTGGAGTAACACTTGGAGTTGGGGTTGGAGTACCTGTGAAACAACTTAAATATAATGCTGTATAGTTGTCACTTAATGGATCGTTTATAATAATATTATTTAAGACATAAATTCCAGACAGATCGAAGGATGGTAAGGTGACTATTCTTATGTTCTCTCCAACAATAAAATTTGTTGCATTTGTTATTGTATTAGGACCCTTAATAATTCTATATGGGTTTACATCTAAATAAAGGTCTGTATATCTAGCTCCTGATGTTTCTCCTGTTGCTGTAGTTAATCCAATATTTGGATATTCTATCTTTAGCCAGTCTTCGAAACATGACGTATCAGCGTTTGTTGGGGTAACTGTTTTGGTCGGGGTTGGGGTAGCTGTTGGGGTAGCTGTTGGCGTTGCCGTACCGGTGGTTGGAGTAACTGTTCTAGTCGGAGTCGGGGTTGGAGTAACTTTTGTTGAAGTAACGCTTGGAGTTGGGGTTAGAGTTGTGATTAGATTACCAATCTCTTGCAATAAAACTCCTTCATTTTGTTCTAAAAGTAAAAATTCGTTAGATTCTATTGAAATACCGGGTATGGGCGTCAGAGTTGGAGTTTGTGTTTTTGTTGGAGTAACGCTAGGTGTTTTAGTTGCTGTTAATGTTCTAGTGGGAGATACCGTTGATGTTGCTGTTGGCGTTGATGGCAAGTATGTTGCTAATGTCATAATATAAATCTTACCATCTAGCTCTGTAGCAGCAAACATGGAACCATCGTCAGTCATTGTTATACTAGTCCATAATCTGCTACTTTCTCTAGCAATCCAGTTTGTTCCGCCATTAGTAGAAGTCCAAACTTGACCACCGTGTTCAATTGCTGCTATTCTATTTCCATCACCAGATACTGCTACTCCTATCCATGCTCTTGGACTATCGGTTAGTCTAGAAGTCCAAGTAATTCCACCATCATTTGATACGTAAACAGATCCAGTCCACTCAGTAGCAATAATCTTAAGACCGTCATGAGAACAAGCTATACTACTATAATTCCTTACTGCTGTTCCTCTAGCTGTCCATGATACTCCGCTATTAGTTGATATGTAGACATATCCTGTTTGACCACCAAATATAATACCAGACATTGGATCTCTTACTAAACCTCCACTAGCTATTATCATTCTTGATCCGTCATTAGATACTGCTGCGTCGGTATAGAATCCATTTCCTGGCCCAAAGAATCTTTGTATCCATGTTGATCCTCCGTTGTTTGTTGTAAAAGCACCCGAAACACCTCCAGTAAGAAAAGCTATTCCTTTCAAACCGTCATTAGACATAGAAACACCTTGTCCAACAATGGATGTACTAGGTGAACTAGGTGCTGGTGGTTCATACCAATTAACTCCTCCATTTGTGGATCTTCTAACATATGGAAGAAAATCAAAATCTCCATCAATAACATCTACTATAGACCCAACGCTAGATACGTTTACGCCTACTGGTTCTGCTGGATTAACAATGTTTGATGCTATAGTTTGAATTCTCCAATTGATACCAAAATCATCAGATATGGCTAATTGAGTACCATTAACGGCGGCTAATCTAAAACCATTACTAGAAGAACTAATATTTATCCACTTACTAGAGAATGCCCTATCAACAGAGCTAAAGAGCAATTCTCCTGTAGTGGGCGTTACTGTGGGAGTTGCCGTATTTGTTGGAGTAACGGGTGGGGTTCTTGTGTTTGTGGGGGTTACACTTGGAGTCTGACTGTTAGTTTGAGTAATAGTATTTGTTATTGTTTGTGTTTGTGTTGCTGTTGACGTTACTGTTACTGTAGGAGTAACCGTTGACGTTATTGTGTTTGTTGGGGTTCTAGTTGCTGTAGAGGTAATTGTTGGCGTTTGTGTTACCGTTTCCGTATTTGTTGGAGTTGTAGTAGGTGTTCCAGTATTAGTTGGAGTAACGGTTGGAGTTTCTGATGATGTTGGTGTTATTGTTGGAGTTTCGGTATTTGTTGGAGTAACCGTTGGAGTTTCTGATGATGTTGGAGTATTTGTTTGAGTTACACTCGGAGTTACAGTTATTGTAGGAGTAACTGTTGATGTTTCCGTTATTGTTGGAGTATTTGTTGGAGTTTCAGTATTGGTGGGAGTAGTTGTTGATGTTACCGTTGGTGTTGTTGTGTTAGTTGGCGTTATCGTTGGTGTTATTGTATTAGTTGGCGTTATCGTTGGTGTTATTGTATTAGTTGGCGTTATCGTTGGTGTTATTGTATTAGTTGGCGTTACCGTTGGTGTTATTGTATTAGTTGGAGTTACTGTTGCTGTCTCTGTGTTGGTTGGAGTAAGCGTTGGAGTAACTGTTGAAGTTCCTGTGATCGTTGGAGTAACTGTTGAGGTTCCTGTGATCGTTGGAGTAACTGTTGAGGTTCCTGTGATCGTTGGAGTATGGGTTGTTGTTGTTGTTGGTGTTATAGTATTAGTTTTAGTAATAGATGGCGTTGGAGTAGGCGTAATATTAATAGCACAACAAGCTATATCTATAATATATCTAGATTTTGCTGTTTTTGTTGGTTTTGGAGTATGTGTGGCTGTTGGTGTAGGAGTTTCATCACTCATAAGCTCACCTTAACAATTCCATAACCTTGGTATTTATGTTGTTTATATGTTGGATTCTTTAGTTCTATTGTCATGGTTGATAAAACTCGTAAATAATCGTCAATATTATTTAATTGATATTTTCTTGTTCTTCTATTATATGCTAATAATAAAGCGGCACAGCCCGTAACATAAGGATTACTCATACTAGTACCACTCATAATAGCATAACCATTATTTGGAGCTAAACTAAAAATATTATGTCCTGGAGCAAGAAAATCTAAAGATTCTCCAGCACAACTAAATTTTGTTCTTTCAAAGTTTTCGTCTATAGCTCCAGTAGATATAACTTCTTTATATTTTGCAGGATACATAACGTCCACATTTTCTCCACTATTTCCTGCAGCAGCAAAAACTATACACTTTTTGGAAGATGCATACTCTATGGCTTTTAGTAGTTCGTTTGATTGGTTGGGAGATCCTAAACTCATAGTAATAAAATCAGCACCATTATCAGCACTCCAAATGATTCCATTAACAACAGAATCTAAAGAACCCTGTCCTCTAGCACCCAAAGCTTTTACTGGCATAATTTTAGCTCTTGGGGCCACGCCCACCATACCTAGTCCATTATTTTCTGCTGCTATAGTTCCACACACATGACTACCATGTCCATTATCGTCTTGGGGACTTTTATTATTATCTACAAAATTTTTCCCATCCATTAAATTATTCTTAATATCACTATGATTTAAATCGCATCCCGTATCTACAACAGCAATTATAACATCTTCTCCTTGAGACTTTATCCATTGTTGATCAATTCCTAATTTAGTAATTTCCCAGCCTAAAACTTGACCAGCACCAGCATTAAAACCATATACTTCTGTTTTAATGTGTGGTAAAAGAGAGAATTCTTTTTTGCTTCTTTTTTTAAATAACATTACAACACCTTAGAAGCAACTAGACAACCTTTAGCAACAGCATATAAAGGATCGGTAGCGTGTCTGACCTCTTTTACTGCTAATGGAAAATTGTTTTCCGTTAATTTTTTAGCAAATTCTTCAACATATCCTTTGGCTTGAGATGTTCCACCAGCAACCACTATTGTTAGTGGATTTTTAAATTTGGGTAGTGCTTTATGCTTGTTTAGAGCTATGGCTAAATTTTTGGTAGTATAATCTATTAGTCTTTCATAATAAGCAGAAACAGCAGCTAATACTGGATTATCAACTGGTTGTCCAATTGTAAATCCCCCACCCTCTTTTTCAGCTTGAACAACACTATCAGTTTCCCCCGTTGCAACAGCTGTCATTCTATCTATCCAGTCACCAGATTTTGTTGTGCTAAATACAACTGTTGGTTCGCCATTTAGCATTACGCACACATTAGTCATACCGGCACCACAAGATATTCCTATACCAGTATAATCTTCTTGCTCTAATTCAGCATAACATAAAGCTTCAGCTTCGTTAATAGCTTTTGCATCGTAGCCAGATTCTTTCAATATTGTTGTGACCACATCTTCATGATATCCAACATCAAAATCATCATCTTCTTGGTCAACTGGTTGTGCCGGTACACAGAATATCAATTTCTCGTTAGGCTCAGAAGCCTGTCCCACGACTTCTTTTAAAATAAAAGCCAGTATACGCTTGGCATTTTTTTCTTTAGCTGAGACCACTCCGCGATACATGGGCCTTTTTGCTGTATCATTTCTTTCTATAGCTTTTTCTATAGCATCTTTACCTAATAAGATGAAAGACCCATCGGTATCTTTAATAAAAACTTTGCCAGCCAAACCTTTTTCAATCATTTTGGTTGCGACAGGGGTTGTTGGCTTGATAATATAAAAAGCATCTCTAAAATCTTTATAT
>Ga0208787_1001283_pt1 | contig 11119 bp, 11 predicted proteins | sample Wag4_2014_7_11_FD_187362 | JGI IMG/M metagenome (GOLD analysis project Ga0208787, IMG submission 187362) | Fresh water microbial communities from Ohio, USA - Utica-2 Time Series HT 2014_7_11 (SPAdes) (version 2) | ecosystem: Environmental > Aquatic > Freshwater > Water tank | place: USA: Ohio... | reverse complement strand
GGGGTGCCGAGTTTCGGTTCGTCCTGCCCGGGCCCAGGCTGGGAGCCGCTGAGTTCCGCGCGATCGAGCTCGCCCTCGAGGCGCTTCAGCCCTGCCCCGATGTGCTGGTAGTGAGCGGGAGCCTCCCCGCCGGCCTGAATCCTGGGCGGTTGACCCGACTGGCGTCCCGGGTCCGGCGGCGCGGGGTCCGTCTGGCCCTGGACGCCTCGGGAGAGGGACTCAAGGCGGGACTGGAGGCCGGCGTCTGGCTCGTGAAGCCCAACCTCCGGGAACTGGGGGCCTGCCTGGGCCGGGACCTGCCCGACCGGGACTCCCAGCTGGCCGCAGCCCGGGACCTGGTCGCGGCTGGCCGCGCCGAGTGGGTCGCGCTCAGCCTCGGCCGGGAGGGGGCCCTGCTCGTGAGCGCGAACTTCGCCGGATACGCGCCCGCCCTGCCGATCACGCCGGTCTCCACCGTCGGCGCCGGGGACAGCTTCCTGGCCGGGCTGGCGTGGGATCTGGCCCGGGGCGCGCAGCCTGAAGCTGCCCTCTCCACCGCCGTGGCCGCCGCCTCGGCCACCCTGATGTCCCCCGGATCGGGCATGGCCCGCAGCGCCGACATCCGCCGGCTTCGCCCCCGCGTCCGGATCGAGGTCCTGGCGGGCCCCTAGCCCTGGGCCAGGCCACCCACCAGCATTCGCACCTCGCCCTCACCCCAGGCGGGCAGGAGCAGTCGCTGTAGTCCGCCCATCCTGTGCAGGGTCGGGCGCATCAGTTCCACTGTGGCGCTGGCCTGGGCGGGCAGAAGGGCGAAGACCTCCGGCAGGTCGACATCATCGAGGAAGAGGCCGAGCAGGCGCTCCCGGTCGGCGGCGGCGACCTCCAGGTCATTGACGCGGAAACGCTCTGGCCGGCTGAAGACGTCCAGGATGAAGGTCTCCGCCCCCAGGGCCTCGATCTTGACCTCGGAGAGGTCATCCCAGAACGGGATTTCGGCCTGACCACGCCTCAGGCCCTCCCAATAGGTGAGGAGGCGGGCGAGGGGAGGGGCCAGGGGGCCGTCGACGGCGAAGGGCGCGGTCTGGGTCATCAAGGGTCCTTCCGGGCGGTGCAGAATCCGGCCGCTACCCTAGACCCCACCCGGGGTCGGGGAAAGCACGCCGTCCTCAAGGTTGACCTTGCGACGTTCTGCCCGTTGGATGCCAGCCCGGCACTGGCGTTTCCCGTGCCAGCAACGATTTCGAGCTGTACCGACGCTCCGGCCATGCACCGGGGCGCGGTTCATTTCCAGGGAGTGACTTGATGTCCAGCGCCCAAGCCGGCTCTCAGGCCGACTCCGCCGAGCGGCTGCCCCTGCGCACCAAGTTTTTCTTCGGCGTCGGGTCTGTGGGAGACTCGATCGTGCTGGCCACGGTCGGCTCTTACGCCATGCTCTATTACAACCAGATTCTCGGCCTGAACGCGGTTCTCGCAGGCCTCGCCGTCTCCGCCAGCCTCTTCCTCGACGGATTTGCGGATCCGGTCATTGGCTCGCTCTCGGACCGGACCCGTGGGCGGTTCGGTCGACGCCACGGCTATCTCTTCCTCGCGCCATTGCCCATCGCCCTGTCCGTGATCGCAGTCTTCAATCCGCCGCCGGGGGCCTCTGATCTCGTCTTGTTCCTTTGGTTTGCCCTGTCCGTCAGCTTCATGCGGATCTCCATCAGCCTGTTCAACACGCCCCACCTGGCCTTTGGAGGCGAGCTGTCGACCGACTATATCGAGCGGTCCAAGGTGCTGAGCTGGAACAACTTCTTTACCTGGGCGGGAGGCGCGGGAATGAACTTCCTCGCCCTTCACTTCGTCTTCAAGGCCACACCGGAGTACCCGAGAGGCCTCCTCAATCCCGAGCCCTACGGACCATTTGCCGTTGGCTGCGGACTGGCCGCCATGGCGCTGTTGTTGGCTTCGGCCTGGTACACCCGCGACCAGATTCCCCGCCTCCCGAAGGCACCTGAGAATCTTCCTCGCTTCAGCCCCCTCGAGTTCCTCAAGGACATCAGCAAGGCGCTCGGGAACCGGAACTACCTGTGGCTGCTCATCGCCTTTTTCTTCCTGTCGATGATGATTGGGGTCCGGGGTGGCCTGAACCTCTATGTGAACACCTTCTTCTGGGGGCTCACCAGCGAGCAGCTGAAGTGGTTCGTCTTCGGTAGCTTTGCCGGTTACGCCACCGGATTCCTGTTCTCCGCCCGCATGCACCAGCGGCTCGACAAGCGCCTGAACATGATCATCTGGGCCGTGGTTTTCTCCATCGGACCTGCGATACCGATGATCCTCGGCCTTATCGGGGTGCTGAGCTCAGAGACGCCGGGCCTGACGCCCATGCTGATTGCCTTCTCGTCGGTCGGTAGTGCTGGGGCCAGTGTCCTCAGCATCACCGTCATGTCTGCCCTTGCAGACATCGCCGACGAGAATGAACTGGCCCACAGCGTGCGTCAGGAAGGGGTCCTCTACTCGACCCGGAACCTGGCCGCCAAGATCGACCAGGCCCTCGGGGCGGCGCTGGCCGGCCTGGCCCTCTGGGCGATCAGCTTTCCGCCAAAGGCCAAGCCTGGCTCTGTGCCTGACGAAGTGCTCTTCAACCTGGTGTTTGTCGACGGGATCCTGGCGACGATCCCTGGCCTGATCGCCGCCGTCTGCTATGCCCGTTACAATATCACCCGGTCGAGATACGACGCCACCAAGGCTGCCCTCGCTGCCCGAAAGGCCGCTCAAGGAACCTGACCGGATGGAGTTTCGCCGTTTCGCTGCCGCAGGCGGGCTGGCTGCAGGCCTTGTCTTCGCCTCGCCCGCCAGTGCCGTCCTGCCGCCCCAGGCCTACCTGCAGGCGCGGGCCTCCGCAGGCGTCCATCTCCAGGTCCAGGTCAGCCGCGTTCGAACTTCGGCGAAGGACAATTCCTGCCGCATGGAGGGCAGGGCACTCTCGGTCTGGCGCGGTCCCGTGAAGACAGGCGATGCGGTGCACTTCACCTTGCCCTGCCGCTTCGCCTCCACGCCCGTCATGCCGGGCCCGACCCTCTGGTTCGATCCTTCGGGCCTTAAGCCCGGCCAGGTCCTCGAGGGCTTCTTCGACTCTGTGGAAGGGGGCCTCAGTCCGGCCCGGGACCAGGTGTTCCGGGTGCGGGCTGCCAGTGCACAGCCGCTCTGCGGGACCGGGGACTACGCCTGCAAGGACGAGAGCGCTGCACCCTGAGGGCCGCCGCCTTTCCGGGCTTGGCACCGGACGCCGCCCGTGGCATCGCTCCGCCCGGCCAGGCCCGGTAGCTCAGCAGGATAGAGCAGCGCTTTCCTAAAGCGAAGGTCGGGGGTTCGAGTCCCTCCCGGGCCGCCAGGCAGGCGGGGCCGCGCTTGGGGGCCGACTTGCCGGGCCAATGCACAGACCGTATCGGCATCCCATGACATTGGACTCGCCCCCGCCACTCTCGCCCCGCGTCCGCCGCGCTCCGCCACCTGAGCTGGACGGGCGAATGGCGCGAAGCCGCGTGACCCGCGGGAAGATCGTCGCTGCCCTGCTCGACCTCATCCGGGATGGGAACCTGAGCCCGACATCCGAGGAGGTGGCGCAGTACGCGAACGTCGGAGGCCGGACGGTCTTCCGGCACTTCCAGGACATGGAATCCCTGTTCGAAGAGATGAACGCCAGGGTCCGGTTCCTCGTGGAGCCGCTACTGACCGAGGTCACCTGGGACGGGACATTGCCTCAGAGGATCGAGCAACTGGTCACGGCCAGGGCGGCCACCTTCGAGCAGATCACGGCCTACTATCTCTCGGGCGGAACGCGACTGCACACATCACCGACGCTCCAGCGCGCGAGGGCCCAGTTTGCGGCACAACAGCGCCGCCAACTCCGGGCCTGCCTGCCAGAGATGGGAGCGCACCCCGAGGCCGTCGCAGCGATCGAACTCCTGACGTCCATGGAGGGTTGGCTCAGGCTGCGTCGTACGCAGGGCCTGAGCGCCGAACAGAGCCAGCAGGCCATCCTAGCGGCAGTGAACCGTCTGCTCGCCAGCTGACCGCCCAGAGAGCCGGGCCCCATTGCCAAACCCTGCGGTGCCATCTAATGACACAGGGAGTGCCAATACCTTCTGCAGTTCGAAGCTTTTCGGGTATCGACCGGGGCTGCAGACGCGAGGAGCTGGACGATGGCGAGTTTCTGGGTTTGGGGCGTCGCCCTGCTTGGCTACGCGGCCTTTCTGGCCTGGTACGTCAATTGGCGCGGCCCGCTTTCAAAGGCTGAAATCGAGACCCTCGTGACCCAGATGCGCGCCAGCAATGTCGGGCACGGTGACCAGGACGAGATCCCCGTCATTCGGCGCTTCCTTGAGGAGGACGACGGTCGTGAGTTCTTCATGCTCAACGTCATTCGCCTGTCAGAGAACGACGTCGCAGATCCCGACACCGGAGAGTTGCGGCCGGTGCGCCAGGTGATGGCTGGCTATACGCGCATGTTCATGCCCACCCTGTTCGCCCGGGGCGGACATCCGGCCCTGGCCGCGCGCCGGATCGGCGGCATGGTCGACACCTGGGGGCTCCAGGAAGTCCCGGAGTGGTCGATGATGGGCTACATCCGCTATCGGAGCCGGCGTGACCTTGCACACCTGGTCTGCAACCCGCGTTTCGGCGGCGCCCATGCCTTCAAGTTCGCCGCCATGCCGCAGACGTTCAACTTCCCGACCCGTCCGATGATCATGACCCTTGCCGGTCCACGGATCTGGGTTGGCCTGTCGTTCGCCCTCGTCGCTGCAATGGCGCAGATCGCCCTCCTGCTCTCCGCCGCGCCGCGCTGACATCGCCCCCCGCAACCACCTGACCCCCAGACCAGAGCCTCTCCATGAAAATCCTGCGTACGCCCGAAGCTCAGTTCGCGAACCTGCCAGACTTCCCCTGGCCGCCCCACTACATGACCGTCCGGGACGAGGACGGGACGGACATCCGCATTCACTGCATCGATGAAGGCCCTCGCGACGCGCCCCCGATCCTGTTGATGCACGGCAATCCGACCTGGGCCTACCTCTACAGGCACATGATCCCCGGACTGCTGGCGACAGGTCGGCGGGTGATCGCCGTCGACCTCGTGGGCTGCGGACGATCGGACAAGCCCGCGGCGAAGAGCGACTACACCCTGGCCCGGCACTATGACTGGATGGGCAAGTGGCTCACCCAGATGGACCTGACGGACATCACCCTCTTCTGCCAGGACTGGGGCGGCACCATCGGTATCTACCTGGCAGCCCAGCACCCCGAACGCTTCGCCCGGGTGATCGCCGCCAATACCGGTCTGCCCCTCGGGGAGGGCGAAAGCGACTTCATGAAGATGTGGGTCGACATGATGCGCGCGGCGACCGTGTTTCCCTGGCAGATGCTCGAGGGCGGCATGCAGCGCAAGCTGACCGAAGGGGAGCTGGCCGCCTACCGGGCACCCTTCCCGTCAACGGACTATGAAGTCGGTATCATCCAGTTTCCGCTCCTGATCGCCGTGCAGACCGACAATCCGGGCGCCCCGCTGAACCGAGACGCCTGGGCGAAGCTGGCGGCCTTCGACCGTCCCTTCCTGACCCTTTTCGGTGATCTCGATCCGGTCGCCCGGGGCTGGGACAAGCGGGCGCAGGCTTACATTCCCGGCGCAGCCGGCCAGAAGCACCAAAACATTCCCACGGCGAACCATTTCATCCAGGAAGACGCGCCGGAAGAACTGCTCGCCCACATCCTTCCCTTTCTTGACGTGAACTGACGAGGCGGCTTCCATGGCCCTGCTCCCACCCAGCACCAATTCGGATTACCGCGGTGCCCCCATCTCTGCGGGGTTCCTGGCCCTATCCTCCGTGATGACCATCGTGCCAGGGTTGATCCACTACTTCCTCCCCGACGGCGGAGCCGGCGTCATTGGCGGCGTCGACCTTTCGACCCGCGCAGACACCATCATCACGCTCTTCGCCTGGTACGGGGCCATGCAGATCCCGTTCGGGATTCTCATCCTGATCATCGCCCTGCGATACCGCTCGCTCGTGCCCCTGGTCCTGCTGCTCACCATCCTCATGCAGGCGCTCGGCGCCTACTTGGGTTGGTTCGGGAAGGGCTCGCACAGCGGCCACCATCCGCCGGAGCACTACGGGAGCGCCGCCTTCGTCGTGCTGGGGACACTCTTCTTCATGCTGTCATTGCGCGATCGTCGCGCCCAACAGGAACCCACAACATGATCACCCAGGTTCAGGTCCGTCGCTCGGCCTTCTCCGAAACGCGAACGATTTCCGCAGAGACGCCGGATTTGGCAGAGGGCGAGATCCTCGTGGCCATCGACAAGTTTGCCCTGACGGCGAACAACGTCAGCTACGCCCTCTCCGGCGACATGATCGGCTACTGGAGGTTCTTCCCTGCCGAGGAGCCCTGGGGGATCGTGCCCGTCTGGGGGTTCGCCGACGTTGTGGCCTCGCGCGCTCCGGATGTCGCCCTGGGCGAGCGAATCTGGGGCTTCCTGCCCATGGCCAGCCACGTCGTGATGCGGCCCGCCGGGGCGACGGACCGAAGCTTTTCCGATGGCGCCGCGCATCGCGCGGACCTGCCGGCCATCTACAACACCTACCAGCGCACCCAGGGCGATCCGCCCGCCCTGACCGCCATGGAAGACGAGCGCAGCCTGCTCTTTCCGCTCTTTTCGACCTCCTACGTGCTCTACGACTACCTGCTGGACAACGCCTTCTTCGGCGCCCGGCAGGTGCTGGTCGGCAGCGCGTCGTCCAAGACCGGACTGGGCCTGACCAACCTGCTTTCCCGTCACGGCGAGGGGCGTCCCCGGGTCGTGGGCCTGACCTCTCCGGGGAATGTTGGCTTCGTCACGGGTCTGGGGACCTGCGATGAGGTCGTGACCTACGACGCCATCGGCGCCCTGGACCGCACCGTCCCCACCGCATTCGTGGACATGTCCGGCGTGGGTGAGGTTATCAGCGCCATCCACGCGCATTTCGGCCCCCAGCTCAAGCTCAGCTGCGCCGTTGGCGCCACCCACTGGGGTGCCGGCCGCTATCGGCCAGAGACCTCCGCCACGCCCCACGCCTTCTTCTTTGCGCCGGCCCAGTTCGCCAAGCGCGACGTCGACTGGGGCCCGGGCGAGATCATGCGCCGCGCCCAGGCGGAGTCCGCGCGCATGTCCCTGGAACTGAAGGGCAAGCTGGGAATCCGTCACGAGCGCGGAGCGGATGCAGTCACCGCCGCCTGGTGCGGCCTCGTGGAAAACAGGATCGCGCCGAACGAGGCGGTGATGGCCTCGCTGACGTAACGCGCCGGCTGTCAGGCGGGCTTCCGCTGCAGGCCGATCTCCTGTGATGGGTCTCGAAGCCGGTGATCATCGTGTTCGTGCCCACGACGGCTGCGGGTGACATCGCGGTCATATGTGGTGGCCTTCAGCTCGGCGGGGAGCGGCGCGCCAGTACACGGCGCTTCAGGTACCGGTCCGGACGCGGGGCAGCCAGGCCTGGATCCAGGCGAGCGCCAACAGGTAGGACACCGCCAGGAAGGCCAGGAGCGGGCCGTATCCATAGTTGTTCTGCAGCATCCACCCGGACGCCTGCAGCACGAACATGCCGCCGAGATTCCCGAAGAAGGCCGCCACGCCAATCGTCGTCGCGACGCGGGGCAGGGCGGTGATGTCCGCTGTCAGGGCGAACAGATTGACCGAGAAGCCCTGGTGCGCAGCCATGACCAGGCACAGGAGCGAGACGGCAATCCAGACACTCGAGGTGTGCAGGACGGCGGGCAGGGCGAGCGCCAGGACGGCGCAAACCAGCATGGTCAGCCGCCGCGCCATCGTTGGCGCCATTCCCCGCGCGAGGAGGCGGCTCGAGGCATAGCCGCCGGCCAGGCCGCCGAGGGCCGTCACGCCCGCAATCACCGCCAGGGGCGCGCCGACCGCGCTCAGGCCCAGGCCAAACTCCCGGCGAAGCAGGTCCGGCATCCAGAACACCAGGAACCAGTACATCTGGTCCGAGAAGACCTTTCCGCCTGAGACCGCCCAGGTGGCGCGATCCGCCAGGACGGCGCGGACGCTGACGCGGGTGTCCCCTGCAAGTGTCTCCGCCTTGTCAGCCACGGGCTCCATGAGCCAGCGCGAGCACAGCATCCAGCCCAGAACCCAGATCGACCCCACGCCGCCGGCGATCAGGAAGGTGGCGCGCCAGCCCAGGCTGAGGGCCATGATCGGGACCAGGATCGGGATGAGCATGGCGCCAAGGCTGCCGTAGACATTCATCGCCCCGAGGGCCAGGGCGCGCCCGGAGGCGGGAAAGAAGGCGGCGATCGCCTTGATCGTCGCTGGCGTCCCGATGGCCTCGGTCGCTCCCAGCCAGATCCGGACGCCGGTGAACTGACCGACTGTATGCACCACCCCATGCGCCATGGCGGCAAGGCTCCAGGCGCCGACTCCGATGGGAAACGCGGTCCGAAGTCCGAACCGATCCACAAACCAACCTGCGCCGAGCAGGCCGAAGGCGGCCGCCATCTGAAACACCGACGCCATCTGCCCGTACGTGTAATCGGACCAGCCCAGATCGGCCTGCAGCAGCGGCTTCATCAGCGAGATCAGCTGCCGATCCGCAAGGTTCAGGAAACCTGCGGTCACCAGGAAGACCATGATCGCCGCCTGGCGATTCCAGTGAAGGCGTGGCGGCATCTCTGACCCTCCAGTGTCTGCCCCCGCGACGGGGCAGGCGTCTCTTCCTAGAAGCCGAGTTCAGCCGTCTGGACCACAGGATTCTCACCCGCACCCAGTTCGGTCGCCTTTCCGATGGCGCCGGCCATCAGGCCTGACGATTAGGTCACTGGCGTGAAGGAAGCCGGGATCCCGGCGTCAACAATGCCCGCTCTCCGCCCGCTCCCCGGGGTGCAGGCCCCTGGCCGCCGTGTGTTCCTGAATCGCTTGGCGCACCCCATGTTGGTGGCAGGTTGAATAAGGGGCTCCGGAATGACCACGGTCACAAGCACCGACGAGGACATGCATCCGACCGGCGAGGACCGGGCCTGGAGCGAGAGCTACTACTTCAACTTCGTCGATCCGAAGACCGGTGTGGGGATGTTCACCCGCATGGGCTTCCGCCCCGGGAACGGCTGGGCCGACGCCCTTCACGCCGTCTATCTGGGCGGCAGCCGTGTCGCCTTCACCTATGGCCGGCGGGACATCGGCAAGGACCTTTCCGCCTACGACGGCGACCTGAAGGTCGGGAACCTGACCCTGGCCTGCGAGGACCCCTTCCGGCGCTGGACAGTCCGCTACGAGGGCCCGGCCCAGGACATTCCCGACGGGGCCATCCTGATGACCCGGGCCAGGCTTCGCCCCGAGGGCTGGCACACGCCAGCGCACCTTTCCATGCAGGTGGATGTCCAGGCCCTGACCGAGCCGCACTTCGCAGCGAAGGGCACCCACGGCCATTTCGAGCAGAGCCTTCGCGCCACCGGACGCCTGACGATCGGCGGCGAGGACATCGCCTTTGACGGCTTTGGCGTGCGCGATAAGTCCTGGGGTCCGCGCAACTGGAGCGGCTCGTCCAGCAGTTCGTCGGGCACCGCCTCGGCTGGTCCCGCCCTCTCGACCGCGGCCGCGCCCAATCCCTTCGTCTTCTGGTTCTCCATGAACTTCGGAGCGGGGACCGCCCTGGGCGGCTCCTGCTTCCGCCGCGCTGACGGGACCATGCTGGGCGCGGGCTGGATCCAGAACGGCGAGCACATGGACAGCCTGGAGGACGTGCGGGTGGAGACCACCTTCCGGCCAGGCTCCATCCTCCACGAGACGGTTTCGATGGTCGCCCGCACGGGCCAGGGGCGCGAACTCCGGATCGAGGGTCAGGTGATTAACATGTGCCCGACCAAGATCCCCTTCCCGGGGGGTGCCACCTTCGTCAATGAGGGCCTGGCGCGGTTCACGATGGAGGGCCGCGAGGGCTTCGGCATCGCCGAGTCCTGGCATAACGTAACCGAGTAACGGACTTTCCTTCGTCCGCGCGCTAGTTCCGGCTCCAGGGGCGACGCTCCCCGGCTCGGAGGCTCCATCCAGCGCTCGGTCTTTGGACTGCAGTTTCTGCGCTTCCGGTCAGCCGCCGGATGTGGTGCATTCATCGGCGACAAGGGGAGGCTGGAATGCAGGAAGTGGTGGTCCGCGAGGACGTAGCCCTGGGGGCCGATGCCGTCTGGGCGGTGATCGGCGACTTCTCGGGGATCCGAAAGTGGGCAACCCTGGTGGAGGCCGAGAGCACTGAGGTGACGCCTGAGGGCAAGGTCCGGACCCTGACCATGCCGGGCGGGCGGACGGTCTCGGAACTCATGACCGATGGCGGGCCATACCACTACACCTACACCTACGACCGGCCGGACATGGACGCCTACGTCTCCACCGTGTCTGTGGAGCCCGGGGTCGGTGACGCCTGCGCCATCGTCCTTCGGGTGCAGTTCCAGCCGAAGGACCCTTCCCAGCTCGAGGCTGCGACCGAGGCCATGGGGAAGTTCTGCCGGGGCAACCTCAAGGCCATGAAGCGGGCCCTTGGCCTGGCCTGATCCCGGTCCGCCGCCGCAAGGGCGCGGTCCGGGCGGCAATGCGCACTACCGGGGGGAAACGTGCAGCAGGACCTGATCCAATGGGCCGTCTTCGGTGGCCTCACCGCCCTGATGGCTCTCCTTACCGGCTGGCAGGTCGCTCGCATGGGCGGCCGTTCGAGCAACTCCAACCAGGAATACTTCCTGGCTGGCGGCAACCTGAGCTGGCCCTTCATCGCCGGCTCGATCACCCTGACCAACCTGTCCACCGACCAGCTGGTGGGCATGAACGGCAATCAGATGTTGCTGCTGGCCTGGTGGGAGCTCTCGGCCATCGCCGGCCTCATGATGCTCTGTTGGGTCTTCCTGCCCATCTACTACCGGAACAACTGCACCACCACGACGGAGCTGCTCGAGCGGAAATACGGGTCCGTGCACCTTCGGGCGATGATCTCGGTGCTGTTCCTGCTGGGCAACGTCTTCATCTACCTGCCCATCATGCTCTACACAGGTTCCCTTTTCCTGAAGACCATGTTCGGGCTCGAGGTGCCCCTGTTGGCCATCGCTGCGGCCATGGCGATCC
>Ga0208787_1001282_pt1 | contig 11128 bp, 6 predicted proteins | sample Wag4_2014_7_11_FD_187362 | JGI IMG/M metagenome (GOLD analysis project Ga0208787, IMG submission 187362) | Fresh water microbial communities from Ohio, USA - Utica-2 Time Series HT 2014_7_11 (SPAdes) (version 2) | ecosystem: Environmental > Aquatic > Freshwater > Water tank | place: USA: Ohio... | reverse complement strand
TCCCAATTGTATTTATTTTTTAAATAAATACCACACTGCATTCTTGAAACTCGGCAATAAAAAGCAAGCAATAGTTGAAATGACCGGTAAAATGGGCATTGTCACTTTATTCTGCAATATCAGTGCAGCACTGGGTTTTGCAGTCTTTGCCCTTACCAAAAGCATTATTCTGAAAGAATTTGGCATTGTAGCGGGGATCAATATCATGGCATTGTTTTTCGTTTCCTTTATCCTAATCCCCATAGCCTTGTATTATATGGCTGCACCCAGGGAAAAACATACCCGTTATCTCGAAAACAAGTGGCTAATTGGACTTCTTACCCGCATTGAACGTTGGGTCTTTGCACACAAACGCCTTGTTTACCTGTGTACTGCAGTAGCACTGGGAATTAGCATCACGGGAATATTAAAGTTGAAAACACAGGCTTTTATTGTGGATGATTTACCCAAGGGAGATAAGATATTTGCTGACCTAAAATATTTTGAGGCCAATTTTAAAGGGGTTCTACCGCTTGAAATTCTTGTTGATACCCGTAAAAAAAATGGGATTGCAGGCTCACGTGCATTACCTGTTTATGAAAAAATAGCTGCATTCGGCGATCAGGTTGCATTGCATCCCGAGTTAACCAGACCACTTTCACTCGCAGAGGGATTAAAATTTGCCAGACAGGGATTTTATGAGGGTGATAGCAACAATTATTCTATGCCCAATGCATTTGATGGTGCATTTATTGCAGACTACCTCAAACCTTCAAAAGAAAAACAAACAGATCAGGGCTCACTCCAGAAACTGATGTCTTCGTTCATAGACAGCAACCGTCAAGTAACCAGGATTAGCGTTAGCATGGCAGATATAGGCAGCTTGCGTATGCCCGGTTTGCTTGATACGCTGGAAGCAGAAGCCGCTAGCTATTTTGACACGAGTCGGTATGCTGTTACAATGACTGGCTCTAGCATAACCTTCCTGGAAGGCAGCAGATTCATAATCAAAGGATTGAAAGAAAGTATTCTATGGGCCTTTCTGTTCATTTCACTTTGTATGCTTTATTTATTCAGTTCTTTCAGAATCCTGATTTGTTCGTTGATACCGAACCTCATTCCATTGGTGATGACAGCAGGACTCATGGGATGGATGGGCATAGCCATCAAACCTTCAACAGTACTGGTTTTTAGTGTGGCACTGGGGATAGCCATCGATATTACCATCAGGTTCCTGGTAAACTACAAACAGGAATTACCGAATCAGGATGGCAGGATACACGAGACAGTTGTGCAGACTATCCGAGACACAGGAATCAGTATTATCTACACCTCCCTCGTTTTGATAGCAGGATTTATAATTTTTGTATTCAGTGGTTTTGGGAGTACGCAGGCACTCGGTTGGTTAACCTCTTTTACACTGCTTGTAGCTACCCTAACAAACCTGATATTACTACCTGTATTGCTTTTGTGGATGGGGAAAAAGAAAATTTAAAAAAATCCTCAATGAGCCATTTTCGTACAATATAAATATTATAAATATTTTATTTGATTTTATCAAATAATTCTATAGCAAAATTAAATACTGTACGCCTTTTTGCCTTTTTATTAAAATAAATCAAGAATTGTTCGTTTTTTAAAATTTTTTCAACAAAATCCTTGTTTGGTTGTCTTGTTTTACATTCGCGTAATGTTAATAAAATCTTAAACCAAACAAAAAGACATGAGAAAGATCTTGCTTTTCTTGTGCGGAGTGTTGTTCATGATTGGGCAACTAACTGCACAAACCCGGACTGTTTCCGGAAAGGTCTCTGATGCCACTGGAACACCGGTTGCTAACGCTTCCGTGATTGTTAAGGGCACACGAACCGGTACTACTACCAATGCCAATGGAAATTTCAGTTTCACAATCCCTTCGGGGGCTAAATCTTTGGTAATTTCTGCTATCGGACTGGCACCATTAGAGGTCAGTATTCCGTCTTCTGGCAACATCAATGCTACACTTCAACAGGATGACAGAAAAATGGACGAAGTAATCATTACCGGTTACCAAACCAGAAGGAAAAAAGACGAGGCAGGTGCTATATCAACCGTTAGAGGTAAAGAGATTGAGAATTTACCAAACCCTTCATTGGATAAAGCGTTACAAGGTCGTGCTGCCGGTGTACTTGTTCAATCCAACAGTGGTATTCCAGGTGGTGGGATTAATGTAAGGATCAGGGGAACAGGTTCATTCCTATCGGGAACACAACCTCTTTTTGTTATTGATGGTGTTCAGTTGAATACAAGGAGTGACGCAAACTTTACAGAATCAAATCCACTCGCTTTTTTAAATCCCAATGACATTGAGTCGATTGACATCCTCAAAGATGCAGCATCAGCTGCCATCTATGGAGCCCAGGCATCCAATGGTGTTGTGATAGTTACTACCAAGAAAGGACGTGCAGGAAAAACCAAATTCCAGTTTAACAGCTATGTTGGACAGGCAACCGCTCTCAACAAGTTGAATGTTCTTAATTCCCAACAACTCTTTCAATTAAGGGCAGAGGCAATCGGAAATACCAACAACCTTTCAGCAAACAACTTACTCGTAAAAAGGTCAGTACTCAATGAATTCAGGGTACCCATAACCAATATCACAACAGATAAGGGAGCCGATGATGCGATTGCAGCATTACCAACATATGACTGGCAGAATGCTGCATTCCGCTCGGGTGCCATTCAAAATTATGAATTCAGCGCATCCGGTGGCAATGAGAAAACCACATTCAGAATCTCTTCATCTTACAACTTGCAGGAAGCAATTGTTACGGCTGCAAACTTCCAAAGAGGAACACTTAAGCTTGATGTTTCCAACAAAGCTTCAGAAAAGCTTACCATAAACACTTCAATAAATGCAAGCTCCTTTAACCAAAACGTACCTTTTGCCACAAGCGGTAGTTTTCTTGGAAGCCCGGCATTTGCTTCTGCAACTATTTTCCCGTTCAATCCAATATATAATCCAGACGGCACCTATTTCGGTGTTCCTCCTCAAAATATTGCAGGCGTACTGAACCAGAATGTTATTGCTGTTAATGAATTCAACAAAGGCTTCAACAGAACAAACCAGCTTGTAGGTAATATCAGCGCAGACTACAAGATTGCGGAATGGCTGACATACCGTCCTTTCTTTGGCCTTGATTATAGACTGGTACAGGGTAAGCGTTTCACAGACCCAAGAACGCCAGATGGATTCAACAGAAAAGGTTTTGGTCAGGTAGAAAGTGAGTGGAATACAAATGTACTTTCCAGCCAAACGCTGAACTTCAATTTCAATATTGAGGAAAAACATAAAATTGATGGATTGATAGGCTTCGAGTACAGGAGGGAAAATCAGGAAGGGATAGGTGCAACCGCAGAAGGTTTCCCTACCTACCAGTTTACAACCCTGAATACAGCAGCTACACCACTTACCACGAGTGAATTTTTTACAGGCTACAGAAGACAGTCTGTCTTCAGCAACCTCAACTATAATTTGGCTGGAAAGTATATCCTTAGTGGTATCATGCGTTATGATGGATCATCAAGATTTGGAGAAAATTACAGGTATGGTTTATTCCCTTCTATCCGAGCTGCTTGGAATATTGATGAAGAAAATTTCCTGCAAAACACTGATTGGATATCATCACTTAGGTTGAGGGCATCCTATGGTATTACTGGTAATGACCAAATCGGTAACTTTGATGGATTGGGACTGTATGGTGCAGCATCTCCTTACAGCGGATCACCAGGTATCACATTTAGTCAGCTCGCAAACCCTGAATTACGCTGGGAAAAAAATAAAACAGCTAATCTCGGGCTTGACTTCTCCTTTTTGAGCAACAAGATTTTTGGATCATTAGAAGTATATGACAGGATTACTTCAGATCTGCTCCTCTCTCAGCCAGTTCAATTTACATCAGGTTTCGGAAGCATCACCCGTAACGTTGGTTCCATATCCAATAGGGGAATCGAGTTGACCCTTGGTGTTCAACCCGTAAGGTCTTCAAGGCAGGATGGATTCAACTGGACTTCCACCTTTGTTTTTACGTATAATAAAAATAAGGTTGCAAAACTTTATGACAATCTCCAAGAACTTCCCGGAGACCCTGGCACAAGAGTCGGAAAAGAGCTTGGATCAATTTTCACCCAACAATACGCAGGTGTGAGTGCTGCGACGGGTAGACCGATGTGGTATGATTCATTGAGAAACATCACTTATCAACCCCAAAACAAAGATCGTGTTTACATTGGAGATGTACAACCGAATTTCTGGGGCGGCTGGACCAATAACTTTACATACAAAGGTTTTACACTGGACGTATTCTTCCAATATGAATACGGCAGGATGGCAAACGACGGTCAGGTCAACTTCATGCTCGAAAACATTGCACGTCTAAATAGTTTTGTTGATGTGTATGACAATAGATGGACTACCCCCGGTCAAATAACCTGGTATCCGCGGATGCGATCTGCAGGAGCAGAGCCAAAGGGATCAGCAGCACAGTCAGGGAGCAGAATGTGGTTCAAATCAGACTATATACGTCTGAAAAATATTACACTCTCTTATGACTTAAAAAACGAAGTTCTACGCAGGCTTAAAATCAATAATGCGCGTTTTTACCTCCAGGGAACTAACCTTTGGACTTCCTCTGACTGGTTTAGCTATGACATCGAATTTGTTGGCACTGCTACTGGAATTGTGCCGCAAAGCAGAAACATAACAGCAGGTATCCAGCTTGGATTCTAAATTATAAAACCTACGACAATGAAAAATTTAATAGTAAGATTTGGTTTATTGACCCTGGTTGCAACCAGCTTCAGCGCTTGTCGCGATGCACTGGTTATTGAACCCAGGCAATCAATAGATGCAACAACTGCACTTACCAGCAAAGATGGTATAAGTGCTGCTGTAGTTTCTGTTTACTCCCGCTTTAAAAGTGTTAGACTTTACGGAAGAGATCTGATCGCACTTCCTGAAGCACTTGCAGATAATGGTTTTGCAACTAATAAATCAGGCAGGTTATTAGCTGAAGCGAATAATGTATATAGGGCTCATTTTGGAGACGCCTTATGGTCTGCAAGTTACAATGGCATCAATCAAGCTAACCTGATTATCCAAACAGTTCCGGGCGTAAATGCACCTGGAATAACTTCTGCAGACAAGACTTCCTGGCTTGCACAAATGTATTTTTTACGCGCATTGTACATGTTTAATATGATTAAAGTTTATGCTTACATGCCTGGCGCAATTGTTGCATCTCAGGATAAAGGTGGAATTCCAATCCTTATAAATGGAGTAAACACTTCCGAAGGAGCACTTGCACTTAAACCTGCTAGGGCCAGCATAGATGATGTTTACAAACAAATTATTTCTGATTTATTGACTGCTGAAAGTACACTTACTACTGCTGGTCCAACATTTGCCAACAAGGTGGCAGCCCAAGGTTTGCTTTCTAGGGTTTACCTTTATATAAAAGATTATGCCAATGCCAAAAAATGGGCAGATGCATGTATCCTTGCCGCAGGATCCAAGCTGTCCAGTGCCGGCGCCTATGTAGCTCAATGGAGAGCCTCAACGCACAACGAAACCCTTTTCCAGTTTACACTCGCAACCAACGCAGAAAACAATGGTGTTAACGAGTCATTACAGACATCCTTCTCTACGCTTACCGCCCCTGGAAATACTGTTGTTACAGGAGGATTTGGTGATCTTGTTCCATCCATTTCTCTATTAAATGATCTTGGAATAAGTCTTGCCGGAGGAAATACCACAGCCAACTTTACTACAGTAAATGCAAGTGTATTCGCTAGAACGGATGATGTAAGAAATCTATTGTATGAACCGGGTACAACTGGTAGAGGTAAAGCTTATATCGAGTGCACCAAATACTTAGGTAAAAATGGTTTCATCAACTTAGATAATCTCCCGGTAATACGTATCGCCGAAGTTTATCTTAATAGGGCAGAAGCAATGTCTACTGCTGGATCACCTGTATTCAATGAATCCGATGCCTTGGCCGACCTCAACAGAATTGCAACAAACCGAGGTTTATCGGCGTTTTCATTAACAGGTTCATCACTTTACGAAGAAGTATTGAAACAAAGGAGGCTTGAACTCGCCTTTGAAGGACATCGTTTCTTTGATCTCAAACGTCTTGGCAGGGACATCGTAAAGGCACCACATTATAATTCAGTAGCCTTTACTGATATAAGACTCCTTGCTCCCATCCCTACCAGAGAAGTAGATGGAAACAAGAATCTTTTACAAAATTCAGGATACTAAAATCAAAGAAATATGAAAAGAATATATTTAATTATTTTGGGCCTAACATCAATTGTGTTGCTGAATAGTTGCGTTAAAAATGAACTGCCCGTATTTGTAGATCCGGTAGTTGAGTTTGATGCAGCAGCGTGGAACGCAAATGGAGCTGGTCTTACCTATCCAATCCTCACAAGAGTTGCAGGATATGGAAGATCTGTTGGCACATCAGATCCAATTCTAAGCAGAAGCAATACTGGGGTAAAAAAGTTCAGAATAAATCTGATCGGCAAACAACTCACTACAGAAACAGATGTTTTTGTCATCTTGGGTACAGGAACTACTGCACAGGCTGAAAAACACTTTAGGGTAAAAAATACACCAGTTAAAATCCCTGCTAAGTCAAGTTTCGGTGAGATCGAAATAGAAATTCTCAATCCCGGATCAGCCTCATCAACACCAGTTGATTTGAACTTAACCATAAGCGGTGGAACAAACAACATCAAGGTTAGCGAAAACTACAAAACAATTGGATTAAGGATTTCCCAGTTGTAGTAGCTTTTCTGGAATAAAAAAGGGAAGGGCCGGATCAGTTGATCCGGCCCTTCCCTTTTTTATTGGTCTAGCGTTTATTTCAAAACCTCATTGAGCTTGGCATGAAGTTCAGAGCCCCTAAGGTCTTTGGCAATAACTTTCCCTTCGGGGTCAAGTAACACATTAAAAGGAATCCCTTCAATACCATAAAGGGGAACCACTTTACTGTCCCAGAATTTTAAATCACTAACATGACTCCAGGTCAGCTGATCATCGGCTATGGCTTTTACCCAACCTTCTTTTTCTTTGTCCAATGATACACCCAGAATCGTGAAGTTTTTATCTTTAAACTGCTGATATGCGCTGACCACATTGGGATTCTCATTCCTACAGGGTTTACACCAGCTTGCCCAGAAATCTACCAACACGTATTTGCCCCTCAATGATTTCAATGAAAATGGCTTACCATTCACATCAGGCAATTCAAAATCAGGTGCTTCCTTACCAACCAAATCACCGGTTTGGGGTTGTAACATAGCCTTATTGAAGTCTGCAGCCAATTTGGTGATGCGCGGGTACTTTTCAAACCGCTTAGCCAAACCTTCCATAACGGGTTTTACCTGGTCTGGTGATACCAGATTTTGAGACATGCCCAGCGCATACATGGCAACAGCAGGTGATGTTGTTGAATCAGCATATGCTAGCAAATAAGCTCCAGCTGCTGTTGCATTTTCCCTGAACAGATTTTCCATTGAAACCCTTGCACTGTCCATCACTTCACCTTTTGCAATAATCAGATTCTTGAGGGAATCTATCCCCTCCAAGCGTGCATTAAAACCAGCAAGAAGATTTTTAAAAGAAATACTTCCGGCTGAATTGGTAGTATATTGGTCTGCTTTAGTCCAGTCAACATCCATTTCTATTTTTTGCCGATCGGGAATTACCAGGAAATACATTTCATCTTTCTCAAAACGAATCCGATACAGTGATTCAGCATCCTGTGCGCCACCATTCAGCTCAAGACTCACATCCCCCTGTGCGGCAGTTACCGTATCAAGGGTTAAAGGCTTTGCTTCCAAATCAATTACATCGAGGTAAACGGCTTGGGCTTTGGGAAGATTCTTGAGGTTAAGGCGGATACTGACATTCTTTTGTTTATCACTGCATGATAACAAGGCCCACGTCATCAAAACGAATGAGGCCAGCTGGATTTTCTTCATGTTATTGTTTTTCGTTTAATACTTTGTTGAGCAGTTCTGTACTACGTTTGGGATCGGCCTTCCCTTTTGATATCTTTTTCACTTCTCCAACAAAAAGGCCTAACAAACCTTTTTTACCCTTGCGGTATTCAGCAACCTTGTCGGGCATGGCCTGTATCACCTCCATTATCCAACCCTTTATCTCCCCTTCATCAGCATCCTGTATCAGATTTAAATATACAGCCACTTGCATTGGATCTGACTTAGGATTGCTGAGCATTTCAGGTACTATTTTTTGTGCAGCAATGGAGAATGAAAGTTTACCCCCAGCCACCATTTCCAATAGTGTTTGCCAGTTTCTGACATTCATTGGGATTGAATCCCATGCCCAATTCTGGGTATTTAAAAATGAGCGGATCGGTCCGATCAGAAAATTGACTAGTTGTTTTTTATGGAGCGTTGATTCCCCCAATTTTTCAAACAGCGTGTTCAAGTCGTAGTCTTCTGTAAGTTGAGCTGCATCATAGGCAGAAAGCCCGAGTTCCGCCATATATCTTTCCTTTTTCGCATCAGGCAACTCGGGCAATTGATTCTTAATTCTCTGAACAAACTCATCTGTAAATTGGAATGGTGCCAAATCCGGTTCTGGAAAATACCGATAATCTTCAGCATCCTCTTTTGTTCTGATGGAAAAAGTGATACCCTTGTCGGCATCATAACTCCTCGTTTCCTGCACAATTGTTTCTCCGTTCTGCGACATGGTCGTCAGTCTGGCAATTTCCAATTCAACCGCATGGCGGAGATGCTTGATGGAATTAAGGTTTTTCACTTCCACCCGGGTACCCAGCTTTGAGGAACCTGCTAGTCGCACAGAAATATTTGCATCACAGCGCAAACTGCCTTCTTCCATGTTCCCGTCACAAACACCAATCCAACGAACCAACTGCCTTATTTTTGTAAGGTATGCAGCAGCTTCTTCAGCAGAATGCATATCAGGCTCTGAAACGATTTCAATCAACGGAACACCGGCTCGGTTATAATCCAAATAGGTGACCTCCGGATTTTGGTCATGGATGCTTTTACCGGCATCCTCTTCGAGGTGAATTCTTGTAAGCTTGATATCCCGTTCACCGGAAGCGGTGGCAATCCTGACATATCCGCCGGCACAAATGGGAGTGGTATGTTGAGAAATCTGGTATCCTTTGGGCAAATCAGGATAGAAATAATTTTTGCGGGCGAAATAGTTGTATTGGGCAATCTCTGCATGGCAGACCAATCCCATTTTTATTGCATGTACAATAGCTTCTTTATTCATCCTAGGCAAGGTGCCAGGATGCCCTAATGTTATAGGGCTGACCTGTGTATTCGGTGGATTGCCAAACCGGGTTGAATCGCCTGCAAACAACTTGCTGTGTGTGCGCAATTGTGCGTGCACCTCCAAACCAATTACAGCCTCATAGGGGCTACCACTCTGATCATCCATGCATGAGATATTTACTGCAAATTAGCCAATCTATGGTTATGAGTAAAAAAAGACCGGAACATTACTGTTCCGGCATGTTAAGATATGTGCTGGAAATCAAAATCTGCCTCTACGCAATGGCTTGGGAAAACGCACAATCAATTCGACTTGTTTACCACTCCTCAAAATTTCCATTTTGCTTTCCAGTTCTTGCTTCTCCAATCGAGCACGGAAATTATCGATAGAACCAACTTCCCCATCACCCAAGCGGTTGATGATGTCATCCTTCTTTAATCCTGCCCTATCTGCCGGGGAATCTGGCGTCACTTCGAGTACTTTCAACCCCTTGCCCGACTCAGTTTCCTCAAGCAGAACACCAAGCCTTGGCTTTCTTGCAAGCATGCCTTCCCTGATGATTGGCCTCCCTGGACCATCTTGCATCATTTCTTCTAAAATACCTTGCATACCTGGAGCCCCTTCAAAATTAAATTCACTGAAAATGGCGCCAGTAGGAGCTTCGCCCAAATTAGCCTGCAACTTCAGTGAATTGCCATCCCTCAAGAGTTCAAGCGTTACAGCATCACCAGGCTTTTGGGCACGTATTGCAGCAACAAGTTCTTCGGGTGAGGTAATTTTTTTACCTGCTACAGATTGAATGATATCCTTGGCCTTGATACCAGCCTTGATGGCTGCTGAACCCGGACTGACTTCCGTGACTTCTGCTCCGGGTGTTCCATTTTCAGGGATTCGTGTCATTACGCCCAGTTGAGCTTTGGTTTCACCTGAAAAAGCAATGGTAGTATCCCTGCCGCCAAATGATTTCCATTGAACGCCGGCCAAAGGCCTTTTCATGATCATTACCCGCTTGTTATCATCACCAGTAATTTCTTTGCCGTTGAGTGTGACTTTATCACCATCGACAACGATAACCATCTGCTCACCTTTATCGTTGCCTTTGATGATGATTTCTTTTTTTTCTTTTTTGTCTTGCGCCATTGTATGGACGGAAGCCATAAAAAACAACAATGTTGTTGAAAGTAAAATTGATTTGAAGGTCATAGTTTACAATTTTAAGGATCGCAAACTAAAAAAATGGCCTTTAAAATGCCCGGTTAAAATTGTTAAAATGGATGAACGGTATTACACCAAAGATGTTTTTACAGCCTGAATGGCAGACTCTAAACCAGACAATTCCTGACCTCCTGCGGTTGCCAACCCTTTTTGTCCGCCGCCGCCGCCTTTGATCAGCCCTGCCACTTTGGTTTTGATGAGTTGGACAGCATCCAATCCTCGCTCCTGCACCAGTTTGTCTGCGATACCGATTGCCACAGCGGGTTTGTCGCCTATACGAGCGCAAAGCATCACCACGATGTTGTCTTGTACCATCCTGAGTTCATTGCAGATTTTCTTCAACAGTTCTGCAGAACCCACTGAAATCAAAGCACCCACAAAAGCATAAGCTCCTTGCTGTTCAACGGTTTGGAGTAATTCCATTTTAATATATCCTGCCAGCTGTTGTTCCAGCTGCTCAGCCTGTCTTTTGGCTGCAGCCAGTTCATCTGATTGATTGGTAACGGCTTTGATAATATCCCTTGGGTTTTTAAGCAATGTGGCAACCTGCCTGATCAAAGCCTGTTCCTCCAAATGATAGTTCTCGGCAGCCTCTCCGCAAAC
>Ga0208787_1001280_pt1 | contig 11131 bp, 12 predicted proteins | sample Wag4_2014_7_11_FD_187362 | JGI IMG/M metagenome (GOLD analysis project Ga0208787, IMG submission 187362) | Fresh water microbial communities from Ohio, USA - Utica-2 Time Series HT 2014_7_11 (SPAdes) (version 2) | ecosystem: Environmental > Aquatic > Freshwater > Water tank | place: USA: Ohio... | reverse complement strand
CTGGCAACCTATCCATCGATAAGGGCATCAATGCACCTTGGTTGAAGTCATACGGCGATAACTAAAAATCGCTCGCAGTAAGTCGAGGGAAGTAAGAAGCGGGGTCAGATTTATCTGGCCCCGCTTTTCTTTTAAAATTTTTAATTGCTAGACAGCTGTCCAACCACCATCAACCGGAATAGCAGCACCTGTGATGTTATGAGCCGCGCGAGAACATAGGAAAACTGCAATTGCACCAATCTCTTCAGGAGTAGACATACGTCGTGAAGGTTGTTTTTCAGATAACAAATCTGCAATTCCTGCAGCTCGATCACCATTATGAAGATCAACCTTTGCCTGAATCTGAGGCTCAATTAATGCGGTCTCTACCCATCCTGGACAGATTGCATTGACCGTTACCCCACCTGTTTCACGATTTCCAATAGCTGCGTATTCAAGTGCTGCAACCTTGGTTAAACCGATTACTCCATGCTTTGCTGAAACATATGGAGCCTTTGCCGCAGAGGCAACCAATCCATGCACTGAAGCTGTATTGATGACTCGACCATAACCACGCTCCTTCATCTGAGGCAACAGCAATCGCATGGTGTCAAAAAATGAGGTTAAGTTGATTGAGATGATGTCATTCCATTTTTCGCGAGGCATCTCTTCAATAGTTGCTGTGTGCTGAATTCCTGCGTTGTTACACAAAATATCTACAGGACCTTGTGCCAACACCTTTGCAATAAATGCTTCTGTGGCGGCCACATCGCGCAGATCAGAGACGTAACTTTCGACCTTTGCAGCACCTGCATCCATAACCGCTTTTTCAGCCTTTGCAATTGTGGCCTCATCAGCCAAGCCATGCAAAACAATCGCTGCACCCTCTGCTGCAAGTGATGTTGCGATACCTAAACCAATGCCCTGGAATGAGCCGGTAATGAGTGCACGCTTACCTGAAAGAGTCATTACTTATCTCCATAAATTATGTGGGCAACCTTTTCAGCGCCGCTTGCCTCGAGGAACATGTCATAGTGATTGCAATCAGCCAAGAACTCTAACTTGAGCTTTGGATATAAAGGTAGAACAAGGTCAAGGGCCGCCATTGGGTAGAGACCACCTTCCTCATTCTGAAGTCCACGTTCTGCCTTAATAAAGATTGATTCTTTCTTTAAACCCTTGAGAGAGGTAACGATTAAGTCATCACCGAAGAGGTCCCGCGAGTCCTCTTCTACCGCTTGAGGATTAGTCGCAGCCTTCATGTGAGGCTCAGAGCCTCGAAGGTCATAATCAACATACTCATCTAAAACTGAAGACCAACCCTTTGCAAAAGCTGCTTGCGGCTTCCAGTAATTTCGATACGCCTCTTTGTTTTCAAACTCCATTGCAAGACGTGTCATCGCAGGTCCAAGAACAAATGGCATGATCTGTTCAACAGTCATTCCAGGTGGCATCGGAAGGGGCACGCCACCATCTGCAAATACAACCTCTCCAACTTTATCTGCGTACAAACCCGCAACTGCTGCTGTAACAAAGGCACCCATTGAATGCCCAATAACATCTGGTTTCTCCCAACCAAAGTGATCAATTACTGCAGCCATATCTTCTGCATGCTGCTTCATTCCAAAACTCCCAGGCAAAGTATTGGAATCACCACGTCCACGAAGATCTACGGCAAAGGGTGCTTTACCTCTTGCGATCAGCGCATCTGCGAACAAAGTAAATGCGCGATTAGAGGAGGTAACTCCATGAATCAACAGGACGGGTTGGCCAGCTCCATCGCCGTATTGGAAAACCGCTAGATCTCCACCACGGACCGGGACCATAATGCGTTGAGTTGGTAATGACATGGGGCAAGTGTGCCTGTGGGCAGGCGTAAAACCAACCTATGCGTGGGGGTTGGCTCTAAATAATCTTCTTTCACAAAAAATGTAATCAATTCGAAACCTTCAGGACTTCCTAGTAACCCACCCCACCCTCTAGATTGTGGCTCAAGATGGTCCGTCGATCGCGGGCCTAACAACTCGATGAGGAGAAGATTTGATGAGCAAGCGCTCACTAACCCGTTTGGGTATTGCACTACTGTCAATGGCAGTACTAGCACCAAGCATGGCACCAGCTCAGGCTGCTGGTGAGATCAAGATCGGTGTCATTACTTCGACATCAGGCCCACTTTCAACATATGGCGTTGCATATAACGAAGGACTTCAGTGGGGACTTAAGTACTACACAGGCGGAAAGATGGCAATCAACGGCCAAAAGCTTGTAGTTACATCAAAGGATGATGCGGCAGATCCTGCTTCAGCGACTGCAACTTTCAAAGAGATGGTTGGAAATGGAACAAAGGTAATTGTTGGAACAGCTGCATCTGGTGTTGCGCTAACTTTGGCTCCTCTGGCTCAGCAGAACAAGGTTCTCTATATTTCAGGCCCTGCGAAGTTTGATGGAATTACATCCCCATCAAACAAGTATGTCTTCCGTTCAGGAAACTCTTCAACACAGGACCTTGCCCCACTTTCAGGGATCAAGCCAATTTCAGGCAAGAAGGTTGTTTTGTTTGTTGAAGATAACGCATTTGGCGCTGGAAACATTGCTGCTGCACGTGCCCTAATGGGTCCAAAGGGTGCAAAGTTTGAAGAGATTAAGGTTCCAACATCTACTTCAGACTTCACGCCATTTGCAAAGAAGGCTGCAGATGCTGCAGGTTCATATATCTTCATCGCATGGTCAAATGCCTTAACCGCAGGCGCGATGCTTACATCTCTCAAAGTACAGGGTGCATTTGTTAAGCAACGTCCGATCACAGGACTTGCAGGGGCTGCAACCTACAACATCTATGGAACGCTATTTGAGGGAACAAATGCGATTCTCACAAACAGCTACTTTGCAGGTGCGGCTAAGACCACTGCTGCAGGAGACCTTGCTGAGTGGTACGCAGATAATAAGAAGACACAGGATCTATTCACATCAACAGGTGCAGATGCTGCAAAGATGATTGTTTTGGCGTTAACCCGTAACCCATCTCAAAATGTTGACACAATGATTAAGAATCTAGAAGGAAAATCTTGGGTCGGCGTTAAGGGATTGATGCGTGTAGATGCAAAGTCTCACCTATTAATTCAACCGATGTTCTTGGTATCTCTTAATAAGTCAGGTTCAGGATATGTGCCATCGCTTATCAAGACAATTGCCAGCGTAGGTAAGTAACCCAAAACCTATAAATAAAAAGGGCCCCAGTGTAGAAATGCACTGGGGTTCTTTATATTCTTTGCCATCAGCAACGACGGGGTTGCGTAATAAAGGAGCCGAGCTAGTGAAATCAGCATTAAGCGTTAAGGATCTTTCCCTTAACATCGGTGGAGCGAAGATCCTCGATGGAATCTCCCTCGATGTCGCCCACAATGAGACGCTTGGAATCATCGGACCAAATGGTGCCGGTAAAACCTCTTTATTCAATTTGCTCAGTGGAATTCGTAAACCATCTCGTGGCCAGATTTTTGTTGGTGAAACAGATGTTACAACGTTGAATCCACATGAGCGCGCTATGTCAGGAATCGCTCGTACCTTCCAAACGTCTAGTGTATTTATTAACTTGACTTGTATTGAAAATGTTCGAATTGCGGCCCAAGCTGCAAATGGCAAGTCAATGAACCTAACTAAAAACGCTTATGACTTTCCTGAAGTTGTTGCAGTTGCACACGATTGCCTAGCAAAGGTTGGCTTATCTGCACGTGCGATGCAGCGAGCAGGTTCGCTTTCACATGGTGACAAGCGACGTTTAGAAATCGCAATTGTCTTGGCTTCTAAATCAGACATTGTTTTACTTGATGAACCCATGGCGGGCATGAGTGTTGAAAATGTCCCAGAGCTAGTTGAGATCATTAGATCTTTAGCAACAGAACACAAGAAAACTATTTTGATTGTCGAGCACCACATGGAAGTTATTTTGGGTTTAGCTGATCGAATTGCAGTCCTGAACTATGGCGAACTATTGGTCTGCGATACACCAGAGAATGTAATTAACAATCCAATTGTTCAATCTGCATATATTGGAGAAGCGCTATGAACGCACTGTCGGTCAAAGATCTTCATGTAAAGATAAATGAATCCCATATCTTGCATGGCGTTACATTTGAGGTTCCAACAAACAAGGTAACCGCGCTTTTGGGCAGAAACGGTGTAGGAAAGTCCACCACCCTGCGAACCATTATGGGTTTCTATGAAGGCACAGGATCTGTGGAACTTAATGGAAAGCAGATTTTGGGTATGCCAACCCACAAGATTGTTCAATCAGGTGTGGCCTTTGTGCCAGAAGATCGTGAAGTCTTTGCATCCTTAACTGTAAGAGAAAACCTCTCTTTAGCTGCCCGTAGCAAAGATAGTGCGGCGGCTTACAAATTTGTTTACGACTTGTTTCCAGAACTAGATACCCGCGCAGCACAACAAGCTGGATCACTTTCTGGCGGTCAACAGCAAATGGTTGCAATCGCTCGTGCACTATTGAATAAGAATGAGATTTTGTTAGTAGATGAGCCAACAAAGGGCTTAGCGCCAAAGCTGGTAACCGAGGTCGCTGAAGCTTTAACTAAGGTTGCCGAACAGTCAACTATGTTGCTAGTTGAACAAAACCTTGCCCTGGTAAAGCGAGTTGCTCAACATGTAATCGTTATGGATCAGGGTCGAGTGGTTTACCAAGGTGGACCTGAAAATCTCAATGATGATGCCTGGGTTCATCAGAAGTTAGGTGTGAGCGGAGGTCATAAGTAAATGGACACATTTATCCTGATTGGAGTTACCGGCATCGGATTAGGCGCACTGTATTTTCTAGTCGCTTCTGGTCTTTCACTCATTTATGGACTGATGGGTGTGCTCAACTTTGCCCACGGTAGTTTCTTAAGCGTTGGTGCTTTTGCAGGTTATTGGCTAGCAACCCGTCTTGGCCCAGAGACCACAATGACTGATTTCATATTGGCGATGATTGTCGGTGGCTTGGCAGCGGGTGCTTTTGCTTTGCTTATTGAACAGCTTCTGATTACTCGACTTTATGATCGACATATTGACCAAGCTCTTGTTACGGTGGGTGTTTCCTTAGTAGTTGGCGCGCTTCTAGGTGGTTGGTTTGGCAATGACTTAATAATGTTCCCCACACCACTGTGGTTCTTAACCGCAGTAAATGTGGGTGGAGCGATGATCCCAGCGGACAGAATCGTCTATATCGCGACCGCTGTCTTACTCTTGATCGCTAACTGGGCGCTTTTGAAGTTCACACGTATTGGTTTGATCATTCGTGCGGGCGTGGAAAATCGCAACATGGTTAACGCACTGGGGATAAATGTCCGACGTGCATTTAGCACGGTTTTCTTCCTTGGTGGATTTTCCGCCGGCGTAGGAGGCGTACTTGTTTCAGTCTATTCAAATGGAGTTTCGCCTCTCGTTGCGGGAACATATTTGATTTACGGATTTATCGTGGTGGTCATTGGTGGAATGGGCTCTGTTCCAGGAAGCTTCTTGGCAGCGATGTTGATTGGCGTAATCCGACAGTTTGCTAATTACTACGTAACCGGTCTTGGCGACTTTGTCGTTGTGATCTTGCTGGCTGGAGTCTTGCTGATCCGACCACAAGGACTACTGGGAAAGGTGCGTGCATAATGTTGCGTTGGAAATACTCACGCCCTTTATTGGGTCTCTTGCTGATCGTTTTGGCGGTAGCACCAATGTTTACATCACTACCTTTGGGTAAGCCTGGTCTGCAGCAAACTATGGCGGTAGCTTTTATTTGGGGAGCACTTGCCCTTACATATGATCTACTTTTTGGCTTTACAGGCTTACTCTCATTTGGTCATGCTTTGTACTTTGCAACCGGCATATACGTCTCTTGCATCCTGATCAATTATGAGATCGTTTCGTGGTGGCTTGCGGCAATCATCGCAACTTTGGCTAGCGGTTTGCTTGCTGCATTAGTTGGAATGGCTTCCCTGCGCACAACTGGAATCACCTTTGCCATGGTTACCTTGGCATTTGGTGAGGCTGGACATGTGATCGTGGGCCGTAACTTCTTTGGTCTAACTGGCGGCGAAAATGGAATCGCATTAAATGCTGATTTTGTTCCCCAGTTCTGGATCGGGGTATTCAATACCAAGTTCATTTACTGGACCGCTTTATTGGCATTGATAGTTACCTACCTCGTTATCTGGTGGGTTACTGAAAGCTCTGCAGGCCGTGTATTTGCCGCGCTTCGAGATAATGAACAACGGGTTCAGGTTCTGGGATTAGATACCCAGAAGTTCAAGCTCTTGTCCTTTGTAATCAGTGGAACTCTTGCTGGAATGCTGGGCTTTGTCATGTTGATTGCTGCAGGTAGCGCCGCACCTCGATTTGCTGAATCAACGGTGACTATTGCGCTGTTGCTCATGGTGGTTATCGGTGGAGCTGTTACTCGTTGGGGCGCAGTCCTAGGTGGAATCTTTTACTCATTTGCATCAACACGCATGCAAGATTTAACACAGAATGACTCATTTGAATCTATTCCTGAGTGGATTGCTGGGCCTCTCGCAGAGCCAGCGTTGCTACTGGGTCTGATCTTTATCTTCATCGTGATGTTTGCACCAGGCGGTCTGTCCGGTGCTTATTATCGATTGCGATTGAGAGCGATTACCCGCAAATCCTCATGAGTCAGGAACTTTGGCGACCAATTCTAAATGGCGATAGCGCCCTCGAAAGGTTGCAAGCCGATAAGGGTTTTGACTCATACTCATCATTACATGAGTGGAGTGTAAATAACCCAGGAGATTTTTGGTCTCGTGCATGGGATGACAATCACTTGATTGGCCAAAAGGGTTCCACCTTTTTTACCCAAGGTGCTGATTTCATTTCATCTAAGTTTTTTCCTGAAGCACGATTAAATGTTGCCGAGAACTTATTGGCACATGGCGATGCGGATGCGGTTGCAATAGTTTCAATTCTAGAAACTGGGGAACGCTCAGAAATAACATGGGCAGAGCTTCGCATCAAGGTCGCAGCAACAGCTGCTGCAATGCGAGCCGAAGGTGTAGTTGCAGGAGATCGAGTCGTTGCATGGGTTCCTAACATCGCTGAAACAATCATCTATGTACTTGGCGCATTAAGTGTTGGAGCCGTGGTTTCAACCGCTTCTCCCGACTTTGCTCCACACGCCGTTGAAGATCGTTTTGGCCAGATCGAACCAAAGATTTTTCTAGCCACCGATGGTTATAGCTATAACGGCAAGTTCTTTGATTGTGTAGAAAAATCTCTTGAAATTGCACAACTACTTCCAACATTAATTAAGACGGTTCGTGTCAGCCAATTCGAGGCATGGATCGCACCATTTATCGGTGCTGAAGCGGTATTTGAACACCTGCCTTTTGATCACCCTGGCTTTGTTCTCTTCTCGTCCGGAACCACCGGAAAGCCAAAGTGCATTACTCATAGTGGTGCTGGAGTAATGCTTAAAGCTCAATCTGAGATGTTATATCAATTCAATATCTCTAAAGGAAATAAAGTATTTTTCTTTACCACCTGCGGCTGGATGATGTGGAACTGGTTAACGATGGCGTTAGGTCGCGGGGCAACGGTTGTCTTGTTTGATGGGGCCCCAATGGCACCTACAGCTACACGCCTTTTTGATATTGCCCAAGATGAGAAGTTAGATTTCTTTGGCGTTTCTGCAAAGTTCATTGATTCGGCTCACAAAGAGGGGTTAGTTCCGGCTAAGAGTCACAATCTTTCAACCATTAAAACAATTGGTTCTACCGGATCCGTACTTTCACCTGAAAGCTTTGACTATGTCTACTCATCCATTAAGGCAGATGTACATCTTGCATCAATGTCTGGCGGAACAGATATTTGCGGCTGCTTCTTGGCAGGAGTTCCGACACAGCCCGTTTATCGCGGTGAGTTGCAGGGACCATGTTTAGGAATGGCAACAGATGTCTTTAACAGCAAAGGCGAAAGCGCTGGAGTAGACGAGAAAGGTGAACTTGTTTGCACCGTTCCATTTCCATCAAAGCCAATTGGTTTTTGGGCAGATGCGGAGGACGCAAAGTACAAAGCCGCTTACTTTGAAGGCTTCCCTGGTGTTTGGACTCATGGTGATTTTGCTTCAAAATCTGCAACCGGTGGTTTCACCCTGTTTGGCCGAAGCGATGCAACTTTGAATTCAAAGGGTGTCCGAATTGGCACAGCGGAGATCTATAGAGTTGTTGAAACATTTCCTCAAGTTCAAGAAGCGATGGCGGTTTCCCAAGATTGGGAGAATGACACAAGAGTTATTTTGTTTATTGTCGTGAAATCTGGTCAAGAGTTTAATGAAATTGTCGAAAAGGAAATCAAGAGCGCTTTGCGCACCCAGGCATCTCCACGCCATGTGCCGGATTTGATAGTTGTTGCTCCAGAACTTCCTCGCACTAAATCCAATAAGTTGGTTGAGCTAGCAGTAACAGATGTCATCAACGGTCGTGAGGTTAGAAATCGTGATGCGCTAGCCAATCCTGATTCTTTGGACTGGTTCAAAGGGATGGTGCCTTAGGCTTAGTCAGTGATCACAATCGCTACGCCAGAGGCTATGCATCAACTTGGCATAGAGCTTTCAGCGCATCTGCGTGCTGGTGATCTGCTTCTAGTAAATGGCCCACTTGGTGCAGGTAAGACAGTTCTAGCCCAAGGCGTTGGCGCAGGTCTTGGCGTAACTGGTGTTACATCTCCAACCTTTGTTATTTCACGGGTTCACAAAGCAGCAATTCCATTTATCCATGTTGATGCTTATCGCTTAGTGGACTCTGAAAACCCTAATCTGTACTTGGATGATCTAGATCTTGATATCGCGAACTCGATCACCTTTATCGAATGGGGTGGAACAGAGTCAGCACGTTTAAGCGAGGATCGACTAGAGATCACAATTGATCGCAGCACAGATGAACGCACAGTTGAAATCAAAGCTGTTGGCCCACGTTGGGCGGGATTTTCACTATGAGCAAGGTGTTAGCAATTGACACATCTACTTCGCGTAGCTGTGTGGCAATTATTGATGGAACCAAAGTTCTGTATAGCGGTTTCAGAGATGGTGCAACTGCGCACGGTCCGTCCTTACCAGCTCTAGTTCAAGAGGCACTTGCTGTTAGTGATGTTGAGGAAGTTGTGGTTGGAATGGGACCGGGACCATTTACCGGCTTACGAGTTGGAATTGCCTTTGCACAGAGCTTTGCTTTGGCTCGCGAAATACCTGTTCGTGGTGTGTGTTCACTCGATGCAATCGCAGCACAAGTTACAGAGAAAGATTTCATCATCACCGTTGATGCACGCCGTAAAGAGGTTTATTGGGCACGATATACAGATGGAGCTCGCGTTGGAGAACCTGCAGTTAAATTTCCAGCAGATGTATCTGGTGCGGCGATTCACGCAGATCTCTTCCCTGACATGGTTGCCTTGGTAAATCTGCCCGGCAACATCATCGAACCCATATATCTGCGCAGACCAGATGCTGTCGCAACGGTGGACAGATGATTACTTATCGCCAAGCAACAGCCTTTGATCTTCCAGTTTTCGTATCTTTAGACAAAGAGTTGTTTCCATACTCACCATGGTCTGCCTCCCAATACAAAGAGGAGTTCTCTGCCCCAACCCGTCACTTTGTAGTGGCGGTAGATGATGAGCAAAGCATCATCGGTTACGCAGGAGTTTTCGCACCAGGTGGTGCGGAAGCCGATGTGCTCACAGTGGGAGTCGTTCCGAACTATCGTGGCAAGGGTATTGCACGCCAATTAATGGCGCTCATAACCGATTGGGCACACCAGCAGGGATCCACGGCGATGATGCTTGAAGTAAAGGTAGATAACCAAGATGCCATTGGTTTATATGAAGCGCTGGGGTATTCAAAGTTAAATACTCGTAAGGATTACTTTGGGTCAGGTTTAGATGCGCTGGTCATGCGATTGGAGCTCTCATGAGTGAACCAATTGTTTTAGGTATTGAAACCTCATGCGACGAAACCGCGGTCGGAATCGTTCGCGGTCGTACATTGCTTGCCAATGTCATTGCATCAAGTGTCGAAGAGCATGCACGTTTTGGGGGAGTAGTTCCTGAAATTGCAAGTCGTGCACATTTAGAGGCGATGATCCCAACTTTGCATCAGGCACTTAAAGACTCAAAGATTTCCTTGAAGGATATTGATGCGGTTGCTGTTACTAGCGGACCTGGTTTAGTTGGCGCACTACTTGTTGGAGTTGGTTCTGCAGCAGGGCTTGCCTTGGGGCTAAATAAACCAATTTATGCAGTCAACCATTTAGCTGCACATGTCAGCGTTGACTACTTAACTCATGACAAACCTTTGGATCCAACAATCGCACTTTTGGTGAGTGGAGGTCACTCATCACTGTTGCAAGTAGATGACATCACCGGATCAATTACAAAACTTGGCGAAACTATGGATGATGCGGCAGGTGAAGCCTTTGATAAGATCGCTCGTGTTATGAAGTTAGGTTTTCCTGGTGGACCTGCAATCGATAAGTTAGCTAAAGATGGAAGTGCGAGCGCAATTGATTTTCCACGAGGACTGACAACCTCAAATGATTGGCAAACTCGACCATATGATTTTTCATTCTCGGGATTGAAAACTGCGGTGGCCAGATACCTTGAAGCAACACCTGATTATGCGCGTGCAGATGTAGCTGCTTCATTCCAAGAGGCGGTCGTCGATGTTCTGTTATTGAAGGCGTTAGCAGCATGCAAACAATCTGGAATTGATTCACTGGCAATCGCCGGCGGGGTAGCGGCCAATTCAAGGCTTCGAGCCGTAGCTCTTGAACGGTGCGAAAAGGCCGGTATCCAACTGCGGGTCCCAAGCCCTGGGCTGTGCACCGATAACGGGGCGATGGTCGCAGCGCTGGGCTCTCTGATGGTTTCAGCGGGCCGCAGCCCCAGCCCAGTGGCCTTTGACGCCGATTCCAGCCTGCCAGTCACCACGGTTTCTCTGTAAATCTGGATTTGCCCACCGGGGCCTCTCGATTTGCTGCGCAGGTTTGGCCCGCCTAGAGTTTGCGTTAGCACTCACGACCCGAGTCTGCTAATTCGGGTCGCACGAGGAATCAATAGCTTCAAAAACAATAAGGAGTCAGACCATGGCAGTTAAGCCACTAGA
>Ga0208787_1001278_pt1 | contig 11143 bp, 17 predicted proteins | sample Wag4_2014_7_11_FD_187362 | JGI IMG/M metagenome (GOLD analysis project Ga0208787, IMG submission 187362) | Fresh water microbial communities from Ohio, USA - Utica-2 Time Series HT 2014_7_11 (SPAdes) (version 2) | ecosystem: Environmental > Aquatic > Freshwater > Water tank | place: USA: Ohio... | reverse complement strand
CAAAAATTTAGATTAAGAATTAGATTTCCTGTTATGACTAGAGCAGAATTTGCACCTATTAATGCTTTCATAATGAAACAAAGATCTCAAATGGAATCTTTCCAATATGTTCCACCAACAATAGATGATTCTTTAGGGGTTGCTTCAGGTGTTATATCTGTAAATGGTGCTGTAAGTGCTGGTGCTACATCTTGCTCAATAGATGGTATGGCAAATAGTACATCAGGAGTATTTAAAGCTGGAGATTATTTTAGATTTACTGGACAGAATAAAGTTTATATGGTTGTAGCTGATGTTGATTCAAATGGTTCTGGTGCAGGAACATTAACTTTTGAACCACCATTAAGAGCAAACGTAGCTGATAATGCAGTTCTAATTTATTCTAATGTAGATTTTACAGTTGGTTTAACTGGAGATATTCAAGAATTTACTATTGGCACAGAAAACTATTTTCAATACGAAGTTGATCTTATAGAGGTATTGTAATGACTAGATCATTAAGTGCTTCGCTAATATCAGAATTAGAAACAAATAAACTTAATCCAGTTGAACTTGTTTATTTAGGTATTAGCACAGGAACTTATTATACAGATCATTATAAAAATTTAACATTTGATGGCAATACTTATACAGCTTCATCATTGTTTTTAGGAAGTTCTGAAGTTCAAGAAAACGCAGACGTTGCTGTAAATACATTATCACTTAAATTTTCAGGTGCAGATACAACAATAATTTCTTTATTGCTTAACAATAACTATATGAACAAACCTGCAAAAGTTTATAGAGGTTTTTTAAATGATTCTCAGGCATTAATAGCAGACCCATTTCTTTTATTTGATGGAAGAATATCTAGCTTTACTTTAGAAGAAAACGAAACAACTTCTTCTGTTAATATTATTATAGCATCACATTGGGCAGATTTTGAAAAGACTTCAGGAAGAAGAACAGCAGAAAATTCACAAAAACTTTATTTCCCAAATGACAAAGGTATGGAGTTTGCAAGTAAGACTGCACAAAGAATTAAGTGGGGTTCAGCTTAATGAATGACTTATATAGAACAATACATTTATTTAGACAGTTTCCTAAGTACGATAAATTATCTTATGAATTTTTAGCTAAGATGGTTACTCCATCAATTAACTTAGACCAATATCAAATACACAGAATAGGAAATCAAGATGTTGGATTTACTAACTGGGCATATCTAAGTGATAATGTTGAACAAAGATTTGTTTTAACTGGAAAGCTAAAAGACAATGAATGGAATTGTGGAGACAATATTTGGGTTATGAATGTATTAGCAAAAAGTAATTGTTTACAAATTATGAAATGGGTTAAGAATTATTTTAAAGATAAAATTGAAGTAAATGAATCTGTTAAATGGGTAAGACAAGATAATAACTTTCATATTTATAGAAAAGCAGAAAAGTTTAAAAGGGAGTTTCATATCTAATGGCTAAAGGTGCAATAGTATCAGCAATCATTCAATTCGTAATAACAACTGCGATAAGTTATATTATATCGCCTAAACCAAAAGCACCTAGACAATCTTCACAAGACGAAGCTAAAGGAACATTAGTAAATAAAGATTCTAACAACAATCCTATTCCTGTTATTTATGGAAAAAGACAAGTAGGATTAACTAGAGTATTTGTTGAAAGTTCAGGAACAGATAACCAATATCTTTATGTAGCTGGAGTATTATGCGAAGGTGGTGGGGCAGGAATTACTGCAATAGATGAAGTTTATGTAGATGACAAACTAGTAACATTTGATGGTTCATTAACAGATGGAACTATAAGAGGAGTATCTAGTGGAGATGCTAACTATTATAAAGGTGGAGAATCTTTAATATCTATTCAAACATTTTTTGGATTAGACAATCAATCAGCTTCTTCTTTGCTTGACGAAACAACTAACTGGACTTCAGATCATAAACTTTCAGGATTAGCTTATGTTGCTTTAAGGTTTAAATGGAATCAAGATGCTTTTAATGGATTACCTGAAGTTAGAGTAACTGTTAGAGGTAAAAAGATTTATGACCCTAGATTAGATTCTACTAAAGGTGGTTCTGGTTCACATAGACAAGATACAGCTTCTACTTGGGCTTATTCTGCAAACTCATCATTAGTTCTTTTAGATTATTTAAGAAATAGCAGATATGGAAAAGGATTACCCAATGATGCCTTTGAAACTAATTATGATACATTTAAGACTTCTGCAAATACCTGCGACACACAAGTTACACCTTATTCAGGTGCTACAAGCGACATTAACTTATTTGAAACAAATGCAGTTATAGATAGTGAAAAAAAGGTATTAGAGAATGTAAGAGAACTCTTAGTACCTATGAGAGCAATCTTTAATTACACACAAGGTAAATACAAAATCATTATTGAAGGTTCAGGAAGTTCACAATTACTATTAACTAAAGATAATGTTGTAAGCGAAGTTAAATTACAAGGTGAAAGCAAATCTGAAAAGTATAACCGAGTTATAGGAACATTTACAAACCCAGAAAAAGATTATCAATCAGATACAGTTTCTTTTCCACCATTTGATGATTCAGCATTACCAGTAGAAGATCAACACGCAACAATGCTAAGTGATGATAACAATACTTTACTTGAAAGAAGTTTTGATATGCTTCAAGTGACTAGTCCATATCAAGCTGAAGAAATTTGCGAGAACATATTAAAGAGATCAAGAAACAATTTAAAAGCAGAAGTAACAGTAACTTCAGAAGCACTTAATTTATCTATTGGAGATATAGTAACAGCTACTTACGACACAGCAGGTTTTAGTGCCAAACCTTTTAGAGTTATGTCTTTAGCTATTAATTCAGATTCAACAGTAACTTTAGGATTAGAAGAACATCAAGATAATTTTTATACTTGGGAATCAAAATCAGTAGCATCAACAATAGCTGATACTATTTTACCAAATCCATTTTCAGTATCTGCACCAGCTTCAGTTACATTAGACGATCAACTAATTGAATATTCAGACGGAGTTGTTATTACTGCTTTAGATGTAACTATTGGTGCATCACCAGATTCTTTTGTGGACTACTATCAAGTTGAATATAAACTAAGCACAGATACAGATTACATTATTCATGGACAAGGTAGAGGATTAACTCAAAGAATATTAAACGTGGTAGATGGATTAATTTATAACGTAAGAGTAAAAGCATTTAATACATTAGGAGTTAGTTCTACTTATACTTCTGCAACAAGAACTATTGTTGGTGGAACAGCTTTACCTAGTGATGTTGAAGATTTTGCTTGTAACATAGTAAATCAAGATGCACATTTATCTTGGCAACAAATACCAGATTTAGATTTGGCTTATTATGCTATTCGTTTTTCTACATTAACAACTGGTGCTACTTGGATTAACTCAGTTACATTAGTTGAAAAGGTTGCAAGACCAGCCACATCAATTACAGTTCCAGCAAGAGTGGGTTCTTATTTAATAAAGGCAGTAGATAAAGCAGGTAATTTATCTGTTAATGAAGCAATTATATCTACAAGTTTATTAGCAGTTGGTAACTTTAATGCAATTACAACACAAACAGAATCACCAACATTCACAGGAACTAAAACTAATTTAACTTTATCTGGTGGAGAATTAAGACTTACATCTTTAGCAAGTGAAGGCATTTATTTATTTTCTGCACCAATAGATTTGGGTGGAACATTCAGTTCAAGAGTAACTGCAACAATTACACAATATGCAGAAGATCCCACAGATTTATTTGATAGTGGTAGAGGATTTACACTTTTTGATGATGCAACAGGTTCATTTGATGGTAACGCACCAGCATTTACTAATTCACATTTAGAAATTGCTACATCTACTGACAACATAACTTATACTTCATTTAGAAATTTTGTTGTTGGAGATTACACAACTAGATATTATAAATTTAGAATGAGATTAACTTCTTTAGATGGAGTTTCTACTCCAGTTATTACAGCATTATCAGTTACAGTAGATATGCCAGATAGAATATTTAGTGGAAATGATATTACTTCAGGAACAGGAACATACTCAGTTGCCTTTACTTTACCATTCTATTCTGCTAATTATGCAGTTGGTATTACAGCACAAGGAATGGCAACAGGAGACTATTTCTTGCTAACATCTAAATCCACAACAGGATTTAACGTAGCTTTTAAAAATAGTTCTGGTACTGGAATATCAAAAAGTTTTGATTATATAGCTAAAGGTTATTAGATAGATTATGGCACAACACGATTATATTATTTCAAATGCTACATTCCCAGCAGTAAGAACAGATATTAATAACGCATTATCAGCAATCCAAACAACAAATTCAGGAACATCAAGACCAACTGGTGCTGTCGCTGGTCAGCTTTGGTTAGACACAACTTCTGCAACTACACCTACATTAAAATATTATGATGGTGCTGATGATATATCTTTAGCAACTATTGACCATGTAGGTAACACAGTAAATTGGTTAGACTCAACAGTATCAATTACTGGACTATCTACAACTGCAACATCAACAGTTTTAACACTTTCAGACTCTGCAAATACAACAACAGTAAATTTAATTATAGATAATCAAAAAGAAATTCGCTTTAGAGAAACAACTGCTAATGGAACAAACTATGTAGCATTAAAAGCACCAGCTAGTGTTAGTGCTGATTTAACTTTTACATTACCTGCAACTGATGGGACATCTGGTCAAGTTCTTCAAACAAATGGAAGTGGAGTTTTATCTTTTACAACAGTAACATCAGATGGAACTGCTGATTGGGACACAACTGTTAAAACAACAGGATTTACTGCAACTGCTAATAAAGGATATTTTTGTAACACTACTTCTTCTGCTTTTACAGTAACATTACCAGCATCACCAAGTGCTGGAGATGAAGTTATAATTTTAGATTATGCAGGAACTTTTGATACAAACGCACTTATTATTTCTCCTAATGGAAACAAAATAGAAGCTGGAACAGCTAGTTTACAATTAACTGGTGAAAGAGAAGGTGCAAGATTAGTTTATATAGATTCAACACAAGGTTGGTTAGCTTATTCAGGTATTAATGAAGGAACAGATGCTTTATCAGAAATTCCTTTATCAGTAGAATATTTAATAGTAGGTGGTGGAGGAGGTAATGGAGAACCATCTCCAGGTGCATATAGAGGTGGTTCAGGAGGTGCTGGTGGATTTCGTACTAGTACAACAACTTTAACAAGAGCAACTAATTATTCAGTTACTATTGGTGCTGGTGGAACAGGAGGGAATGGTTCTGGTGTTCCGGGTTCTTCAGGAGGTAACACTACTGCTATTAGCATAACATCTGCTGGTGGTGGTAAGGGTGGTAACTTTCCTTCTACTGGTACAGCAGGAGGTTCTGGGGGTGGAGGAGGTTCTGCTCCATCAGGAGGAAATGCTGGTGGTGCTGGAAACACTCCAAGCACATCTCCAAGTCAAGGTAATAATGGAGGAACAAGTAGTATTAATGATGGTGGTGGAGGAGGAGGTGCTGGGGCTGTTGGAACAACATCAACAGGTGGTGCTGGTACAGCTTCAAGTATTACTGGTTCTTCTGTTACTTATGCTAAAGGTGGAAGTCAATCTGACTTAGCTGGTACTGCAAACACAGGTAATGGTGGTGGTTGTAATGGAAGTTCACAATATGCAGGTATTTCAGCAGGTGGTTCTGGTATTGTAATTTTTAAATATTCAGACATTTTTACTATTTCAAATCCAGGTGGAGGTTTAACACTTTCAACAACCACTTCTGCACCTAATAAAATAACATCAATTACTGCTGGGACAGGTAACGTACAATGGAATTCATAAGGATATAATATGGCACATTACGCATTTTTAGATGAAAACAATATAGTAACACAAATTATAGTTGGTAAAACTGAAAGCAATTTTGATTGGGAACAACAATATGGTTTATTACATGGACAACTTTGTAAACGTACCTCTTACAATACTCATGGTGGAATTCATCAATTAGGTGGAATACCATTTAGAAAAAATTACGCAGGAATAGGTTATACTTACGATCAAACAAGAGATGCTTTTATTCCACCTAAACCTTACAATAGTTGGGTATTAAACGAAGATACTTGTAGATGGGAAGCACCAGTTAATAAACCAACAACAGAATTAGAAAAAAATCAGTATTATTCTTGGAATGAATCTATTATAAATTGGGAGATTAAAACAAAAGAATAAACGAAAGGAAGGGTAAATGGAAGCTAGTATTCATAGTATATTTCCGACACCTATTTATATTTCAAAATTAAATAGAGAACTTACAAATAAAGAATTATCATTTATTGATAAAACTAAATTAGATATTTATAAAAATCAAGGTAATACGACTTCTAATGATAATTACATATTAAATAATAAATTATTTAAAGATCTAAAAACAGATTTAGATTTAAGAGTTAAAGATTATTTTGATAAAGTTATTTCTCCATCTAATAACATAACACCATATATAACCCAGTCTTGGTTAAACTATACCGAAACAAATCAATATCATCATAAACACCAACACCCTAATTCATTAGTATCAGGAGTATTTTATATTAATTCTAATGAAGAACATGATAAGATTACATTCTTTAATGATACCTACAAAACAATTAAACCTGAGATTAAAGATTGGAATATATGGAACTCAGAATCTTGGTGGTTTTCAGTCAAAAGTGGAGATATAATATTATTTCCTTCTTCATTAGCACACATGGTAGAAACTAAAAAGGGAACTAATACTAGAATAAGTTTAGCTTTTAATGTCTTTGTTAAAGGAACTATTGGTAAAAATAAAGATTTAACAGAACTAATAATATGACAGTTAGAAAATTATCTATTGAAGCAACAATAAAAAGATACACTAATGAGAATGGTTTTGCTTGGGGTATTAATACAGTAATGAAATCTTTAGCACCTGACGCAAGTTATGATTTAACATCTGTTGGAGGAACATTTATTATAGATAGATGGGATTCTCCTTTACCACAACCTACATCACAAGAAATAAGAGACGAATATATTAGACAACAAACTATTGCAGAATGTATAGAATACTTTAATAAGGTTAAATGATTTATTTTATATTAGGATTAATACTTGGCTTATACGCAGAATGGAAGTGGGAAATTGCCAAATACATTATAGAGTCAATTAAGATACATTTAAACATCAAGTAATTGTAATTCTGCAAAGACTACCTATATACCTTGCATGGTATATACGACTGACGAAAATAACTTTTACACAAAGGAGAACTCAATGTTAAATTATTCTGACATTAAGAACTACTGGTCTAAATTCTACGCAGATGCTTTTGAAGATGCAAAATCATTTTGGAAGAACTACGCAGACACAGTAGAAAAATTCTACAAAAAATAACTTTATTAAAACACAATAGTTTGATATTAGTGCATAAAATTTAATGTGCATTTTCAAACTTTGGATTGGTGGGTGTGTCTTGCTAAAGTCTTGCAAATGCGAAAAAGACAATGGCAAGAACACAGAACGAAGAACTAATATCTCTAAAGGGACATATCACAGGAATTAAGAGAGAAGTTAAATTACTTGGTTGCTCAGTATATAAGCTAGAAAAAAAGTTAGAAACTCTATTTTGGTCTATATTATGTGGACTTGGTGCTTTATCATTGGCTTTGATTACTATTTTCTTGGCTAAGTAAGTATTGCTTAAAACGGCAAATACAACTAACAGAATAGGTATATGAAAAATAAAAGAATATTAGTCATATCTGATTTACACTTTCCATTTGCTCATAAAGACTGGCATGGATTCCTAACTAAACTAAAAGCTAAATACAAACCAGATACTATTGTAAACATTGGTGATGAAATGGATTTTCATTCTATCAACGTATCACACACAATAGACCCTGATCTTCCATCTCCTAAAGATGAATTAGAACTTGGTAAAAAAGAAATACATAGACTTCATAAACTATTCCCACAAATGACTTTGCTAGAATCAAATCATGGTTCTATGGTTTTAAGACGTGCTATGGCAAAAGGAATGACTAAATCTTTTATTAAATCTTACAATCAAATTTTAGAAGTAGGTAATGGTTGGAACTGGAAAGAAAAGCATTTTATAGATACAGGAAAAGGTAGAATATTATTTGGACATCAATTCTCTCCTGATGTTTCTAAAGCTGTTGCTCAATATGCTCTATCAGTTGTTCAGGGTCATTATCACACAATCTCAGAAGTAAGATTTCATGGAAACGATTTTCATTTAAACTTTGGAATGACTGTTGGTTGCTTAATTAACAAAGATGCTTTAGCTATGAATTACATGAGACTTAATTTAAAAAAACCAATTCTATCTTGTGGACTAATTACAAATGGTATGCCACATTTAACACCAATGTATTTGAAACGTAACGGAGATTGGGATAACAATATCTATATATGAGAGAAGTAAGTTTGAAGGAACTGCTTTTTAGTGAGACTGCTACAAGACTTGGAATAGACAATACTCCAACAGATCAAGTTCTAATAAATCTACAAACATTAATATACGAAGTAATAACTCCAATCATAAATCAATTTGGCGATATTAAAATAACATCTGGTTATCGTTCTCCTGAATTATGCAAAGCAATAGGTTCTTCTGCTACAAGTCAACACGCATTTGGAATGGCAGTTGATTGTGAAGTTCTAGGAGTGCCTAATAAACAACTTGCTGACTGGGTGGTTAATCATTTAGAATACGATCAAGTAATTTTAGAATTTTGGAAACCAGAAGAAGCTAACTCAGGTTGGGTTCACATCTCATACAATAAAGGTAATAATCGTAAAATGTATTTAAGAGCATACAAAGCTAATAATAGAACAGTCTATGAAGTCTTATAAAAAACAAGTTGGTGGAAGCCACTATAAAAAATACAAGATTCAACCAGTTGAGTTTATAGTTAAAAATAATATTGGATTTTGTGAAGGTAACGTTATAAAGTATGTTCTAAGGTTTAAAGATAAAGGTGGTATTGCTGATTTAGAAAAGGCAAAACACTACATAGAACTGCTAATAGATTCATCTAAAAGTAGCAAATAGTCTAAAAACCGATTTAAACGCATTTTAAGGCATTGTGGCTTTAAATACAAGAAAACGACAACTGAACCTATAATATCAAAAAAAAGGGGTAATTTGTCGGTTTAAATAGGCAAATTTAAGGAGTTTTATATGTCAAACTACATAGTAACTAAAATAGACCCAGATTATTTCTCAGAAACACACACTATTGGTGCTACATCAGCACAATCATCAGCAGTTATAACTGGTTCAGGCATTGTAAGAATAGTTGTTTCAGGAACACACGCACATATTAAGTTTGGAAGTAATCCAACAGCAACAGAAGAAGATGTTATGGTAACACAAGATTCTGTAAATTATTTTTCATTTAAGTCAGGCGAAAAAATTGCTTTCATTAAATCTGGTGATGGAAGTGGTCAGATAAACATTTGTGCAGTAGATTAATATGTTACCAGCTTTAAGTGCTTTTGCACCATTATTAAACACAATATTTAAAACAGTTGATAAAGCTATTCCTGATAAAGATTTAGCTGAAAAATTAAAAGCTGAAATGAATATGCAGTTGATGCAATCAGGTACAGAAGAAATGAAAGCATCTGCAAAAATTATTGAAGCAGAAGCAAAAAGTAATTGGTACGTTTCTGGTTGGAGACCAACTCTTATGTATTTACTTATTTTAATTGTAGCTTGGAATTATATTCTTAGTCCAATTTTATTTCTTGTAATTAAAGTTAAAACACAAGTAGAACTTCCTTCTGATGTTTGGACATTACTTACAGTAGGTTTAGGTGGCTATACGATTGGGCGATCAGGAGAATCTATTGCAAGAAGTTTAGCTACAAGACCAGTAAACAAGAATCAAGAAAATGGATAATCTAAAGTTAAGCGATCAAACGCAAGTATCTTTACCAATAAAAAATATTGTAGCGATTGTATCTGCTATTGTTGTAGCTGTGTGGACTTATTTTGGAATTGTTGAGAGACTTAATAGACTTGAAACTAATGAAAAGTTAATGTCCCAAGACTTGCTTAAAAAAGCAGAACAAACTCCTAAGAACCAAGAAATGTATATGTTGATTGAGTATCAGGCGAAATCAATAGACAAGCACTCAAAACAATTAGAAGAAAACGTACACACTAAAGTAATTATTAATCAATTAGAAAAAAAAATAGATAAGCTAGAAAAAGAATTAGATTCATTAAGAGGTAAATAATGTTTGAAGCTGTATTTGCGTTACTGATGTATATGAATGGTAAATTAGAAGGTTATTCACCAAAATTAAATGTTGCAGATTGCTTAGAACAAAAACGTAAAGTTGAACGTGATGGAACTAATGATGTTACTAAATGGCAGTGCAAAGAAGTTGAAGCTATTATAGAGACTGATAAACATGGAATTAAGCGAATCAAAGAAATCAAAACAAAATGAACTTCTATCTAATCACTTATGCTGTAAGCTTTGTGAAAGTAAATGATGAGAGTATAAAAGAAGATATAGCTTATTGCAGATTCTTTGACACAGATTGTTTTGTAAATGCTAGTTCTTTTTTAGCTTCATTGAAACAAGTTAAAAAACTTAGAATTACAGGAGTTGAGTTTGAAGTAGAGGAATGTGGTTGGCACGATTATTATGAAGATATTTCAAATACTATTCACTAACTTAACTGCACTTCAAAGTATTCTATACCATCATTTGGAAAGCTTTTTAATTGCGATTTTGGCAATAGCTTTAATATTTGGTCTACACTTTTAAAAATAATCTTATCAGCTAAAGGAAAGCAGATAGTAAACTTAGTATGATAGTTTGTAAAAGATTGTTCAAAATAAATATATCTTTTAACATCTCTAACTTTAATCTTAGTTAAAGTCTTACCATGTTCCCAAGTTGCGTTTTTTAATTCAACAAAGAACTGCTCTTGCTTATGTGCTTCTTTAGGTGCGTATACGAAGTAGTCTGGGAAAGCTTTGATAAGTGTTGGGAGTTTGGCAAACAAAGGTATAACACTTTCAGCGAAAGATTGAGAATCGCTAACAGCATTAAGACCAAGCTTCCT
>Ga0208787_1001277_pt1 | contig 11152 bp, 9 predicted proteins | sample Wag4_2014_7_11_FD_187362 | JGI IMG/M metagenome (GOLD analysis project Ga0208787, IMG submission 187362) | Fresh water microbial communities from Ohio, USA - Utica-2 Time Series HT 2014_7_11 (SPAdes) (version 2) | ecosystem: Environmental > Aquatic > Freshwater > Water tank | place: USA: Ohio... | reverse complement strand
GAAAGACTGCTTTCAAAAGCCTCGTAAAGCGGCTCAATGGGAATTAAATCGTATTGCATGCCCAGATTTTGGGCCAACTGCCTGGCATCTTGAACGGAATGGTCACTGCTGTGCTGACTGGGCATCAAAAGCCCTCTGACATTTTCAGCACCTAGCGCACGAACCGCCAAGGCGGCCGTCACCGCAGAATCAATACCTCCAGACAAACCTAAGATGGCTTTTTTGAAACCTAATTTTGAAAAATAATCGCGAATACCCAAAACCAACGCATCATGAATCAAGGCTGTTTTGGGAGGAGTGACAGAAGTGAAAGAGCGGCCTTTTTGTACTTCCTCTAGTTCATAAAAGGCGATTTGCTCCTCAAAGTAAGCCATCTCATCAAATAAACGTCCGTCTGGGGACATCACCAAGCTCCCTCCATCAAAAACGATATCGGTCTGTGCACCTACTTGATTGGCATAAAACAAAGGTAATTGGTACCGCTCCACGTTGGCACGGACTGTAGCTAACCGAATGGCCGCCTGCTCATAAGAGAAAGGAGAAGCCGACAAATTCAAGATAACCTCCGGCTGTTGCCCCATCATTTCATCCATCGGACAAATCGTATACAACGGGTTCTCGTTCCCTACGTTCCAGATGTCCTCGCAAATAGTAAGGGCAATTTTTTTACCCTTAAATTCAATGACTTCATGCCGAGTAGCTGGCTCAAAATACCGGTACTCGTCAAAAATATCGTAGGTAGGCAATAAGGTCTTGTGTTGTACTCCCAATACGGCTTCGTCGTACAAAAAATAAGCAGAATTGTACAAGTCCTTTCCTGCCACCACAGGATTTCGACTTGGAGCGCCCACCACAATACCAATACCCCCACTAGCCGATTGCAAGGAAGCAACAGAGGCCTCACATTGCACTATAAAATCTTCAAATTCCAAAAAATCGCGGGGAGGATACCCACAAACAGCCAATTCCCCAAATAAAATTAAATCCGCCCCCTCTCTCTTTGCCGCTTCCACCGCCTCCAGCATCTTCCGAAGATTACCTTCAAAATTGCCAATATGGTAATTCAATTGTGCGATCGCAATTTTCATGTTCCAATTTCCCATTTAAGGGCCGCAAATATCCATCATTTTTGGCGCCTGCTCATCAACTGGCCCTCTATTTTTCCAAGTACACCTCCTAAAAGAATAGTAAATGTACTGACTACTCTACAAAATACCCATCGCCAAGAGCACTGCAAAGACCACCATCAGACTTCCGGTGACCCATTGTACCATCCGAAAGGTCACCTTCTTCAAGTACCGAGCCCCCATCCAAGCGCCAGCGAATGCACAACCCGTGGCAAAGCCCACTAATTGCCACTCTTGCCACAAACCTGTTGCCTCAAAACGGGTGACATAAACTGGTAACCGCGTCAAGTCAACCAAACACGCTACCACTACGCCTGTTGCCACATACGCCGTCTTGTCTAATCCCGCATTAATCAAAAAAGCAGAACGCAAGGCGCCCTGATTGCCGCTCAAACCACCAAAAAACCCACTCAATAGCCCTCCCAACGTTAAGTATCGCTGCGCAAACTGAAGCTTTTTTAAACCAGGAAGCACCTCCATGAAGGTGAAAAAAATCATCAGTGCCGCGATAACTATCTTCAACCAACTCACTTCACATAAATGGCTTCCCAAATACCATTGAGACAAAACGGGCAATTTAATCAAACCCGCCAACAACGTTGCCCCCAAAAAGCCACCAACTACAGAAGGAGCGCCAAAACGCAACACCGTCTCCCGATTCGCCGACTTGCCCAATAAACTCACTTTAAATAAGTTATTTAGTAAATGCACTACCCCCGTTAATGCCACAGCAATATGGATCGGAAAAAAAAGCCCAAAAACAGGCGTCAATAGTGTTCCTAGTCCAAATCCAGAAAATAAAGTCAATAACGACCCCAAAAAGGCGGTGATTCCAATGATCCAAACCATTACGTTGCTTTTTGCCATCAAAAGTAGCAACTGCAGACAAAAAGCCCGTTTTTTGCATTTTAATTTTTTATTATGAAGTACGAAACGGTGATTGGGCTGGAAGTACACGTCCAACTAAATACGAAATCCAAACTTTTTTGCTCGGATCTTACCTCTTTTGGAGCCTCCCCCAATACCCAAGTGAGCCCCGTCTCCCTCGGCCATCCCGGCACCCTACCTTTTCTAAATAAAACCGCCGTTGAATACGCGGTCCGATTAGGCCTTGCCCTCAACGGCACCATCGATCAAGCCTCTCGCTTTGACCGAAAACAATATTTTTATCCCGACTTGCCCAAAGGCTATCAAATCACACAAGAGCAACGACCGATTTGTGTTGGAGGAACCCTAAAGATTGGTGAACGAACCATTCGAATTCATCACATCCACCTGGAAGAGGATGCTGGGAAAAGTATCCATGACCAAGATCCATTAAACAGCCTTATCGACCTTAACCGGGCAGGTGTTCCGCTCCTTGAAATCGTGACAGAGCCAGACCTTCGCTCTGCTGAGGAAACGGCATTGTTCATGGAGGAAATCCGACGGCTCGTTCGTTGGTTGGAGATCAGTGATGGGAATATGGAGCAAGGCTCCCTACGCTGCGATGTCAATATCTCCGTCCGCCCTGAAGGGAGTTCTATATTTGGGGAACGCTGTGAGATCAAAAATATGAACTCCATGCGCTTTGCCAAAAAAGCCATCCAGTATGAACAGGAGCGCCAAATCTCGATTTTGGAAAAAGGAGAACAAGTAGATCGTCAAACCCGTGGCTTTGACCCTGCCAATGGGAAAACTTACCCACAACGAGAAAAAGAAGAGGCCCACGATTACCGGTATTTCCCCGAACCGGACCTACCCCCAATCTGGATTAGCAACGAATGGATGTCGCAGATAAAAGCGAGTCTTCCAACCCTGCCGCAGGAGTACCAAACCATTTTCCAACACCAGCTAGGCATGAGCCTCCAAGAAGCACAGCTGCTCTGCCAGGAGCGCCTAACGGCTGAATGGATCCACCACGCTGCTTCAAAGGTCCCAAGCCCACTTTTCAGCTTGTTTACGCAGTTGGTTATCCAAAAAATTCTTCCTTGGTGCACGGAAAATAATCAGCTCCTTCCAGACCTTACTTCGGTCGCCTATCAAAAATTAGTTCCTGCTGTGCTAGCAATGCCCGATTGCTCTCCTAAACAACTCGCAGACCAACTAGAACTCTTTGCCACGGAAGATGAATCCTCCCTGGAAAAAATAATTGAGGAGGTGCTCCAGGATTATCCGGAAAAGGTAATAGAATACCAAAAAGGTAAAAAAAACCTGATTGGATTATTCATGGGAGAAATTATGCGGCGTACAAATGGCAAGGCAGAACCTAAGAGCACGCAACAATCGCTTCAAAAAAAACTACAGGCCTAAATCACACCTAGCCGCCAACTAACCAATTTCGAAAATCGGCTGCCCGCTCCGTGCTCACTACAGTCTCTACATCAGCAGGAGGATCGAGGTCGATTTTTAACCTCGACTTGCTATGCGGGTGCATTTCTTTGATGGCGTGTATATTGACGATAAATTGCCGGTTGATGCGAAAAAACAAACCTGGATCCAAACTGCCCTCTAGCCGATCAAGCGGCATGTCTAGTGGAAAACGCTTTCCAGTACTTCGCGTCACCAAAAAAGTGAGCTTATCACGAGTATAGAAATAGGCAATATCTTGAACTTCTACCAAGCGCATACTCTGGCCCAGCCGAACTAGAATACGGCGCAACGGCTCGGTGGACGCTGGTTTTTCGGGCGGCAAGCCTTGCGCTCTAGAATACCAGTGGTGGTACTTTTCAATAGCGGCTTTTACCTCCTCCGATTTGATGGGCTTCATCAGGTAATCAATCGCATTTACCTTAAAGGCCCGCAGCGTATATTCGTCGTAAGCTGTAGTAAAAATGATGGGAACCGATACCTCTACCTGCTCAAAAATATCAAAGGCAGACCCATCCGCTAAATGAATATCCATAAAAACAAGATCTACTGCAGGTGCCTGTTGAAAATACTGGACAGCTGCCTCCACAGAGTCAAATCGATGGATAATTTCCGCCAAAGGGGCATGTTCAGCAATTATTTTCTCTAGTCGACGAAGGGCCGGCGCTTCATCTTCAATCAATACAATCTTCATATTAGGATGGAAAAATCAATGGAATAACAACAGAAAATTGGTTTTCATCCGATTGAATACTAATTTTTGAACCCGCAAGTAGGTCATAGCGATGGGCAATGCTCGACAGACCAAACCCTGCGCCCTGTTCTGGTTTTTTCTTTGGATTTAAATTGTTTTGTACCTTCAAAAAAGTGCCGTCCTCCAAAGTAACAACTACCCGAAGTGGCTGTTTTTTTGAAATAATCGTATGTTTGACGGCATTCTCAATCAACATTTGAATAACCAATGGAAAAATAAACGCACCAGCAGGAACTGTCTTAGGAAGCTGAACCTCCAGCGCCGACTCGTAGCGTCTCTTCAACAGAAATACAAAATCGCCTGCGATCTTCAGCTCATCTTCCAGCGGAATCAAGTCTTTTTCCCTAAAAACCAGAATACTTCGGTAAAAATCAGCGAGGTGCTGTACATATTTAACGGCTTGTGCCGGCTGCTCTTCAATAATGGCAACCAATGTATTTAAACTGTTGAAAAGGAAATGCGGATTAATTTGAGCTTTTAATGCGGTTAATTGAGCACTCATTTTTTCGCGTTGCAAGGCCTGCTCTCGTAAGACCCTCCGCTCACGGCCCAAAAGGTAAAGCCAAAATGCGGCTAGAACCCCTCCAACTGCAATCACCCAAAACCACCATTCCATCCAAATAGGTTTTTGAATCGTAAACACAAAGCTTGCCTCCTGTACTCCTTCAAACCGTCCATGCTCTGTCGATTGTACCCGAAAACGATACTTGCCAGGTGGCAAATTAGGGTAGGAGGCAAGTCGATCTCTCGAAAGAACCCAATCTGGATCATAACCCTCCAGCATATACCTATAGTATACTGCATCCGGATTAGTCAACCAAACGCCCCTAAACTCAATTAAAAACTGATTCTGATCGTGCGAAAAAGTAGGCTCATCTTGAAAAAGAACGCTTTGTCCACCCACCACCACCGATGAAATAACGGTGGCAGGATCTGTTGCAAATTCTCGTGCAAATCCAGCCACCCTACTAATTCCATTGGTTGAGCCAAGCCAAACCTGCGCCTTTTCATCACACCAACTTGCATTTAAGTGGAACTCACTGCCTGGTAAGCCACTCGTACCGGCCAAAAACGTAAAGTGCATTCGCTCCGGCATCAACAAGTCAATTCCATCTTCATAACTCAACACTAAGTGCCCTTTGGGGGTGGTGGTGATGCTGTTGATCTGAAGGCTGTGTAAATGATTTTCTGTAGTATACTGTGTAAAAACACCGTTCTCCAGCTTTATTAGCCCTGTACTCTCCCCCGAAAACCAAATCCTACCTTCCCAATCCTCTGCAATAGAATATATTTTTTCTATCGGTACACCATTGGCTGATTCAAAGCATGTCCATGTTCCCGCCTCCCAACGACAAAGCCCCTCTCCATCTGTTCCCAGCCAAATTGCCCCATTTCTGGTAACCAGCACTTTATAAATATACATATCCGTTGCCAGTTCGTTTCCGGCCCGATCCCGAAGGCGGCTTACCTTCCAAGAATCCCAATCTATTGCAACCAACCCACCTAAGGTACTCACCAACGCTCGGTCGGAAGCAGCCATACTTAATATACTCCCATTGGGTAAGCCTTGGGCTAAATCAAGATGGCGAATGGTTTCTCCTCGTGCGTTAAAAACATATATTCCATCGCCAAACGTCCCAGCCCATACCGTCCCTTCCGGCGAGAAAAGCAAGGAAATAACATTCAAGCTAGTAGGTCCCACTTGTTTCCAGCCTTTTACATCTTGGCACCAAAGCCCCTGGGGAGTACCCGCCCACATCCGTCCACCCGAATCTGTGCAGACCGCTTGAACCGACTTGGGTGGCACCGCCAACTGGGTAAGTTGGAGGTTGGCTGATCGAAGCCTCCCTTTGTCTGAAAGCGCCCAAAGCTGCCCTTCTCGGTCTCGAAGTAGTTGCTTGGCCGACCAGCGTACCATTTGACGACCGACTTGGCCTGAACTAGGATCTGCTAATACCAGTCCTCCCTCTGCCGTACTACACCAAATTTCATACTCGCTAAAAATGGCCATAGACCTAACTTCTCCGTAGCTCCAATTGGGAAATGGAAACCGCATTTCCAATGTTCTCGGATCCACAGACCACATACCTGCATTATTGGAACCCATCCAAATTGTACCATCAGGCCCGGCGGCCAAGGTCGTAACCACTTCATCTGGCAAACCATGGTCCATGGTAAGCGTAGTTACTGTTTTTTTGCCCTCTTTCGACATTGTGCAGATACTAACCCCTTGATCAGTTGCTACCCATACCCTGCCCATCGCATCCATTTGGAGGTCGTATAGTTCATCACTGGCCAGCCCGTCTTCCTCCTTATTGAATTGCCAAACTCTATTTTCAGTAATCGCATACAGTCCCTCTCCATACGTAGCCATCCACAAAACGTCCTCGGAAGACGCAAAACTGCTAATAGGGAGAGAGGGTGTCCCCTCTTCTGGCTCCCAGAGCTGCAAATCGCCCCGCTTGTAATTCCGACTATCATTTGCACGCCCTGATCCTTCTCCCATTGGGCGGGAAAAATCGATGATGGCCACTTTCCCCGTGCCAAAACCCAACCATATTTTATCATTCCACTCCCCCATACAGCGAATTCCTTTTCCCTGCCGGCTTGAATCTGCCAATTGAAAGAAATCAAATTGCTCACCATCGTAGGAAAATACCCGATTCCCACCGGCCATCCAGATACGCCCCTGGCCATCCTGAAAAAAAGTCTGAATGGGGGTGTCACCCCAATCCTCGGGCTTATGCTCCCGAAAAGTGGGTAGCTGCCCCCATCCGGGCAGCAGGAAAAAGAGACCCATCAGGCTTAATAAAATTGCTTTCAAATCAGGAACGGGAGCGCAAAAGAACGCCAGAGACTTTCACCTCTACTTCTTCTGCAATTTTCTGGTGGACAATTTTAGGGATATTGATCGAATGATCCTGTAAGGGAACCGTAAAAATACTCTCAAAGGAGATACGTTGGGGGCTCATATCTACTTGCACCTTCAGAATACGCTCTTGCTCTACTCCATGAATCGTCAGTTTCCCTTTAGCGCGAATGACGCGCGTTTGTGTTTTTGCATAATCTACCTCCTCAATTATTTTTCCGGAAAAAGTAGCCATTGGATAACGATCAGTCTCTAGGTAATTCTCATGAAAGTGGCCTTTTTGAAGTCCATTATTGAAGCCATCAAAGGAAAGGATGGGCACCGACCATGCAAATGTATTTACAAAGGGGTTTAAAACTCCTTTTAATGCATGGCTTTTTGCCTCAATAACCTCTAAAGGCGCATCAGATTTAAAGTGAACCCGGCCATCAGAACAACGAAACAAGAGTTCGGATTGTGCAGAGGCCACTATCGGAGCCCAGAACAAAAGAAGAAGAAGAAATCGCATAAGGCAACAAAGATAAATAAAGCAATATTCTATCGATGGCCTTTGCGGACTATTCGGTAAACAGAGAGACTGAACCGGTCAAACAGACCACCGAACCGGGGTGGTAAATGAAGCAAAAGGTCTGAGCGTGGAGCTTTACCCCAATGCTAATCCCGCCATACATACGGAAACAGGACATAGGTTAAGGCTAACAAAATCGCATCAATCGCCAATAAATTATAAATATCTTTCATGTAGGAAGTATCCTGCATCAATCGAAGCGCAATAGAAGAAAGTCGCATCAACGTCAATAATATAGGTAAAATGACAGGAAAACTTAGAATGGCCATTAAAGTAGCGCTGTTGTTGGCCCTCGCTGCAATAGCAGAAATAAAGGTAAATGCAATGGAAAAGCCGGAACTACCAAGCAGCAGTACCCATGCAAACAGGCCCATGTCCTTGACCGGATTACCTGCCACTAGCGCATACACTCCAAAAGCCAGCACGCTCAAGGTTAACAGCAATAAGGTATTGTAGATAATTTTGGAAAATAAAATCGCGACTGGATCGGCGATTTGGTAATAATACAGCTGTCTGTTGCCGCTCTCTTGTACAAAACTCTTCACCACCGCGTTGATGGAGGCAAATAAGACAATCAACCAAAAAAGAATATTCCAAACATTTGGATTTACTTTAACACTGGAGACATACACCACGAAAACCATACTAAAAACATACAAAACAATACCAGAAATGGCATATCGTTGTCTGAATTCCAGTAAAAATTCCTTGCGCAATAAAGTGGGGACTATCTTCCAATTCATTCCACAAAGGTAGCCCGGATAAGGGAAATGTTAAGTAGAAGTGAATATTTTAGTTTTAGCTATTGCAACGCTCTCCGGAAGAGTCCGTACTTTTGCCACACAAAACAACGACACCGCACTATGAGTTGGTTTAAACGATTACAAGAAGGTATTACAACCGCCACCAAAGCTAAAAAGGATGTGCCGGAAGGCGTTTGGTACCAATGTAAGAAATGTAAAGAAGCAAGCACCACCAAAGCCCTCCGCGACAATTTCTATAAATGCCCGAAGTGCGACTACCACACGGCTATCGGTTCGGAGGAGTATTTCCAGATCTTGTTTGACGAACAAAAGTTCAACCGTCTGCACGATGACATGATCGCAGTGGACATGCTTAACTTCACAGATCTTAAACCTTATAGCAAGCGGATTGAAGAAACAATCATTAAAACCGGCCTAAAAGACGCCTTGTCATTGGCAGAAGGGACTGTAGGCGGATTCCCCTTGGTAGTGGCTTGTATGGACTTTAAATTTATTGGAGGTTCTATGGGATCCGTTGTGGGTGAAAAAATTTCTTTAGGAATTAGTCGGGCCATTGAAACTAGAAGTGCCTTTATGATTATTTCTAAAACGGGGGGGGCACGTATGATGGAAGCAGCCTTCTCCTTGATGCAAATGGCCAAGACCAGTGCGAAGCTTACCTTGCTTGCCAAGGCTCAACTTCCCTATTTCTCCTTGATGACGGATCCGACTACAGGGGGTGTGACGGCTTCTTTTGCTATGTTGGGAGATGTGCACCTGGCAGAACCAGAAGCTTTAATTGGTTTTGCTGGTCCGCGAGTCATTCGCGAAACCATCAAGCGCGATCTTCCCGAAGGGTTTCAAACAGCAGAATACTTATTGGAGAACGGATTTGTTGACCTGATCGTCAATCGAAAAGACCTTCAACAAACCATGACCGATTTACTGCAGATGTTTAGCAATAAATTAGGCAAATAGCCTAATCAGACCAGTTTTTACAATAAAAAAACCGTGTTGATCAGTGAATTGGCCAACGCGGTTTTTTTGTTAGTAGCAGCAAGCAAAAGTCGCTTACCCTACCACTAATTTTATGCCTTCTACTCTTTTTATATGGACGGTTGCCCCAGCATTAAGGGCGACCTTATGTTGACTGATCGCCATCCACTCGGATCCCCGGTAAAGCACCTTTCCCTCCCCTTCTGCTGGAATTTCTTGGGTAACCTGAACAGGATCACCAATAAATTCGCGGTAGGTTCCGCTCTTTTCGTTATTCCCAAAATACTGGACAGCGTATTTTCTGAACAAGGCCAATGCACCAAGGGAAGAGAGTCCGAAACACAAAAGTTGGGCAGGCAAAGAAGGTAGCCATCCAAGCCAAGAAAAAATGGCGGTGATGATGGCTCCAAAGCTAAGAAACATAGCAAAGAAAGCCAAAGAAAAAAGCTCTATGAGCAGCGCAACAGCGGCAATAATAATCCAAAACTGCGGAGAGGATAGGTATTCCATACAAAAGTCTTATTTACTTTGTTGCTTCACTACCGACATAGCGGAGGCGACCAAGGAGGAAATATCGGAGAGATTGGCAGGGACAATCATCGTGTTATTGGTCTTGGCAAGGTTACCAAATTGCTCCACCATTTGCTCAGCAACACGCAATTGAACGGCTTCGTAGCCCCCTTTAATTTGGGTAGCTTGAGCTACTTTTGAAAGCGCCTCAGCCGTGGCATCTGCCACCGCGCGGATCGCTTCTGCTTGACCGTTTGCTTCATTCACTTGGCGGAGTTGGATCGCTTCTGACTCAAGCACCACCTTTTGTTTTTGACCTTCTGCAACATTGATCGCTGCCTGTTTTTCACCTTCAGACTGTAGGATACGGGCACGTTTTTCCCGTTCAGCTTGCATTTGCTTCTCCATGGCGTGCAAAACAGACTGGGGAGGAGTGATATTTTTCACTTCGTAACGTAGAATTTTCACGCCCCATCCGATAGCCGCCTCATCAATAGAGTTCACCACCGAACGGTTGATATTTGTGCGCTCCTCAAAGGCTTTATCCAAGTCAATTTTACCCACCTCCGAACGCATGGTGGTTTGTGCTAACTGGGTAACGGCAAAAATATAATTAGCCACCCCATACGATGCTGTTTTCGGATCCACCACTTGCAAAAAAAGGACGCCATCCACCTGTACTTGGACATTATCCTTCGTAATACAAATTTGCTCGGGGATATCTATCGCCTGCTCTTTCAGGTTGTGTTTGTAGGCTAAACGATCAAAAAAAGGAATAATAAAATTAATACCAGGAGCCAAAACCGCATGGAATTTACCAAGGCGTTCTACCACATAGGCTGTCTGCTGGGGAACCACCTTCACCATCGACATGATGACGAAAATGATAAGAACAACAATAATTATCGTAGTAATCATAGTAATAGGTATGAAAATGAATGAGAGTTGAAATAAGATAGGCAATTAGACTAAATGTTGGAAAAACCCTAATTGGAGTTAAACGGACGTTGTAACCACCAAGAAAGGTGCATTCTGACTTTTCCTGGAGTGGAAAATTCCTTCATTAACCATCAGTCTCTTCAAATAGTGCCAATCAAGTTGATTTTTTTAATAAAAATCGAAAATACTATTTGTTGCACCACTTCACTTCTTCAGCACCTTTTTAATACAATTACGATCACCTACCTAATTCGGCATATTGCGCAGTCGATCAATTTTCATAATGGTGATTACGCT
>Ga0208787_1001276_pt1 | contig 11152 bp, 10 predicted proteins | sample Wag4_2014_7_11_FD_187362 | JGI IMG/M metagenome (GOLD analysis project Ga0208787, IMG submission 187362) | Fresh water microbial communities from Ohio, USA - Utica-2 Time Series HT 2014_7_11 (SPAdes) (version 2) | ecosystem: Environmental > Aquatic > Freshwater > Water tank | place: USA: Ohio... | reverse complement strand
TTTGGGGAGCTCCAAAGCTTCCAACTTTTGCTAAGAGTCTTGGCGAGTCAATGCGTATTTTCCGGAAGGAAATGAAGCAGCTTGGTGACGAGCGCGACGAGGACAAGAAGTCTAGTTCTGAGAAAGAACAACCTAAGAAAGACTAATGGCTCTTCGCCGCAACCCCGATAAGAGAATGAAACTCTCGGGGCACCTCCGAGAATTACGAAAAAGACTCTTTCGATCTGCGTTTGCAATACTCGCCGGGACCATCATCGGCTGGGAGTTGTTTGATTACGTCTTTAAGGAACTGCAGAAGCCAATCATCCGAGTTGCTCAAGAAGCTAACGTAAACGCGACAGTGAACTTTGGTTCCGTCGTGTCAGCTTTTGATTTACATTTCCAAGTCGCATTCTTCATCGGTCTGTTTATCACTAGCCCATTCTGGCTTTATCAAATCTGGGCCTTCTTAGCACCAGCGTTCAAAAGACGAGAGCGCAAATACACAGTCATCTTCGCATTCACAAGTACTCCACTTTTTCTTGGAGGAGCATACTTCGGCTGGTGGCTTTTCCCAGGCTTCGTGAGATCGCTACTAGGTTTCACTCCGGAAGGTAGCTCTAACGTCATCAATGCTTCGGAGTATGTTCTGTTCACCGTGAGAGTTCTCTTAGTCTTCGGTCTTGCTTTCGTTCTTCCAGCAATTCTTGTTCTCTTGAACTCCGTCGGCGTTCTTAGTGGCAAGAGCATTCTTAAAGGATGGCGTCCAGCGATATTCCTAATCTCGCTAATTGGTGCACTTGCAACGCCTGTTTCAGATCCTGTTTCAATGTTCCTATTGATGATTCCATTGCTTGCCTTCTACTACCTATCAGCAGCAATTGCACTGGCCAATGACAAGCGTAGAGAACGTAAATCCAAAGAAAAGCTCGACGGAGAAGATCTAGCCACTGACTACAAGCCTGATGCAGTCTCCTAATGGAAGAACAACTCTCTCCAGCCGAAAGATTCACAAGAGCAAAGCAAAACAAACAGAACCCGAGTCTCGAAAACTTCAAGAAGCTACTGAAGTTCCCACTCGATGACTTCCAAGAGCAATCCTGTCGAGCTCTCGCCGAAGGCCAGGGTGTGTTGGTGGCTGCTCCAACTGGAGCTGGTAAAACAATAATTGGCGAGTTCGCAATTCACCTCGCTGTTGAGAAAGACCTAAAGGTTTTCTACACAACACCAATCAAAGCTCTAAGCAATCAGAAGTACTCAGAACTCAAAGCTAGATATGGATCTGACAAAGTAGGTTTGCTAACTGGCGATACCAACATTAACGCTGACGCTCAAATCTTGGTTATGACTACTGAGGTTCTGAGAAACATGATTTATGCAAACTCAAACTCCTTGATAAGCCTGGGTTTTGTGGTGATGGATGAGGTTCACTATCTCGCTGATCGATTCAGAGGCGCGGTCTGGGAAGAGGTAATACTTCATTTACCTAAGGACGTAAAAGTAGTTTCTCTTAGCGCAACTGTTTCGAACGCCGAAGAGTTCGGTGCTTGGCTGGATGAAATAAGGGGCGGAACTACTGTCATTGTTTCTGAAGTTAGACCAGTACCTCTGAATCAACATGTGCTATTCGGCGATGAGCTTATTCCACTCTTTGATGATTCGGACAAAGAGCTGCGGGTCAACGTAGACCTTGTTCAGAGACATGCAAACAAGATGCGTCAGCCAACGAATCGACCAATCAGAGGTAGAAGAGGTCATGCTGGTTTCCCAGATCGAAACATGGGGCGTATCTACAAGGCCAGTAAGCCCGAGATCATTGAACTATTGGATGAAGCAGACTTGCTACCAGCAATCTTCTTTATCTTCTCTAGAGCGGGCTGTGAAGCAGCAGTTCAATCAGTCCTAGCTTCAAGAATACGACTCACCAAGCCTGAGGACAAGCAAATCATTCGACGAATCGCTGAAGAGAAGTGTGGCAGCATCGCGGATGAAGACCTTGCTGCTTTGGGCTACTTTGAATGGCTAAGTGCTCTTGAAAGGGGAGTGGCAGCTCACCATGCTGGGTTACTTCCGGCCTTCAAAGAAGTTGTTGAAGAGCTATTTCTTAGAAAACTTGTGAAGGTTGTATTTGCAACTGAAACATTGGCCCTTGGTATCAACATGCCCGCAAGAACTGTTGTGCTAGATAGGTTGGATAAGTTCAACGGTGAAGGACGAGTCCAAATCACGCCAGGTGAATACACACAACTTACGGGACGTGCAGGACGACGTGGAATTGACGTTGAAGGTCACTCGGTAATCCAGTGGGCAGCCAATCTAGATCCAAATTACGTTGCAGGTTTAGCTTCAAAAAGAACCTATCCGCTTATCTCTTCATTCCGACCCACATTCAACATGGCCGTCAACCTGATTGAAGCTTTTGGACAAAGGCGTTCAAGAGAAGTTCTAGAAACGTCATTTGCTCAGTTCCAGGCTGACAGATCTGTTGTTGGATTAGCTAGAGGAATTCGTGAGAAACAAGCTTCTCTAGACGGCTATGAAGAGTCCATGAAATGTCATGTTGGTGACTTCAGAGAGTACGCACGACTTAGGCGGCAAGTTTCAGATCTCGAAAGGGAAATAGCAACCTCAGGAAGACAAGCTAGAAGAAACGATCTTCGACAGACCAAAGGGATGAGACAACTCGAAGTTAGAGTTACTAACCTCAAAAGAGAGTTACGCTCTCACCCTTGCCATGCCTGTCCAGACAGAGAGCTGCATTCCAGATGGGGTGAGCGCTGGTACAAACTGGAACGCGAAACAGCCGCAATCATTAAGCAGATCGAGTCAAGAACAAATCAGGTGGCAAAGACATTTGACCGAATCACCGAGGTCCTGATTGAACTTGAGTATGTGACGGTGTCGGATGGCGAGTTAGAGATAACAGAGTCTGGTCAGAAGCTTTCAAAGATTTACGGTGAACGAGACTTGCTGGTTGCCGAATGTATCAGCCGTAGGGTATGGCATCACATTGACGCTCAGACTCTAGCTGCAATTGCCGCCTCATTGGTTTATGAAGCCAGAAGAGATGATGACAGCCTCACTCCGAAGATGCCTAAGGGGGAGTTTGTAGCTGTGTTTGATGAGACATTAGAGGTTTGGGATGACCTCCAGGCTTTAGCCAAGGAGCACAACCTGCCTCTGTCTACTGAACCTGATTCATCTATGGCCCTACAGATGCATCGTTGGGCAACAGGAGCGAGGCTTGATTCAGTACTAAAGCAAACAGGCATGCTAGCTGGCGACTTCATCCGCTGGTGTAAACAGACCATCGATCTTCTTGAGCAAATCTCTAAGGTAAATCCAGATGAGCTCTCAGCAACTGCCCAGTCTGCTATTGACCAGATCAAGCGTGGCATTGTGGCCTATTCCTATTACGCTTAGTAAGTGTTCACTTTATTCATTAATTGGCTAAGGCTGTCCACCTCTATCTGGGGGAGAGCCTTAATTGGCTCTATCGGCGGAGCATTTGTAGCTTTGAGCTATCCAGCATTCAACTTCTGGCCTGGAATTTTCATTGGCTATTTTCTAATTCTTGTTTCAATTCGTCTACTTGGATTCTTCAAAGCATTCATTGTTGGAACCTTGGCAGGTTTTGCGTTCTTTGGGATCCTCCTGAAATGGCTAACGACCTACCTCGGGCCAATTCCATGGTTCGCAGGATCACTAATCTCTGCGCTCATCTTTGGTCTAGCAGCAGCCATAGCAGCAGTTGTGTGGCGTTACCTAGCAACGCTGAATCTTCGTGGAGCTCAACCCTTTGTAATCGCTTTTACTCTCGGAGCAATCTTTACAGCCAGAGAGTATGTGGCTGGAGTATTTCCGTATGGCGGGTTGCCATGGGCTCGTGGCGGATTAGCCCTAGTTGATACCTATCTTGCAAAGTGGGTTTACTTCGTTGACGTTGCAGGACTTACCTGGCTCATCGTATTCATCACAGCTCTCTTCACAATCAGGTTCGTTCATCATCAACCTCATGGAATCGGCTTACATAAACGCGGACGAATGCTTGTTCCTACAGCAATAGCAGCAGCTCTGTTCTTTGCAACACCGGCAGTTGTAACCCTCGATGCTTCCGGTACTGCAGGAACTATGAAGGTTGCTGCAGTTCAGGGAAATGCGAACGCGGGTTTATTCGCTGTGAATCCTGCTGGTTCAATTCTCGACAAGCATCTAGTTGTTTCTAAAGAGTTAGTTGCATCGGGTAAGGGTGAGGGCCTGGACCTTATGGTCTGGCCTGAGAACTCCTCAGACCTTGATCCCAACACTATGGTTGAGCCAGGGATGAAGATTAGCCAGTTTGTAACTGAAGAACTCAAAGCTCCGCTTCTGTTCGGAACTAAGACTTTCAGAGGCGAAGACTTCTATAACGAAGTTGATCTCTGGCTACCGGAAACCGGTTTAGCGGATTATTACCACAAGATAAGACCAGTCCCATTCGGGGAGTATGTTCCCGACAGACCATTCTTCATGGCGCTTGCTCCAGATCTAATCAGTTTGATTGGTTGGGACATGAGCTCAGGTACTAGAGATGGAATCTTCGAATTACCGAGTGGAACAAAAGTTGGTTCGCTGATTTGTTTCGAAGTTGCTTTCGATTATCTGTCCCATGATCTCGTGAAGCAAGGCGCTCAAGCAATCATGATTCAAACCAATAGCTCTGACTTTGGTAAAAGTGAACAAGGTGTGCAGCAAGCTGCAATCTCTAGAATGCGCGCAATCGAGACCGGACGTACAGTAGTTGCTGTTTCTACTGTTGGTGTGTCTGGAATCTACGCAGCTGACGGCTCGGTGGTTACAGAACTTGAATCTTTCAAACCAGGCGCAATGGTTGAAGAGATTGCCTTGCGCAATGAAATCACACCAGCAGTTATGTTCGGTGGTTTGGTGGAACCTCTGGCATTCGCAATCAGCCTCATACTATTTCCTATCTCTTTCGTAGGCCTATTGCTAAGACGTTTGAAAGCGAAACGTTCTTGAAAGTATTAGTTGTCATGCCTACCTTCAATGAAGCAGGCAACATCAATCACGCCATAGAAGAGCTATTCAAATACAACAAAAGTGTTGACCTACTGATTGTTGATGACGATAGCCCGGATGGCACAGGACAACTTGCTGATCAACTTGCTTCAACTAATTCGCGGATTACAGTAATGCATCGCAAAGAGAAGCAAGGTTTAGGAGCTGCATACATCGCAGGGTTCAAGCGAGCATTTGATTCAGGCTATGACTACGTAGTTGAAATGGACGCAGATGGCAGTCATAGAGCGGAAGATCTGCCTAAGCTATTAGCCGTCTGTGAATCGAATGATCTTGTAATTGGCTCTAGGTATGTAAAAGGTGGAAGCACAGAGAACTGGCCAATACACAGGCAATGGTTGTCTAAAGGTGGAAACTTATTTGCAAAGATGATGTTGGGCACAAGACTCAACGACATGACGGCCGGCTTCAGAGTCTTTAGCGTTCCATTTCTGAAGACCATGGATTTGGAATCGATCAACGCCAGGGGATATTCATTCCAGATTGAAATGGCTTATCGCACGATGCAGAAGGGCGGTCGAGTTGCGGAAGTTCCGATTGCATTTATCGAGCGCGAAGTCGGCGAGTCAAAGATGAGTAGAGCCATCGTGATTGAAGCTCTAGTACTTATGACAAAGTTTGGAATGAAAAGACTTTTCAGGAGAAACTAGTTGTTAGTTGTGTCTGCCTGACCTCTAGATCGCCTAGCTTTTAGTTCATCTAGTCGCTCTTCAAGAATTTCTTCCAACTCAACTCGAGTTCTTCTCTCAAGTAGCATCTCGTAGTGAGTTCTGGGTACTTTTGGAAGTTCAGTTTCAAACGCCTGGTTACCCTCATTGTCGAGCAGAGCTGCTTCGAGTGAACATGACTTACAGTTCCAAGCTGCTGGGACTTCAGCTTCTTCAGCAAATACGACCTCTGAGATGTGCTCTTTTGCACAGCGATACTTGTGTGTGTTTCTAGGAGAGAGGTTTACTCCAGCTGCAGTTTCAAAGCTCTCTGAACCTAGTCGCATGCCACGCATTGATTGTTGAGCCATTTGATCTTCCTTATCTCTCTGTGACGCATAGGTGGTACATAGAAGATAAGCGGATGATTTAGCGAATACTTCCGGAACTCAGGCTTTTCTCAGTGTTTCAACTGCTAACTCTGACACATCAGAGACTATCCCAGTTGCACCTCGTCTGGTGAGTTCCAACATCTCTTGTGGATTGTTTATCGTCCAGTAATGAACTTCAGTTCCTGTATTGCTGATTTTTGATATGAAAGAGCGAGAATCAAACTTTATTCCATACATTGATCGAGGGATCTGTAGTGCTCCGATACCTCTTAGTTTCTTTTCGAAAAATCGCTGGGGGAGACCCAACGCGTGGAATAGCCAAAGACTTATCACTATTGATGAACTCGCTGAGGTAGCAACTGGTCTTGATAAGAGAGCTAGAGCCGCGACTCTTCTTTTCTCGCTGAAGCTAGACACAAGAACTCGTTGATGCGACTTTGTAAGTTCAATTGCATCTGCAGCCGATTGGACGGCTTCCTGGTCTTTGATGTCCAAATTGAATCTCATTAGGGGGAATGCTTGCAATGCATCTACAAGAGTGGGTATTTTGCCTCCACCAATAAGTTGAATAGTCCTGATTTCTTCGTAGTTTGTTTTAGAGATCTTTTTGTTCACACCCGCAACTCTTAACAGATCCTCGTCGTGAAAGAGAATGGCAACACCATCTTTGGTTGTTCTTACGTCGGTCTCAATACTGAAAACTCCAGCTTGCTCGGAAGCTCTAAATGCTTCAAGCGTGTTCTCTGTGAATGCCGAGCCACCACGATGAGCTAAGACAACTGGGCCAGTGACCTTGAAGTAATCATGGTCTTGCAAATGTCGCTCCTAAAAATTGACTAAGGCTAGGCTTACGTTGTGAAAAATTCATTGGCGAACCTCGGAATCAAACCTATTGCCAGATTGCTTGTAGGTCTGTATCTCGTCGGGTTAGGTTTAGCGATGATGATCCACACCGGCCTCGGCGTGCCACCCTGGGATGTTTTATCCCAAGGAATTCAGGTTCAAACCGGCTGGAGCTTTGGTGTGAGTGCCATTGTTACCAGTGCCTTCGTGTTGCTACTTTGGATCCCGATTAAGCAGCAACCTGGAATAGGCACGTTCGTGAACGCTTTACTTATAGGACCATTCGCAGACTTCAATGAACCGCTAATGCCTAAGTTGGACGGATTCTTCGTCAACCTCATCTGGCTAATTCTTGCCCTAGTTGTCTTTGCCGTTGGAGCTGGACTCTACATCTCACCGAACCTAGGTGCAGGTCCTAGGGACGGCCTCATGGTTGGTCTCACAAGAGTTTCAGGTTGGCCTTTCTGGATCATCAGAACCATAGGGGAAACATTGGTCTTGGTCTCAGGGTGGCTCTTAGGAGGCACTGTGGGGATAGGTACTGCCCTTTTTGCTGTTTCTGTTGGCTATTTAATGCAAACTTCCATGAAATTCTTCGGTTTTGACCCAAAAAGCACCGAAAATGGAGTAAAACTCTCAAAATGACCGACAAAACGCATGTAAAGCACCGTGCAACTGCCAGAATTATGCTGGTTGACGAGCTAAATCGTGTATTTCTGCTCAAGACCCACTTTGATCCTGAGGTTGGATTGCCGCCCAGATGGCTCACACCAGGTGGCGGAATCGATTCTGGAGAATCAACATTGCAAGCAGCCGTCAGAGAGCTTTATGAGGAAACCGGCGTGAAAGTTCGCCCAGAGGTTTTGGGAGAACCAGTTCTGATTGTTTCTGGTCGTTGGGATTGGGCTGATGGTAAGAATTACCACACGTACATAGACACGATCTATGAACTCAAAGTTCAGAACTTTGAACCTGACACATCTGGATTCACTCAGGACGAATTGAGAGACATTCTCGAGTATCGCTGGTGGAACGTAGCAGAAATAATTGCAAGCGATGAGTCATTAGCACCACATGAGCTCAGGGAATGGCTACGGGATAGATTCACTGAACCTAGATCGATATAACACCGATAATGAACATTATGTCAAGTAATGATTTATTGCTCTAGAACGGCTACTCCCCGAATGATTGACTTAACTCGACCCATTGTTTCAACTTTGCCAAAGCTCTGCCATCCTGCATCGCTTCATGTGCAAGTGAGTAATTTTTAGCCAAGGATTCCATCAGGTTGAATTGATCGATTGATTTCAATTTGCTCAATTCATAGGCACTCAAGCCAGCGGCAGCATTCAGGGCCACAATGTCCTGAATTGGCCCCTTCTCCCCCTTAAACCCTGTATTTAGGCCGAAGATAGCCTTGGCAACATCAGCATTTGCTTGTGCATCACCGCCCAAAAGTTGTTCAACCGACGCTCTTTTGATGCCAATATGTGCTGGATCAAAGGTGTTCTGGGTAACTTTACCTTGAAATACCACCCAAATCTCGCTTGGACCAGTCGTTGTTAGCTCGTCTAGACCGTCTGAGCCTCTAAAAACAAGCCCAGTTCGTCCTCTTGAAGCCAATTCTGAGGCTAATAGTGGGGCAATTGAGGCGTTAGCTACACCTAGAGCAGTGGCAATTGGCTGAGCGGGGTTAGCTAATGGTCCCAGGAAATTGAAGGTTGTAGGTATCCCTAGCTTCTTTCTGGTTGGACCTACGTGCTTCAGTGAAGGATGGAATTTAGGAGCGAAGAAGAACACGATGTTTGCCTTCTCGAAAACTTGGGTCAATTGCTCTGGCGTGAGCTCCAGGTTTATGCCAAGAGCTTCCAGCATCTCTGAGGACCCAGTCTTACCAGAAGCTGACCTGCTGCCGTGTTTGAGAACTGGATACCCACAGGCTGCTGCCACAATTGCTGCCATTGTTGAAATGTTTACGGTTCCTAGTTGATCTCCACCGGTACCTACGATGTCTATTGCGTCGTTTGAAATTGGAATCGGCAAAGCATTCGCCAGCATGACATCAACGAACCCTGAAATCTCGTCTAGAGTTTCGCCTTTGGTGCGAAGTGCTAAAAGAAAGGCGGCCATGTCCTCGTCAGAGGATTCCCCACTCATAATCTGTTCCATAGCCCAGATTGCATGAGACTTTGTTAGGTCATTCTTGCTGTGTAGCTCCTGCAAGATCGTTGACCAACTGAGTACTTCATTCATGCCCATTAGTTTAGCCCGCACAAAATCCATTTCTGTCTAAAATCTCCGCCACGATAAGGGAAACAACGCCTTTATAACGATTTGGACAGGTAGTATTAAACCATGTCGACCGCTCCCCTAGCTCATTCGCAAATTCACCGTCCAAGCCCTACTTCTGTAGGAACAATCGTGTGGCTTGGTAGCGAAGTTATGTTCTTCGCAGCCTTATTTGCCATGTATTTCAGCCTCAGAGCCAACGCTCCTGAGCTTTGGGAAAACGGTGCCTCAATTCTCAACGTTCCATTCGCACTTATCAACACCCTAATCCTGGTTGCTTCTTCATTTACTGCCCAGTTCGGTGTGTTTGCAGCAGAACGTATGCAGCCTAGATCTACAGGCAAATCCCCGCTCAAATGGGGAATGGTTGAGTGGTTCATCATCAGCTATGTCCTAGGAGCTGTCTTCGTAGCTGGACAGGTTTGGGAGTATGCAACTCTAATTAGCGAAGGTGTAACACTAAGTAGCGATTCTTATGGTTCTGCTTTCTACATGACAACAGGCTTCCACGCTCTTCACGTAACCGGTGGTCTGATTGCGTTCCTATTCGTGATTGGTAGAACATTCGCTGCTAAAAAGTTTGGTCACAAGGAAGCAACCGCGGCAATCGTGGTTTCCTACTACTGGCACTTCGTCGATGTGGTTTGGATTGGTCTGTTCCTCATCATTTACGTTTTGAAATAAAAAGAGAAGAAAGAGCTGAATCTATAAATGAAGCAACTTAGGCGCAAGATAAATGGATTGCGACGCAGTCCAAAGGCTCTAGGTATTGTCATGTTTGCTGGTCTGCTGGTAGTTGGTACCGGTTACTCAACAGTTAGCGCAGCCGTCTCCCCTGATCGCGAAGTAGTTCGAACTCAAGAGCAGATTGATCTTGGTAAAAAGATTTTCCTAGCGAACTGTGCATCATGTCACGGTAAGAATGCTGAAGGAACGGAGAACGGACCTAACCTAATTGGAGTTGGCGAAGCTTCAGTTGACTTCCAAGTTTCAACAGGTCGTATGCCAGGAGCTGCTAGCGGTCCTCAGCTCGAAGTAAAACCAGTTCAGTTCACTGAAGAAGACATTGCTGCAATGGCCGCCTTCATTGGATCACTTGGTGATGGTCCGTCAATTCCAGACGCGGCTTACCTTCAGGCAAACGGAGATCCGTCTGCTGGTGGAGAACTTTTCAGAATCAACTGCGCGATGTGTCACAACGCAGCTGGCGCTGGTGGTGCACTTACTCAAGGTAAATATGCTCCCCACCTGATGAACTCTTCTGCTAAAACAATTTACGAAGCCATGGTTACTGGACCTCAGAACATGCCCGTCTTCAACGACGCAAACATCACTCCAGAACAAAAGAACGACATCATCACCTACCTGACCTATGTTCAGAACAACGATTCAGTAGGTGGTGAAGAACTAGGAAGTTTAGGCCCAGTATCTGAAGGTCTGGTTGCTTGGTTTGGACTTCTTGGATTACTTATCATCATCGCCGTCTGGCTTGCAGCCAAGTCAAACTAATAGAGAGATTAAATGAGCGACAACTCGAAAGAAGTAGAAACAAGCAAGGCAGCTGCACCTGCGGCAGGCTCTTACTCTGATCACGAGTATGAACTTGGATTGCGTGTAGTAAACAATGACTCTATTGCTGACCCAGGTCTAGAGCCTCACCGCGTTCGCATGACTGACAAGAGCGTCAAGCATGAGAAGGCAGCGGTTAGGCAAGTAGCAGTACTGTTCACTCTTTCAATGCTTGGTAGCGCATTCGCTCTTTGGGCTTACTTCAACTTCCCTCTTTCTGAAGATCTTTCAAGTGTTCGCCTAAACACCATGTACCTAGGAATTGGAATGACTCTAGGTCTAATGGGTATTGGTATTGGTGCAGTGCACTGGGCTAAGACTCTTATGCCTGACAATGAAGTAGCTGAAGAC
>Ga0208787_1001275_pt1 | contig 11175 bp, 8 predicted proteins | sample Wag4_2014_7_11_FD_187362 | JGI IMG/M metagenome (GOLD analysis project Ga0208787, IMG submission 187362) | Fresh water microbial communities from Ohio, USA - Utica-2 Time Series HT 2014_7_11 (SPAdes) (version 2) | ecosystem: Environmental > Aquatic > Freshwater > Water tank | place: USA: Ohio... | reverse complement strand
CTGTGAGACCAGGTTACAAAAAAACTTTTATTCTTGGAAAAATCCGGATCTCCCTTAAATGCAAACTTTGTGTTTTGATAGCTAAGGTTAAAACTGCCACTGTATCTGTACCTTACCCTGTAGCTGGGCGCAAAATTGGCTCTCCAAGAACCATAGGAATAAAGGTCAAACCATGTTTTCGCATCTAAAAAATCATTTACGGCTCTGTAATAACCGAAACCTTCCAGACCTACACCAAACTGGTCATTTACAGTAAACTGAGGTGGCAGAATACCAGATTGGCGACCTTTTTTCATCGGAAATATGCCAAAAGGAAGGTAAATAGGTATGGGCACATCTTCAAACTCAGGATGAACAGGACCAGTAACAACAAGTTTTTTATTGATAAATTTAGCTTTACTGAATCTGAACGCAAAATGCGGGGTATCTAGGTTACAAGTTGTAAATCTTCCTCTTGCAGCAAAGAATGTTTCACTGTCAATTTTTTTTACCTTCTCAGCAAAGTTGAAAAGTTCATCCTGTTGGAAAAATGAACTGTAGGTAACCCCCTTCTGATTCTTGAAGTTAAAGCTAAGACTGTCGCTTACTGTTATTGTTTCGCCTTGTTTTAGCTTAGCCATTCCGGCCACGGCTCCGGTTGAATCTCTTCCCATTTTAGCAATGACGAACTGGGTTTGCTGGTCAAACTCTATTTTTGGCGCATTTAATAGTACGTCATCGTATTTAATCTCAGTTTTGCCGTAGAGAAATATTTTCCTCGTATCAACATCCAGAACCATAGAATCCTCTGCTTTGTGTTCCACAGGAAATGATATGGAATCGCGTGAAATTTTTAAATTCAGGGTATCGATTTTACCTTTTTTTCCTGACGTATCATACGCAATGGGCTTTAAGGTATCTTTTGGTAATTGTTTCTGTACACGTTGCATCAACCCTAAACCTTTTGCACTGGCCTGTTCTGGTATTGTTAAAATCAGAAGCAGTCCTGAGGATAAAATCAAGAATTGAAGATATTTTAGGCTAAATTTGCGTTTTTGTTGGAACATATCAGTCGGCGTGCAAATTTAATCAATTAATATTGTAAGATATTGTAAAGATTCTTTTGAACCTGACATAAAAAAAGATTTACGCTATGCTCAGCAGAATCACCACATGCGCCTTGACATTATTGTTAATCGGAATTTCAAATAAAGGTATTTCACAATCCGCAGTAAAAACACCCAAAATCAAAACGATCATCATAGACGCTGGTCATGGTGGAAGTGACCAGGGTGCAAAAGGCAGCTACTCCACTGAAGCTCAAATAACGTTGCAACTAGCCCTGAGGCTAGATACAATTCTCAGAAATGAATTGCCTGAAACAAAATTTGTAATGACACGGACAACTGATATTTACCATCATGTTCGGGAAAAAGCTAATATAGCCAATAGAGAAAGTGGCGATTTATTCGTTTGCATTCATGTCAATGCTGCTCCACCTAAAAAAACGGTAACAGGTTACAAATCTGTAGCTTACTACAAGGGAAAGGGCAGCAATCGCAAAAAATTATACAGAAAGGTCCCCATTTATAAAACTTCTCCCAATCCTGCACATGGAACTTCTACTTACGTTTGGGCGGCAGACCGGACTGATGAAAAAACTCAGGGAATTATTGAAGATGAAAGGTATGAATCATCTGCAGAAGTGATGGATATTCCCGATGTTAATAGTCCAGAAGCCGTGATCAAAGCTCGCCTATGGTCTCAGAAATTTTTTAAGAACTCAGTTCGACTTGCATCGCTGATTGAAACTGAATTCACTGCAATAGGCAGGAAAAGTCAGGGTGTTTTACAAAGAAACCACATGGGGATATGGGTATTACAAGCTACCAATATGCCTGCAGTTTTAATTGAAACGGGATTTATAACAAACAAGGAAGAAGAGGACTATCTGAACAGTGAAGTTGGACAAACAGAAATGACCAGAGCAATAGCCAATGCTGTCATTAACTATAAAATACTTATTGACGGCAAATAACAACAACAAAAAAATGATGAAAATTTCGAACGAAACCAAAGTAGGTGCATTAACGGCTGTTTCAATAACACTATTGATACTTGGATTTAATTTTCTGAAAGGAAAAAATGTTTTCAAAAAGAAAGCTACCATGTTTGTTACTTTCAGCAAAGTGGAAGGATTAAACATAGGAGATGCCATTAAAATAAATGGATTACGTGTAGGTGCCGTTGAAGGGCTTGATGAAAAAGATGCCAGTCTCAGTGAAGTGGTAGTTTCATACCACTTGACACGTTCAATAAATATACCAGTAGATTCTTACGGTAAAATTGAAGCAACGCCCCTGGGATCAACTGCAATTGTAATTTCGCTTGGCACCTCCGGAAAATTTCTTAATGATGGCGATACACTGAAAGGCATTGACAGCAAGGGTTTGATGGAAGATCTCAAACAAACACTGACACCTACTATTGAAAAAATCAATCTAACATTGACATCACTTGATACTACAATCAGAAATATTGGTAAAACTTTTGACGAAAGTGCTCAGCAAAATATTTCCAATATTTTACAGGAATTAGCAGGAACAACAGACAAACTTAATGCATTACTTGAGCCTGGCAAAGGGAGTCTTGCTCAAACTATGGATAACGTTAATTCATTTAGCAGTAACTTAAAAAACAACAATGATTCTATATCATCAGTAATCAACAACCTTGCTGAAGCCTCCAGGAAAGTTGCTTCGCTTGATTTGTCAGGTACCGTTTTATCACTTGAATCTGTTGTTGGGAACTTGAATAGCGTGCTTTCTGATATCAAATTAGGAAAAGGCAGTATAGGCAAACTTGCCTCAGACGAGCAACTGTATAAAAATCTAAATAGCACAGCAAATAGTCTGAATATTTTGCTTCAGGATCTCAGAATACATCCTAAGCGATATGTACAAATATCAGTATTTGGAAAAAAAGACAAATCAGGTCCACTTTTGACTCCCTTATCAGATTCAACGGCCCAATAATGCATAAAAAGGTTTCTCTATTATTCCTATTTGTCCTGCTAATTGGAAGTGCCCTTACAGCGCAGGTTACACCTATAACTGAACAGCCCGTTTTGAATGATCGTTTTGTTCAAATCATCAAAGCCGATATATTCAGACGTGTGAAAAGAGATAGTGCAGGAGATCTGAATATTCTGAAAGGCAATGTGATTATGCAGCAACAAAATACGCTGATATATTGTGACAGTGCTGTTCAGAATGTATTGTTGAATCAGGTTGAAACATTCGGAAATATTCATATCAATGATAACGACAGTGTGCATGCCTATTCGCAGTATATGCAATACATGGGAGATACAAAAGTTGCTACACTCAAAAAAAGAGTAAAATTAACAGACGGAAAAGGGGTGCTCACTACAGAAGCACTTGAATACAATGTAGGAAGTAACGTTGGTACATACCTGAATAACGGAAAAGTAGTTAACGGTGAATCAGTGCTAACGAGTAAAGAAGGAATATATTATGCAAATACCCGTGATGTATTTTTCCAAAAAAGGGTAAAGTTGGTAGATCCCGAATATACAATGACAACAGATACACTTAAGTATAACCTTAACACTGAAATAGCCAACTTTCTTGCCCCTACAACCATCAAGGATGAACGTTCTACCATAAAGACTAGAAGGGGTATGTATGACTTGAAAAAAGGAAAAGCCATTTTCACTGACAGACCTGAAATAAGAGACAGTACTCAGGTTGTATATGCAGACAGTATATCATACGATAAAATATCTGGGGCAGGCAGAGCAACAGGAAATGTTGAGTATCGAGACTCAGCACAAGGTATTGCTATGTATGCGGGTGCAACAGATTTCAACAATGATTCCAAAAAAGTAACGTCCTATTTCAAACCATTGCTTGTATTGAAACAAAAAAATGATTCATTATTTGTTACAGCGGATACGTTACATTCAGCATATTTACAAACCGACAGTACCAAAATTAAAAATCCGGCAGATACTATCCGGTATTTCAAAGCCTTTCACCATGTGAGGTTGTTTTCTGATTCTTTGCAAAGTAAATGCGACAGTTTGTACTATTCGGGAATTGATTCTGTGTTCAGATTCTTTGCAGAACCCGTAATTTGGACTCAAGGCAGTCAGATATCCGGTGATACCATTTTTCTGGCTACAAAAAACAGAAAAGCTGAAAAAATCACAGTTAATGAAAATGCTTTCACCATAAACAGAACTGCAGACGGTATGTTCAATCAGATGAAAGGCAATGAACTCACCGGACAATTCATTGAGGGCTCAATTGATTTTTTAAAAGTAAAAGGGAATGGAGAGAATCTTTACTACCTGCAAGATGAAGATAGTGCTTATGTAGGCGTAAATTATACAATGGCTGATGCTATTGTAATGCGATTTGCAAACAAAGAGTTGAAGCGGGTAACATGGTTCAACAGTGTAACTGGAACAACCTATCCCGTCTTACAGCTGCCTGAAGATAAAAAAGAACTTCGGAATTTTAAATGGCTGGAGGCAATCAGACCAAAATCGATTAATGATATCTGGTCTGAATGGGATAAAATTTTAAAGCCGCTAGAAGATTCAAGCAAACTTTCTGATTATGAGAAAAAAATATTCTCCCCTCTGAATACGCCACAAAAATCAAGTGAAAAAGTCCCTTTGAAATCATCAGGAGATAAACCCAGGAAAGGAAACACAGGAAAAAACCCAATCAAGAAAGAGAATTAAATCTTCATATTATGATGACTGCCGTTTTTATCATTGGTTATCTCGCTATTGCATTTGAACATCAAATTAAAATTAATAAAGCTTCAAGTGCGTTAATAACAGGGGTATTATGCTGGACTATTTACGTATTTAATAACAGCTCACATGAGCAGGCGCATCATGCCCTGCTCGAACATATGGGGGAGATTTCAGGCATTTTGTTTTTCCTTTTAGGTGCCATGACAATTGTGGAATTGATAGATGCACATGATGGCTTTGACATTATTTCTAAAAGCATCAAAAGCAGAAAAAAGACAAGTATCCTTTCCATCATCACCATTTTTGCATTTTTTTTATCCGCAATTTTAGACAACCTAACAACAACTATTGTCTTGATATCCCTCACAAATAAACTTATCCAAGACAACAAGGATAAACTCATTTTCGCATCGATGACCGTAATAGCGGCTAATGCAGGAGGAGCCTGGTCACCTATTGGTGATGTTACAACTACAATGTTATGGATAGGAGGGCAAATAACTACATGGGAAACAATCAAAGATATATTTTTACCCAGTGTGGTTTCAGTTATCATTCCATTTATAGCCCTGAGATTTGCTATAAAAGGTAATATCAAGGATCCGATTTATGGAAATCACACTTCAAAATCTACTTCAAAAGAAAAAAATCTTGTGTTCATCATTGGAATTCTATCTCTTCTTTTTGTCCCAGTATTCAAAACATATACAGGTTTACCCCCTTTTATGGGTATGCTTTTTTCATTGGGGGTGATGTGGTTGCTTACTGAAATGATCCACAGTGGAAAAGATACAATCGATAAAGATGCTTTATCTGTAAATTTTGCAATCAGAAAAATTGATACGCCAAGTATCCTCTTTTTTCTAGGGATACTGGTAAGTGTGGCAGCCCTACAAACTTCAGGTATACTTACGGGTGCCGCAAACAGTTTGAATCAGCTGATTGGCAACCAGAAAATAATTGTAATGGTTTTGGGGGTATTGTCTGCTGTCATAGATAATGTTCCACTTGTTGCTGCAACGCAAGGTATGTATTCACTCACTGAATTTCCACAAGATCATCCATTCTGGCTATTCATAGCCTATTGTTCAGGCACCGGAGGTAGCATGCTTATAATTGGATCAGCTGCAGGTGTAGCTGCAATGGGACTAACCAAAATTGAATTTTTCTGGTACCTGAAAAAAATTAGCTTCTGGGCATTTCTTGGTTACCTGAGTGGCGCATTGATTTTTATAGCTATGAGCTGGAATCAGTGACCGATTGAAGCCAGATAACGCTCTGCATCAATGGCTGCCATGCAACCACTTCCTGCTGCAGTAACAGCTTGTCTGTAGTTTTTATCTTGCACATCACCGCACGCAAATACACCTGCTATATTCGTTTTTGATGTGCCAGGTATAGTTTGGATATAACCAGCTTCATCCAAATTAAGAAAAGACTTGAAAATATCAGCGTTGGGTTGATGACCGATTGCGACAAAAAATCCGGATATTGGTATTTCTTGTTTCGCGCCTGTCTTATTATTTTTAATTCGAACACCTGTTACATTCTTTTCACCTAGAATTTCATCCGTATCTGTATTCCAGTAAACTTTAATATTGGGCGTTTTTAATACCCTATCCTGCATTATTTTGGATGCACGCATCTGATCACGACGAATGAACATGTGAACAGTTGTACATAATTTGCTGAGGTAATGTGCTTCTTCGGCGGCGGTATCACCTGCACCAACAATCGCTACTTCTTTTCCTCTGAAAAAGAAGCCGTCGCAAACAGCACATGCACTTACGCCATAACCATTGAGACGTTCTTCGCTTGGTAAACCAAGCCACTTGGCAGATGCGCCTGTAGCTATTATAACCGTATCAGCATGAATCTCTTTTTCCTCATCGATCCATACTTTGTGCAAACTGTCTGAAAAATCAACTTTTGTAGCTAGTCCAAACCTGATGTCTGCACCCATGCGCTTGGCCTGCTTTTCGAAATCAACCATCATTTCCGGACCTTGAATGCCCTCTGGATAACCAGGATAGTTTTCAACTTCAGTAGTGATTGTTAGCTGACCGCCTGGTTGTATGCCTTGATACAAAACAGGTTTCAAATTAGCCCTTGAAGCATAAATTGCAGCTGTATAACCGGCAGGACCAGAACCAATAATCAAACATGAAACTTTTTCAACTGAAGACATCTCTTATATTTTTTATAACTTGCGAAGATAGGTCATTTTGGAATGATTATTGTCTTAAACTGACATCCATAACCTCCAAAATAACCCAATGCATCATTACTGATGTTGGTTAATATTCGGGTAGGACTAGAAAATGGATTTCCAATACTCTGGAAACTGAACTCATATGTTCGCCAAAAGTCATAAGTTGCCTTATCAATTTGACATAACTTGATTGTAACGGTATCACCTCTCCGATAAAAAGAAGAACTGTCTGTAAACTCAGCATTTCTGTTGATTCCCCTGTCTACCGGGATTGTATAAGATTTACCGTCAATAATCTGATCATCAAAAACGGAATTGAATCCTGGGAAAAAAGGCTCTTGGATGCCTACCTTTGTAAAATACCTGATATAATCACCCAGGCCTTGTTTGTCTGTTGCTCTGAGTAAGACACGCGCAAAAACAGAATCCTTTGGTTCAATGGAAGGTAATTTTTCCCACCAAATGGAATCGATTGTCCTTGTAATTGAGGGGATGGTTGTTTTGGCATTGTATGATTTTCCCTCATGTGTAATGGCAAGCTGGTAGCTGGTATTAAGCTTACCTAGCATTGGTATATTATTCTTATCTGTATAAAAAAATACAATGGCGCCTTCGTCACTTTTCAGAGAATCTGCAGATAACTGAACTGTATTAGTTCCATCACTGATGCTTACAGTTGCGTTTCGAACAAAAGAGGATTGTAATGTTGCAGGATTAATTTTATTAAAATAATCTAGGCTTTTTGTGAGTATGACCAACGGAGGATTCCCATTTTCAATGGAGGCTTCAACTACCAGTTTATTATCGCTGGGGTCTAGTTTGAGGTTGATATCCTTCTCACAACCCACGATAAACAAGATTAACCCGAATAACCAATACCTTTTTCTCATATTTAATTAACAAAATTACACCCAAAGGGTTCATTCGAAACAGAAAACCCCGCTGATGCGGGGTTTTCTTAAAAGCATTTTATCGGATATTATATCTGAGATTAACCAAGATATGCCTTCAGTGCATTGCTGTAACGTGCCTTTTGAAGACGTTTTATGGCTCTCTCTTTAATTTGACGAATACGCTCTTTAGTAAGGTCGTATTTTTGTCCGATTTGTTCGATGGTAACACCATTTTCGCCATCCAATCCAAAATAAGCATTTACAATTTCTGCTTCCCTCGGACTGAGTGATTTGAGCACACGACGTATTTCAGCACGAAGGGAGTCCTTCATTACGTCATCATCGGTATCATCACCGCCTTCCAATAAATCACCCATGGCAACATCTTCTGCCTCGTGAACTGGAGCATCAAGTGATGTATGACGTGTATTACTTTGGAAAATATTGTTGATTTCTGTTTCGCTCATTTCCAGAATCTCTGCAAGCTCTTCGGTTGAAGGCTCACGCTCATGCTCCTGCTCGAAAGCCATGTAGGCTTTGTTTGCTTTGTTGTAGGTTCCTATTTTGTTTTGTGGAAGGCGTACAAGTCTACCCTGTTCAGCCAAAGCCTGTAAAATTGACTGCCTGATCCACCAAACTGCGTAAGAAATAAACTTGAAACCTTTGGTTTCATCAAAACGTTGTGCAGCTTTAATTAGTCCGAGATTACCCTCATTGATCAGATCACTTAGGGAGAGCCCCTGATGTTGGTACTGCTTGGCCACCGAAACCACAAACCTCAGGTTAGCCTGAACAAGTGTGTCGAGTGAAACCTGGTCGTTTAATTTAATTTGTTGCGCCAGAATTGTTTCCTTTTCAGGCGTAATCATTGGGATCTTAGAAATTTCCTGGAGATACTTTTCCACCGCCTGGGAATCCCTGTTGGTGATCTGTGTTGCTATTTTTAATTGCCTCATAGTAGTTGGGTATGTCTGTGAAGACGTTAAAATTAAGGAGAATTAAGGGGTACTGCAGTCAGTTTTCAGGGATAAGGAGGCGAATACAAAGGTAAAAATCATTTTCCATAAATCAAACATTGTTCAACACATTAAAGATAGATATTATCTATAACTGCATTGATTATCAAAAGTTCAAATTTGTACGGTTTTAGCAAGTTTGTTGTTTTAATTTTGCAACATGTTAATAGATTTAAGATCTGACACTGTTACCAAACCCACAAGTGAGATGCGGGAAGCTATGCATTCCACAAAAGTGGGTGATGATGTTTTTGGGGAGGATCCCGCCATCAATAACTTAGAAGCCTTAGGTGCATCCATGTTTGGCATGGAGAGCGCTGTATTTTGTCCGAGTGGCACCATGACAAACCAAATTGCCATTAAATGTCATACCCAACCCGGAGATGAAGTGATTTGTGATGAAATGTCTCATGTTTACCAATATGAGGGGGGCGGAATTGCCTTTAATTCGGGAGCTTCAGTTAAATTGTTACATGGCGACCGTGGTAGAGTTACCGCACAACTCGTAGCCGAAGGTATTCAACCCAATGATGTACACAGACCCATATCCAGGCTTGTAGTGCTTGAAAATACAGCCAACAGGGGTGGCGGAAGTTGCTATGACCTGGCAACTATACAGGAAATAGGGCAAATGTGCAAACAACGCGGACTTTCCTTTCATTTGGATGGGGCTCGACTTTTTAATGCATTGGTGGCAACAGGACAGTCTGCTATGGATTACGGGGCATCATTTGACAGCATCTCCATATGTTTGAGTAAAGGACTGGGTGCACCCGTAGGTAGTCTATTACTGGGAAAGCAGGATTTCATCAAAAAGGCAAGGCGATTCCGTAAAGTATTCGGAGGCGGCATGCGTCAGGCAGGAAGTCTGGCTGCAGCAGGAACCTTTGCGCTTCAGCACAATATCAGCAGATTACAGGATGACCATGATAACGCAAAAGCGATAGAAAAAATGCTTTCGCAACTTTCCTTTATAAAGGGTATTATGCCTGTTGAAACGAATATCGTCATCGCCAACTGTGTCGAAGGCTTTGATGTACCCGCCTTTGTACAAAAAATGAAAGCCGAAGGCATCCTCTTTTTTGCCATCTCCCCTACTGCCTTCAGGATGGTTACCCACCTCGATTTTACTGCAGACATGTTGAATCCTTTGGAAAAATCCCTCAAAACAATAAACTGATGTCATCTACCGAAAACAATCCAACACAATCTTGGAAACTGATGTCTTTTCCAGCAATCAATCCAACAACAACCAAATCTTGGCAAGCACTTTCAGCACATGCTGAAACCATGAAAAAAGCGCATTTACGCAACCTTTTTGCAGAAAATCCAGATAGGTTTGCCCAATTCTCCCAACAAGAAGGGGAATTGCTTTTCGATTATTCGAAAAACCTCATCAACAGCGAAACCATGACACTCTTGAACGGTTTGGCAACAGCATGCGGATTACCTGAAGCCATTGAAGCTATGTTTGTTGGAGAGAAAATCAATAAAACTGAGAACCGCGCAGTATTGCATACAGCATTGAGGAATTTTTCCGTAGAACCAGTAATGCCAGAAGGTGTCGATATCATGCCAGACATCAAGCGTGTACTGAAACAGATGGAAGAAATCTGCAACCAAATACACCAGGGCATTTGGAAGGGATACACCGGAAAACCCATCCGTCAAATTGTAAATATCGGCATTGGTGGAAGTGATCTTGGTCCGGTCATGGTTACTGAAGCCCTTCGCCCCTATTGGGTGGAAGGTATGGAAGTGCATTTTGTTTCCAATGTAGATGGCACACATATTGCAGAGTGCCTGAAAAAGGTGGACCCGGAACAAACCCTTTTCCTAATTGCTTCCAAAACATTTACCACCCAAGAAACCATGACCAATGCCCATACAGCCAGGGATTGGTTTATCAGTAAATCCGGTGATGCTGCACATGTAGCCAAACATTTTGTTGCTCTTTCAACAAACGAAAAGGCTGTGGTTGACTTTGGCATTGCCAAAGAAAATATGTTTGAATTCTGGGATTGGGTTGGTGGAAGATACAGTCTTTGGTCTGCTATCGGCTTATCCATCGCACTGACAATCGGATATCCCAACTTCGAGCAACTGCTGATGGGGGCTCATGCCATGGACAATCATTTCAGGGAAAAGCCCTTCGAACAAAACATCCCTGTAAAGATGGCTTTGATTGGATTATGGTATGTGAATTTTTTTGGTGCCCAATCTGAGGCCATTTTGCCATACGATCAGTATCTGCACCGTTTTGCAGCCTATTTCCAGCAGGGG
>Ga0208787_1001269_pt1 | contig 11193 bp, 20 predicted proteins | sample Wag4_2014_7_11_FD_187362 | JGI IMG/M metagenome (GOLD analysis project Ga0208787, IMG submission 187362) | Fresh water microbial communities from Ohio, USA - Utica-2 Time Series HT 2014_7_11 (SPAdes) (version 2) | ecosystem: Environmental > Aquatic > Freshwater > Water tank | place: USA: Ohio... | reverse complement strand
ATTTTTTACCGCTCAACTGAGTATTAAGCCAAACAGCATAATCTGATTCGACATCATCTAGCTGGATGCAAATAATTTCAGGGACATCGTAAGGGTGGTTTTGTTTTAGCAGACCCATCAGCGCCCGCTTATTAGCTTCATTTGTTTTGAAATGAATTGGGTATTCAGTTGTCGTCTCAATTTGACCTTGCCAGCGATAGGTAGACAAGCACTCTGCTTGTATCTGTGCGCATGCAGCCATATTTTTTTCTATGGCCAAGTCGGCCAATTTCTTGGCATCCTCCTGCGTAGGCGCTGTTGTGATGATCAGGTACATTGATTCCATCGGACTATTATCTTCCAAACAAAAAAGCCTGGCAAAACCAGGCTTTTTTGCTGAACAGCAGGATTTATTCTGCTGCCGGTGCTTCTGTGACTTCTGGGCGATCCAAAAGCTCAACCAAAGCCATAGGTGCATTGTCACCCACGCGGAAGCCAAACTTCAAAATACGCAAATAGCCGCCTGGACGAGTAGCAAAGCGTGGGCCTAACTCTGTGAAGAGTTTGGTAACCATTTCACGATCGCGCAAACGATCAAATGCTAAACGGCGGTTAGCCAAGTTGTCTTTTTTGCCTAAAGTAATGAGCGGCTCAACTACACGACGCAATTCTTTAGCTTTTGGCAAAGTTGTTTTAATAACCTCGTGCTGCAACAATGAATTAGACATGTTGCGCAACATCGCTAAACGATGTGAGGATGTACGATTTAATTTACGAAGTCCGTTTCCGTGACGCATGGTGGCTCTTCCTTTCTATTATTTCTCAAGACCTGCAGGAGGCCAGTTATCTAGCTTCATGCCCAAGGTCAGACCGCGAGCGGCCAAGACATCTTTAATTTCATTCAATGATTTGCGGCCAAGATTTGGAGTCTTTAACAACTCGTTCTCAGTGCGTTGAATGAGGTCACCGATGTAGTAAATGTTTTCAGCTTTTAAGCAATTTGCAGAGCGCACTGTTAACTCAAGATCATCAACAGGTCTCATCAACATTGGATCAACAGCTGGTGAACGGCTTGGAGCCAAGTCGCCGGCAGCTTGTGTACCCTCTAGTTGTGCAAATACTACTAACTGATCAACCAAGATGCTTGCTGATTGACGAATTGCTTCTTCTGGCGTTAACACACCATTGGTTTCAATTGTCATTACCAAGCGGTCTAAGTCTGTGCGTTGCTCAACACGAGCTGATTCAACGGCATAGCTAACACGACGAACTGGACTGAATGACGCATCCAAAACGATGCTGCCAATAGTCTTTGAAGATTCATCTTGATATTTACGAACGTTACCTGGAACATAGCCACGTCCTTTTTCAATCTTGATCTGCATATCTAACTTGCCGTTTGCAGACAAGTGAGCAATCACGTGATCAGGATTGATGATTTCAACATCGTGAGGCAATTCAATGTCTTTTGCCAAAACAACGCCTGCGCCTTCTTTACGCAAGTTGATTGTTACTTCATCACGCTGTTCTAGTTTAAAAACGATGCCTTTGAGGTTCAATAATAGGTTAACAACGTCTTCTTGCACGCCATCAATTGTTGAATACTCGTGAACAACGCCAGCAATGCTGACTTCTGTTGGAGCACAACCTACCATAGACGACAAAAGCACACGACGCAAGGCATTACCCAAGGTATGGCCATAACCGCGTTCAAACGGTTCCATAACTACTTTCGCTTGGTTTTCTGCAAGCGCTTCTACGGAAATAATTTTCGGCTTCAGCAGTGTGTTTTGCATATATTTATTCCTTAAGAGGGCGACACATTAACGTGAGTAAAGTTCGACGATCAAGCTTTCATTGATATCGCCACCGATGTCTTCACGATCAGGGGCTTGCTTGAATGTGCCTTCTAATTTAGTAGCGTCTACGTTCACCCAGCTAACATCAGCTGATTGAGCAACAAGACCTAAAGACTCTTGAATACGAGTTTGCTTTTTAGCTTTTTCACGCACAGCAATCACGTCACCTGGACGAACTTGCATTGAAGGAATGTTTGCAACATCACCATTCAACAAAATTGCTTTGTGAGAAACCAATTGACGTGCTTCGGCGCGTGTTGAGCCAAAACCCATACGATATACAACGTTGTCTAAACGTGACTCCAACAACATCAACAAGTTTTCACCTGTGTTGCCTTTGCGACGCTCAGCTTCAGCGAAATAACGGCGGAACTGACGCTCCAATACACCGTAAATACGCTTAACTTTTTGCTTTTCACGTAATTGATTACCGTAGTCAGATGTACGCGCACCAGATGTGCGGCCATGTTGACCTGGCTTAGTGTCAAGCTTGCATTTGTCTGATAAAGAGCGACGTGTGCTCTTTAAGAATAAGTCGGTACCTTCCCGACGTGATAGTTTGGCTTTAGGGCCTATGTAACGTGCCACGATTCATCCTTTCTTTGCCTTCAGTTAATAACTGAGGGTGAGTCCATTCTTTACAAGCAATGGACGGTGGGCTTGATTAAAAAAATTAGATACGACGACGCTTTGGAGGACGGCAGCCATTGTGCGGAACTGGCGTAACGTCCTGGATTTCCGTGATTTTGATGCCAAGAGCATTCAAAGCACGAACAGCAGATTCGCGACCTGGGCCTGGACCCTTGATCTCAACTGCCAAGTTCTTGATACCACACTCAATCGCTGCGCGGCCAGCAACTTCAGCTGCTACCTGTGCGGCAAACGGTGTAGATTTACGAGAACCTTTAAAACCTTGACCGCCTGATGTTGCCCATGACAAAGCATTGCCCTGGCGATCAGTGATAGTCACGATAGTGTTATTGAATGATGCGTGAACGTGCGCAATGCCGTCAGCAATATTCTTTTTAACTTTTTTACGGGCGCGAGCCGCGTTATTTTGTTGTGGTTTTGCCATTGTCAGCTCTTCCTAATTATTTCTTAAGTGCAATACCGGCCTTACGAGGGCCTTTGCGTGTACGAGCATTAGTGCGTGTGCGTTGACCGCGCATTGGCAAGCCTTTGCGATGACGCAGACCACGGTAGCAACCTAAGTCCATTAGGCGCTTGATGTTCATTGTCACTTCACGACGCAAGTCACCTTCAACAGTGAACCTGCCTACCTCTTCACGAAGTTTTTCTAAATCAGCATCGTTTAGATCTTTAACTTTTTTGTTAATTGCAACACCAGAAGCTTCGCAAATCTTGCGAGCCAATGAATTGCCAATACCAAAAATAGCCGTTAGACCAATAACGGTGTGTTGATGATTTGGGATGTTTACCCCTGCGATACGTGCCATGTAACGTTCCTCTTTTTTGAGACGGCTTCTTTATTAACCTTGACGCTGCTTGTGACGAGCATCTGATGAACAGATGACTCTAACCACGCGCTTGCGCTTAATGATCTTACAGTTGCGGCAGATACACTTAACAGATGCCAAAACTTTCATAATTAACCTCTTCTATACAATTAGTTACTACTTCGCGCGGAACACAATTCGCGCTTTTGACAAGTCGTATGGAGTAAGCTCCACCGTCACTTTGTCACCAGGAAGAATGCGGATATAGTGCATACGCATTTTTCCTGAGATATGTCCCAACACCACATGTCCGTTTTCTAACTTCACACGAAACATGGCATTAGGCAAGTTTTCAACAATCTCGCCAGCCATTTGTATGACATCATCTTTTGCCATATAGCTTACGAGTTACCCATTTTGAAGTTAGCCTTCTTCAATAGTGAATCATATTGCTGCTGCATCATGTATGACTGAACTTGGGCCATGAAGTCCATTGTCACTACCACGATGATTAGAAGTGATGTTCCACCAAAGTAAAACGGCACATTCCAACGTAACACCAAAAACTCTGGCAACAAACAAACTAAAACCATGTAAGCAGCACCGATCAATGTCAAGCGCGTCAAAATCTTATCAACGTAGCGAGCTGTTTGATCACCAGGACGAATACCCGGTACAAAAGCGCCACTCTTCTTTAGGTTGTCTGCTGTATCTCTGCTGTTAAATACCATTGCTGTGTAAAAGAAACAGAAGAAAATAATTGCTAATGCATACATCAAAATATAAACAGGCTGACCTGGTGACAAAGTTGCCGCCAAATCTTTAATAAATAAAGTCACAGAACTGGTTGTTTCACCAGCCGTGAACCATCCAGCAATAGTTGCTGGGAACAAAATAATAGAAGAAGCAAAAATTGGAGGAATAACACCCGCCATGTTTAACTTCAACGGCAAGTGAGATGCTTGTCCGCCATAAACTTTATTGCCAACTTGACGTTTGGCATAGTTAACCAACACACGTCGCTGGCCACGCTCAACAAACACCACGAAATAAGTTACGGCAATAACAATCGCAACAATCAGAATTGCTGAAAGTGCGCTCATTGAACCTGTTCTCACCAATTCAAATAAACCGCCCAACGCACCAGGCAAGCCCGCTGCAATACCACCAAAGATGATGATTGAAATACCATTACCCAAACCACGCTCTGTGATTTGCTCGCCCAACCACATCAAGAACATTGTGCCTGTTACAAGAGTGATCACTGTGTTCATGCGGAAAGTAAAGCCTGGGTCAATCACCAATCCTGCTTGTGCTTCTAACGCAATCGCAATGCCAAGCGCTTGGAAAGTTGCTAATACCAAAGTCGCATAACGTGTGTACTGCGTGATTTTTCTTTGTCCTGCCTGACCATCTTTTTTCATTGCTTCCAATGTTGGAAGAACGATGGTCAATAACTGCATGATGATCGATGCAGAAATATACGGCATGATTCCAAGTGCAAACACTGTGAATCTTGAAAGTGCTCCGCCTGAGAACAGGTTGAACATGCCAAGAATTCCACCACTTTGGCTATCAAACAATTGAGCCAACTGGTCAGGGTCGATACCTGGAACAGGAATATGCGCGCCAATGCGGAAAACCAATAAAGCCAAAACCAAGAAAATCAAGCGACGACGTAAGTCGGCGAACTTGCTTCCTGATTTCATGCTTGAGAGGTTTGGAGATGCAATGGCCATTAAGTTTTAACTCTTAAGCAGCTTCAACAAATTTGCCACCAGCAGCTTCAACAGCAGCTTTAGCACCTGCAGTAGCTAGAATGCCACGCACTGTGATTGCCATTGATAACTCACCAGTTTTAATGATTTTTACGCTCTTAGTTAAGCCAGATACCAAGCCACTCTTCTTAAGAGTCACTAGATCAATCTCAGCTAAGCCAAGCTTTTGCAAATCAGTCAATGTCACTTGACCATCAAACTGTTTGCTCAAAGATACGAAACCACGTTTTGGCAAACGGCGATACAAAGGCATTTGACCGCCCTCGAATCCAACCTTGTGGAAACCACCTGAACGAGATTTTTGACCTTTGTGTCCACGGCCAGCAGTTTTACCTAAGCCTGAGCCAATACCACGACCCACACGACGCTTAGCGTGCTTAGCACCTTCTGCAGGTTTAATTTTATTGAGTTCCATAATCTATCCCTAAGTATTACTTGATGACTTTGACCAAGTAAGACACTTTGTTAATCATGCCGCGAACTGATGGCGTGTCTTGCAATTCAGAAACAGAATTCACGCGACGCAAGCCTAAGCCACGTACTGTTGCGCGATGATCTTCACGTGTAGCAATCAAGCTACGTACTAATTGAATTTTTACTGTGCTCATATTTATCTTCCAGGCGATTAACCTAGGATCTCCTCTACAGACTTACCACGCTTAGCAGCGATCTCTGAAGGAGTGCTCATTTTGCGTAAGCCATCCAAAGTTGCACGAACCATGTTGTATGGATTGGTTGAACCAAGTGATTTTGCAACCACGTTAGTAATACCCATCACATCAAACACCGCACGCATTGGGCCACCAGCAATAACGCCAGTACCGTCTTTTGCTGGTGAAATCAAAACGCGTGACGCGCCATGCTGACCAACAACTGTGTGCTGCAATGTGCCACTGCGTAAAGAAACCTTGAACATCTTGCGACGTGCTTCGTCCATTGCTTTTTGTACAGCTACTGGCACTTCTTTTGACTTGCCCTTACCCATACCGATGCCGCCATCGCCATCACCAACCACTGTTAGTGCAGCAAAACCGAGAATACGACCACCTTTAACAACTTTGGTCACTCGGTTGATAGCGATCATCTTTTCGCGTAGACCATCATCACGCTCTTCAGATTGAACTTTATTTTGCATCTTTGCCATATTATTTCCTTGAGCCTTCGCGATCAGAACTTAAGGCCGGCTTCACGCGCAGCCTCTGCCAACGCTTTCACGCGGCCATGGTAACGGAAACCAGCACGGTCAAATGCTACTTCTGTAACACCTGCCTTGATGGCACGTTCAGCAATAGTTTTACCAACATGCTGAGCTGCAGCACTATTACCACCATTACCGTTCAATGCTTTTTTAATGTCTGCTTCCATAGTTGAAGCAGCAGCAAGAACTGTGGTGCCATCTGTGCTGTAAAGCTGAGCAACGATATGCTGGTTAGAACGATAAATCGTCAAACGATGAGCCAATTGTTCCGCAATTCTGATGCGGGTTTGGCGTGCGCGGCGAACTCGTGTTTCATTTTTGTTCATATCTAACCCCGATTACTTCTTCTTGGTTTCTTTGAGGCGAACCACTTCATCAACATAACGAACACCCTTGCCTTTGTATGGCTCTGGTGGACGGTATGCGCGAACTTCTGCGGCTACCTGGCCAACTTGCTGCTTGTTGGCGCCTTTAATAACGATCTCAGTTTGTGATGGAGTTTCTGCCTTAACACCTGCTGGCAAATCATGAATCACATCATGTGAGAAACCTAATTGCAATTTCAATGCGTTACCTTGTACAGAAGCACGGTAACCAACGCCCACCAAGCTAAGCTTGCGCTCAAAGCCTGTTGTTACGCCTTTAACCATGTTGCTCACCAAAGCACGTGTTGTGCCTGACAAAGCATTTGATTCTGCTGATTCGTCATTGCAAACAACTTGTAAAACGCCATCCTTTTGTTGCAAGCCAACGAGTGGGTGCAATGTATGAGATAACGAACCCAATGGGCCTTTTACAGTTACTTGGTTTGCTGCGATTTGAACTTCTGCGCCTTTTGGCAACTCAATAGGGCTTTTACCGACTCTAGACATCTTCGTTCCCCCTATTAAGCTACGTAGCAGATGACTTCGCCACCCACGCCAATAGCGCGAGCTTTACGATCTGTCATCACGCCTTGTGGCGTAGAAATGATTGCAACACCTAGACCGTCCAAAACCTTTGGAATGTCATGGCGACCTTTGTAGATACGCAAACCAGGTGTTGATACGCGTTGAATGCGCTCAATAACTGGACGGCCTGCGTAGTACTTTAGGCTGATATTTAATACAGGTTTAGCCGCTTCTCCAGCAATTTCAAAGCTATCGATATAACCTTCGTCTTTTAGAACGTTGGCAATCGCTACCTTGAGCTTGGAAGAAGGCATGGCGACGTTTGTCTTCTGTACCGCTTGCGCGTTACGAATTCTCGTCAGCATGTCGGCGATTGGATCGCTGATACTCATGTGTTCTCCTAATCTTTCGCCGCTTACCAGCTGGCCTTGGTTACACCAGGGATCTCGCCACGGAAGGCGATCTCACGGATTTTGCTACGGGCCAAGCCGAACTTGCGGAACGTGCCGCGTGGACGGCCAGTTAATGCACAGCGATTACGCTGGCGAGTTGGACTTGCGTTACGCGGAAGCTGTTGTAACTTCAAACGAGCTTCATAACGTTCTTCTTCGCTCTTAGAGACGTCATCAATAATCGCCTTTAACTCTGCACGCTTAGCAGCATACTTTGCGACAGTCTTGGTGCGCTTCTTTTCGCGTTCAATCAATGCTAATTTAGCCACGATGACCTCTTAATTGCGGAATGGGAATTTAAACGCTGCTAACAAAGCTTTTGCTTCGTCATCAGTTTTAGCTGTAGTGGTAATGCTGATATTTAATCCACGTAGTGAGTCGATTTTGTCGTACTCAATTTCAGGGAAAATGATCTGCTCTTTAACACCAATGTTGTAGTTGCCACGACCGTCAAATGCTTTACCAGAGATACCGCGGAAGTCGCGTACACGTGGCAATGCAACAGTAATAAAACGATCTAGGAATTCATACATTGTTTGGCCACGCAAAGTAACCATTGCACCAATTGGGTAACCTTGACGGATTTTGAAACCCGCAATAGCTTTACGCGCTTTAGTAACAACAGGCTTTTGACCAGCGATCTTTGTTAGATCGCCTACTGCGTGTTCAATAATTTTCTTATCATTCACCGCTTCGCCCAAGCCCATGTTCAATGTGATCTTGGTGATGCGCGGTACTTCCATAACAGATTTGTAACCGAATTTCTTCATCAAATCGGCTGCAACTTTTTCTTTATAGAAGCTGTGTAAACGTGTTGACATATTTAGTTATCCTCGTCTTAGGCAGCGATTACAGCGCCAGTTGTCTTGAGGTAGCGAACCTTCTTGCCGTCAGCCACTTTGATGCCAACGCGTGAAGGTTTGCCGTTTGCGTCAACCAATGCAACGTTAGATGCTTGGATTGGCATAGTCTTATCAACTACACCACCAGTTGCACCTATCGATGGGTTTGGTTTAACGTTTTTCTTGTACACATTAACGCCATCAACGAGTAATTTACCCTCGAGGATTTCAGTCACTGTGCCTTTTTTTCCTTTGTCACGACCAGTAATAACTACTACTTGATCGCCTTTACGAATCTTGTTCATATCGACCCCTTAAATAACTTCTGGCGCGAGAGAAACGATTTTCATGAAGCGTTCAGTACGCAATTCGCGTGTTACTGGCCCGAAAATACGTGTACCAATTGGCTCTAATTTTGCGTTAAGCAAAACAGCCGCATTGGAATCAAATTTGATCAGTGAACCGTCTGGACGACGTACACCCTTGGCAGTGCGAACCACCACGGCGTTATAAATATCACCTTTTTTAACACGACCACGCGGAGCGGCGTCTTTAACCGTCACTTTAATAATGTCACCAATGCTGGCGTAACGGCGTTTTGAACCACCGAGCACCTTGATGCACAATACTTCGCGGGCACCGGTGTTATCGGCAACCTCTAGTCTGCTTTCAGTTTGAATCATCTTTTTATCCCCAACTTGAGCGCCATAGGCAATCAGTCTTGGTTCCGTTGAGGGACCTTTATCTTGCGATAAAAATCCCGGATTAATACTTCTGAATCAATTACTTTCCAGCATACGTCGCTGGAAAGCCCTCTACTATAACAGGCTAAATTACTTCTTGCAAGCCTGTTTTTGTTTGTTTAAGCAGCTTTCGCAGCCTCAACTAAACGTGTCACAACCCATGACTTGCTGCGTGAAATTGGCTTTGACTCTGAAATCTCAACCGTATCACCGTCTTTGTACTGGTTTGTTTCATCGTGAGCATGGTATTTCTTTGATTTAGCAACATATTTGCCATACAAAGGATGCTTAACACGACGCTCAACCAATACAGTCACAGTTTTTTGCATTTTGTCGCTCACTACGCGACCGATCAAGGTGCGGCGCAATGATTTTTTTGTAGTTTCAGTCATTATTTGCTCGCTTTCTGGGCAATAACAGTTTTTACACGAGCGATGTCGCGCTTTACTTTGCCGAGTTGGCTTGTATCTGAAAGTTGCTGAGTGCCCTTTTGCATGCGCAATTTAAATTGGGCCTTGAGCAATTCAGATAGCTCTTGGTTTAAAGATTTAACGTCTTTGGCGTTCAAATCGGAAGCTTTCATTTTGTCCCGTCCAAATTAGGCGCCAAGCTGGCGCACAACAAATGTAGTTTGAATTGGCAACTTAGCAGCAGCAAGTCTAAAAGCCTCGCGCGCCAATACTTCGTCAACACCATCCATCTCGTATAAAACTTTACCTGGTTGGATTTCAGCTACGTAGTACTCTGGGTTACCTTTACCGTTACCCATACGAACTTCTGCAGGCTTCTGAGAAATTGGCTTGTCTGGGAAAATGCGGATCCAAATACGACCGCCACGTTTAATGTGACGTGTCATAGCACGACGTGCTGCTTCAATTTGACGAGCTGTTAATCGACCACGACCAACTGCTTTCAAACCAAAGTCACCGAAAGATACGCTGCTGCCACGTGTGGCAACACCAGTATTACGGCCTTTTTGTTCCTTGCGGTACTTACGACGTTTTGGTTGCAACATAATTATTCTCCAGCCTTCTCAGCAGGCTTAGTTACTTTGCGCACGCGTTTTACTGCTGGCTTAGCATCAGCTGCTGGCTTATCACCGTCTTCTTTAGCTTTACGTGGGGCACGTGTGCTAGGACGACGAGTCTTTTTCTCTTGATCTGCTTCAGGTGCTGCAGGAGCTACTGCGTTTACATCTACGCGACCCAATGTGTCACCTTTGTAAACCCAAACCTTCACACCAATGATGCCGTATGTTGTTTCTGCTTCTGATGTTGCGTAATCAATATCAGCCTTCAATGTATGAAGAGGTACACGACCTTCACGGTACCATTCTGTACGCGCAATTTCAGCACCGTTCAAACGGCCGGCACTCATGATCTTGATACCTTGAGCACCTAAGCGCATTGCGCTTTGCATTGCACGCTTCATAGCGCGACGGAACATGATACGTTTTTCAAGCTGTTGTGTGATTGAATCAGCGATTAGCTGAGCATCAACTTCAGGCTTGCGAATTTCTTCGATATTGACGTGAACTGGAACACCCATGCGCTTTTGCAATTCTTTGCGCAACACTTCGATGTCTTCGCCTTTTTTGCCAATAACAACACCTGGACGTGAGCTGTAAATTGTGATCTTTGCGTTCTTTGCAGGACGCTCGATAATCACCTTGCTCACTGATGCGTTTTTCAACTTCTTCTTAAGGTAGCTACGAACTTCAACGTCTTCTTGCAACATTTTTGCAAAGTCGGTGCTGTTAGCGTACCAGCGTGAAGTCCAGTTACGGCTTACCGAGAGACGAAATCCGGTTGGATGTATTTTCTGACCCATGTCTCTTCCTTAGTTGCTCAAAGTCACAGTGATGTGACAAGTTTGTTTTTCAATCTTGTTGCCGCGACCCTTCGCACGAGCAGTAAAACGCTTGAGCGATGTGGCCTTATCAACTGTGACTGTCTTCACTTTTAACTCATCAATATCAGCACCTGAATTGTGCTC
>Ga0208787_1001267_pt1 | contig 11215 bp, 7 predicted proteins | sample Wag4_2014_7_11_FD_187362 | JGI IMG/M metagenome (GOLD analysis project Ga0208787, IMG submission 187362) | Fresh water microbial communities from Ohio, USA - Utica-2 Time Series HT 2014_7_11 (SPAdes) (version 2) | ecosystem: Environmental > Aquatic > Freshwater > Water tank | place: USA: Ohio... | reverse complement strand
AAGATGCAAATGCAGCGGCTTTAGGTGAAATGCTCTTCGGAAGCGCTAAGGGTATGCAAAATTTTATATTGCTTACACTTGGTACAGGATTGGGTTCCGGATTGGTCTTAAATGGAAAAATAGTCTCCGGATCTAACGGTCTGGCCGCGGAATATGGCCATTCTTTATTAGTGAAAAATGGTCGATTGTGCAATTGTGGTCAACAAGGATGTTTTGAAACCTATGTTTCTGCAACAGGTTTGAAAAGAACAGCCCTTTCCTTGTTGGCAAGGTCAAATCAATACAGCCTTTTAAGGGAAATCGCTCCAAATGATCTTGACGCGCTCAAAATAGCGGAAGCTGGTGAAGCCGGCGATGAATTAGCTAAAAAAGCGATTGAAAAAACAGCCCATTGGCTGGGTTCAAAAATGGTCGATTTAGTGGTGCTCACCGATCCTGAAGCAATCATTCTAGCTGGAGGACTAACCAATATAGGCGATTATTTCCTGACAATGACGAAAGATACGCTGGAAACAAAATTATTGCCTATGTTCAAAGGCATCGTAAAAGTGAAATATTCAAGCCTCGGAAGCGATGAAGCAGCTATTCTTGGCGCCGCTTCCTTAGCCATGAATCCATAAAATTAGGATCGTTATTTTTTTTCACAAACATTTTATTCATTATGAAGAAGCATTTGATCCTCTTTGGGATACTAATGAGTTTGTACTCTTTTGGCGTTTTTGCCCAGGTATCTGTTCGTGGAACGGTGACTAGTTCGGACGGTGAACCTATTATCGGCGCCAACGTCATCGAATTAGGTTCCAACAACGGAACGGCTACTGATCTTGATGGCAACTACCTGTTAAAAGTAGGGCCTAACGCCATACTGGAATTTACCTACACGGGATATGTTTCACAGAAATTTACCGTGGGTGTTCAGACTATTATTAATGTTACCCTATTAGAAGGGGTGGCACTCAGTGAAATGGTTGTAACCGCTTTGGGTATTTCAAGGGAAAAGAAATCATTGACGTATGCTGCACAAACCATTCAGGGAGGTCAGCTAACCCAGGTTAGAGATGCTAACTTTGTGAATACCTTACAAGGTAAAGTGGCAGGATTAGTTGTTACCAATGCTTCCTCTGGTGTAGGTGGTGCCACGCGCGTAAATCTAAGGGGAAATCGCTCTATTCAAAGTAGTAACAATGCGCTTTTTGTTGTAGATGGCGTTCCCGTTGATAATTCAACCCCAGGTCAGGTAGGTAATGATTTCGGAGGTTATAATGGAAGTGATGGCGTCGCTAATATCAATCCTGATGATATAGAATCAATAAATGTTCTGAAAGGTGCCGCCGCTTCTGTTCTCTATGGCAGCCGTGCAGCAAATGGAGTTATTCTTATCACTACAAAAAAGGGAAGTGCAGGGGCTATTTCTGTCGATGTGAATTCAGGGGCTCAGTTTGATGCTCCTCTAACTTTACCCAATCTTCAAAATGAATATGGTCAGGGTAATGGAGGGGTATTTGGCGCCAGATCCAGTGCCAGCTGGGGCCCTAAAATGAATAATCAGCCATTGACCGACTGGACAGGGAAATCGCAGAATATGGTGCCTCAGCCCAATAATGTCTCTGGCTTTTTCCAAATTGGAACTTCTTTTAATAACTCAGTGGGAATTAAAGGGGGTTCTGAAAAGGTACAATCCTATTTTTCTTTTACAAACAATCAGGTGTCGGGCATCGTTCCTGGCAATACGCTCGATAGAAATACCATTAACCTGCGTATTTCTGCCAACTTAAGCAAAAAGTTTTCTACCGATGCAAAAGTGACTTATGTGAATCAAATGCTGAATAATAAATTGCGATCCGGAGAAGAGAGTTCTGAAGTTATGAACCTTTATAAAACACCAAGAAGTATTCGTAATAAAGATATGCAAAATTATCAGTCAGAAGCTGGTGTACCCACTTATTGGACTTCTTCTTCCGTTTATATGAATCCTTATTGGACTATAAACAGAACTTCCGCCGACGAGGAAAGAACGCGAACCACCAGCCTTGTCTCTGCAACCTACCATATAAATGACGATATGAAGATTTTGGCCAGAGTGAGTCTGGACCAATATACAGATAGAGGAGAGAATACTTTTTATGATAATACCTTGCTTTTTGCATGGCTGGGTGGAACTTTTCAAAAATATTTCCGTCAGGTCAAGGAGAGAAATAGTGAACTTTTACTTATTGGAAATAAAAAATTAAATAGCAAAGTAAAACTTTCTTATACCTTCGGTATTGCCGATGTAGCCAGACAATCAGATTTTACACAGACAAGTGCCAACGGGCTTTTAGTACCTAATAAGTTTGATCTTGGCTTTGCGCGCAACTTAGCCGTAGGCACTGGATTTGTAGAAAGAGATCTGCAGTCCGTTTTTGGTTCCGTTCAGGTGAGTTTAAATGATTACTTATACTTCGATGTTACTGCGAGAAATGATTGGTCGTCCACTTTGCCAGCGCCTCATTCTTATTTTTATCCATCTCTGGGATTGACTGCTGTTCTCTCTGATATCGTTGAGTTACCGAACTTTATCAACTTTGCAAAACTCAGAGGTTCCTATACCAGGGTAGGAAATGATGCAGCTCCTTATTTGTTGACGCAAACCTATAGCTTTAGTCAAGGTGGTACTGGTGGCTTTATTAACAGAGACGGTACCCAGGCTATTGGTGACCTTCAACCTGAATTGACCACTTCTCTCGAATTTGGTTTTGACGGACGCTTTTTTGATAACCGTTTGGGTTTAGATGTAACTTTTTATAAAACGAATTCTGTAAATCAGTTATTAAGCCTTCCTTTAGCCCCAGCATCTGGTTTTTCTAATCAATATATTAATGCAGGGAATATTGAAAATGAAGGCGTCGAACTCACTTTGACAGGTTCACCCATCAAAAAAAATGATTTTACCTGGGATGTCACGCTCAATTATGCCAGAAATGTCAATTCAATCGTTTCGTTACATCCCGATATTAAACAAACCTTACTTTCGAGTGGTTACGGAAGAACGGCGGGTGTTTTAGTTAAAGAGGGAGGTGCCTATGGCGATTTATATACCGAGGGATGGGCCAAAACCCCCAGCGGACAATTTATAATGGATGGCGCAGGAAAACCCGTTGTTTCTTCATCACAAGAATTTTTGGGCAATTTTAATCCTAAATTTACGCTCGGTCTAAATAATGCCTTTTCTATTGGTAAAATAAGCCTTAATGTATTAGTGGATGCCAGAATCGGTGGTGTAATGACCTCAGGTTCTGATGCAAGTCTTGCTTTTGACGGCAGTTCAGCTTACACAACTGCTTACAGAGAAGGAGGTTGGGTAATTCCTGGCGTGACATTAAATAACAATGAGTATATCCCAAATACTACACCTGTCAATGCAGAAACTTTTTGGACAACGGTTTCTAACGGACGGTATTCATGGGGGCAGGTTTTTACCTACGATGCAACAAATGTTCGTATTCGGGAAGCTGCCGTTGGGTATGATTTTAACATAAACAGCCAATATGTTAAAAGAGCAAAATTGTCCATCGTAGCCAGAAATCTTTTTTTTCTTGCTAAAGGAAATGCCATTGTGGATATCCCCGGGATTCCTACACGTAAAATGTGGTTTGACCCTGACGTAAATCTGGGAGCAGGTAACTATCAGGGAGTTGAATATGGTACCTTACCATCTGCACGCAGTATTGGTTTGAATCTTAGTCTTTCTTTCTAAATCAAATGTTCATGAATACATTTATCAATAATTATCGCTTGGCCGTACTTAGTTTGCTGACCGCCATCCTAGTGTCGGTGAGCTCGTGTACGCAGGATTTTGAAGAGCTTAATACGGACAAAACAAAACTTACTATACTAACTTCTACCGAATTTCCCTATCTCTTTTCTAAGGCTCAGTCTGCTTCCTCCTACGCCTTTTGGCGCTATCAAGTGGCTCAAAATCTATTTTCCGATTTATATTCTCAATATTTTGCTACAACAGCTACTTATTTTCCTTCCGATCGATATACCATCCGATTTGATTGGTTGCAATGGCATTGGATTCCAATATACACCGAGGTCGTTCCACAGTTGAAAACCCTGTTGAAAGAAACCGATGCGAATTCTGCTGAAAATGCATTGGCTAAAATAATGTGGGTGTATTCCTTTCACCGACTAACCGATTATTACGGCCCCGTTCCTTATTTTAAAGCGGGTGAACCTGCCCGCAGTGTAGCTTACGATGGACAGAAAGAAATCTATTATGATATGTTCACCAAATTGGACGAAGCGGTAAAAGTATTAAATGCCAATAAAGGAAAAACGCCTTATGGAGGCTTTGACTTAATGTATAATGGTGATGTCAATAAATGGATTAAATTTGCCAATACCCTCCGTCTTCGGCTGGCTTTACGCATTTCAAAAGTGGAACCAGCAAAAGCTAAATCAGAGGCTGAAACTGCTGTAGCATCTGGTGTTATGTTAATAACAGCCGACGATGCCTATATGGCGAAAAGTGAAAATGGAGGTGATTTTAACGGCCTGGCAGGTATCTCCGGTTGGAATGAATTCCGTATGAGTGCCTCTATGGAGTCGGTGCTGAAAGGATATGAAGATCCCAGAATGTCTGTTTATTTCCAACCTGCAGTTGGTACAGGAAAATATGATGGTCTCAGAAATGGATTACTTCCATCTCAATTGAATATTTCAGGTAATGGAAATGACGATAATTCTAATGTCGGAACGCGTTGGATAAAATGGTCGGGTTCCTTTTGGGGAGGGCAAAATACTACGCCACAAAACATTATGCATGCCGCTGAAGCTTATTTTCTTCGTGCCGAAGGTGCTTTAAATGGCTGGAATATGCAAGGTACCGCTCAAGGACTTTATGAAAGAGGCATTGAAACCTCCATGCGCCAATGGGGTATAACAGATGGAGCAGCTATTGCAGCTTATCAGCAGAGTATTTCTACGCCAATTCCTCCAATGGATGGAATTAATTCTCCTGCAATGGCCTCTATTTCAGTTAAATGGGGTGCATCCGTTGCTATTCAAAGAGAGCAGATTGGTACTCAAAAATGGCTCGCTCTTTATCCTGATGGTATTGAAGCCTGGGCTGAATTTCGCCGTACACGCTATCCAAAACTTTACCCGGTTGTTCATTCTGATAATGCGGATTTGCCTTCAGGTACTTTCATTAGAAGAATTCCCTTCCTGGTTCTTGAGAAAAATACGAATGCCTCCGCTGTTAAATCAGCAGAAGCACTGTTGGGTGGTCCTGATAAACCAACCACGCCGCTTTGGTGGGATAAAAACTAAGTTGTAATTTAAATACCATTTCTTGCTTTTTCCTTTATTGGAAGTAATGCAAGAGATGGCCTTTTTTCCATTTATATAAATTAACATAGTATGGATTTTGAAAGAAGAGATGAAGGTGACGCTTTTGGATTTACTTGGGAAGACGATAAGAAGCCAAAAAAAGAGGCTTTACCAAAAAAAGGAAAGAAAAAAACGGAGGTCAAAGTAAAGGCAATCCCTAAGAAAAAGGAATAATGTTTTTCTTTTTATGGCTCCAAATAACTTGTGTTTCTTGCATTTTAAGATTAAAATTGGCCATCATGCGCTATGCAGCTTTTATTTTACTTGTAGGTATCCTGTTTCCTTGTGAAAATGCAAGAGATGGCTCCTCTAAAAAATGGAAGTTTGCGCGCGTTTCACCTAATTATTCCGACATTCACTTTAATAATAGATTTCAAGAAGAAGAATGATTCAATATATTAGTTTGCACTAGGATTCACAGGATTTCGAGGATTTTGGAGGACGTATTTAGCTTGGGAGTAAGTTCATTTGTAGAGGGTTACTTTATATACTTCTTTTCGCCGATGCGTGGATGCATCGGTTTTTTCCCCCCAGGTTTTCATGTAATATTCATCAGCTTTCACCTTATTTTGAATCACGGATTTTACGGATTATATGATTTCATGGATTTTAGAGGTGAATGGCATTCGCCCTTCCATGATACAGATGCATTTTCAGGATTTGCTATTTATGACGTATCTTTAAGGAAATATTATAAAATGGCCCTAAAAAATCTTCCCTTAGGGATAAGTACATTAAGCAAACTTTTAGAAAACAACTGTATATATGTTGATAAAACGGAGTATGCCTATCATTTAACCACTCAACCTGGGGCATTCTTCCTATCCCGTCCACGCCGTTTTGGAAAGAGTCTTTTTGTGGACACCTTAAAGGAAATTTTTGAAGGGAATCAAAAACTATTTGAGGGTCTCTATATTTATGACAAATGGGATTGGTCAAAGAAATATCCGGTCATCAAATTTGATTTTGCAGAGGGTATGCTGAAAAGCAGAAAAGATTTAGACGAAAAAATTAATGAAATTCTATTTTTGAATGAAACAAATCTTGGTGTTACTACCGTAAATAAAAGTATTAGTGGCAGATTTGCAGCATTAATAAAAGGTGTAAGGGAGAAATATGGGGAAAGGGTTGTGGTCTTAGTGGACGAATATGATAAACCTATATTAGACAATATTAGTGAACTGTCAATAGCCAAAGAATTGCGCGATGGCTTGAAAAATCTTTATTCCGTTTTAAAAAGTCAAGACGCCAATCTTCAGTTTGTTTTCATGACAGGGGTAACCAAATTCTCAAAAGTAAATCTTTTCAGTGGGTTGAACCAGCTTTCGGATATTACGATTGACGATCAGTTCTCTTCTATTTGTGGATATACGGACAATGATCTTGAAAAATATTTCAGTGAACACCTGTCAGGGAGTAACCCAGAAGATGTAAGAAACTGGTACAATGGCTATAATTGGACAGGTTCGGAATCCGTTTATAATCCTTACGATATTTTATTGTTTTTAAGCAAAAAATTCAGTTTTCAAAATTACTGGTTTGAGACAGGCACCCCTACCTTTCTCATTGAACTATTCAGGAAACATCAGTATTTTTTACCCAATTTAGAGAATATTCAAGTAACTCGGGAGGTTTTGGGTGCATTTGACGTTGACTATATTGATCCCATAGCCCTCCTTTTTCAAAGTGGCTATCTGACCATCAAGGATACCTTTATAGAAGACCAAGAGCAGATTTTTAATTTAAAAATCCCCAACAGGGAGGTGAGACAAGCCCTTAATAGCCAATTTATTAGTGGATACGCTGGATTAACATCACTTAAGTTTGATTCCAGGCTTCAAATGAAGAAGGAGTTATCAACGGGTGATGTAGCTTCTTTAATCAAAACAATAAAGGGTTTATTTGCGGGCATCCCCTGGCGCAATTTCACCAATAACGATCTCGCCAATTTCGAAGGGTACTACGCCTCGGTCTTGTATGCCTTTTTCGCTTCAATCAATGCACAGGTAATCCCTGAAGATATCACCAATCATGGTCAAGCTGATATGACGATCCTTTTGGGTAACCATATTTATGTAATGGAAATAAAAGTAGTGGACCACCTGCCTGAAAGAAATAATCAAGCGCTTCAGCAAATAGTCCAAAGGAATTATGCGGAAAAATATCGGAACAGGGAGGGCATGACCATTCATGAGTTAGGTCTTGTTTTCAACAAAACCGAACGCAATCTGGTACAAGCAGATTATTTGACCACCCCGTAGAGACGCGATGCTTCGCGTTTTTTTTCCTTTGGGTTTCAATTTTATATTTCCCGAAATTAAATGTTCTGAATCACAGATTTTATGGATTAATTAATTACACGGATTATTGTAGGGGTGAATGGCATTCGCCCTTCCATGATAAAGATGCATTTTCCTATTTACGAACAAGGGCGTTCTGCCTTCGTTTTACAGGCGTATTTGCAAGTTAATTCAATGGATGAATGGTCTGTTTGGTGCATTGTAATTGGAATAAAAAAATAGATAATGGTTAAAAAAGGGCGAATGCAATTCGACCCTACGTGAACCATTAAACGATGTTGATGGCATCTAGTTTTGAATCAGGATTTACAAGATTTTTAGGATTATAGAGGACGTCTTCGATTTAAGCATAAGGGTTATTTGTAATTTGGTTACTTTTTATCCTTCTTTTCGCCGATGCGTGGACGCATCGGCGAAAAGCCTTGAAATGAAAGCACCATTTAATATTAACCTTCCCACTCTCGCCAACGTTGTTATGGTTAATCCTCGAAATCCTGTAAATCCTGATTCAAAACCCCACGCAGCTTGCCATTCCTCGAAAAACAAACGTGCCCATTATTGAATTTTAATGAATAACAGCTGGAATACATCCATTTTAAAGTAAATGCCAGCAACCGTAGGGTTTTTCCCCAACGAACCAAATTATCTCCGTTGCGCCTATACCGTTAAAACAGCATTATAAATCGTATGAATATTTGGAGACGATTCTATGATTGAATCTATAATAACAAGATGGTTGAAAAAACTGTCGGGTTCGTATTTTAACATCATGTAATCGATAAGAAACTGTTTTTCTTCAAAAAGATCTTTACATTTTAGTAGATGAAATAATTCCGTTCTGGGGTCAAAAGAGATAAGTAGGTAATTAGTGTCGGGGATAAGCAATACGATTGGGTATTCGAGATAATCACTTTTGCTTACCAAACCCAGGCTGACTAGATTTATTTCAAAAAAGGTATAATACATTTTTTTTGTAGGAAAATTTTTCCCTGTGAAGTATTCCTTCATAGAGTCTATCTTCCTGTCAATTTGGTGAATAGGAATATTTTCCATATTCAAAGTACTGTAATCTATCCAGGTTTCAGATTTTAAATCATAAAACGCAACTTGCCCAATCCTGAGTTTATAATCGAATCGTTTGTTTCCTGGTACCACATACCCTGGATAAAAATAGGTGTATCCATGATTTTTTGCATAGTCAATTTCAGCGAGTAGGGTAAAGTAGCCCAGGCTATATTTCTCATAATCCGGATGGTACATAGCAAAAATACTGGCGATAGAAGAGAATCCACGGTCGAAAAAACTACAGGCGATTAAATTCCCCCGGTCATAAATGGCAATTTCCCAAGTGTCGTAGATACTTTCTTCTGAAAATTCAAGCAACATATCATTAAGATTTGGAGCCAAATTTCCATCAAAATTATCGGCGTAAATATCGTATAGATTATCTTTTTCGTCGTTAATCTCTGCAGGCCTAACAATAATTTTAAATTGCGAAGAAATTTTATTCAATAATTTACGATTAGTGCCTTTAAATTGATAGTTTAAAAGGGGTAAGCGTATCCAAAGAGCGGAGTAAACATTGGAACCAAAAAAGAGAAAGTGGGTGGTAAAAATAACCTGCCCCATTCTATACCAGCCTTTTTCAAGGTATTGGTCTAATTCCCAAAGGTTTAAATTTTCCGGATAATGTTTATCTGCAAACATATTTATCATTTAACCAAATGAGGCTAATTCACCCCCATTTTTAAATAAAGTATCAACCTTTTTCGATACGTTAGCATCGATTACCAAAGGTGGTGCGTGATGCGGTTTTATCCTTGCATCGAATAGCAGCGTTCCCCTGCATCCCCAGTGTTTATTCTCTGTAAATGCATGTACTCCATGAATATCATGAGAAGGATTAGTTCTGGTAAAAGTAGCCCATATAAAATTAGAAACTGTTTGGCTCAAAAAATCACTGTCGTCACAAAGAATACATAGAGGAAATTCTTGCAAATCATAGTTTTCAAGAAAGCGGCTAAGTGCGGCATGGTCTGCGTAACTATCATTATTTTTAAAGCCTGGAGCTACAACGGCAAAAACACCGGGAATGATAACTTTAGCATTAGAAAAACCTGGGGGTAGCGCATTAAATGGTGGCAACGTAGTACCCAGATTTCGCAATTTAGGTCCGCAGGCAGCAATAATTACCTTTGAGCCGGCATTCCAGCCATCGCCTGAATAATCCAGGGTATCAATAGTTGTTTTAGTTTGAAAATGCAGATCTCGGGTCCAGTCCGTTCTTTCTAACATGTGCGAAAGAAAAGGGACATAATCGTGTGCATCTAAATGGGGGTTATCGGAACCGTCGGCAATAAATAAAAATTTCGCCAATGAGGTTTGTCCGGAACCCAAAATTCGATTTGCCTGGATGAGAATTTCTTCGGGTCTTTTTTCTCTGAAAGGCATATATCGCTCACTTCCAATAGCTAATAAAAGGGGGTGTACCCCTGCGTCATCAACCGCGTGAATTTGTTTTACTCCTGGAAATTCTCCGGAAGTTAAATCTTTTACCAGTTCATGAATTAAATATCCAAAACTGGAGTCTTCCTGAGGTGGCCTGCCCACTACCGTAAAATGCCAGATAGGATTTTTTCTATGCCAGACATGCTCCACCTCCATGACGGGGAAAGGGTGTTCTAAACTATAATAACCCAAATGATCCCCAAAAGGGCCTTCTGGTTTAGTTGCATTTTTTCTTATGATGCCTGTGATGACAAAATCTGCATCACCAGAGACCACATAATTATCTTTCCAGGCATATTGGAATCTTCTGCCAGCCAATAATCCGGCAAAAGTCATTTCACTTAGTCCCTCGGGTAAAGGCATGATGGCTGAAAAGGCGTGCGAAGGAAGCCCGCCAACAAAAATGGATACTCTAAAGGGTTCCTCTAAGGTATTATATTCCGTGTGATGAACGCCAATTCCTCTGTGTAATTGATAATGAAGTCCAATTTCTTTATCTGGTACATATTGATTACCAGACAATTGAACTCTATACATGCCAATATTGGATTTCATCATGTTTTTTCCACCAGGTGGTAACGAAAAGACCTGAGGAAGCGTAATGAAAGCACCTCCGTCCATTGGCCACGATTTTATCTGTGGTAACTGGCTAATGGTGGTTTTGCCCCATGTGCTGGCGGGGAAAAATGTTTTTTGTGGTAATGCCGTTAATGCCGTGAAAGGGGCTTTCCAATATCTTAATGGATTGCGTAAAAAATTCGTTGGATCTGCTTTTAGTTCAATGATTTTTTTTACATCGGCTAAGGTATCTTTGAACAAAAACTCAGTGCGTTTTATGGTGCCATATATATTTGATAATGCTGGAAAAGGGCTACCTATCACATTTTCAAATAATATAGCGGGGCCACCCTGGTCATATATTCTTCGATGGATTTCCGCCATCTCCAAATTTGGATCAACCGGAGCTTTAATACGTATAAGTTCTTTGTTTTTTTCGAGATCTGCTACACAAGACCACATATTCTTATATC
>Ga0208787_1001264_pt1 | contig 11223 bp, 6 predicted proteins | sample Wag4_2014_7_11_FD_187362 | JGI IMG/M metagenome (GOLD analysis project Ga0208787, IMG submission 187362) | Fresh water microbial communities from Ohio, USA - Utica-2 Time Series HT 2014_7_11 (SPAdes) (version 2) | ecosystem: Environmental > Aquatic > Freshwater > Water tank | place: USA: Ohio... | reverse complement strand
CGTAAATACTGCTGATCAAAGCGTTGAAACTGGACTACCTCCTATTGACCCACCAGCAAGTAAAACTCCTCAAGTTAATTCTCGATTGGCTGGACTACAATCTAAAATTGGCAAACGTGGTACCGATGGAAATGGCTCTCCCAAAGGCATTGAAGGCGGTCAAGGCAATGTAGGATTTGGGGGCGGTGCCAACACAGGTGGTATATTAGGCAATGGCGGCACGCGAGTTACCAAGAATACAGGAAATGGATTTTTTACTGCTTCTGGATTTGCCAATTATAGTGTAAATAGCAATGTTCGCGAATTGAAGGAAAAGTTAAGAGGTACTATTGATGCTGAAGTTATCGTAGACTGTAATGGAAATGCCAGATTGAAGCGTCTATTACCTACCAGTAATTTTCAAGGACTAGATACAGATGCTAAGCAAGCCATGGAATATTTCATTTCGAAAACTACCTTTACACGTATCGGAGATAAATGTCCTGAAACAGGCAAAATTTCTTTAAACGTAAAAAACACCATCGCCGATTAATTTCTTTCTGTGAACTATCAAGAATCAGTTGACTTCTTGTTTAGCCAGTTGCCTATGTTCCAAAACGAAGGCAAATCTGCTTATAAAACAGACATAACCAATACTGTATTATTATTAGAAGCCTTAGGCAATCCTCATTTAAATGTATCAACTAAATGGATACATGTTGCAGGAACCAACGGTAAAGGATCTGTTTCAAGCAGTTTAGCGGCTGTTTTGACCTCAAATGGATATAAAACTGGATTGTATACATCTCCTCATTTAATTGATTTCAGAGAGAGAATTAGGATCAATGGAGAATGCATTTCAGAAACATTTGTCATTGATTTTGTTGCATCTGTGCGTCAACTAATGATTGATATTAAGCCATCGTTTTTCGAAATTACTGTGGCTATGGCATTTGAATATTTTAAACAACAGCAAATCGACTGGGGAATCATTGAAGTTGGATTGGGCGGAAGATTGGACTCGACCAACGTTATTGAAGGCGATTTGAAAGTGATTACTTCCATAGGTTTTGATCACATGGATTTACTAGGAGACCAATTAGAACAAATTGCTAGCGAAAAGGCTGGAATAATTAAAGGCCCCTCTCCCACAGTTATTCAACGCGACATTCCAAATCAAGCGCTAAACGTAATACTGAATCAGGCAAAATCTTGTGGCAGTGATGCTATATTAAGCTTTGACGCACCGACAGAGTGGTATCAGAATTTTGAATTAAAAGGTAAATATCAGCAATTGAATATATCAACTATATTTACAGCGATTGAAGTCTTGAAATCAACGGGAGTCTCTCTTGATGAATCTCAAATTCAAAATGGCCTTTCAAACATTGTAAAACTTAGTGGTTTACGTGGGCGATGGGAAATCATTAAACAAGACCCTACTATTATTTGTGATACTGGGCATAATGAGGATGGTATTAGATTTATAATTGATCAATTAAAGTCTATAAAAAGCACCCAAGACATCATCTTCATTTGGGGCATGGTAAAAGATAAAGATCGAAAAAAGATTTTATCACTGTTGCCAAAAGACTCAACCTATTTAATTGTAAAGCCACAAGTTCAACGTGGGCATGATTCTAATTTGATGACCGAAGAATTCATTGAATTGGGATTGAACGCGAAAGAATGTCACAAAATGCCTGAAGCTATTGAGCAGGCAATATCATTAGCTAAAAACAATGATTCTATCATATTTATTGGCGGAAGTACCTTTACTGTAGCAGATGCCTTAAAGAATTTTTAGTTTAGGTATTTCCCAAATAAAAAAGCCACCCTTTTGAGGTGGCTTTTTTTGTGATGCTTTTTGATTATCGCAATAAGGTAATGGTTCCATCAAACACGTATTCTACGTCTTCAAATGATGTCACAACAACATGATATACATAAACACCTTGTTGACAATCTACACCTTGAGCGTCTCTACCATCCCATCCGTTAAGTGGATTGTTAGTTTCGAATAACTTCTCACCCCAACGGTTGAATACTAACATGTTGAATGTTTTAAAGTTTGTCGCTATAGGGTTGAAAGTTTCATTCTTGTTTGGACCTTCGCTGTTGGGCGTAAATACGTCTGGTATGAATACAATAATGTCAGGACCAATGTGCACGGTTCGAGAGAAAGTATCTACACAACCATGGTTAGAAGTTACTGTCAATAGAATTCTGTATATTCCTGTATCGCGTGAGTAGGCGAATCTTGGACCAATGCTCATCGCGGTATCATTTGCATTGCCTGTTCCAAAATTCCAAACATAACTCATACTTGGATTAAAAGGAACCGCTTGAATGGTACTTTTATTCAACATCGTAAACTTAGGTAAAGCAACAGTTGTTGAATAAGAAGGATCTGTTTCGAAATATGCATCAGGCAATGGGTATGCTTCTACATGGTCTGGTCCATCAATTGAGGTAGCACATTGTCCGCCATCAGGGGTATTATTGGTTACAGTTACTTTTACATTGTAACGACCTTGAGTTGGATATAAAATTCCAGATGGATTAGACACATATGATGTATCACCATTTCCGAACGTCCAAACATAACTCAGTTGATTTTGAGGAATACCCTTAGACTCTGTTACAAACCAATCTGTTGATAATGGCACACAACCATTAAATTTAGATAGAGGCTCCAAAACTGGATATGGATGAATGATGATCAAAATTGAATCTGAAACCGCTGGACAAACATCATTGGCAAAAGGCACTGTTGTAACTTTCAAGAACGCTTGTTTGTTTGCTGCGTCATTAGATCCATGGGTGTAAACGATATTCTCTGATGCAGAATTATCAACTGATCCATCAGAACCATTAACTACCTGCCAATTCACTTGATTATTGCTCCATTTACTTACGCTTTGAACGGGGAATGGAGAGTTCTCACATTGTGGATATGGATTTACGGTAGTGATTTCTATTTCGGGTTGTGTACGCACCGATACATAGTATATTTCTGTGTCTGCGCAACCGTTATTGTCCGTGTATGCTAGTTTCAAAGCGTATGGTCCTTCAATTGCAGATGTATAAGTAGATACAGGGTTAAATTTAGATCCGTTCAAGTTTATACCTTCCCAAGTAGCAATACCAGATGTTGGTTTGGTCTTACTCATATCAATACGGGTGTTCAATTCCAACGGGGTACTATTGCTACACAAAGTTACTGGACCAAGCAAAACCGCATCTGGTGTATCGTTTACATACATATAGAATGAATCAGTCTTTATACATCCTGTTCCATCATTGCTATATAAAATCTTGTAGGTTCCAGGTCCAAAACTTGGAGGAAACAAATGCCCGTTAGGAAGCGCTTTCCCCACTCGCGAATCAGTTTTGCTGTAGTCTACTTCGGTAATCTTAAATTTACCGCCATCGCCAGGAGCACCAGGATTTCCATTCACCGTTACATAATCATTCAGATTGATGGTATCCCAATTCACACAAACGGGATCTGGAGTCAACACCTTAACTGTAGGCTCAGGAATGATCACATTTGAAACTGTATCACAACTGCGACATCCGGTAATCACATCTTCTATACAAAGATTGTAATGATATCTGCCCATATAGAAGTCTTCGGTTGGATCTCCAAACTTGAATCTGAAATCAGGCGTACCAAAGGGATTATTATTGTATAAGATGTTATTAGCATCAACACCACTTGGAACGGTTTTCACTTCCCATGTCCATTTGATACCTGCTTTTGTTTTTGGACGAACTACGTTGTTATCCATGGAAGCTTCACCCAAATCTTGGCAGTAAATCTTAGGAGTTAATTGCAATATAGGATTACCATTGATTCGCTGAATCGCCGAATCATAATTCACGCAACCATTGGTGTCTTTGTACCAACCATAAACTTTGGCTTGATAATTTTGACCATTTTGAAGTTTTGAATTGTCAAGTAAGGATGTTTTAAATAAATGACGTGTAGCTGTAATACTGTCAACGTATTGGTCTTTTTGTTGCAAGGTTCCAGCCCACATTCTTACACCATTTGTTTTACCGACATTCAAGAAACTATTGAGCTCAATATCTCCGTAATCATAACATTGCGGTGGCAATGGCTTCTTAGTCCAAGTAACAATTGGCAAGGTATTCACTTTCACTGTCATGGTATCATAATCTTCGCAAGTATGACCTGATTGAGTTACTTTAGAATAGAACTGATAATTAAAGTTTTGTGCAGACCCTCCATTTGGGTTGGTGTTTTTGGGAGAAACAACATACTCAAAGTTTGCACCTAATGTGGTACTTTGTGTGATGTTTTTCCATTGGTAGGTCGCTGTTTGATTGTATGGCTTGTGCTGCCCTTGGATGGTTGCTGACTTCTGATGACAAATCACCTGATCGGATCCAGCTATTGCAATGACAGTATCATTTACAAAAAGATTTATGGTGTCTGTTCTTTCGCACTTATACTTTCTTTCAACTAATTTCACGGTGTACTGCCCTGCTACGTTTTTGTATACAATTTGGGTTGTATCTCCAGAACTCCAGAAATAATCTAACGTATCATTATTCTGAGCGTCAAATGTAGCAATCTCATAAGTACAAATTCTTTGATCTTTACCTAAGTCAACTACTGGAAGTGGTTTCAACCAAATTACAGCGGTATCCCAGAATTTACAACCATCTCCATCTGTAATTCTTACGCGTATGATTGAATCTGAAACCACTTTATTTACTTTCATAGTTTGCAATGTATCACCGCTTACGTGAAGTTCATTGGACATGGTGTAAGATGTTTTTGTGCTATCTGGAGTCATCTTCCAACGCGTCCAATAATATTTGTACGGTGCTTTTGCATGCAAAATATTTGGCTTTAAAGTCATGTCCGTATTCAAACATGCAAACGTATCTGATGTTGCTAATACCGCTTTAGGTGGTGCAGGGAATTCTACAGTATCTGCGTAAACTGTTGGACAGTTGAATGAGTTATTAATAGTATGAACGAAAATGTACTTTCCACCCCAGTAATAATTCATTGAGTCAGACATCTTTGTGCTGTACTTTAACTCTCGACCACTGGAGTCTCTGACACTCCATAAATAGGTAGCCTTACTCTTAAAATTCGCCGGCAAGACTGAAGTAAAAGCAAACCTACCACATTTCAGGGTATCGTATTTTCTAACGGCCTCTGCACGTGGATTAACCTTCACTTTAAAGCTTCGGATAGAGTTCATTGGAGGAGTACAGTGTTGGTCTGTTGCATTCACGGTGAAAGAGTATGATACTTCTGATGCATCTCCGCGTTTGGTTTGCCAACAGAATTCGTATTCTTTTTCTCGTTTGGTTGGATCTACAACCGTAAACGTGGCACCCGGGATACCACCGTTCCATTTAGCAAGAACTGTATCTGGAGTTTTTTGATTCGGAGTAAAGGTCTCATCGGTGATTTTAATTTTCTTACAAATTTTATCTCCTTCACAAATATTCCAAGAGAACGGACCATTGATTATTGGGGGTTTATTGTAACCACATTCATCAAGTACCCACATTTGCATGTCTCGTCGAGTCCTACCTACCACAATCCACTTACCCGTGGCACTGTCTTGACGCCATTCTGTTTGCTGGATTACCAAGATGGGAACCTCATCACATTTAGTTGGAGTTACAATGATATCTCCGTTGGTTGTATCAAAGTAAAATCCGCGTGGAGGAACCAAATTAGGCCTAGGGTCACATTTGATAGTAGTGGGTGGAATACAAAATGGGGTGATTGGGTATTGATCAGTAAAAGGAGAAGAATACGGAACCGCATTGTTTGGTAATCCGCGCAAACCTTTAACTAAATTGTATGAAATAGAGTCAAAATCAACGGTATCAATCGCACCGTTATTATAGTACCAAGGTGTATTACAACACAAGAAACCTACAGGCTCGTTAGAAAGCTGGGGACTACTGTTACACTTATTGGTGGTTTTCTTGATGTTGCAAATGTTGATCATACACGTAGTGTAGAAGTCTTGGTTCGATGCACCGGTAGTGATTGCACCATTTCGACAACACTGACCCGTATAAAAGGTTACTTCACAACATGAGCTTTTATTCACAAACTGGCTCAAGGGTGATGAACCAAAGTCAACAGTAACTTCAAATGTATGTTCCTCGACTCCTTTACCTGTACCGTAGGTGTTTGAAGGGCTACATGGACTTGTTGCTGAAGAGCAACGAGTTGTCACATCTCTGATACCCGTTCTAGTTACTCCGCCTAATGATACGCTTCCGCAACCATTACCACCGTTAAGACCAGCATATGCTCCGAACGAAGGACCACTGAAGGAGATACCACGGCAGTCGCGGTAAATTTTAAAGGTAATTTTGTACTTGCCGTTTCCTAAACATCTGTAACTCATGTCAGCACCCATCATGTGAGATGCATTTGATGTTTTTGGACCGATGAAAAACAAAACGGCGAATAAAAAGGGTAAAAATCTTCTCATATTGATTTTGATGATTGTTGCTTTGACACGAAAATAAAAATTCGCGTTGCCCCAAAAGTACATTTTTTTCATCATTTTTTCCAAAACCTATTCAGATTCGTTGGAACTTAATGATAAATTTGCCCTACAAATTGACAATAAAATGAAATACCAATCTCCTTCGAAAGAATTGTTCGTTAAAAACAGGCAAAAATTGTCTTCTAGCTTGAAGCCAGGTTCCATTGCAGTTTTTCATTCAAATGCAGAAATGCCTCGAAATGGAGATGCTTTTTTCAGCTTCAGACAACAATCAGATTTGTACTATCTAACTGGGGTTGACCAAGAAGATACCATCTTGGTTTTGTTTCCTGATTGTCCGAACCCAATGTTTAAAGAAGCCATTTTTGTTAAAGAAACAAACGAACAAATTGCCGTTTGGGATGGCGCTCGTTTAAACCCTACTCAAGTTTTTGAAAAGTCAGGAATTAGTTCCGTTTTTTGGTTTCATGAATTTTGGAAAACCATTCACTCGGTTATTTTGATGGCTGAAAACATTTATGTCAATTTGAATGAAAATGACAGATTTCTATCAGATGTTGCGTACTCAAATTTAACTCTTACGCATCAATTAAAGTCTAAATATCCAGCACATCAATTTTTCCGGAGTACACCAATCATGTCTCGGTTGCGCATGCAAAAGGAACCAGAAGAAATTGACATGCTAAAAGAAGCGGTAGAAATTACCCGAAAAGGATTGATGAGGGTTTTAAAATTTATAAAGCCTGGTGTTTGGGAATACGAAATTGAAGCCGAATTGATTCATGAATTTGTCAAAAATAGAAGTCGCGGATTTGCCTTTGATCCCATTATTGCATCAGGTAGTTCGGCTTGCGTATTGCATTATATTGAAAACAATAAACAAGTAAAAGACGGTGATTTATTGTTGTTAGACTTTGGAGCTGAATATGGCAATTACAATGGTGATTTGACCAGATGCATTCCCGCAAATGGAACATTTTCTGCCCGTCAAAAACAAGTTTACAATGCTGTTTTAGACGTGCATAAATTCGCTCGATCCATCATCCAACCTGGAGTTCCTTTGCCCGAATATCATGCTGAAGTTTGCAAGTTTACCAATGAAAGATTAGTAGAGTTGGGGCTGTTTACGTCCCAAGAAATAAAAGACAATCCCAAAGCCTTCATGAAATATTTCATGCACGGAACTTCGCATCATTTGGGGCTGGATGTTCACGATGTTATGCATCGCTACGAACCCATACCAGAAGGGTCAGTGCTTACCATTGAGCCTGGAATTTACATTCCTGAGGAAGGCATTGGAGTTAGAATTGAAAATGATGTCATTGTGAACACTGGAAACGTGATTGATTTGATGGCAAATTTCCCCATTGAAGTAGAGGAAATTGAGGCTGCAATGCACTAAATCACTTTAGAGCCAACCATCTTCGCCAACCAGGGGTACAAATTTAAAGTCACCAAACTTTTCACGTTTGAAATGCGTTTCTGAGTTGCGGGTTATGCGAAACATTTCCTGACTATTTCTTTCAGTTCCAACAGGAATAACCAACCTCCCTCCTATTTTCAGTTGCTTCATGAGTTCTTGGGGAATTGTAGGAGCGCCAGCGGTCACTATAATGGCATCGTATGGGGCATATTTTGAATATCCTTTGCTTCCATCGCCGTGAATGAGTTTTATTTTATCTCTATAGGAAACCAACAATCTAGCTGCCTCTTGTAACAGTGGCTTTACATATTCAATAGAAAACAGCTGGACTCCCAATTCGGCGAGCACTGCGGCTTGATAACCCGAACCAGTTCCAATCTCTAAAACTTTACTATCAACTTCAACATCAATCAACTGTGTTTGAAATGCAACCGTGTAGGGTTGAGATATAGTTTGGTCGTGCCCAATAGGAAAAGCAGCATCTCTGTAAGCCAGATTTTCGAAGTCTTTAGGGAAGTACCAATGTCTAGGTACGCGCTTCATGGCCTCGAGTACGGCTTTGTTTTGGATGCCTTTATGCTCCAACTCGTTGATTAGCTTTAATCTTCTTCCTTTATGTACTGGGAGGTCTAACATATTGTACGCCTGTAATGATTGTGTGAAACGCAATTTGGGAACACAAAGTTAAACCTCAATTTTTGCATGACGAAAACAATTTTAAAACTTGATGAAACGAAGCATCATTTTAGGTTCAAGTAAAGCCATAGAAGAATACCTCCAAGAATTAAATTCTATTGATGGTATTAAAATTCAAGGGTATCTTGATCCTGACGATTCCAACAACTACAATCTTATGGGTGATTTAATTCAACTGTTGGAAATCATTGATAAAGGTGATCTTTTCATTGTAGGAAATCAAGTAGATAGTGTTGATATTGATGTTCTTAGCCAAATGATTCGATATGGAAAACACATTTTTGTAGACGGTTTCAGACACTGGTCAACACATGAAATCAATACCCTAGAAAAACTTAGAAATGAAAGTCAAACAGTGCTTCAATTTGGAAATACCCTCTACGGTAGACCCATTTTTACCACTGCTCAACAATTCATCAAAAAACCTCGTTTTATTAAGTTAGAAAAATTCAGCAAAGCCCCCGTTAAAGGTCAATTTGAATCTTGGATTTTCAAGAATCTATCTGAAGATTTAGACATTATTCTCAGACTTATGAATTGTGGCGTAAGAAGCGTAAATGCCCGACCCATGTTCTTGTTTGGGGAACAAACAGACCTCCTGAACATTCACATTGAATTTGATAACGATTCTATTTGTCAAATTTCAATGGGTAGAGCCATTGATGAAGGAAAACACTTATTGAAAGTTTATCAGCAAGACAAATTATTTGATATCAATTTTGCTGAAAATCAATTGTCTGAATCGAGATATAACAACAATTTAGATCAATTGAAATTAGATTATGGTTTGAATGATTCGGTTTGGAATGAAAATGAAAATCAATCAGAAGCTGAATTCATCACCCTAGATCGACCTATCATGCCCTATCACTCGAAAAGGATGGAATTGCGCAATTTTATTGAAAACATTGATAAACGACTCACGCCTCTGACTAATTTGCAAAATTTACAACTGGTTTCTGATCTCAGTGAATGGATTTGCGAGAAAGTCAAACGAAGATATCAAACCGTTTAAGCATACTTTTTATTCAACTCGGTTAATCGTAACTTTGCCAAATGTCAATTTTAAGGTATTTGGCGAACGCTTTTTTCTTGTTTCTTGGGATGAGCATTCTCGCCCAATGCAAAACAGATGATTCTTTTGTTCCGTCATATTTGGAAATAACCAATATTGAAGTTGACGCAACCAGCATTGAAGGCAATTCTATTCAAGAAATTATTGGCGTTCAACCCGTTCATAATGGACAGTCATTGGGCACATTTCCTATACCTTGTAAAATACCTATAAATGCTGACGGTACCACAAAAATGCAGTTTGTTGCCTTTGTCAAAAACAATGGTAATTCTGCGAATTGGGTACCCTATAGAACATTGGTTTATTTAGACACTCAGGTGATTTTAACGAGAGGGAAAAACGCCGCATTTACTCCTAAATTCACCTACAGAACCAATACCGAAGTTTCTTGGCAAGAAGATTTTGAATCCGGTAATTCAACATTAGTTCCTGCTCGATTGAACAAAGGAGATACCACCTATATTCAGTCTAGAAGTTTTGATCTTAATGGAAAATTCTCCGGGAATTCAAACGTTTTTGTTACTAAATTCGGTCCCAACGACTCACTGAAATTCATTGATTTGGCCATTTTCGATAAAATTCAATCTTTGCCTAACGACGGACGCGAAGTCTTTATGGAATTTGACGTCAAAAGTGACTTAATTGTTACCTTAGCACTTAAAAGATACAACTCAGCTGGAAGCGTCTACGTACAGTACATGTCCGTCAATCCTACAAAAGGTAACTGGAAGAGAATATACTCTAATCTTATTTACGAAGTTCAGGGACAACCATTAGATACCAAATACGAAATCTATTTTTCCATTGATAAGCCTGAAGGATTTTCTGGAAACCGTGAAATATTAATCGATAATATCCGTTTAACCTATTTGAAGTGAAAAAGGAGACCATCCGTTTAATATCACATCTTTTTTTTGATTGGGTAGCTGCTAGTTTGTCTTGGCTGGCGCTTTTTCTTTTTCGTAAAAACTTTATTGAAGCCTCCAAACATGGTTATACCATTCCAGTAAATCAAGATCCTAAGTTATTTTTAGGCCTGATTCTGATTCCTATCTTTTGGTTGTTTTTATATGCAATGACTGGTTATTATCAGTTCATTTTGAGAAGGTCTAGGTTGAAAGAATTAGAAAACACCATAGCAACCAGTGTTGTTGGAGTATTGTTCTTGTTTTTCGTGTTAATCTTAGATGATAGCGTTTCAGATTACACAGATTATTACACGAGTTTAGGTGTATTATTTGGCTTTCATTTTTTCTCTACTTTAATCTTTAGGCTTATTAATGCAACCTATACCATTAATAAGTTTAGAAAGAGAGAATGGGGTTATAAAACGCTCATTGTTGGAACTGGAAATACGGCTTTAAACCTTTGGGGAGAAATTGAGCATGCCAAAGTTTATGAGGGATTCAATGTGATTGGCTTTGTTAGTATCAAACCGCATTCAAACCCAACAAGTTTTATCAAACACTCAAGAAGGTCTATTTTAGGTAATTGGGAGGAACTAATTTATCTAATTCAGAAATATG
>Ga0208787_1001261_pt1 | contig 11245 bp, 9 predicted proteins | sample Wag4_2014_7_11_FD_187362 | JGI IMG/M metagenome (GOLD analysis project Ga0208787, IMG submission 187362) | Fresh water microbial communities from Ohio, USA - Utica-2 Time Series HT 2014_7_11 (SPAdes) (version 2) | ecosystem: Environmental > Aquatic > Freshwater > Water tank | place: USA: Ohio... | reverse complement strand
TTCCGATTCAGGGCGAGATTCAAAAAGGCACCGTCTATGTGGTTCGCCGTGGAGTGAAAGCCGCACTCGAAGCCAAGGCCTCAGCACTTGTTTTGGACATGAATACCCCTGGCGGAGAGGGAGAGGCAATGAAGGAGGTCATGGCAACAATTGCAAAATTTGAACCAGCTGACCAAACCTACACTTATGTAAATCGAGAGGCCTTCTCTGCAGGTGCTTTTATCTCTGCCTCCACACGCCACATCTGGATGGCTCCTGGCTCCATTATCGGCGCTGCCTCGCCTGTGACCTTAGGACAAGAGGGACCGAAGGAGCTTCCGCCTAAATTTGTTTCGGGTTACGCGGCGATGATTCGCGCTGCTGCAGAACAAAATGGCCACAACCCCGCCATATTCGATGCCATGGTAAACAAGCAGATAGGCCTCAACATCGACGGCCGTGAAATTGTTGCCAAGGGCGATATTCTCACCCTGACGACCCAAGAAGCGACTCGTCGTTCGGGATCCCCACCCCGCCCCCTCTTGGCCGAGGGGGTTGTATCTAACCTTGAAACTCTAATTCAAAAGACCGTATTCCCAGGCGCAACCATCGTAAGAATTCAGCCCACAGGTTTTGAGAGCATCAGCCGATGGATTATTACCATCTCCCCCCTGCTCCTCAGCGCAGCATTTCTTTTTGGTTATCTCGAGTTTAAAACTCCGGGCTTTGGTTTGTTTGGAGTTCTCTGTGGTATCTGCGCCTTTATCTTTCTCTTTGGGCACTATATTGCCGGCTTATCTGGATACGAAAACGCTCTCCTTCTTCTCCTTGGAGTGACTCTATTGATCGTGGAACTATTTGTTTTTCCTGGAACACTGATTCCGGGTCTGCTCGGGTTTGCTCTTATTCTGTATGCTGCACTTAACACGATGATCGATCGTTACCCCTCCGATGCCACCCTCCCTACCCTCGCACAACTTCACTCTCCTGCGTTGAACCTGTCCTTAGGATTCTTTGGTGGGCTAGCAGCGATATTACTGGCTGCTCGATATCTCCCAGAAACCGTACTATTTCGACCTTTTCGGTTGAGCACGACCTCTCCGACTCCATCCCTTCCTCTTGAAATGAACCTCCCTCCGCGAACAAAAGGAACGGCTCTGACAGATCTCCGCCCAAGTGGAACAGCCGAGTTTCATGGGAAAACATTCGATGTTTTAGCGGAAGGACAATTTATTCCTCAAGGTCGGGGCATTCGAATTCATAAGGTCGAAGGGTCGACGATCTTTGTTGAGGCCATCCAAAACGTAAAAAAGAAGAAGTAACCTAATCCCTTCACGCTCCTATTGGTTAGAAGACAACTTTCTACTTCCTGCGGGGTTCCTTTCGCCTTAAAAATAGAATATGCCTATATTCCTTCTTATCGCAGTTGGTGTTGTTGGGTTGGTATTTGCTGTTGTCCTGATTAATTTTTTCGGCCTTTGGCTTCGCGCCCTCACCTCGGGAGCCCCAGTGGGGATTCCAACACTGATTGCGATGCGTCTACGCGGAATTCCTAACTCTCTCATCGTGAATGCACGAATTACGGCCGTTCGGGCAGGAATTGAGGTCTCCACAGCACAACTGGAGACTCACTACCTTGCAGGGGGTAGCGTGGATCAAGTAATTCGAGCCCTCATTGCCGCAGACAAAGCCGGCATTAAGCTCGATTTTAATCGGTGCTGCGCAATCGATTTAGCAACCTCAGGTTCTGGAAAAACCGTGTTTGATGCAGTTCGCACCAGCGTGAATCCAAGAGTGATCGACTGCCCTGGCACCGATTCAGGAAAAGGCACGATCGATGGTGTCGCGAAAGACGGAATCACTGTTCGGGCACGGGCCCGTGTCACCGTTCGCTCCAACTTGGATCGTTTTGTTGGAGGCGCTACAGAAGAGACCATCATCGCTCGTGTGGGCGAAGGAATCGTGCGGGCCATCGGCTCCAAAGAGACGTACAAAGGTGTTCTGGAAAATCCCCAGGACATTTCCAAAGATGTGCTGAATCGCGGTCTGGATGCGGGTACGGCCTACGAAATCCTTTCCATCGATATTGCCGACGTGGGAGTCGGAACCAATATCGGGGCCAAGCTTCAAGCCGAACAGGCGGATGCCGATAAACAGGTTGCCCAGGCGAAGGCAGAGATGAGACGTGCCGCCGCTGTCGCAGCCGAACAGGAAATGCGCGCCAAAGTTGTCGAAGCTGAGGCTCAAGTTCCACTGGCCATGGCGGAAGCTTTTCGTAAGGGCAACTTAGGGATTATGGACTACCAAAAGATCCGTAACGTTTCTGCAGATACCGATATGCGATCCTCCATTGCTAAGGACGCGGGCAAGACAAACTAAAATCACGATTCTTTGACATGGAATGGCTTGTTCCGATTCTCTTTGTCTTAGTTAGTATTGCCCAATGGTGGGTTAGGCGGCGTCAGGTCCTTCCCCCTTCCCCTTCCCCTACCCAAGAAGCACCTGAACCAGCTCAGAGGACAGACCCGCTGGAGGAGTTTGGGGATCTCCTGGAGGCACTCGGCAGGAGACGACATGAATCACCCCCTGCCTCTCCTAAAACAGAAAAGCCATTACCCCCACGAATTCTCCCTCCTCTCGAGCCCATGATCCCAACCCTCACTCCATCTGTTGAAGCTGCCACAATGCCTTTACCCCGTATCGCACACCATGAAGCCTCTTTGCCCAAGCAATCAAACGTTCAGAAAACAGAAAAGGATCCTTACGCTTTGAAATCCCTTTTTCGTGGCGTTCCTACAGACTGGCCAAGGGCGGTTGTTCTTTCCGAAGTGCTCGCTCCCCCCGTCGCTTTACGCTGATATACCCCTATGTCGCATTCCAAGAAAATCTCTGTCGCACTCATTCAGATGTCCTGTAGTGCTGACCCAGCTCGCAACCTTCGAACGGCACTGGATAAAATCGCTTCGGCAGCCAAAAAAGGAGCCAAACTTGTATGTTTGCCTGAGCTTTTTCGATCTCTCTACTTTTGTCAAAAGCAGGATTACAAATGCTTTCAGCTCGCTGAACCCATTCCCGGGCCCACGACTCAGGCGCTATCCAGTGCAGCGAAAAAACATAAGATCACACTTGTCTCCAGCCTTTTCGAGAAACGCACGGGAGGGCTTTACCACAATACGGCAGTTGTTTTTGGACCTAATGGAAAAATTCTAGGGACCTATCGCAAAATGCATATTCCGGATGACCCTGGGTTCAATGAGAAGTTCTACTTCACGCCTGGGGATACAGGATTCCAGCCGATTGACACACCTGCGGGCCGTTTGGGGGTTCTCGTGTGTTGGGACCAGTGGTATCCCGAAGCTGCTCGATTAATGGCCCTCCGTGGGGCACAGATTTTAATTTACCCAACGGCAATTGGTTGGGCGCGAGGAGAGAAGAAAGAAGTCTGTCAGGACCAACGAGGCGCTTGGCAGACGATTCAAAGAAGCCATGCCATCGCGAACGGACTTTTTGTACTCTCCATCAATCGAACAGGTCGTGAAAATAACTTAGAATTCTGGGGCACCTCTTTTATCAGTAATCCAATTGGGCATGTGGTTTCAGAAGCCCCCACCGCTCGGCCCGAAATCCTTCATGCCACCCTGAATCTTTCCGAAACAACGATTACGCGACAACACTGGCCTTTTTTGAGGGATCGGCGTATCGATGCTTACGCAGGCCTAGATCAACGTTTTCTTAAAACTTGAAACAGCCGATTTCTAGTCACTCATTCGACGGATCCACTTACCGTCTTCCAGCTGAATGGGAAAAACACGAGGCTACATTTCTCGCTTGGCCCCACAATTCAGAAACTTGGCCAGGGCTTCTTGCTGGCGTGCAGAAGACTTACCTTAAGATCATTCAAGCCCTCGTACCTGGAGAAAAAGTTTATCTGCTCGCGAAAGATTGCGAAGCGGCTGAGGAGATTAATGAGACGTTGCGAAAGGCAAATGTTCACTCTCCCAACCTAAAGGTCCTTATCATTCCGAATGACGATGCTTGGGTCCGAGACAGCGGCCCAATCTTCATTTTGAGGCGAGACGAAGGGTCTCCGCGCCGAATCGCTCACGACTTTACCTTTAATAGCTGGGGCAGGAAATATGGACCCTGGGACAATGACGATATCATTCCGCAACAGGCATCGAAAATGCTCGATTTCCCAATCGTGACTCACGACTTCGTCCTTGAGGGAGGTTCCTTAGACACGGATGGCGAAGGAACACTTCTGACCACGGAAAAGTGCCTCCTGAATCCAAATCGGAATCCCTCCTTGAACCGAAATGAAATTGAGAAACGCCTTTGTAACTGGTTCGGGATTCAGAAAATTATTTGGCTTCATGATGGAGTGGAGGGAGATGACACAGACGGTCATGTTGATGATATTTCCCGATTTATAGCCCCTGGAGTCGTGGTCACGGTTGTCGAACCGAACAAACAAGATGCAAACCATGCGCCTCTGGCTGAGAATCTGCTTCGACTTAAAAGCGCAACAAACGCGAAGGGCCAACCCTTGAAAGTCCTCGAGATGCCTATGCCACCCCGTGCTGATGGCCCGCACCATCGAAACCCTGCAAGTCATGCAAACTTCTATATCGGTAACTCAGCTGTTCTCGTGCCAGTTTTTGAGTCCCCCACAGACTCGGTCGCTTTAGATCTACTTCGACCATACTTCCCTGATCGTTCAGTGATAGGCATCGATTGCCGCGATCTCGTGTCAGGCCTTGGAGCGATTCACTGCATCACTCAACAGATGCCTGCTATTCCCTCCACCTCTTGACCCTCTCGAGGGAACCCAAACGGGTGGGTTGAGTCTTACGCCATTTCCGACTACCCTTTCAAACGATGAAACCCTTACGCATTGGTCTCCCCTCCGGAAGCCTCCAGGAGGCCACCCTGGATTTATTCCGCAGGGCTGGTTACTCGATTTCTCGCGCCTCACGCACCTACCGTCCTGCTATTGACGACCCTAATTTCGAGGTCCGACTTCTGCGGGCTCAAGAAATTGCAGCCTATGTGCAAGATGGTTTCCTTGATCTAGGCCTTACCGGAAGTGATTGGATTCAGGAGACAAAAGCAAAAGTTCAAGCCGTTTCCACGCTTCGATTTAGCAAGGCAACGGCTCAACCGGCTCGTTGGGTCATCGCTGTGCCGAACCGATCCCCGATCCGTCGACCTGCCCAGCTTCGAGGCAAACGGATTGCCACCGAGGCCGTTGGACTGGTTCGCCAATATCTGGCAAAGCGGAAGATCAAGGCCAAGGTCGAATTTTCATGGGGTGCCACAGAGGTCAAGGTCCCGGAATTAGCGGATGCGGTGGCCGACATTACTGAGACTGGATCCTCACTTGCAGCAAACGGGCTTCGAATTTTAGACACGATTCTGGAGTCCTACCCTCAACTGATTGCTAATCGAAAAGTTTGGGCCAGCACCCCTGACAGAACCCGAATCCAAAACTTATCGATGCTTTTGGAGGGTGCCTTGCGTGCGAGGGATCTTGTCGGTCTTAAGATGAATGTTCCTCAAAAGTGTTTGCGCTCTGTGAACTCCACTCTCTCTTCCCTGAGAGACCCGACGATATCGGCACTCGCAAGGAGCGGATGGGTAGCAGTTGAGACTGTGATGGAGGAAAAGACCGTCCGCTCCATTATTCCCCGTCTCAAGGAGTTAGGGGCAGAAGGAATCATTGAATACCCGCTGAATAAGGTTGTCAGTTAAGCCTTCGAACGCCACGATGCCTGTATGGGATCAGTCAAAAAGAAGCGGAAATCTAAAATCGCCAAGCATAAACGCCGCAAGCGTAGCCGCGCGAACCGCCATAAGAAGCGTCTCCGGTATAAGACGTAAAGTTGGGGCGTTCTTCGCCCTGCTTTCGTTGGTTGCCTTTCCGCTTATAGCCGCTGAATCGGCAAGGTCGGGTCGTGTCGAATCTGCACTATCCTTCGCAGAAGGTCGCCGAGCAGATGGCCTTGGATTAACCCATATCGCTCTCCAGGCTTACTCTCGAGCCCTAGAGTTCGATCCTTCATCCCGACAAGCTGCTCTAGCCAAATCAGCGTCTCTTCTCGATCTAGGCAGAGCGGAGGATGCTCGAACTCTTCTAGAGTCTTTAGCGCCCTCTCCAGAGGACGAGGCCGAACGCTCTACCCTCCTCTGCCTTGCCTTGATTCAGTGCAAGCAGGGTGAAGCTGCAAGTCTCGCACAGCGAGACGCCCTAACTGCCCTTGCAGGATGGCAAATTGAAGATCCTGCCCGACTTGCACGTGTCGCTGAGGGGCTTCTACGATCTGGAGCTTCCCTTTCACGCAAATCACAACGAGAAATCGCCTCGTCGGTTTTACCTGCCTTTGTCCGTGCAGCCGACCTGAACACAGGCCTGGGAGGCTTTACCTTACGTGCGGCTGAGATCGCCCTAGTGGCCGACGATCTGCCCACTGCGATCCGCTACTTTCGTGATTTTGTCGATGAGCAACCCAATGAAGTCTCATTCCTTGAACAGCTTGCGGCGGTTCTCATTCTCAATGGTCAGCCTGCCGAAGCCGATACCCTTCTCCAACGCGCAGAGATCGAAAAGCCGAGCAGATCCAATCTCTATCCCGTAATGGCGAATCTTTATGAGGAGCTTAATCTTCCGGCGCGTGCTGAAATTTACCGCGTTCTGGCTCTTCACACGTCACCCAAGCCAACGGTTATGGATTATCTGCGTTTAGCTCTCATGCAACTGAAGCAAAATCAAACGCGGAGGACTCACCAAACCCTCTCTCAAGCTGCCATGGCACATCCAGACTCACTCCAGCTTCTTTTGGTTCGAGGCCTGACCGAAAAAGCTGAAAATCGAATGTCGGATGCTGCCTCTTCCTTCGCTCAAGTTGAGAGGCTGGCAAAAGGAAAGTCAGACATTCTCGATGCAGGTTTCTACTTTGAGTATGGATCTGCCTGTGAACAAGCAGGTCAACCCCAACGCTCGGAAGCCGCCCTGCGGCGTGCATTGCAGTTGAACCCGAATCATCACCAGTCCCTTAACTACCTGGGATACATGTGGGCGGAGCGAAACAAGAATCTTCCGGAAGCGCTCATTCTTATCGAGAAAGCCTTATCATTGAGCCCTGAAAATCCCGCTTACTTAGATAGTCAGGCTTGGGCCCTCTTTCGCCTTGGAAACCCTGCTGCAGCTAGACCACTCATTGAGGAAGCTTTGAAACAGGTTCCTGACGACCCCACACTCTTGGAACACTTTGGAGATGTGGCAAGCCGTCTTGGTTTACGAGATGAGGCAAGTGATGCTTATCAAAAAGCCATACAGCAAGGTGGGCCACGGGTCCTTCTTCAGGATAAGATTCGGATGCAACCACCGAATTCTCAGGAAAAATAAGGCCAAGTTATGAATATTGATTCAATGATATCAAACGTTGCCTCATTCGTTTGGGGGCCGTGGTTGGTGGCTCTTCTTTTTGGCACACACCTTTACCTCACCTACCGAACAGGTTGGATCCAGAAACATCTTTTCCATGCGATACGCCTTTCCATCACAAAAGAACCCGGTGCCCCAGGAGATGTTTCAGCTTTCGGATCTCTCACTACCGCGCTCGCCGCAACAATCGGTACAGGAAATATTTACGGAGTTGCAGGTGCGGTACTTCTTGGAGGGCCAGGAGCCGTTTTTTGGATGTGGTTAACGGGTGTGTTCGGAATCGCAACAAAGTACGCGGAGGCTCTCCTGAGCGTAAAATATCGCATCACAAATCGTCACGGCCAGATGTCGGGAGGCCCCATGTATGTGCTCGAGCGTGCTCTGAATGCTCGTTGGGCAGGTGTACTCTTTGCTGTCTTTACTGCGATCGCAGCATTTGGCATCGGTAATATGGCTCAATCCAATGCTATTGCAGACATGATCGTCGCAAAAAAGCTGGATATATCCCTGAATTTTCCTGATGCCTCGATCAAGTTCTGGACGGGAATCATTCTCAGCGTAAGTACGGCCCTAGTAATTCTCGGAGGGATTCGATCCATCGCAGGGTTTTGCCAAATTCTCGTTCCATTTATGGCACTCTTTTATGTCCTTGGGTGCTTGATCATTTTGGGGGCCGGCTGGGAGAAAATACCCGCAACTCTATCTTTAATCTTCACCTCTGCCTTCACTGGGCAAGCTGCAGTCGGGGGATTTGTGGGCGCTGGGATTGCTGAGGCCATGCGCTTTGGAATCGCTAGGGGTCTTTTTTCGAATGAGTCAGGTCTCGGAAGCGCCCCCATCGTGGCGGCTGCAGCACAAACCAAAGACCCAGTTCGTCAGGCTCTGGTTTCAAGTACGGGAACCTTTTGGGATACGGTTGTGGTATGCGCCCTCACAGGGCTTGTCATTGTCAGTTCAGGCACATGGAGCGGCCCAGAATTAACGAAAGCCACACTTTGCAATCAATCGTTTAACCAACTGGGGCATTTTGGATCTCTCATTCTTATTGGCGGACTCTTCACATTTGTTTTTTCAACGATCATCGGTTGGGGTTACTACGGGGAAAAAGCTTTGGAGTACCTTTTTGGAATTCGCGCTATTCTCCCCTACCGATGGCTATGGATCGTGATGGTCTTTTTAGGGGCAGTTTGGAAAAGTGAAAACGTATGGAACTTATCGGACATCATGAATGGGTTGATGGCCTTGCCAAATATAGCCTCCCTTCTCCTACTCAGCAGCGTAGTCGCATCCGAAACCCAACGCTATTTTAAGAAAACTCCCCCATCCTCATGACAGGTGGGGTGCGCCCACTTACTCTTTTGCTTTAAGTCTTGTCGGGTCACCTCCCCAAGCGGCAACCTTTGCTTTGCCAGCCATTTCCTCAGCATCCAAAATCCTGCCCGCTCGGCCGTAGGCGAGTGAAAGACTTGTATACGCCAACTGATCTTTCGGCCTCAAAGAAACCAGTGTTTCTAACGCAGGAATCGCCGCATCTAATTTCTCAAGCTTGACGAGGCACATACCCAAAGCCTGCCAAGCCTCTGCATTATTCTGATTCAATTCAGTGGCAGAGCGATAGCACAAAACGGCTTGATCCAATTCACCCATCGCTAAGGCAGTGTGCCCATCATCCATCATTTTCTCATCTGGAGTATTCGTCATGATTTAAGAATCCCCTTTAAAACCGAGTCTGACGAGGGCTCCTTTGCCACGGAACACACCCTCCATCCGACATGTTTGGCAGCCTTCGCGGTAGCAGGCCCGATGACTATCACTTTAGGCTCAGTACTCCAACGCGAAATGATCTTTCGAAATCGCTTAGCTGCTGTCCCACTAGCAAAAACCACCCAATCTGCTCCCTCTGTGCGTAAAATGCGAAGAACGGGATCAGGCACTTCTTCCCCAGCGCTATTTTTATAAATGACCAGTCGCGCTGCTGAAAAACCCATTTTTCGAAAACCTTTCACAAGGTCTCCATTTCCCGCATCCCCTGTTAGATGAAGGATTCTCCCTTGAGCCTTTTTCGGCCATCCGGAAAGCAAGTCTTTCGACCCTGGACCCGCCCCGACCCAATCCGGAACTAATCCGATAGAATGCAGGATTTGAGCCGTTGACTTTCCAACAGCTGCGATTTTACAGCGGGAAATACCCCTTAAATCCCCAGCAACAGATGGAAAAGCACGCACGGCCGCTGCACTTGTAAAGACTAGCCAATCGGATTTAAGTACTTGGGCTCTCCACTTCTTCTGCACAGGCAGTGCCTCAATTCGAGTCATCGGAATCTGCCACACCTCTGCTCCCTGCTCCTCAAAAACCCTGCGCCACTCTTTCCCCAGATTTTCACTCACGGTCAGAATAATCCTTTTTCCAAAGAGGGGTTTCTGGGTTTTTGGGGTACAACGGTTTCGAAGCGAGACAACCTCACCAATAACTACGACAGCAGGAGCCTGTACCGCGAGCTTGTTCGCCTTTTTGGCGAGTGTACCCACTGTTCCAATGACCACCCTTTGCTTAGTCGTTGTTCCTCTTTCAATCAGGCTGGCAGGAGTTCTTTTGGTGAAGCCCAACTCTGTTGCATGATCTAAAAACTGATCCAAACCATCCACAGACATATACCCCACCAAAGTCTTACCGGATACAGTTCCCTCCGCTCGACTTCCTATTCGAAAAACAGCCTCCGTACTGATTCCTCTGTGAGTGACAGGTATACCTGCATAAGCAGGAGCAGCGATCCCTGCTGTGACTCCGGGAACAACTTCGAATGGAACCCCTGAGCGGACCAAGGCCTCCGCTTCCTCTCCGCCCCTTCCAAAGACATAGGGATCCCCGCCCTTTAATCGAACTACATTGAATCCCCTTTTTGCGAAACGAATCAAAAGCTGATGAATTTCATTTTGCTCCATTCTCTTTCCACGAGGGGTTTTTCCTGCGTCAACAAAGAGCGTCTTGGGGCGAGTCCCAAGCAAAATGCCGGGATTAACTAAACGATCATACAAAACAACTTGGGCTCGAAGTAGAACCTCTTTTCCGCGTTGTGTAATAAGCCCCATTGCACCCGGTCCCGCCCCAACCAACCACACTTTTCCCGACTTAGCCACGACGCATCACCTCGGCGAGTTTCCCGCCCAAAAGCTCGTCCTCGGAACACGGGCCCTCCAGTTTCGCTCGAAAGACTCCGCCTGAAGCGCCCTTTACGCCTGCCTGAATCAGAAGGGTATGATTTGGCTGAATCTGCGCGAATGCACCCAAAGACTCAGAACAACCGCCCCCGAAACTCTGCAAAAAACTCCTCTCGGCAGTCACGCAGCAGCGAACTTCTTTGTCGTCGATTTTAGTAAGTGCCTGAATCACCTGCTTATCCTCTTTTCTGCATTGAACCGCGATCGCACCCTGCCCAGGGGCAGGAATCATCCAGCTTACTTCAAGGCGTTCCATCGTAAGACCAAAAGGAACACCACCAAGTCGATCAATTCCTGCACACGCTAAAATAACCCCCTTCCAATCCTCGTCGCTTGCACAGCGCTCCATTCTGCGATCCACATTACCTCGAATATTCTTAAATTGAGCTAAAGGATGTCTTTCAGCCCAAAAAAACCTTCTGCGTGGACTTTCGGTTCCTACCCATCGTCTCTCCTTTTTGTTGGACATAGGTTCTACTTGAGAAACCCAAGCATCCCGAGGATCTGCACGCTCTGGAAAAGCACCTACCATCAGAGAATCGGGCATCTTTGTAGGTAGATCCTTTGCGCTATGAACAGCCGCATCAATGTCATTTGAAATGAG